>Ga0207679_10000009_pt1 | contig 357262 bp, 310 predicted proteins | sample KBSC73metaG_FD_184320 | JGI IMG/M metagenome (GOLD analysis project Ga0207679, IMG submission 184320) | Corn rhizosphere microbial communities from Kellogg Biological Station, Michigan, USA - KBS C7-3 metaG (SPAdes) (version 2) | ecosystem: Host-associated > Plants > Roots > Rhizosphere >...
TTCTTGACGACCATAGAGCATTGGAACCACCTGATCCCATCCCGAACTCAGTAGTGAAACGATGCATCGCCGATGGTAGTGTGGGGTTTCCCCATGTGAGAGTAGGTCATCGTCAAGATTAAATTCCAGAACCCCTGTTTGCTTACGCAAACAGGGGTTTTGTTTATGTAGAAGTCCACGAATTTCATCAGTACGTTGCTAAACGACGGACTGGTACACAGAATTTCTTGACGACCATAGAGCATTGGAACCACCTGATCCCATCCCGAACTCAGTAGTGAAACGATGCATCGCCGATGGTAGTGTGGGGTTTCCCCATGTGAGAGTAGGTCATCGTCAAGATTGAATTCCGAAACCCCTGTTTGCTCGCGCAGACAGGGGTTTTGTCGTTTATGGGGAAAATAATAGGCCCGTACCGAGCGCATCCCCTGCATCCGCGGCCAAGCTAATTCGTTGTAGTGGTGGGCTTCGCGCAAGCGTTCATATTGCGAATGGGGTTCGCAACAACGGGCTAGCTGGCTACCACTGGTCGGTTTCACACTCAAAAAGAGGAAGTTTCGCACAAAGGCTTAAGATTTCACTCCATTTGGCCGAAAGCCTGACGAGCCATGCGTGCACCGAAATAGAGCGAACCGAGAGTCCGCCTATACCGTACATGGAATGTTCCACTCGGCACGCCCACCCTTTTGGCAAAAGAAGTCGATGAAATGAATCTTAAGTTCAGTCATAAAATTCTGTTGGCCGCGTCAGGCGTCGTGGTTCTGGCCTTCGCGTTATTCACGCTCTACAACGACTACCTGCAGCGCAGCACCATCAAGCAAAACCTGGAATCGTCCATCCAGCAATCCGGTGAACTTACCGCCAGCAGTGTGCAGAACTGGCTGAGTGGGCGAATACTCGTACTCGAAAACCTGGCGCAAAACATTGCCCATCAAGGCAGTGGTGCGGACCTCCCGGGTTTGGTCGACCAACCTGCGCTCACTGCAAACTTCCAGTTCACTTATGTCGGTCAGACCAACGGCGTGTTCACACAGCGCCCGGACGCGAAAATGCCCGATGGTTACGACCCGCGCCAGCGGCCTTGGTACAAACAAGCCGTGGCTGCCGATAAGACCATGCTGACCCCTCCCTACATGGCGGCGGTGGGTGGGCAGATCGTGACCATCGCCATGCCGGTGAAAAAGAACGGTGAACTGCTGGGCGTGGTCGGCGGTGACTTGAGCCTGCAAACCCTGGTCAAGATTATCAACTCGGTGGACTTTGGCGGCATCGGCCATGCGTTCCTGGTCAGCGGCGACGGCCAGGTCATCGTCAGTCCCGACCAGGACCAAGTGATGAAGAACCTCAAGGACATCTACCCTGGCACCGGCGTACGTATCGAAAAGACCAGTCAGGACGTGGTACTCAATGGGCAGGATCGCATTTTGGCGTTCACCCCTATCGGCGGCTTGCCAGGCGCAGACTGGTACATTGGCCTGTCGATCGATAAGGACAAGGCCTACGCCCCGTTGGGTAAATTCCGTACATCAGCGTTGATTGCCATGCTGATTGCGGTGGTGGCGATCGCGGTGCTCTTGAGCCTGCTGATCCAAGTCTTGCTGCGGCCCCTGACTACCATGGGTGTTGCCATGCAGGATATCGCCCAGGGCGAAGGCGACCTGACCCGTCGGCTGGACGTCACCAGCAAGGACGAGTTTGGCGAGGTAGGCAGTGCATTCAACCAATTCGTCGAGCGTATCCATGCGTCCATCTCCGAAGTGTCTTCGGCGACGCGCCAGGTGCATGACCTGTCCCAGCGTGTGATGGCGTCCTCCAACGCCTCGATCATCGGCTCCGACGAGCAGAGTGCGCGGACCAACAGCGTCGCTGCCGCCATTAACGAGCTGGGGGCCGCCACCCAGGAAATCGCACGTAACGCCGCCGATGCTTCGCAGCACGCCAGCGGTGCCAGCGAGCAGGCTGACGATGGGCGCAAAGTAGTGGAGCAAACCATCCTGGCGATGTCGGAACTGTCGCAAAAAATTAGCCAGTCCTGCACCCAGATCGAAACCCTGAACGCGAGCACCGACAACATCGGCCACATTCTCGATGTGATCAAAGGCATCTCCCAACAGACCAATCTGCTCGCGCTCAACGCTGCGATCGAAGCGGCGCGTGCCGGGGAAGCCGGTCGTGGATTTGCCGTGGTTGCCGATGAGGTGCGCAACCTGGCCCACCGCACCCAGGAGTCCGCGGAGGAGATCCACAAAATGATCACTTCGTTGCAAGTGGGCTCGCGTGAGGCGGTGACCACCATGAACGCCAGCCAGACCTCCAGCGAAGAGAGTGTCGAAGTGGCTAACCAGGCGGGTGAGCGCCTGATCAGCGTGACGCAGCGCATCGTTGAAATCGACGGCATGAACCAATCGGTCGCCGCCGCCACCGAAGAGCAGACCGCTGTTGTGGAAACCCTCAACGTCGACATCAATCAGATCAATCTGCTGAACCAACAAGGCGTGGCCAATCTCAACGAAACGTTGAAGGATTGCGATGCACTGTCCCAGCAGGCCAGCCGCTTGAAGCAATTGGTCGACAGCTTCAAGATCTGACCTTGATGGCATCGGAGCGAGGCTTCTCGCTCCTATTGCTTAGCCGAGCATCCGGCGCACGTTCTCCAGTGCGCTGTCGGCGAACCCTTGGATAAACCCTTCAAACTCAGCCTGCGGCATCTCGATGGGTTCGCCAATCAGGGTCCAGGTCGCCCGTGCGCTTCCGGCGCCAAGGGCCTCCACGCTCATCGCTGCCCACAAATGGGCCACGCCGAGGGTGTTGTAGATCGTGGTCCAGGTCATGCACATGGCCTTATCGTCATGGCTATTGAGTTGCTCTACGACGCAGTGGCCATCGTGAAAATACTTCGTGCGCAAAGCACCCACGCCAACACCGGTCATCTCGATGTGCGACAGGGCCGGAATGAAGGCATCAAAGCCTGCAAAGTGACCCACCACGTCCCACAGGCGAGCCGCCTCGCAGTTGACGATGACAGACGCCACCACCGGTGTGCCTTGGGGGTTGCGGATCAATGTATCGGGTTGCAGCGGTTTCATGAGGGGGTCCTGAAGCAGTTCAGAGAAAGCTGATGGCCTTGAGGTAGTCACAGCCCTTGCGCAGCAGCGCCGAGTTCTTGTCGGGATACTGCGTGCCCATTTTCTCTATGCCCGCACGGGCGTTGTCATGACGGATCATTGAGGTATCGCCGATGTCTTCATCCAGCCCCTCCAGGTAAAAGCCCAGCACGCCAAATAACGCGTTTTCAGGGCCCACCGTTCGCAGCGCACGCTGCCAGTGCGCAACGCTGACACGCTCAAACCGGTAGCCCACCTGGCTGAACACATCGAGGTAATGATCCCAGCTCAATGGCTGAGGGTTGTGCAGGTTGAATACGTTAAGCCCGGCATCAAAACGGCCGCAGTGGAATGCGAGAAATTGGGCGAAAAAGTCCACGGGCATCAGGTCGAAGTTCACCTCCAGGCGTGGGACCAGCCCCAGTTGCAACGACCCCTTGAGCATCAGCATCAAGCGATTTTTCTGTGGCTGGCAAACACCGTTGCGGCTGTTGAAACTGATATTTCCCGGACGATGAATGTTGACCCAGGCACCTTGTGTCGTCGCGTGCGCCAATAGCCGCTCGGCGACCCATTTGGACAAGTTATAGCCATTCTTGAGGTAGATCGGCGGGGTCGCCGCGGCTGGCGTTTCGAGCACATGCCCACGGGCGTCGATACTGCTGCATGCCGACAGTGTCGAGATGAAATTGAGGACCTTCTTGCAGCGGGTCTCACACAGGCGCAGGCACTCCAGCACTGGCTCGACGTTGTGTTTTGCCAGCGAGGCATAATCCATCACGTGATTGACCTGCGCCGCGTTGTGCACCAGAGCGCCATAGTCCCGGGCCAGAGACTCATACACCTCACCCGTCAGGCCCAGGCGAGGCTGACTGATGTCTGCGGCATATACCTTTACTCGGCTCAGGTCCAAATGTTCCAGGCGATACTCACTCAACGCCTGGGCGAACCGCGTCGCTGCCGGTTGGCCTGGCAGTTCACGCACCAGGCAGGCGACCTCTGTTGCACCGCCAGCCAGCAGGGCCTCGACGATATGCACGCCGATAAAGCTGTTGGCGCCTGTAACGATCACTTTGCGCGGATCACCCACGCGTTCATCGGACAGCACCTCGATCATCGGGTCTCGCAACGCATCCCGGACCGCCTGGCCGCACGGGGCATCCGGTAGCACAGCGTCCTCCATCAGTAGTGCGAGGGTGCGAATCGTCGGCATTTCAAAGAAGCGATTCAAGGGCAGGCTGCGGCCGAGTTGCTCACGCATCCGCAGCAGCAGCGTCGATAACAGGATGGAATGGCCACCCAGGTTGAAGAAGCTGTCATCCATCGAGAACGCCTCCACGGGTAACCGCAACAGTTCACTCCATAGTTCCGCCAGCTGCATTTGCAAGGGCGTCTGCGCTGCCTGGCCCTTGGTATTCGACGCAGGTTGAACGGGCAACGCGAGCAATGCCTGGCGATCGATTTTGCCGTTGCTGGAGTACGGCAGGTTGGGCAACTCGGTCCACACGTCGGGTTGCAGGTAATCCGGTAACCACTGTTGTGCATGCTGCTTCAGGTCGGCCATCGTGGCGCCCGGCTCCGGCTGAGCGACAATGCTGCGGATCCTGCACTCACCATCAATCACCACCGCCACCTGGCGGAACAGTCGGCTGTTACGCAGGCACTCCTCGATTTCCTGGGGCTCGACCCGCACCCCGCGGATCTTCACCTGTGCATCTCGTCGCCCGCCCAGCTCGATACCGTCGGCGGTCCACTTCGCAAGATCGCCACTTCGGTAGGCCCGCAAGGTTTCCCCACTCGGCAACGCCAGCTCGATGAAAGGATCGTCAGGTGCCTGCGTTGCGTCCAGGTACCCCAGGCCGACCCCGGGGCCGACGATGTACAGTTCGCCCATCACCTGCTCGTCCACGGGTTGCAGGTGCTCGTCGAGGATCAGCACTTGGCTGTTGGCGATCGGGCGGCCCAGGTTGCGGTTGCCATCGGCGGGTTGCAAGGTTCGATGGGTGACCAGGACAGTGGCTTCGGTCGGTCCGTAGAGGTTATGCAACTGGCACTGCCCGGCCAATTGTTCGATCACATACGGCTCGCAGGCATCACCGCCAGTGAGCAGGTGCGAAAGGCCCAACGGTTGCGCCAATGGCAGAATGCTGAGCAGTGCCGGCGGCAGGAACGCATGACTGATGCGCTCTTGGCGGATCAGCTCCACCAGTTGTTGTGGGTCGCGCCGCTGTGCCTCGCTGGGGACGAACAACTGCGCGCCGACGATCAGGCCGGGGAAGATATCCATCAGCGACGCATCGAAATTCAACGAGGCAAATTGCAGTACGCGACTTTGTTCGCTCAACTCCATGCAGCTGCCAAACCAGGCGGTGAAGTGGGCGAGGTTACCTTGGCTGAGCAGTACACCCTTGGGCCGGCCGGTGGTGCCCGAGGTGAAGAGCACCATGCACGGGGCATGGATGTCGGGATGCCGGACACCCAAGGGGTGGGAGGTATCTGGCTGGCTGACGGTGCTCACGTCCAGTGCCACGAAGCGCTCCCGCAGCGGATGCTGGCCGTCGTCCAGTAATACCTGGGCGCCAGCACTTTCCAGCATGGCTTGCTGGCGTTGCGGTGGATGGTCCGATGTGAGCGGCAGGTACACCGCGCCACAGCCCAACACGGCAAGAATACTGGCATACAGCGCGGTGGATTTTTCCAGGCAAACGCCAACTACCGCTGGCGCCGCACGGCTCTCCAGCAGTGGGCCAAGCTGTTGCTGGATGGCTGACGCTCGAACCTGTAACTGCCGGTAAGTCACCACGTTGCCCGCAATGTTCAGGGCGGGCCGCTCGGCAAAGGCGAGAAGGCTGGCCCGCAACCGCTCGATCATCGGCACTTGGGCGGCCTGCAACAGGGCTGGCGCCGCTGTGCGATTAAACCGATGCAGGTACGCCAGCGTCTCCAGCGCTTGCAAGCCTTGCTCGGGCCACGTGTTGGCGCAGGCTTCGCTCGCAAGATGCCCAGGGTCGCGCGCGAGGCTGCTGACGTGCAAGGCCACCCATTCCAACAGCGCGTTCGTGGCCTGCCTGCGCAATCGTTGACCGTTTCCGCTGGGTTCTTCAGCAAGATCAATCGCAGCGATCAGGCGCCGGTTGTTCTCATAGCCGCGTAACTGCAGCGCGGGCAAACCGTTGTCGCCCACAGGGCCTATGCCCAGGCGCAAGCTGATGCGTGGGGGTTCGTGCAAATGGAGAGGCAAGGGCTGGCTGCCGTCTTCGATCACCAGGTCAGTCATTTCATCGCCAGACCGATGTCCGTATTGCTCCAGCACCTGCCTCACCGTACCCAATGCGGTACTGACACCGCCCCAGCCAATCGTCAGGCGCCTCATGCCGCTCTCCCGGCCAGCAACAGATAATCGTCCAGCGCCTGGGCGATGCTCGGTGTCTGCAGCAGCCCACTGTGGTGCAGGAACCCCATGATGTTGGCGATCAGCGGATGTTGGCGGGTGATGGGAAAGTCCAGTGCTTCTATCTCGGCCCTCAATGCACCGCGAGTGCTGGCGCTGACGTCCAGATGGTCAATCAGTTGAAGGTCGAAGGCATTCTGCAGGTCATGGGTCAGGTAGTGCGCCAGGAACGTCGGCAGGGCTCGGGCAATACCGTCGCGATCATCCACGCTGGCCGCCTCCCAATAGAGGCGCACCAAGCATGTCCAGAACTGTGCGTGGCGCCCTTCGTCAAACAGGTGGTCGGCCATCAGTCCGCGGACAGATGACTTGACGCTCTCGTCGTTGGAAAACGCGGCGACGTCCTGGGTGACGGTATTTTCGGCGATGGCCACGCCGATCAGTTCCACGGCGTCGTGCAGGTGCGCCGGGGCCTGCGCCAGCGCCGCTGGCAAGGCACGGCTCAGCTCGATTTCCCGTGGCAGATCGATCGGTTGTATGCCGGTCATCGCCACGGTCTGTTGGAGGAAATCCAATGCCACCAGGGCGTGGTAATCCTCATCGACCACGACAGTCATCGCGTCGTAGCGGCACACGAGGGGGAAGGGCAGGGCGAAGCGGTTCTTGGCAATGCGGCGAGCGGTCTTGTCGACGATCTCGGTTTCGAAAATCACCACATCGTTGATGAATTTGTAGAAGCTTTGCACCAGCACAAAGTCGCGCCATTGCGGGCAATGTTCGAGAAAGGTCGCACAGAGCGCCAATGGCTGGCGGCACAGCGGATAGATCAGCTTGTCGTCGTTTTCCATTTGGCGGCGAGGGCGTGTGCGAATGGTTGCTCGACGCTCCCAGTCTTCGGCGATGGAGCGGTAGTTGGCGATGTTCATGGGCGCACCGTTTGCAACGAGGCCAGCACGTCGTCCCAGAGGATCATGCGGTTTTCCACGGCCCGGAGCGCGGTTTCAGCGGCCTGCGCCTGGCGGCGTGGGTCTGCGCCGACCAGGCGTTGAAGCAACTGTTGCGCCCCTGGCCCATGGCCTTGGGTATCCAGCTCAATGTGACGGTGGAGGTAATAGCCCAGGGTGGGCGCTCGGCGATGGATGACCTCGCTACCCCGCAGCAGGCGTTCGAACATGAACGGGATGACGCTTTCGCGGCCATGCAGGAAGGCGGCTGCCACACAATGGGTCGGTGCGTTCAAGGCAATGTGCAGCGTACTCTCGACGAAACGGGCTACGCCAGGTAGCACGTCGATGTGTTGCAACGCGGTATTGGCCTTCATGCCCTGGCGTTGCAGCGTAATGAAGGTGTCAATGGCGGCGGTGCTGGCGTCCACTTCGACCATGGCGTCGCGGTATAACTCGAAGTGGCTGCAATGACCTTGTCCCAGGCGCTCGTCTGATTCCTCGCCCAGCACAATCTCATTGATCAGGCGGGCGGCTTGCGGGTCGATGGGGGGAAGCCAGGGCAACTGCGTACAGGTCAAGTCTTGTTGAAGGCGTTTGGTGAGCGTCATGAAGTCCCATACCGCAAACACATGGCTTTTCATAAAAAGTTGTAACTTGTTGAGTGAAGTTATTTCTTCAAATAACGGATGGCTGCATAACTGCAGTTTTTTTTGCTCAAGTAACGTGTGATGCATGGTTGATGCCTATAAGTTGTTGCGACTGCTCTGAACACAGGGGGGCGTTTACGGCTTGGAAGTAGATAGGTAGCGTTTGGCCAAGCCCCGCCTGCAGGCGCGGAGTTACGTGGCCGGATGAAGTGGTTTTTTATTGGCGAAAGACAATAAGCCGATTGAGTGCCTGGATAAGCTTATAAGTGTATTAGTTGCTTATCTGGGGGCGGCATTTATTGTGGGTAAGTTGTTTTATCAAGGGTGGGAAGTTTCATGTCCCAGCGTTAATAGGCGCGTGTTGTTCCGGCTAAGAAGTGCCGGCGCGGGACGCTCCCCGATGGGAAGCGAGCCCCGCAGTGCATAGGGGGCAGGCGAGGTGCTGGAAAACCTTACGAATGGGGCGCTTCAAGGCCCTTGAGGTAGGTGGCGATTACCTCCATCCCGCGCATCAAGTGATTACGCAGTGTCAGGATGCTTTCGTCGATCTTCTTCTGTGCCACCAGCTTCAGCAGTTCGCGGTGATCTTCCTGGGAGGTCTCGCCCAACCCCATCGCCTCGAGGTTGAAGCGCAGGAAGCGTTCCTCTTCATTCAAGCCATGCTCGACCAACTTGAGTAGCCGTTGATTCGGTGCCTTGCCGTACAGGGCCATGTGGAACAGGCGGTTGAGGCGCCCAATCTTGGTGTAGTCCTTCTCACGCTCCAAGGCATTGATGCAGGCCTCGGCCTCGGCAATGTCGGCGTCGGTGAGCAGGGGGATCGACAAGCGCAGCGCCTCGGATTCCAGCAGCATGCGCAGGGCGTAGGTTTCAGCTGAATTGTCTTCGATCAACGGCGCCACCACCGCGCCTTTGTGCGTCACCACATGCAACAGCGACTGTGCCTCCAACTGACGCAATGCCTCGCGCACGGGCATGCGGCTGACCCCGAACAGGCTGGCCAGCTCTTGCTGGCGCATGGCGGTACCGCATGGCAATCGACCATCAAGGATGGCATTGCGCAAGGTTTCTTCAATGACTGAACGAGCAAGATGAGCGGGAATAGGCCCGCTGACCTTAATGCTGCTCAAAGGGTTCGGCTTCTGCGTCACGGCTACGCTTTGCTCCTTCTTAGAAGAGGGATGGCTAATTGGATCCAATGCACACTAGAGCCTGCCTACAGGCTTGTCAAACGGGCAAGGTTTTCGGCTTGTAAGCGGCTAAACACGCTGATCACGGCACTCACAGTGTATTTTTGCAGCATCTTACAGAGGGCGCGGACGGGATGCTGCGTTGCTCTGGTCTATTCGTTGGCCTTCGCTGCCGGCGGGTTTTCGACGGTACATTCCTGTCTATCGATATTCACTAATGGTATTTAAAATGTCGTTCTTATATCTATAAAGTCACTCTCCTGTCCGACCGGGAGTGAACTCATGTCCGCCGCCTCTACTGTTCCAACAGTGACCCCTACTACCCAGCATTTCGAGGTCCGCCCATTACCCGGCAGCGTAGGCGCCGAGATCGTCGGCCTGGACCTGTCGCGCCCGGTCAACGACCAGGACTTCGCCCGCATCCACCGCGCGCATCTGGACCACCATGTCGTCGTGTTCCGCGACCAACGTATCGCCCCGCAACAGCAGATCGACTTCAGTCGCCGCTTCGGCGTGTTGCAGATTCACGTGCTCAAACAGTTCCTGCTGGCCAACCATCCGGAAATCCTGATCGTCTCCAACATCATCGAAAACGGCCAATCCATCGGCCTGGGCGACGCGGGTAAATTCTGGCATTCGGACCTGTCCTATAAGGAGCTGCCCAGCCTCGGCTCGATGCTGCACGCCCAGGAGCTGCCTGCCGAAGGCGGTGACACCCTGTTTGCCGACATGCACAAAGCCTGGGACCAACTGCCTGGGCACCTGCGTGCAGCTGTCGAAGGCCGCAGTGCTGCGCATTCCTACACCGCGCGCTACAGCGAGACCAAGTTCGAAGGTAACTGGCGGCCGACGCTGACACCTGAGCAGCTCGCCCAGGTCGCGCAAGTAGTGCACCCGATCGTACGCACCCACCCGGAAAACGGCCGCAAGGCCCTGTTCGTCAGTGAAGGCTTCACCACGCACATCGTCGGTTTGCCGGAGAACGAAAGCCGCGATTTGCTGGCCCAGCTCTACGCCCATAGCGTGCTGCCGGAAAATATCTACCGCCACCAATGGCAGCCCCACGACCTGGTGTTCTGGGACAACCGTTCGTTGATCCACCTGGCCGCCGGCTGCCCCAGCCATCTACGCCGCAAGCTGTACCGCACCACCATCCAGGGCGACGCGCCTTTCTGATTCGGAGCATGACCATGTCCAGGAACATTCCATTTGCACGGCTGGCGGCGACCGTCGGCCTTGGTGTCAGTCTGTTGGCGGGCAGCCTGGTTGCTCCGACGGCTGCCCAGGCCGAAGGCGAGATCCGCATTGCCGAACAGTTCGGTATCGTCTACCTGCTGCTTAACGTGGTGCGCGACCAGAACCTGATCGAAAAATACGGCAAGCAGGAAGGCCTCGACATCAAGGTCGATTGGACCCAGCTGTCCGGCGGCGCGGCGGTCAACGACGCGCTGCTCTCTGGCTCTATCGATATCGCCGGTGCTGGCGTTGGCCCACTGCTGACCATCTGGGACCGTACCCACGGCAAACAGAACGTCAAGGCCGTGGCGTCCCTGGGCAACTTCCCGTACTACCTGGTGAGCAACAACCCCAAGGTCAAGACTATCGCCGACTTCACCGACAAAGATCGCATCGCCGTGCCGGCCGTGGGTGTTTCGGTACAGTCGCGTTTCCTGCAATACGCCGCCGCCAAGCAGTGGGGCGACAAGGAATTCAATCGCCTCGACAAGTACACCGTTGCCGTCCCGCACCCTGACGCCACCGCTGCGTTGATTGCCGGCGGTACCGAGTTGACCGGGCACTTCTCTAACCCGCCGTTCCAGGACCAGGCGCTGGCCAACCCCAACGTGCATGTGGTGTTGAACACCTATGACCTGCTGGGGCCGAATTCGCCGACCGTGCTGTTCGCCACCGAAAAATTCCGCAACGACAACCCCAAGACCTACAAGGCGTTTGTCGAGGCGTTGACCGAAGCCGCGCAGTTTGCCCAGAACGACAAAGGTGCCGCTGCCGACACCTACATCCGCGTGACTAAGGCCAAGATCGACCGTACCGAACTGCTGAAAATCATCGACAACCCGCAGTTCGAGTTCAGCGTTACACCGAAAAATACCTACCCGCTGGCGGAATTCCTCTACCGCGTCGGCGCCATCAAGAACAAGCCGGAATCGTGGAAGGACTACTTCTTCCAGGACGCCAAGCCCCTGCAAGGAAGTTGAGATGAACGCGCTCTTGCAAGGCCACACGGCCAGCAACCTGCATACCACCGCTCCGTTGCTCGCGGTGGACAACGTCAGCCTGGAATACCGTACTCCCGAGCGCGTGGTGCGGGCCACGCACCAGGTCAGTTTCGAGATCGACCCGGCCGACCGCTACGTGTTGCTCGGCCCGTCGGGCTGCGGCAAATCCACCTTGCTCAAGTCCATCGCGGGGTTTATCAAACCCTGCGAAGGTGAAATTCGCCTGCTGGGGCAAAAGGTCGAACAGCCGGGCCCTGACCGCATCGTGGTGTTCCAGGAGTTCGACCAGTTGCCGCCGTGGAAAACCGTCAAGCAGAACGTGATGTTTCCGCTGCTGGCGTCGAAAACGCTACCGCGTCGCGAAGCCGAAGAGCGGGCGTTGCACTACCTCGACAAAGTCGGCCTCAGCGCCTTTGCCGACGCTTACCCGCATACGCTTTCCGGCGGTATGAAAGCCCGCGTGGCCATCGCTCGCGCTCTGGCCATGCAGCCGAAGATCCTGCTGATGGACGAACCCTTCGCCGCCCTCGACGCCCTGACCCGGCGCAAGATGCAGGAAGAATTGTTGCTGCTGTGGGAGGAGGTGCGTTTCACCCTGCTGTTCGTCACCCACTCCATCGAAGAAGCCCTGGTGGTGGGCAATCGCATCCTATTGCTGTCCCCCCATCCTGGGCGCGTGCGCGCGGAAATCCATAGCCATCAATACAACCTGCACAGCCTCGGCGGCGTGGAATTCCAGGCGTCGGCGCGGCGCATTCATCGCCTGCTGTTCGATGAAGCGCCCGAGGCCGAACGTGAGTTGGGTTTCGCCGACATCCGCATCGCTTACTAAGAGGGCAGCCCAATGCGCCAGGAATACGAAATTACCCTTGAGCCGCTGCTCAGCGTCCCCGTGGAGCGCGAACTGCCCCTGCGCCAACGCCTGTGGCAACAAGGCTGGCTGCGCAAGGGCCTGATCCTGATCGTGCTCGCGATCCTGTGGGAAGCCGTCGCGCGCTACCAGAACAACGACCTGTTGCTGCCGAGCTTCCTGCAGACCTTTCACGCGCTCTATGACGGCCTGCTCAGTGGCGAACTGCTGAGCAAGGTGAGCATCTCGCTGGTGGTACTGATCAAGGGCTACCTGATCGGCATCGTGCTGGCGTTTGCCTTGACCACTCTCGCGGTGTCGACGCAATTGGGGCGCGACCTGCTGAGCACCCTGACCTCAATGTTCAACCCCTTGCCGGCCATTGCCCTGTTGCCGCTGGCGCTGCTGTGGTTCGGCCTGGGCCAGAACAGCCTGATCTTCGTGCTGGTGCATTCGGTGTTGTGGGCTCTGGCGCTCAACACCTATTCGGGGTTCCTCGGCGTTTCCGAAACCCTGCGCATGGCCGGCCGCAACTATGGCCTCAAGGGCATGCGCTTTGTGCTGTTCATCCTGATCCCGGCAGCGCTGCCGTCGATTCTCGCCGGCCTCAAGATCGGCTGGGCATTCGCCTGGCGCACGCTGATCGCTGCCGAGTTGGTGTTTGGTGCAACAAGCGGCAAGGGGGGGCTGGGCTGGTACATCTTCCAGAACCGTAATGAGCTGTATACCGACAAGGTATTTGCCGGGTTGGCGGTGGTGATCCTGATCGGGTTGTTAGTGGAAAACCTGGTGTTCGACACCTTCGAGCGGCTCACCGTGAAACGCTGGGGCATGCAGCGCTGATACGCCCATGCTGCTACGATTGCGGCCAGTTCACTCCCGACTGATCACGAGTGCTTGGCATGCAACTACCAGACATGAACCTGCTGGTCGCCCTCGACGCTTTGCTCGACGAGGGCAGCGTGGTGGGCGCCGCGCGGCGGATGAACCTCAGCCCGGCGGCCATGAGTCGCACGCTCACGCGCATTCGCGAGGCAGTGGGTGATCCGATCCTGGTGCGTGCCGGGCGCGGCCTGGTGCCGACGCCCAAGGCGCTGGAACTGCAAGGCCAAGTGCGCAATGTGGTGGAGCAGGCGGCGCTGTTGTTTCGTTCGGCGGATCAAGTGGACTTGAGCACCCTGCGCCGCCGTTTCAGCGTGCGTGCCAATGACTTCTTCATCGGCGTATACGGCGGACGCCTGTTCGACACCATGGAGCGCATGGCGCCCCTGTGCGAGCTGTGCTTCGTACCGGAAGGCGACACCGACGACGAGGCGCTGCGCGAAGGGCGTCTGGACCTGCGGGTGAGCAATACCATGCCCTCCAGTCCCGAGGTCAAGGTGCAGAACCTGTTCTCCACCACCTTCGTCGGCCTGGCGCGGGAAGACCACCCGTTGTTCGATGAAGACATCACCGCTGCGCGTTTCGCCAGTTATTCCCATATCAGCATTTCCCGGCGCGGCATCGCTCGCGGGCCGATCGACACCGCCCTGAATGCCCAGGGCCTGGAGCGCCGCGTGGCGATGATCGCCCCAGGCTTTCATGGTGCGATGTTCATGCTGCCCGACTCCGACCTGATCCTGCCGGTGCCCAAGGAAGCGCTCTACAGCGCCAATCGCTTGAAATTGCCGCTGCGTGCATTCGCCTTGCCGATTTCGTTGCCGACCCTGGTCCTGGCTCAATCCTGGCATCCGCGCTTCGACAAAGACCCGGCCCACAAATGGCTGCGCGAGACGATGCGCGAAAGTTGCCACGCCACTTGGTTGGAAGCGCAGCCGACCTGATTTGTACGTCATGCACAGTCAAATGTGGGAGGGGGCTTGCCCCCGATTGCGGTGGATCAGATAGAAAATCTGTATCTGGCACAGCAATCGGGGGCAAGCCCCCTCCCACAAGGGTTCTGTGGTGAATTAAGGATTGCGCCTGGTGCACTTATACCCTGCCAACATGTAACTTTTTGTCATGGATGTGCCTGATTAAACTGCTCGGGTATTTCTAATCCCGAGTTACCTGTACATGACTTCCCTCGCTGCCCCCTCCCTTGCGGCCGCAGCCAAACCCACGGCCATCACCCCGCCTGTATTTGGCCCGCGCATCATCATCGGCCTGGTCGGCGTGTTGCTGGCGGTGCTGGTGTCCGGTCTCAACGAGATGGTCACCAAGGTGGCCCTCGCGGATATTCGCGGTGCGCTGTACATCGGTTTTGATGAAGGCACCTGGCTGGTCGCCGCCTACACCGCCACTTCCGTGTCGGCCATGGCCTTCGCGCCTTGGTGTTCGGTGACGTTTTCCCTGCGCCGTTTCACCCTGTGCGCGATCGCTCTGTTCACTGTGCTGGGCATCCTGTGCCCCTTCGCGCCGAACTACGAAAGCCTGCTGCTGCTGCGCACCGTCCAGGGCCTGGCGGGTGGGGCGTTGCCGCCGATGCTGATGACCGTGGCGCTGCGCTTCCTGCCGGCCAACGTCAAGCTGTATGGCTTGGCCGGTTACGCGCTCACCGCCACGTTCGGCCCGAGCCTGGGCACGCCGTTGGCGGCGCTGTGGACCGAGTATGTCGGCTGGCAGTGGGCGTTCTGGCAGATCATCGGGCCGTGCCTGCTGGCGATGGCCGCCGTGGCCTACGGCCTGCCACAAGACCCGCTGCGCCTGGAGCGTCTCAAGCAGTTCAACTGGCGCGGCCTGCTGCTGGGGTTCCCGGCGATCTGCATGCTGGTGATCGGCCTGTTGCAGGGCAATCGCCTGGACTGGTTCGAGTCGGGCCTGATCACCTTCCTGCTGTGTGGCGGCACGGTGTTGCTGGTGCTGTTCCTGCTCAATGAATGGTCGCAGCCAATACCGTTCTTCAAATTGCAGATGCTTGGCCTGCGCAACCTGTCGTTTGCCCTGATCGTGCTGGCCGGGGTGTTGATGGTGCTGACCTCGGTGATCATCATCCCGTCGAGTTTCCTCGCCCAGGTCCAGGGTTATCGGCCCCTGCAAACCGCGCCGCTGATGCTGCTGATGGCGCTGCCGCAATTGATTGCGCTGCCGCTGGTGGCGGCGTTGTGCAACCTGCGTTGGGTCGATTGCCGCTGGGTGCTGGGCATCGGGCTGGGCATGTTGGTGCTGTCCTGCCTGGGCAGCACGCACTTGACCTCGGCGTGGATTCGCGACGACTTCTACGGCCTGTACCTGCTGCAAATCTTCGGGCAGCCCATGGCGGTGTTGCCGTTGCTGATGCTCTCCACCGGCAGCATCCAACCGGCGGATGGGCCGTTTGCCTCGGCCTGGTTCAACACCGTCAAAGGCCTGGCCGCCGTGATTGCCACCGGCGTGCTGGATGCACTGACCACCCAGCGCCTGCACTTTCACTCGACCATGCTGGTGGACCGCCTGGGCAACTCGCCCCTGGCCGAGGGCGACGCGTCGGGGCTTGCCCACCGCCTGCACGAGCAGGCCGTAGTGCTCACGTCTTCGGATCTCTATTACGTCATGGCCGCTGTTGCGGCGGCGTTGATCCTGCTGATTTTCTGGATGCCCACGCGGATTTTTCCGCCTCGCGCACCGACCTAGCCACAAGGACTTCTCATGAAACGCAAAGACAAAATAGCCGTCTCTGTCATCGCCGTATTCGCCGTCGGCGTGTTGGTGTACCTGGTCGCGCCGGGGCTACTGGGCAACAAGCGCCAGGCCACCAACGACGCCTTCGTTGCCGCCGACTTCACCCTGGTGGCGCCGCGCGTGGCCGGCTTTATCAAGGAGGTGCTGGTGGAAGACAACCAGCGCGTCAAGGCCGGCCAGTTGCTGGCGCTGATCGACGACCGTGATTTTCGCGCCGCCGCCCAGGCCGCCGATGCCGACACTTTGGTCGCCCAGGCCCAGCTGAAAAACGCCAGTGCGACCCTGGAACGTCAAAGCTCGGTGATCGCCCAGGCCCAGGCCACCGTGGCGGCAGACCGTGCCGAAGTGGCCTTCGCCGAACACGAACTGAACCGTTACAACCACCTCGCCGGTGTGGGCGCGGGTACTGTGCAGAACGCCCAGCAAGCCAAGACCCGTATTGACCAGGCCAACGCACGCCTGGCCAGTGCCACGGCGGTGCTGGCGGCCGAACGCAAGCAGGTGGAAATCCTCACGGCCCAGCGCGACGCCGCCGAGGGGGGGCTCAAGCGCGCCCAGGCCGCGTTGGAAATGGCCAGCTATCAGCTGTCCTACACGCGCATCGTCGCGCCGGTGGATGGCATGGTCGGCGAGCGCGCGGTGCGGGTGGGCGCCTATGTGACGCCGGGCAGCAAGATCCTCGCGGTGGTGCCGTTGGCCGAGGCCTACGTGGTGGCCAACTTCCAGGAAACCCAGCTTTACCATATGCACGCTGGCCAAGCCGTGCAGGTACGTGTCGACAGCCTCGACGGCGAGTTGCTCAACGGCCACCTGGAAAGCCTGGCGCCTGCGACCGGGGTGACGTTCGCCTCGGTCAAACCGGATAACGCCACCGGTAACTTCACCAAGGTGGTGCAGCGCATCCCGGTGAAGATCGTCCTCGAACCGAATCAGCCGCTGACCGAGCGCCTGCGGGTCGGCATGTCGGTGGAAGCCAGCGTCGACACCCAGCCGGTCACGCAGCCGCGTGAGGTGGCCCAGCAATGAGATCGTTTGCCTGGCTCACCTTAAGCCTGCTCAGCCTGGGCGCCTGCACCGTCGGCCCGGATTTCCAACGGCCCCAGGGCCCTCACGTCACGCAATGGAATGAGCCCCAAGGTCGTCAGGCCGCCAGCCGCGCAGTCACCGGCCCGCTGGAGGAGCGCTGGTGGGACGTGTTCCACGACGAGCAACTCTCTGCCCTGACGCGTCGTGCCCTCACCGATAACCTCGACCTGAAACTGGCCAGCAGTCGCTTGCAACAAAGTCGCGCGGTGCGCCAGGTGACGACCGCCGAGCGTTACCCCCGTGTCGATGCAATAGGGGCTTACCAGCGCAAACGCAATAGCGGCGAAGGTTTGAACGACCCCTCCGGCGAGAACGGCCGTTCGGCGTTCAACCAATGGGACGCAGGCTTCTCCGCCTCCTGGGAGCTGGATTTCTGGGGGCGGGTCAAACGCGAAACCGAAGCCGCCGACGCCACCCTGCAAGTCGCCGAAAACGACCGTCGCGCCGTCTTGCTGTCGGTGCTGGCCGAGACCGCCCAGGACTACATCCAACTGCGCGGCGTGCAAAATACCCGTGCTGTCACCGAGCAAAACCTCGACGTCGCTCGCCACAGCCTCAAGCTCTCGCAACTGCGCCTGGCCGACGGCGTGGCCACCGACCTGGACGTGGCCGAAGCCGCCGCCCAGGTCGCGGCCATCGAAGCGCGCCTGCCGGATTTGCAACAGCGCCAGGACCAGTTGATCAACGCCCTCAGCCTGTTGATGGGTGAGCCGCCGCAAGCCCTGCATGCGCAATTGTCCAAGGATGCTGCGGTGCCGCAGACCCAACGCCAGGTCGCCATCGGCCTGCCCTCGGAACTCGCCGAGCGCCGCCCGGACATCCGCCAGGCCGAGGCCCGCCTGCACGCCGCGACCGCCAGCATCGGTGTGGCCAAGGGCGACTTTTACCCGCGCATCACCTTGTCCGGCAGCCTCGGCTCCCAGGCCATGCAACTGTTGGATTTCGGCTCCTGGGGCTCCCGTGCGTTTGCCTTCGGCCCGCAATTGAGCCTGCCGCTGTTCAACGGCGGGCGCCTGCAAGGCATGTTGAACCTGCGCGAAGCCCAGCAACAGGAAGCGGCGCTGGCCTATCAGCAAACCGTGCTGCGCGCCTGGCATGAGATCGACGATCAACTGACCCGCTACAACGCCAGCCAACTACGCCGCGACAGCCTGGCCGAAGCCGTGCGCCAGAACCAGATCGCCCTGACCACCGCGCAGCATCAGTACGTCGAGGGCGTGGTGGATTTCGTCAACGTACTCACGGTGCAAAGTGCACTGCTGGCCACGCAGGAGCAGTGGGTGGAGAGTTCTACCGGGGTGTCGTTGGCGATGGTGGGGTTGTATAAAGCGCTGGGTGGGGGCTGGGAGTCGGTGTATCCGCTGGTGCAGGCTCAGCGCTGAAAATTGGACTATCCGATGTAGGACTGTTCGTGATTTTTGCTGCAATCATCTTTGGTAAGCCATGATCGTTAAACTTTCAGGCCGATTATTTCCTGTGAGCTTTTCTGATGTCGGTATCGAAAATCCGCGAAGCCTAGCCCCAGGGCTGATCCTCTGCGCCTTCTTGCCTTGCGTACCTGTTTCTTCTAAGACTGCAAAAGCATGAAGGTGACATCGTCTTCTGTTGAGCAACCGTCCAGGGTTTGCCCTGCAATGGCTTTGAGCTGGTCTGCGGCTGACAGTTCGGCCCAAAATCCATCTGTTGCCAGAATCCAAGTCGTCCCCCTAACCGTTTCCACGGAGTTAACCGCTGGCTCATGGGGCCTGCGATAACTCATGCAGTTGAGCAGTGTTTTGCGGGAGGAGCTTTCGGCGATGACTGCGTGGCTCAGGTCTCCTTTCCAGTTGGGGCCGCAATGGGGTGAAGTTAGCCAAATCATGCGCTGATCTTTTCCCAGATAGCCAAGGCAACAGTCACCAGCGTGGATCGTAATGGCCGTTTGACCCATCACCAGCAACACAAGGTAGCTGGTGGAGGCCAATGGAAAACCTGGGCAAAGGTTTGAGTGCGCCTCTCCCAGTGCGTGGAGTACCCATTCAGTCGCTTTGTCTGGGCATGATGTAACTGTCGGTTCTGCGCGAGAAAACGACTCAAGCAGATAATGAGTCAAGGCTCGCGCCAATTCGCCACTGGCTGGCTTGGAAGTGCCATCAGCGATCACGTGGAGATACGCTCCTGTGCTTTGAGCCGAACCGATGACATCGCGGTTTTCGGTTCTTTCAGTTCCTTGCTGACTGAGGCTCAACTGTAGGATCAAGCGGTCACTCCCAATCCCACGAGCGTCTTCAGGCGCTCGTAAATCAACGTTTCCCGATCAGCGTCCTGAGTGCTGCTTTGGATGACGTCCTGAAACGCTGACAGTCTTATCAATGCGGTGAATTGATTGCTTACGAAATGTCGGAGCTCAAAAGGCGCTCGCTTCACTTCTTCGATAAGTTCTTCCCTGCCGTCCAGCAAAGCGATGATGTCTTCGATGTCATTGGACATCAGTACGTCGTCATGACCTCGGCCCTGATACGCCTGAAGTTTTGCGGCGAGAAACCATGGTGCCGCAAATATCTTGATACGTGTTCCTTTGGGGAGTGTGTAGTCGATGGAGTTTTCTAGCCCGCCGACAAACCACGTATTGGAAAACCCCAATACTTTTGCATCGGTCGGCATGAAATCCACTTTCAAACCGCCGAGTCGTAAACGACAGGTGACGGAGTCCTGGCCGGTATTTTTGAAGCCTCTGGGTTTCAGGTTTTCTTCCAACCGATACCAGTCAGGCGTGCCTGTCAGATGAATGACCAGGTCCACGTCATCCGTGCCGCGAATTGATTCAAGGGTGTATTCGTCGGTGATGAGTAAAACAGTGGTGCATCCGCCGACAAAAGCGACTTGTTCACGCAGCTCATCACCCAACGCCTCAGCGACCTCTTCAAGCATTTGCAGCATCATGATTCTGTTGGACGTCACAAGATCCACTCCCGCAGCATGGCATCGGCCACCTTGGCTTCGCGCGGCCCGCCAATGCGGATGGCATCGACGAGTGCCAGGAAATGATAAAGCAGCTCATCTTTTTTCACTGCGCCGGGGACGGTCTTATACAAAGGCGTTATTTCTTGGCCTTTGCTCTTTCCATATGCGTCCGGCCAGACGGGAATGAGGTCGCCGCCGCTCATTACTTTTCCCGCCAGGACTGGCGCGGCGAAGGCTGTCGGAATACCGCGAACGATAGGGCCTGGTTTAACCGGGAAAATATAGCGAATGCTGTACGTGACTAAATCAAGCAGTGCCTTGCTTCTTACCAGAGGAATTCCGTCGGTGTGGCTCGTATAGATCAAGCCAATTTCCCTGCAACGATTCAGGGATGAGGAAACCTCTGTTTTGCTTAGGCCCAACGCTGAGGACAGCGATCTCACAGAATAGGTTTGTGAGCTGTGTCCTTCAAAGTCTTCGTCTATTCCATCCCAGCCCCGCCAGTCATCAATTGACGAAAGTTGAACAGTTTCGAAGTTTTGAATGTAATCCGGAAGATTTTGAAACCCGAGGCTCGCGCTCTCTTTTTCCACAGAGAACACTCGTTTTTTTACGCGCTCCCCTTTGGCCTGTAGTCCCAGGCTGATCAGTTTGAACAGGATGACGATGTCTTGACTTTTCATGGGGCTCCAAAAGCGAATGTCCTCTGTCCGCGGACAGAGGACACTTTCTTGCATAGAATTGACACCCCTGTCAACGGTTTTGCAAAAACACCACATACCCCCGAAACCACTCACTCCCCTGCAAATACCCAGGCGCCTCCCACTCCCCACCCTGGATCAAACCGATCTTGAACGGCAGCCCCATCCGGTTCATCCGTGGCAAATACGCCGCGTAATCCGGGATGCTCTGGCGTCCCTGGTACGTCTGCACCACCACTTCGTCCACCACGCCCTTGAGCTGGGCGATGGCGGCGGGGTCGGCGTTGCTGCTCCAGTCCATCAGGCCGGTGATGCTCAGGCGCAGCTCAAAGGGCAGGCGTTGGCGCAGGTCGCGCAGGAAGTCGGCGTATTCGTGCAGGTATTGGGTGCGGGCGTCGAAGTCGATCTGGATGCCGACCACGGGGTTGCCTGCGTCGCGCCAACGTTGTACCTGGCCGAGCAGCTGGGTGTAGATCTGTTCGGGCCAGTGCAGGGTGTGGGCGCGGTAGACCACCCAGACTTCGCCGCGGGTGAGGCGCGGTACGCTGATGCCTTGGGCGATCAGTTGCACACCGCGCTGGGGCGCGCGGCGGGTGGAGTTGATCTGGCCCTGGAGGATGTACAGGGTCTTGGCCTGCTTGAGTACCGGCTGTGGCGTGACGCCGCTCCACAGCCAGAAGGCGTCATAGTCACGGGCATCGACGGCGCCGAATGCCGGGCTTGCCAGCAACAGCAGGCCCAGCCACAGGCGTTTCACCAGTAGTACTGCAGCGATTTGCCCCACTGGGTGTCGGCGAAACCACTTTTCAGCTGGCGGAACCAGGCTTTGCGCACGGCGGGTTCGACGTCCTGGCCGCCGCAACTGTTGTAGCCGGCCGGCGCGTAGCAGTTGATGGCGCGGAACAGCGCGTAGGCCTTGTCGTTTTTGGGCGCCTTGGCGTTGCCGATGACCTGCTTGTAACCGTCGAGCCGCGAGAAGGTTTCACCCTTGAAGTCTGAGGCGGTGCTGCCCAGGCTGCCGGCCGCGCGGGCCTGCTCCAGAGGCATGCCGTCCAGGCCGTTGCGCAGGATGAATTCGCCGAAGCAGTTCAGGGCCTGGGGGTTCTTCGCCTCGGTCTGCAAGGTCGCTGCGGTTTGCGCGATGCTCGGGCAGGCGTAGCCGGATTCGGCCTTGTCGCCGTTCCACTGGAACAGCTTAAGCGTCTGGCTGGCGCTGTAGACATAACCCAGGCTGGTGCCCAGCTTGTCCTCGGGGGCCTGGGCCGGCAGCTGCTTGAGGTCCTCGGCGAACGTGGCGAACTGGCCGTGCAGCAGGTCTTTGTAGAGCAGCACGAATTGCGCGGTCTGGCGTTCCAGCGGATCGCTCGCCTGGGCGATCTGCTGGCGCAGCAGTTCAGGCCCGGCGACGTTGCGCAGCAGGATGTAGCGCACCTGCCTGGCACTGATCGGCGAATCGCTGGCGAACACCTTGGCCAACTGGCCGCTGCGCTCGTAGTTCATGGCCAGTGCCAACTCCAGCTGGTCGCGTTGCAGCGGCAGTTTTGCCAGTGGCAACAGTTGCAGCCACAAGGCCTCGGCGCCTTTCCAGTCTTGCTTGGCTTCCAGGGCCAGGGCGCGCAGGGTCTGCTGGCTGAAAGCGAAGTAGTTCAGGTTCGACGGCACGCTCTGCGGCAACTGCTTCAAGGCGGCGTCCGGTTGATGCTCGATGTACAGCGCGCACACTGCCAGCAAGTACTCATAGAGCGCTGGCTCGCTGGCGAACGCGGCCTTTTGCTTCTCGAGGTCTGCGCGGCTGAGGGCCGGCTGGTTGCCGCCGCGCATCACCATCAGGTCGCTGACGAGCTGGATCATCGGGGTCTTGACGGTATCGCTGTTGACCATCAACAGCTTGAGGTCGGCTTCTTCTACCAGCTCATCCTCAGACACATTGCGCTGCTCGTCGGTGGCCGTCAGTGCCCAGGCGAACGCGTCGGCGAGCTTGGTGTTGTCGTCGGCCAGCCAGTACACCCGGCGCAGCAGCCCGTGGGCCGAGGCCGCGTATTCGCCCTGTGGATAAGTCTTCAGGTAGGCGTTGAAGCCCTGCTCGGCCGTGGCCAGTGCGGGCTTATCCACACGGTCCAGGTGCAGCACGCCGTCTTCGTCATAGGTGTCGGCCTGGGCCTGGTTGAGCGCTGTGCGGGCGGTCATGTACAGCGCCGCTTCCTTCAACCACGGCGATTGGGCATTGCCGACGCCAGCAAAGCCTTGCGCGGCCTCGGCGAAGCGGCCGCTGTAGAAATCAGCGGCGGCTTGCAGGTAGGTGCGAAACAGTTGGCCGTCGGCGGACTGGATCTGCTGCGGCTCGGCGATCACCGGGCCATCCCAGGTGCAGGTGGTGAGCAGTTGCAGTCGCGCTTTGGCCAGCAGCGCGCGCTCGGTCGCCGGTATGTCGGCCTTGACCACTTGGCGGATAAACGCCGTGGCGCTGTCATCGTCGTTGCTGCGGCAGCGGCTGCCCTCGCCACTGAGGAACGCTTCGCCGGCGGTTTTATACTCCTCGCGCTTGACCCCCAGGGAAGTCAGCAGGGTGTCGAGCTCGGCGGTAGGCGAATCGTCCGAGTCGGGCTCAGTCTCTGCGCTGGAGGCAGCGGCCAGGCGATACACCGGAAACGGCACCGGGCCGAAACCCTGGGACAGGTCATCTTCGCTCAGCGCCTTGGGCGCCAACGGCGCGGCCTTTTTGTCAGCCAGCAGCAGGCGCAGGTTGGCCCGGCTGTCATTGCCTGGGCTGAGGAACGGCAGGTTGTTGCACGGGTCCAGGCTGTCACGCGAGACCCGCCAGTCGGGGTAGCACGAATCGTCGGAGCTGGCCTGGGCCTGTAGGGAAATACCGGCCAGCAGAGCCAGTGCCAGGGGTGACAGAAAACCGATGCGCATGACGTGTCCTTGATCCTGAATCCTTGGGGGTGGCAATCATAGCGTGATCCGACAAAAGCATCGGTGAAGCCCTACACAAATTACTGACTTATCCGATTGGGGCGGTGGCAATTTAACCATGCTGACATAGACTGCAATTATGGTCAGGGAGGATCGTATGGAGCGGTTACGAAGAGGGACGTTGAGTTTTATCTGCCTGATGGGCGTTGCGCCGATGGTCATGGCGGACGATCCGTTGTTGGACCACCCGCTTGCGGCGTCGACCAGCGCCTCCAGTGACGCCCGGGGTGTGCTGCGCGCTCGCGACCAGGCGGTGCTGGCCAGCGAATTGTCGGGGCGCATTGTTGAACTGCCTTTCAGCGAAGGCGAGTCGTTCAAGAAGGGCGACACCCTGGCGCGTTTCGATTGCTCGGCCTACCAGGCCCAATTGAACGCCGCCCAGGCTGCCAGCCGGGGTGCCAGTGAAGAACTGGCCCACAACAAACAACTGGCGGCGCTCAACTCCGTCGGGCGTTTTGAAGTGGCCCGCGCCGAAGCCAAGCTCACTGAAACCCAGGCCCAATCCCAGGTTTACCAAGTGCAGGTCAAGCGCTGCAGCGTGCTGGCGCCGTATGACGGCCAAGTGGTGCAGCGCAAGGTCCAACGCTATGAAAGCGTCTCGGCAGGGGCGCCGTTGCTGGAAATCGTCGACAACCACAGCCTGGAAATTCACCTGCTGGTGCCGTCGCGCTGGATGGGCAAACTCAAGCCGGGCCAGACGTTCAATTTCACCCCCGATGAAACCGGCCAGGCGTTCACCGCCACGGTCAAACGCCTCGGCGCGCGCATCGATGAGGGGAGCCAGACGCTGCTGCTGGTCGCCACCTTACCCAATGCCAGCGGGCTGCTGGCGGGCATGAGTGGCACGGCCCATTTTGCGCAATTGCAATGAACGCACCGATGCCGGGCCACGCTGAGCGCGTATTTGCGCAGTTTCTCGACCTTGAACGCCAGACCCGTGCCGCGCGTACTATCGAGCAACTGGCCTACAGCCTGGTCAACGACAGCCAGCCCCTGTTCGGCTATCGCCACACCGCGCTGTTGATCGCCGGCAAAGTGAGGGCGGTGACGGCGGTGAGCAGCGTCGATTCGAATGCGCCGTTCGTGGCGTTTGTCGAGCAGGCGGTGGCGCAGTTGCACAAACTGGCGTTGAGCCAGACTGCGCGGGTGGTCCTGGCTGAGCAATTAAGTGGCGCGGTGCAAGCCGATTGGCAGAGCCTGTCCGCCGGGCACGTGTTCTGGCTGCCGTTGATGGATCCCCAGGGCCGGGTGTTCGGCGGCCTGTGGCTGGCGCGGGATACCCCGTGGAGCCCGGCCGAACAAGTGCTGCTGGCGCATTTTGGCGACACCTGCAGCCATGCCTGGCACGCGTTGCAGCCACGCCAGCCGTGGCGCCTGCGCCTGACCCGTAAACGCTGGATAGCGGTGCTGGTGGCGTTGTTGCTGATGCTGTTGATCCCGGTGCGCCAATCGGTGCTGGCGCCCGCCGAAGTGGTGCCGCAGGCCGGGCAAGTGGTGGCGGCGCCGCTGGATGGCGTCATCGCCGAGTTTTTGGTCAAGCCCAATCAGTCGGTAAAAACCGGCGACCTGTTGCTGCGCTTCGAAAGCACCACGCTGACGGCGCAGGCCGATGTGGCGGCGCGTGCTCTGGGTGTCGCTGAAGCGGAGCTCAAGGCCAATTCCCAGCGCGCCTTTGCCGATGCCGAATCCAGTTCGAAGATCGACCTGCTGGCGGCCCGCGTCGAGCAAAAACGCGCCGAACGCGACTATGCGCGTGAACTGCTCAAACGCAGCGAAGTGCGTGCCGAGCGCGACGGTATCGCTGTATTCGCTGATGCTGACCGCTGGACCGGCAAACCGGTGCAGACCGGCGAGCGCTTGTTGCAGATTGCCAACCCTGCCCAGGCGGAATTGCGCATTGAGCTGGCGGTGGGCGATGCCATTGCCTTGGCGCCCAATGCCCAGGTAGCGCTGTTCCTCGACAGTGACCCACTGCAACGCCATCTCGCCACCCTGCAACGTGCCGCCTATGAAGCGCAGCCCACGCCGGGCGGGCAATTGGCCTATCGCCTCGATGCACAATTCGATGGCGCGCCACCGCGTATCGGCCTGCGCGGTACGGCGAAGCTGTATGGCGGCCGCGCGCCGCTGGCCCTGTACCTGCTGCGTCGGCCGTTGGCGGGCCTGCGCCAGAGCGTCGGCCTCTGATGAACCTGCCCACACTGCGCGAAGACCTGCAACTGTCCAGTGCCGGCGCGGCGCTGGACGGTTCGCCACGCTGGACCCTGGCCGACCCGGTGCGCGGGCGCTATTTCAAACTCGGCGCCACCGCCATTCGTTTGCTGCGGCACTGGTCCCTGGGCGATCCAGAGAAAGTCCTGCAAGCCGCCAACCGTGAACCGGGTTTGCCCCTGGGCATCAGCGAAGTGGAGGAGCTGCTGAGCTTTTTGTGCGCCCATGACCTGATCACCGGCCTTGATCCGCAGCAGCGCGCCAGTTACCTCTATAAAGCGGCCGCACAAAAGCAGAGCCTGTGGCAGGTGTTGCTGCATCAGTACCTGTTTTTCCGCATTCCGCTGTGGCGTCCGGACGCTTTTCTCAACCGGACATGGCCCTGGCTGGCGCGCTTCGGTCCGGGCTTGCTGCGGTACGGCCTGCCGGCAGTTCTGGGCCTGGGCGTGTTTTTGGTCGCGCGCGACTGGCAGCGCTTTCTGGCGACGTTCCCGCACTTGTTCAGCCTCGGCGGCGCCTTGGCGTTTGGTGTGGTGTTGTGCTTCGCCAAGTTGTGCCATGAGTTCGGCCATGCCTATATGGCCAAACGCGCTGGCTGTCGGGTTCAGAGCATGGGTGTGGCGTTCATGGTGCTGTTGCCGATGTTCTACACCGATGTGAGCGACGCCTGGCGGGTCAATGATCGCCGTGCGCGGTTGATGATCGGTGCCGGCGGGGTGATGGCCGAGTTGCTGCTGGCTTGTATCGCCTTGCTTGCCTGGGCGCTGCTGCCGGATGGCCCGGCGCGCACCGCGGCGTTCATGTTGGCCAGTGCCACGTGGCTGACGACGTTGGCGATCAACCTCAACCCGTTCATGCGTTTTGATGGCTACTTCTTGATCAGCGATTTATGGGGGGTGGATAACCTGCAAGGCCGCGCCTTTGCCCTGTGCCGTTGGCGCCTGCGTGAACTGTTGTTCGGGTATGGCGAGCCGGCGCCGGAGCCGTGGTCGCCGACGATGCAACGACGCTTGTTGGCGTGGGGCTACCTGGCGTGGCTGTGGCGGGCGGCGCTGTTTCTGGGGATTGCCCTGGCGGTGTATCACCTGTTCTTCAAACTGCTCGGGATCTTCCTGATGCTGGTGGAGTTGGTCTGGTTCATCTTCCTGCCGATCTTCAAGGAATGGCGCGAATGGTGGAGTCGTCGCAGCCAGGCCCATGCGCCGCGTGTGCTGTTGAGCAGCCTGGGGTTGGTGTTGATCGGGTTGGCGCTGGTGGTGCCGTGGCGCAGCGCCGTCGAGCTGCCGGCCATGCTCGAAGCCGGGCGCGCCAGCGCGTTGCACGCGCCGGTGGCCGCGCGGGTCAAGCAGTTGCGGGTGGCGGATGGGCAAACCGTCACCCAGGGCCAGGTCTTGTACGAACTGGAGTCACCGGATTTGGACGCGCGGCAAAGCATCGTGCGCCGTGAAGTGGAGATTTTGCAGCTGCAGATGCGCCGCCAGGCCGGGCGCAGTGAAACGGCTGCGGATGCCGGGATCAACGATCAGCGTTTGTCCCAGGCCCTGGCCGAATACCGTGGGCTGGCCGCCCAGCGCGAACGCCTGCTGTTGCGCGCCCCCCATGCCGGCAGGGTGCGCGATGTGCTGCCGCAATTGAGCGTGGGCCGTTGGCTGTCGCCCAAGGACTCACTGGCCCAGGTGGTGGAAGAGGGCGCACGCCTGCGCGGTTACCTGGCCGAGGCCGAACTGTGGCGGGTGGCGCCGGGTTCCACTGGACGGTTTATCGCCGATGACCCGATGCACGTGGCCATCCCGGTGGTATTGACCGACATCGACGCCAACGGCGTGGCCTATCTGGACCAGGAGGCACTGACCTCCGATCACCATGGGCCAATTGCCGTGCGCCGCGACGAAAATCAGCGACCGGAGCCGGTACAGGCTCAATACGGTGCGCGACTGAAAAGCGTTGAAACGATCCCTACCCCCCATCAACCGCTGCGCGGAGTGGTGATGCTGCAAGGGCGCAGTGAGTCGGTACTGGGCGTGGCCTGGCGACGGGCGGCAGCGCTGGGGGTACGGGAAAGTGGGTTCTGACAAGCGTCAGGAGGACGCCAGCCGCGTAGCGGTAAGCCGCATAAACCGTTGAAACCCCGTGTGCGCCGGGCCTTTGCGCAACATCCCGAAGAGTGTGGGCAGGCAGGATGGTCAGGTGACCCCCAGCCGGTAACACAACGCCTGGCGGGTGCAAAACAGCAAGCGAAACCGAGGCTTTTGTCCTAGAGTGGCGCTTGTTTGCGCATGCGCAGGGTTTGCCTTGAAAAGAGGCAGTTTCAGAGGAATTGAGGTGCGACGGTCCGTGGTAGAACAAGACGACAAAGTTGGGGTTTTTCCCGCAGTCAGTCGCCTCTCGGCTGCCTGGGCGGGTGCCGGTTGGCTCAGCCGGCTATGGTGGGTGCCGATTCTGGCGCTGGCCATGGCCGTACGTTTTTATGGCCTGACAGCAGCGGCGATCTGGGGTGACGAAGGTTCGAGCCTGCTGCTCAGCGAATACGCGGTGGACGACCTGTGGTTCCACGCGGCCCATGATGTGCACCCCCCGTTGTATTTTTTCATGCTGCGCGGCTGGATCGGCCTGTTTGGCGACGGCATCTGGTCGATTCGCGGCATGAGCGCGATTCCCGGCGTGGTCGCGGTGGGCCTGGGTATCTGGCTGACGCGGCTACTGTCCACCTATCGTGCCGCCGTGCTGGCGGGTGTGCTGCTGGCGCTGTACCCCACTGCCGTGCGATACAGCCAGGAAGTGCGTATGTACTCGCTGCTGGCCGTGTGGCTGCTGGCTGCGACGCTGGCGCTGGTGTATTGGGTACGCCGCCCCGAGCGCACGCGCTACCTGGCGGCCTATGTGCTGCTGATGGCGGCCGGTTTCTATACCCATTACTTCATGGCCTTGTGTGTAATGGTGCATTGGGCCTACCTGGGGTTGTTGTACTCGTCCCAGGCACCTGGCCGACGGTTGCTCCTGCGCCCAGCGTGGTGGTGCGCCAATGTCCTGATTGTGGTGCTGTACTTGCCCTGGTTGCCCAACCTGGTGGACCTGGTGCAGCACGTCGAACAGCTCAAGACCGGGGGGGATATCGGCTGGGAAGACCCGGTCACGCTGATCTCCGTCCCGTCGATGATCTGGCAGTTCATGCTCCAGGACGAGGGCATCGGTTTCTGGGCACCATTGTTCTGGTCGTTCCCGCTGCTACTGATCGCCGTCGTGGGGGTGACCGCCTGGCGTGATCGCGAAGCCCATCGGCCGGCCTGCCTGCTGGCGCTATTCTTCCTGCTGCCGCTGTTGCTGGTGTATGCGGTATCGTTTATTTCCCCGGTGTTCATCGAGCGCTACCTCACGGCGTATGCCCTTGGCTTGCCGATCATGGTGGCCCTGGCCATCGACCGCCTGCCCAAACGCCTGTCACGCTGGGGCGCCGCGTTCCTGGTGCTGTTTATCAGCGTGGAACTGCTGGGGCTGAAGAGCAATGCAACCGTGGACGACCGCGATAATTTCAACGTGCCGGTGGAGTTCGTCAACCGTAACTATCAGGAAGGCGACCGCATCGTCCTTAGCGACATGCTGTGGTACTTGAGCTACGTGTATTACGACCAGACTGACGCCCAATTGCAGCTCTATACCCCGCCCAAACCGGATGGCACGTCGACCCGGCCTAACGCGTATGGCTTCGGTACGCTGGTGGACCAGGACGGCGGGCGTATCTACCTCGATAGTCTGTTGGCTTTACCGGCGGATACGCGCCGCGTCTGGCTGATCAGCAGCACTGATTTGCCGGACGATTTCGCGCCGATTCCCACCGATTGGCGCGAACTTTTGCGCCAGGATGGCGGTGGAGCCAGGGCACGCCTGTTCGTGCTTTGCCGCGGGCCAGAGCCTTCGCAGCCGGAGGGCTGTCGCTAATCGCGAATTGGCATTGAGAAAATGCCGAAATAGTGGCAAATGAACACTAGTTGACCCTGCAATCCTCTACTACGCTTCCACCATAAATGGATTTGTCCTACAAAGTGGTGAAAGGATTGCAGTATCACTTTATCTCCGGTCTGCCGCGTTCCGGCTCGACCTTGCTCTCTGCAATCCTGTTGCAGAACCCACGCTTTCGCGCCGGCATGAGCAGTCCCATAGGGTCGTTGTTCAATGGTGTGCTGGCGCAGTGCAGCGCCGGCAGCGAGTTTGGCTCGGTCATTGATCCGGACACCCGCCGCCGCCTGTTGCGCGGCTTGTTCGATGCTTATTACGGCGACAAACCCTCCACCCCGGTGGTGTTCGACACCAACCGCCAGTGGTGCGCGCGCATGCCCGCCCTGCATGACCTGTTTCCCCAGGCCAAGGTCATTGCCTGTGTGCGCAACGTGGCGTGGATCATGGACAGCCTGGAACGCCTCTATCGCGCCAATCCGTTCGAGAACACCAAGCTGTTCAACGACGACATCGAGCGCAACACCGTATACAGCCGTGTCGAAACCCTGGGCCAGCGCAATCGCCTCGTGGGCTATGCCTGGTCGGCCCTCAAAGAGGCGTACTACGGTGAAAACGCCGGGTCCATGTTGATCGTCGACTACGACCTGCTATCCCAGGCGCCCGAGCGCGTGATGCGGCTGGTCTACGAATTTATCGAGCAGCCGTGGTTCGAGCATGACTTCGACAACCTCAGCTATGACGCGCCGGACTTCGACGAGGCTCTGGGCGTCAGCGGGTTGCATCGGGTCAAGCCCAAGGTCGCTTTGCAGCCTCGGCGTACGATCCTGCCGCCGGACCTCTTCGAGCAGTTTGCGCATATGGATTTCTGGCGGGATGGCAGCCTGAGCGCCGCCAATGTAATTCGCACCAAAGCCGATGCCGCGATCGGCTGATCGCGGTTTTTTTCATTGCGGGTATCAGCATTCGACAAACGGGTGAGCAGCATGTGGTGGAGCAAAGGTAAGGCACGGCAGACAACAACAGGCGCCAACCCTCTGGCGACGCCGATGATCATGTTCCTGGAACCGCGCATGTTGTTTGACGGCGCGGTGGCCGCCACTGTGGCCGATGCCGCCCAGGCGGACAGCCATGCCACTGCCGACGCGGCCGCCAAGGCGCCGACGACCGAGCACGCCACCGCCAGCAAAGACACTCATGGGCAAACCGACGCGCCGGCCACACCGGCGCCGGTTGCCGTTCCGGGGCAGACCGTAGTGTTCGTCGACGCCCGGGTCAAAGACTCCGCCAACTTGCTCAAGGGCGTCGCCCCCGGCACCGAGGTGGTGCAGCTGGATGCCAGCAAAGACGGTCTGCAGCAGATTGCCGATTATCTGGGCAGCCACCAGGGCGTGAGCTCGGTGCAGATCCTCGCCCACGGCAACACCGGCGATTTGTGGCTGGGCAGCACCTATTTGTCGGCCGACAACATCGCGGCCCGCAGCGAAGTGCTGGCGCAGATCGGCCAGGACATGAATGTGGGCGGCGACATTCTGATCTACGCGTGCAACACGGCAGGGGACAGCAAAGGGCTCAACTTCGTCGACTCCCTGGCGCAATTGACCGGCCGTGATATTGCCGCGTCCAGCAACCGCACCGGCGAGGGTGGCGATTGGACGTTGGAAATTGCCACCGGCTCCATCGAGAGCCATACCGCGTTGTCGTACCAGGCGATGTCGGCGTACCAGTACGGGTTGGCCACGATCACGGTGGTCAACAACGGTGACAGTGGCGTCGGCTCATTGCGCCAGGCTCTGAGCGATTCGGTGTCCGGCGATACCGTCACGTTCAGTACCACCATGACGGTTAACCTCAACTCGCAATTGGTCATCAGCAAAAACGTCACCATCGCCGGTGATCTGAACCACGACGGTGTGGCGGATGTGACCCTCAACGGGCAGTACAAGACCCAGGTGCTGAGGGTGGGCAGCGGTGTGACGGCGACGCTGGATGGCTTGGTCATCACCCAAGGCCTGGCGGCGGGTAATGGCGCAGCGGCGGGTGTCGACGGCACGGCGGCAATGGGCGGCGGTATTGTCAACCTCGGCAACCTGACCTTGAACAATGTCAGGGTGACCAGCAACGCGGCCTCGGGCGGTGGCGGGGGCGGTGGGGTCACCGCGCCCTACGTTGGCGGCGCGGTGGGTGGTGGCGGCGGCGGCGGCGGTGCTCTTGGCGGCCAGGCCGGCGGCCATGGCGGCACTTCGGGCTTCGGTACCGGCGTTTATGGTGGGACGTCCGGTAGCGCCAACACCGGTGGCAATGGTGGCGGCTACAACCCGAACTATATGGGCGGCCGTGGAGGCAGCAGCAGCGGCGGCGCGGGTGGCGTGGGGGCAGCCAACTACAGCAATGGCGGTGCCGGCGGCACCGCAAACAACGGCACTATTTCCATTGGCGGCGGCGGTGGCGGTTCCGGGTGGGACAAGCCTGGCCGGGCAGGGGCTTCGGCCAGTGGCGGTATCTACAACGCCAGCTCCGGCACCCTGACGGTCGTCGGCACTTCGGTGATCTCCAATAACATCGCGGCTGGCGGAGGTGGCGGTGGTGGCGGTGGCCTGGGGGGTTCAGCAGACTCGGGCGGCGCGGCGGGCAAAGGCGTTGGTGCGATCTGGAACAAAGGCACGCTGTTGATGACGGCCGCCAACTTTGCGGCCATGAGCGGCAACGTCGGTGGCAGCGGTTCCGGTGGCCCGGCGTTGGGTGGAGGCAGCACGGGTGCCTCCGTGGCTGCCGTGAACAATATCTTCAACGACGGCGGTACAGTGAACACCGCCTACGCACCGACGCCGTCCGCGACCATCGTAGTGGCAAACGCTGCCCAGCACATTGGCAGCACTTCGCAGGTGACCATTACCTTCAACCTGGCCGTCACCGGTTTCACCAACGCCGACCTGACGGTCTCCAACGGCACCTTGAGCAGCGTCATCTCCAATGATGGCGGCCTCACCTGGACGGCGACGTTCACCCCAGATGCGAGCGTGACCAGCGCGAGCAACCATATTGTGCTGGACAATACCGGTGTCACCGGCGTGTCGAATGGTCTGGCGGGCAGCGGTACCTCCACCTCCAATAACTACGCCGTCGATACGGTACGGCCGACGGCGACAGTCGCCGTGGCCAGCCCCGGGCTGAACCTCGGTGGCTCCTCCGTGGTGAACATCACCTTCAGCGAAGCGGTGACCGGATTCAGCCTGGCCGACGTGACGGCCTCCAACGGCACCCTGAGCAGCCTGACCACCAGCGATAACATCCACTGGACCGCCACCTTCACGCCGACGGCTGGCGTCACCAGCGGCACCAACGTCATTACCCTGGACAACACGCTCTACACCGACACCTCGACCAACGTGGGCACCGGTACTACCACGTCCAATAACTACACCATCGACACCGTGCGCCCGACCGCAAGCGTGGTAATAGCCAACCCTGCGCTGAACATCGGCGGTACTTCCCTGGTCACCATCACGTTCAGCGAAGCGGTCACCGGCTTCACCAATGCCGACCTGACGATTGCCAACGGTACCCTGACATCGGTGACCAGCAACGATGGCGGTATCACCTGGACAGGCACGTTCACCCCGAGCGCCAGCATCACCGACGCCACCAACCTCATCACCTTGAACAACGCCGGCATCGCCGACCTGGCGGGCAACGCCGGCAGCGGTACGACCGACTCCAACAACTACACCATCGATACCGCGCGGCCGACTGCGACCATCGTCGTTGCCAACCCTGCGCTGAAAATCGGCGACACGTCGCTGGTGACATTCACGTTCAGCGAAGCGGTCACCGGCTTTACCAACGCCGACCTGAGCGTCGCCAACGGTACGTTGAGCGCGGTGACCAGCAACGATGGCGGTATCACCTGGACAGGCACATTCACCCCGAGCGCCAGCCTCACCGACGCCACCAACCTCATCACTTTGAACAACACCGGGATCGCCGACCTGGTGGGCAATGCCGGCAGCGGTACGACCGATTCCAACAACTACGCCATCGATACCGCGCGGCCGACCGCGACCATCGTCGTTGCCGACTCGGCGCTGAAAATCGGCGAGACGTCGCTGGTGACATTCACCTTCAGCGAAGCGGTCACCGGCTTCACCAATGCCGACCTGACGATTGCCAACGGCACATTGAGCGCGGTGAATAGCAACGATGGCGGTATCACCTGGACAGGCACGTTCACCCCGAGCGCCAGCCTCACCGACACCACCAACCTCATCACCCTGGATAACACCGGCATTGCCGACCTGGCGGGCAATGCCGGCACGGGTACCACCGACTCGAACAACTACGCCATCGATACCGTGCGGCCCACTGCGACCATCGTCGTCGCCGACCCGGTGCTGAACATCGGCGGCACGTCACTGGTCACCATCACCTTCAGCGAAGCGGTCAGCGGCTTCACCAATGCCGACCTGAGCGTCGCCAACGGTACGTTGAGCGCGGTGACCAGCAACGATGGTGGTATCACCTGGACAGGCACGTTCACCCCGAGTGCCAGCATCGCCGACGCCACCAACCTCATCACCTTGAACAACACCGGCATCGCCGACCTGGCGGGCAACGCCGGCAGCGGTACGACCGACTCCAACAACTACACCATCGATACCGCGCGGCCCACCGCGACCATCGTCGTCGCCGACCCGGCGCTGAAAATCGGCGAAACGTCGCTGGTGACATTCACGTTCAGCGAAGCAGTCACCGGCTTCACCAACGCCGACCTGAGCGTCGCCAACGGTACGTTGAGCGCGGTGACCAGCAACGATGGCGGTATCACCTGGACAGGCACGTTCACCCCGAGCGCCAGCCTCACCGACGCCACCAACCTCATCACCCTGAATAACACCGGCATCGCCGACCTGGCGGGCAATGCCGGCAGCGGTACGACCGATTCCAACAACTACGCCATCGATACCGTACGGCCCACCGCGACCATTGTCGTCGCCGACCCGGCGCTGAACATCGGCGGCACGTCCCTGGTCACCATCACCTTCAGCGAAGCGGTCACCGGCTTCACCAATGCCGACCTGACGATTGCCAACGGCACATTGAGCGCGGTGAGCAGCAACGATGGCGGTATCACCTGGACAGGCACGTTCACCCCGAGCGCCAGTATCACCGACACCACCAACCTCATCACCCTGGATAACACCGGCATTGCCGACCTGGCGGGCAATGCCGGCACGGGTACCACCGACTCGAACAACTACGCCATCGATACCGTGCGGCCCACTGCGACCATCGTCGTCGCCGACCCGGTGCTGAACATCGGCGGCACGTCACTGGTCACCATCACCTTCAGCGAAGCGGTCAGCGGCTTCACCAATGCCGACCTGAGCGTCGCCAACGGTACGTTGAGCGCGGTGACCAGCAACGATGGTGGTATCACCTGGACAGGCACGTTCACCCCGAGTGCCAGCATCGCCGACGCCACCAACCTCATCACCTTGAACAACACCGGCATCGCCGACCTGGCGGGCAACGCCGGCAGCGGTACGACCGACTCCAACAACTACACCATCGATACCGCGCAGCCGACCGCGACCATCGTCGTTGCCGACCCGGCGCTGAACATCGGCGGCACGTCCCTGGTCACCATCACGTTCAGCGAAGCGGTCAGCGGCTTCACCAACGCCGACCTGAGCGTCGCCAACGGTACGTTGAGCGCGGTGAGCAGCAACGACGGCGGTATCACCTGGACGGCGACTTTAACGCCGACCAGCAACGTCACCGACGCCACCAACCTCATCACGCTGAACAACACGGGCGTCAACGACCTGGCCGGTAACGTCGGTACGGGCACCACGGATTCGAACAACTACGCCATCGATACCCAGCGCCCAACCGCCACCCTTGTGGTTACCGATTCAGCCCTCGGCATCGGCCAGACCTCACTGGTGACCATCACCTTCAGCGAGGCGGTCACCGGCTTTACCAATGCCGACCTGACGATTGCCAACGGCACATTGAGCGCGGTGAGCAGCAACGATGGTGGCATCACCTGGACCGCGACGCTGACCCCCGTGAACGGGGTGACTCATGCAAACAACGTCATCACCCTGGATAACACCGGTGTCACCGATTTGGCGGGCAATGCCGGCAGCGGTACCACCGACTCCAACAACTACGCCGTCGACAGCCAGCGGCCGACCGCGACCATCGTGCTCGCTGATACGGCGTTGGTCGCCGGTGAAACGTCGCTGGTGACCATCACTTTCAGCGAGGCGGTCACCGGTTTCACCAACAGTGACCTGAACGTGCCCAATGGCACCCTCACGGCGGTGAGCAGTGCCGATGGGGGTGTGACCTGGACCGCCACCTTTACTCCGACCGCTGGTATCAAGGACACCACCAACCTGATCACCCTGAACAACACGGGCATCGCCGACCTGGCAGGTAACGTCGGCACAGGCACCACCAACTCGGTCAATTTCACCGTCGACACCGTACGCCCAACCGCGACCATCGTGGTGGCGGACAATGCGTTAAATATCGGCGAGACCTCATTGGTCACCATCACGTTCAGCGAAGCGGTCAGCGGCTTCACCAACGCCGACCTGACTATCGCCAACGGCACCTTGACGACTGTGAGCAGCAGCGACGGCGGTGTTACCTGGACGGCGACTTTCACGCCGACCAGCAACGTCACCGACGCCACCAACCTGATTACCCTCGACAACAGCGGCGTTCAGAACGGCTCGGGCAATACCGGCAGCGGCAGCACCGATTCCAACAACTACGCCATCGATACCCAGCGGCCGACGGCAACCATAGTCGTTACCAACGACAGCCTGAACATCGGTGCCACTTCGCTGGTGACCATCACCTTCAGCGAGGCCGTCACCGGGTTTGATCTTTCGGACCTGAGTGTCGCCAATGCCGTGCTGTCCAACCTGGCGAGCAATGATGGCGGCAAAACCTGGACCGCGACCCTGACGCCGACCGCCGCCATCACCGATGCGACCAACCTGATCGTGCTGGATGCCGGCCAGGTTAACGACACGGCGGGTAACGTTGGCACCGGCATCGCGATCTCGAATAACTACGCGATCGATGGCGAGCGCCCTACCGCGACCATCAGTATCGCCAACCCGAACTTGACCGTCGGCCAGACGACTACCGTGACGTTCACCTTCAGCGAGAAAGTCAGCGGCTTTAATCTGGATGCCCTGAGCGTGGCCAACGGCAGCTTGTCCAACCTGGTCACCGGTGACGGTGGCAAGACCTGGACTGCGACCTTGACGCCAACGGCCAACCTCAATGACCCGAGCAATTTCATCACCCTCGATAACCGCTTGGTGAATGACCTGTCGGGCAACGCGGGCAGCGGCTATGCCAACTCCAACAATTATGCGATCAACACGGTAGCGCTGACCGGCGACCCATTGTTCCGCGTCACCGATCCGGCACCGCCTCAAGACGCACCGAACCCACCCTTGCAACCGATCGTGTTTGGCCGGCCGACGGGCGTCCTCGGTTTACCCGTCGGCTTCCCGCCGTTGTTCGAGCAACGTGAGTTGGGGGCGGGCTTGCCGCCGGTGGGCAGCATCTTTCTGCGCAACGGTGCCTTGGCTCCCAGCTATATCGCCCAGGTATTCGGCACCGATAGGGCCGGTGACAGCAGCGCCAGCGGCTTTTTGGGCTTGGGCGGCGGCGATGGCGGGGTGTTTGGTTCAAGCACCTTGTCGAGCCTGTTCAATCGCGAAACCCACGGTGACGATAGCCCCCTCAAGGCGTCCGACAACCAATCGATCAAAGGCCCGGGCGATCCGGTCCAGGGGGCGCGCGGCATGTTTGGCGCGCCGAGCCTCGGCCAGCAATTGCAGCAGCTCAAAGACACAGAACAGCGCCAAGTGATGGACCTGGCGCACGCACTGCAACAAGTCGGCATCAGCGAAATGCAGGCTTGAACACACTTAACTCCAGGCGTAGTAACAGGGGCATTACAAGGATGAAGACACGTCATATGTTGTTCGGTGCCAGTGTGCTGGTGCTGGCGATCAGCGGTTGTGCAGTCACCAGCGAACCGATTGAGCGCAGTGTCAGCGAGCAGCGAGCCCGCAACGACCTGCACGGCATGTACAAGGATCAGGAGCCGTTGAGCGGCGCGTTGACGCTGCACCAGGCCATGGCCCGCGCCGTCAAATACAACCTCGAAGGTCGTTTGAAGGTGATGGAAGAGGCCCTGGCCAAACGCCAATCGGATCTCTCCAGCTTCGACATGCTGCCGCGCATGGCCTTGTCCGCAGGCTATGCCGGACGCAATAACACCAACGCTTCCAGCAGCCAGAGCGTGCTCACCGGTACCCAGTCCCTGGAGCCGTCGACCTCCCAGGACCGCGATCGTCGCGTGGCGGACCTGACCATGGTGTGGAACGTACTCGACTTTGGTGTCAGCTACATCAGCGCCAAGCAGCAAGGTGACCAGCGCCTGATCATCCAGGAACGTCGGCGCAAGGTCATCAACACCATCGTCCAGGACGTGCGCTCGGCCTATTGGCGAGCCGTGGCGGCCGAGCGCTTGCTGACCCAGATCGATAGCCTGATGGCGCGGGTCGACAAAGCCCAGGTCGATAGCCAAAGCATGAGCGAGCAGCGCATCGGCGACCCGGTCCAGGCCCTTGGCTACCAACGCTCGCTGATCGAAGCCACACGCCAATTACAGGAACAGCGCCGTGCCTTGTCCCTGGCCAAGACCGAGCTGGCGACCCTGATCAACTTGCCCATGGGGACTGAGTTGAGGCTGGCCACGCCGGACGACTACACCGTGCCCCAGCTCAAGGTCAACCTGGCCAGCCTGGAACAGGAAGCCCTGGCCAATCGGCCGGAATTGCGCGAGCAGGATTACCAGAGCCGCATCAGCGCCGCCGAAACCCGCAAGGCCATGTTGCGCCTGCTGCCGGGCCTGGAGTTCTCCGCCGGTGGCCACTACGACAGCAACTCGTTCCTGGTGGACAATCGCTGGGCCGACTACGGCGCCAAAATCACCTGGAACCTGTTTAACGTGATGTCCGCGCCCGCCGCCATCGACGTGGCCAAGGCCGGTGAAGAAGTCGCCACCGCAAGGCGCCAGGCCATGTCTATCGCGGTGCTGGCGCAGATCTATGTGGCCAACGCCAACTTCCAGGACGCCGTGCGCCAGTTCAAGACCAGCGAGCAACTGGCCAATATTGACGGGCAAATCCTCACCCAGCTGCGCAATCGACACGAAGCGGCTGGCCTGGGCGAACTCGACCTGATCCAGGGCGAGCTCAGTACCTTGCAAGCCGACCTGCGCCGCGACCTGGCTTACGCCGACCTGCGCAACGCCTACGGCCAGATCTTCGCCAGCGCCGGTCTCGACCCGCTGCCGGAGCAACTGGACTCCGACCGCGTGCAAAGCATCGCCACCGCCCTGGCCAGCCGTGAATCGGCCTGGGCCGCCGGCAACATCAGCGTACCGGTGCCGCGTGCCGTCGCCCAATAACCTGGTAGCGCCCACGGCGAGCATCACCCGCCGTCAACGCGAGGCGCGCAATGGCCATCGGGGTGTGGCGATCCTGCTCACCGGCCTGCCCGCCTCGGGCAAGTCGACCCTGGCCCAGGGCCTCCAGGCCGCGTTCTTCGAACAAGGCCGCCAGAGCATCGTGCTCGACGGCGACGCCTTGCGCGTCGGGCTCAACAAAGACCTGGGCTTTGCCGACGGCGACCGTCTGGAAAACATCCGCCGCGCCAGCGAACTGGCGGCGCTGCTGGTGGACAACGGGCAAATCGTGATCCTGGCGATGATTGCGCCCCTGGTGCAATTGCGCGCGGTCTTCGCCCAACGCCTGGGGGCCGATTATCGGGAAGTGTGGTGCAGTGCCTCGCTGGCGGTTTGTGAGCGGCGCGACCCCAAAGGTCATTACGCCCGCGCCCGCAGGGGTGAGCTACCGGGGTTTACCGGCATTGGTTCGCCCTACGAGCCACCGCCCCACGCTTCGCTGGTACTGGACACCGGCGTGCTGTCGACACAACAGAGCGTCGAACGGTTGTTGGCCTGGCTGGCGCCTGAACTAGACTCTGGGGAATTGTCTTCTTAGGAGCCCGCCATGGAATCGCCTGTGCACAGCTTGCCGTCACTGTTCAAACAGCTTGGGCTGGCCGATGACCGGGTCAGTATCGAACAGTTTGTGGCGGCTCATTCACCGCTTAAGCCGGAGCTGCATCTGGCGGATGCGTTTTTTTGGACGGACAGCCAGAGAGCGTTTTTGCGCGATGAAATCTGCGAGGACGCGGATTGGGCGGAAGTGGTGGATGAGTTGAATCTGATGTTGCGGAGTGGGCGAGGAGGGTAAAAAAATCTTTTGAAAGTTGTCTGAAGCCGACACCGATCCAAATGTGGGAGGGGGGCAATCCCCCTCCCACATGGCTTATGCGATTGCTGAACATCCAACCCTCCCACCACCTATCCGTTAAATTGTTTCAAAACTTGACGCAATTTGATCTCTCCGCCATATTGATAGTTAGCAAACTAACAGTATGCGAACTATCCAGTGCCTCAATCCCTCGAACAACTCCAGATGAACCTCAGCAGCAGCATGGTGGTGGGCGCCCGTAACTGGCGCAAAATCTGCCAGAACACGCTGGTGAGCTACGGTATTTCAGAAGCCTGCGCCGTGCCGTTGCTGATGATCGGTCGCCTGGGCGATGGTGTGCACCAAGTGAAAGTCGCCCAGGCGTCAGGGATGGAAAGCCCGTCGCTGGTGCGCCTGCTCGATCAGTTGTGCAGCAGCGGCTATGTGTGCCGCACCGAAGACGTCCACGATCGCCGTGCCAAGGCCCTGAGCCTGACCGAGCGCGGTCGCGAGCTGGTGCAGGCGGTGGAGGTGCAACTGGTGCGCCTGCGGCGCGAAGTGCTGGCCGAGATTGCCCCTGCGGACATGGAGGCTGCGTTGCGTGTACTGCGTGCTTTTGAAGCGGCCCATCAACACCCTGCCGGTGTGACATCTTGAGCGGTTTTTTCACCGGCCTGCCGCCGGCGAAGGACTGGTTCTACGGCGTACGCACTTTCGCGGCGTCGATGATCGCGCTGTACATCGCCATGCTCATGCAAATGCCGCGTCCCTATTGGGCAATGGCCACGGTGTATATCGTCTCCAGCCCGTTTGTCGGCCCCACCAGTTCCAAGGCGCTTTACCGTGCCATTGGTACCTTCATGGGCGCGGCGGCGGCGGTGGTGTTCGTGCCGATGTTCGTACAGTCACCCTACCTGCTGGTGGTGGTGATTGCCTTGTGGACGGGCACCTTGTTGTTTCTCTCCATGCACCTGCGTACCGCCAACAACTACGCGCTGATGCTGGCCGGCTACACCTTGCCGCTGATCGCCCTGCCAGTGGTGGATAACCCGCTCGCGGTGTGGGACGTGGCTGAAGCGCGCACCGAGGAAATATTCCTCGGCATCGCGGTCGCCGCGGTGGTCGGCGCGATGTTCTGGCCCCGGCGCCTGATGCCGGTGTTCGATGGCTCGGTCGCCAAGTGGTTCAGCGATGCGCAGGTCTACAGCCAGCGCTTTCTCACCCGCAACATAACGCCGGAAGAAGTCAGCACTTTGCGCGGTGGCATGGTCGCCACCTTCAACACCCTCGAATTGATGATCGGCCAGTTGCCCCATGAAGGCGCGCGGCCGCAGACGGTACGCAACACCAAGGAACTGCGCGGGCGGATGATTCATCTGTTGCCGGTGGTGGATGCGCTCGACGATGCGCTGTACGCCATCGAGCACCGAGCGCCGGAGTTTCTCGCCGCGCTCGCGCCGTTGCTGGAGGCGACGGAACAATGGTTGCTAAGTACCACCGAGTCCGCGCCGTTGGACCGCTGGCGCGCCCTGCGCGACCAGGTCGACGCCCTGCAACCCCACGGTGAAGCGCTGGACGACCGCCATACGCTGCTGTTTTCCAACGCCCTGTACCGCCTGGGCGAGTGGATCGACCTGTGGCAAGACTGTCGCAGCCTGCAAGCGGCCATCCAGTGTGAAAGCCAGGACACCTGGCGCGCCGTCTACCGCCACTGGCGCCTGGGCCGGCTGACGCCATTCCTCGACCGTGGGCTGATGCTCTATTCGGCGTTCTCCACTGTGACCGCGATCATCGTCGCCTCGGTGCTGTGGATACTGCTGGGCTGGACCGACGGCGGCAGTGCGGTGATCCTGGCCGCTGTCGCCTGCAGCTTCTTCGCCTCGATGGACGACCCGGCACCGCAGATCTACCGGTTCTTTTTCTGGACCGCCATGTCGGTGCTGTTCGCCAGCCTGTACCTGTTCCTGGTGTTGCCCAACCTGCACGATTTCCCGATGCTGGTGCTGGCGTTCGCCGTGCCCTTTATCTGCATCGGCACACTCACGGTACAGCCACGTTTTTACCTGGGCATGCTGTTGACGCTGGTGAATACCTCATCGTTCATCAGTATCCAGGGTGCCTACGACGCGGACTTCCTCAACTTCGCCAACGTCAACCTGGCCGGGCCCGTGGGCCTGTTGTTCGCCTTTGTATGGACCCTGGTTTCCCGGCCCTTCGGGGCCGAACTGGCGGCCAAGCGCCTGACCCGTTTCAGTTGGAACGACATCGTCGGCATGACCGAACCCTCTACCCTGAACGAGCAACGTTACCTGGCCGCGCAAATGCTCGACCGCCTGATGCAGCACCTGCCGCGCCTGGCCATCATCGGCCAGGACACCGGCATCGCCCTGCGTGATCTGCGCGTGGCGCTGAACCTGCTCGACCTGCTGGCCTATTCGCCGCGCATCCTCGGCGTGCCTCGGGTGCTGCTCAACCAGGTGGTGGACGGCGTGGGTGGTTACTTCAAGGCCTGCCTCAAGGCGGGTGAACGCTTGCCCGCGCCCAGCGGTCTGCTGATGACCCTCGACCGCACACGTCGTGCCCTCAACGGGCAAGGCCTGCAAGACGAAGACGACACCCGCCTGCATCTGTTGCATGCACTGGCTGGCCTGCGCCTGGCGCTGTTGCCCGGCGTGGAATTTATTGGCGGCACGGAGATGGAAGCGCCGTTGCCCGATGGAGCGCCTCTATGATCGGTGATCTGGATATCAGCGGGGTGTTCCTGCCCACGTTGCTGGTGCTGATGGGCATTACCTACGTGTTGTTCCTGGTGGTGCACGGGTTGCTGACGCGCATTCACTTTTATCGCCTGGTCTGGCACCGGGCATTATTCAATGTGGGGCTCTACGCGCTGTTGCTGGGCGCGGTGGACTCACTCAGTCGATACCTGATGACATGAAAAAACCTTTTTTGACCATCGGCCGTGTAGTCCTGACGTTATTGATCGTGACCTTTGCGGTCGTCGTCGTGTGGCGCATGGTCATGTACTACATGTTTGCCCCCTGGACCCGTGACGGCCACATCCGCGCCGACATCGTGCAGATCGCCCCGGACGTGTCCGGGCTGATCCAGCGGGTCGACGTGCGTGACAACCAGTTGGTGAGCAAGGGCCAGGTGCTGTTCGCCGTCGACCAGGACCGTTTCAAGCTGGCGCTGCGCCAGGCCCAGGCTGCCGTGGCCGACCGCCAGGAAACCCTGGCCCAGGCCCAGCGCGAGTACAAGCGTAACCGGGGCCTGGGCAACCTGGTGCCCAGCGAGCAGTTGGAAGAAAGCCAGTCCCGTGTCGCCCGTGCCCAATCGGCCCTGGCCGAGGCGCAAGTCACGGTGGATTCGGCCCAGCTCAACCTCGACCGCTCGGTGATCCGCAGCCCGGTCGACGGCTACGTCAACGACCGCGCGCCGCGTACCCAGGAATTCGTCACCGCTGGCCGCCCGGTGTTGTCGGTGGTGGACAGTAACTCGTTCCATATCGACGGCTATTTCGAAGAGACCAAGCTCGACGGTATCCACGTCGGCATGGGCGTCGACATCCGCGTGATCGGCGATAACGCGCGCCTGCACGGCCACGTGCAGAGCATTGTTGCCGGGATCGAGGACCGAGACCGCAGCAGCGGCTCCAACCTGCTGCCTAACGTCAACCCGGCATTCAGCTGGGTGCGCCTGGCCCAGCGGATTCCGGTGCGTATTGCGTTCGATGACGTGCCGGCGGACTTCCGCATGATCGCCGGGCGCACGGCGACAGTGTCGATCATCGGCGACAAGCCCGCGGCCAAGGCGCAGCAGGGAGAACAACCATGAAACCGGCGGCGCTGTTGGCCACCGCGGGGCTGGGTGTATTGCTGTCGGCGTGCCAGGTGGTCGGCCCGGATTACCAACTGCCGGACAAGGCCGCCATCAACCGTGGTGACCTGCAAGGGCAACTGTTGGGGGAGGGCAACAACGTGGTGTCGGCGCCGGTGCCGGCGGACTGGTGGAAGCTGTACCAAGACCCGCGCCTGGATGAGTTGGTGCGCCAGGCCATGGCCTCCAACACCGACCTGCGCGTGGCTGCCGCCAACCTGCAGCGTTCGCGTTATCAGACCCAACAGGCTGAGTCCGCCGGCGGCTGGAGTGCCGGCGCCAAGGCCGAGGTGCAGCGCCTGCAGGAATCCGGCGAAGCGTTTTTGCAGGCAGACAAAGTGCCGGTGGATAACATCGGCAGCGTAGGCATTACCACCTCGTATCAATTCGATCTGTTCGGCACCTTGCAACGTGGCATCGAAAGCGCCCAGGCCAGCGCCGATGCGGCCCAGGCCGCCGTGGATATTGCGCGCATCACCCTGGTGGCCGATGTGGTGCGTTCCTACACCCAGGTCTGCGCGGCCAACGAAGAGCTGGCGATCGCCAACGAGTCCCTGGACCTGCAAGCCCAGAGTACCCAGCTGACCCAACGCCTGCGCGACGCGGGCCGTGGCGATGAAACCCAGGTCACCCGTTCGCAAACCGAGTACAAATCCTTGCGCGCCGACATGCCGCGCTACGAAGCGGCGCGCCAGGCCGGGCTGTTCCGCCTGTCGATGCTGCTGGCCAAGCCCGTGGACCAATTGCCGGCGGGTACTGGCACCTGCGCCCAGCTGCCGCACATCGCTCAATTGTTACCGGTGGGCGATGGTGCGGCACTGCTTAAGCGTCGCCCCGACGTGCGCCAGGCCGAACGCCAACTGGCCGCCGCCACCGCGCGTATCGGCGTGGCCACCGGCGCGTTGTACCCGGACATCGCCATCGGCGCCACGGTGGGCACCGTGGGCCTGCTCGACAACCTCGGCCAGCCCGCGACCAACCGCTGGGGCTTCGGCCCGATGATCAGCTGGACGGTGCCGACCAACGGCGCCCGTGCGCGCATCCACGAGGCCGAAGCCGCGACCCAGGGCGCCCTGGCGCATTTCGACGGCGTGGTGCTCAACGCCATCCGTGAAACCCAGACCGGCCTGGCGCAATACACCGCTGTCTTGCAGCGGCGCGAGGCGTTGGCTGACGCCGAGCACTCTGCCCAAGAGGCTGCGGACCAGACCCACCGGTTCTTCAAGGCCGGCCGCGAATCGTTCCTCGCCGACCTGCAAGCCACCCGCACCTACACCGCGATGCGCGCGCAACTGGCGGCGGCGAACACCCAGGTTGCCATGAGCCAGATCGATCTGTTCCTGGCCCTGGGCGGCGGCTGGGAAAGCGGACGAACGCAAGCCTCACAGGCCAGCAAACCCTGAGCGAATGACTATGCTTTGTCAGGTGGAGCGCGGTGACGCTCCCCTGACACTGCTCGCGTTTGCTCATGGGGATTCCAATAATGAAAAACCCTTATGCTCCCGCTTTCTGGTGCGTGCTTTTCGCACTGGTGTTGTTATCGGCCGCGTATTTCTACGGCGTCATGCTCGCCCATCAACTCGACAAGGCCATGGTGTTTCTCGACAGTGCCTGCCTGGTCATCGGCACCTTGTCCATCGGCGTGGTGGCCTGGGCGTCCTACCAGAACCAACGAGTGAAAAAAAAGCTCCTCGAACAGGGCAAGACCCGGGTTGCAATCTGGGACACCAAGGTCGCCCTGCGCCGTGTCGAAACCGTGTTCGACCGCTATTTCTGGGGCAGCTACTGGCAGCCCGGGCGTACTTTCCAGGAAGTCATGGGGGACCTCACCGGCACGCCTCTGGAAAAAAGCCTCGAAATCCTGAAGAAACAATGCGTGCTGCTCGACCGGCAGGTAGACGAGGGTAGGCACTGGCTGAATAACGCGCGGGAATTGTCCGATGTCGCCACGCAGATGGCCCGGGAGCGCTATCAGTTGGACTTCTGCGACCCCAAGTCCGACACCCCCGGCAATGCGGTGATTCACCGTGAATTCGAGGTGCTGGTGTACACCTGGACAGCGCGCCTGAAGAGTTTTGACCACCAGTTGGATGAAATCGAGTTGGAGTACTCGTGAACCAAGTGCCGACCTTACCCCTCTGAAAAGCTGGGCCGTTCGCGGCCGCCAGTGCTAATCTTCCCCCCGCTTTTCGGCGGGCTTGAGCCAACCTCACTCGGGGTTCAAGGAAGACAGCCCACTTCTCACAGGATTTGATCAGGTCACTTCATGAATAAGCCAGCAGTCGTTCTTTTGGGTTTTGTGGTCGCCGTTGGCGTCGTCAGTGCAGGCGGCGCCTGGTACACCGGTAAACAGTTGGAGCCGGTGCTGCAAACGGCGGTGCAGGACGCCAACAAGGAACTGCAGCGCTCCATGGCCGGCGTCGACGGCACCGTGGCCCTGGAGCTGGTGTCCCTGGAGCGTGGCGTGTTCAGCAGCACCGCGCACTACCGCCTGAAGGGCCAAGGCTCGGTGTTTGGCGAAGAAAACCCCAACCCCGAATTGCTCTTCGTCGACCATATCGAACACGGCCCGCTGCCGATCTCGCGCCTGGTCACGCTCAAATGGCTGCCGGTCATGGCCACCAGTCACTACGAACTGGAAAAGAACGCCACCACCGAGAAATGGTTCGCCGCCGCCAAAGACGTGTCGCCGCTTAAAGGCGTGGCCAATATCGGCTACAGCCGCTCGGTCAACGGCAACATCGAATTGCTGCCCCTGGCGTTCAAGGACGACAAGTCTTCGGTGAGCTTCTCCGGCGCCAACATGAACTTCGACAGCACCGCCGAAGGCCAGAAGGTCAAGGCCGACGGCTTCATGAACAGCCTCAAAATCGCAGCGGTCGATGCCAAGGGTGACGCCTTCGAGGCCGAACTGGCTGGCCTGACCATCGCCAGCAACCTGGAAAAATCCACCTTTGGCTTCTACACCGGGCAAAACACCGTTGAGCTGACCGACAGCAAGTTCACCTTCGGCCCGCAGAAAGCCGTGCTGACCGTCAAAGGCTTCGAGCAGAAAGACTCCAGCGAAACCAAGGACAACAACCTGGCCGGCCGTGTCGACTACAAGATCGACGAGATCGGTTACCAGGGCAAACCCGTGGGCTCGGCGGCCATGGCCCTGAGCATGAAGAATGTCGACATCCCGGCCATGCTGGCGCTGACCAAGCTCTACCAGGACAAGATGCAGCCGGTGCAAGCCGCTGCCGCAGCGGGCCAACCCACACCTGAGCTGCAACTGAGCGAAGCCGAGCAGGCCCTGGCCGAGGCGAACGTCAACCAGGTACTGGCCGCCAAGCCCCATCTCGCGTTGGAAAACCTGTCCCTGAAAACCACCCATGGCGAAAGCAAATTCAACCTGGTGCTGGACCTGGCCAAGCCTTCCTCCATGGAGCTGCCACCGGTTGAGCTGGGCAAGCAGATGGTCTCGCAGCTGGATGCCAACCTGACCTTGTCCAAGCCGATGATCGCCGACGTTTCCGCGTTGCAGGCGCAGTTGGGTGGCGTGACCGATCCTCAAGCCATCGAGCAGCAATCCCAGATGGCGTCCGAGATGGTCAGCGGCATGGCGGTTGGCACTCAGCTCGCCACCCTGGTAGGCAGCGACGTGGTGTCCAAGCTGCACTACGCCAACAATGAAGTGACCTTCAACGGCCAGAAAATGACCGTCGAACAATTCATCGGGTTTGTGATGGCAAAAGTCGGCGCGATGAGCGGCGCGCAGTAAGTATTTTTTACACCAGCCTGAAATAAACAGTGTGGGAGCGGGAGTGCCCGCGGCAGGGAGTCAAGCAGCCGGCGTAGATGCCGGTTGATACCTCCTTTTCGCAGGTAAGTCCGCTCCCACATTCACATTTACGCCGGGCATGGCAATTCTGAACAATTGTTCTGAATTGACCTTTTTCGTACGCACCTCGGCGATAGTTGCGACAGGAAAGCTAGGCCGGGTCATAAGACGCCGACAACCTGAAGCAAATCGCTCAGGACCACCTATCGTTAAAGCTTTCCGTGTGTAAGGAAGCTCACGATATGTTGCGAAACCTCCCTCTCAGTGCATCAGGCCGGTTGCGACTGCTCATCGGGGTCGCCTTGTGCAGCCAATTGCTGATGCCCACCCTCGCCATGGCCGATCCGGCCTATGACGCCCTGATCATCCAGGCGCGCAACGGCAACTTCAGCCCCGCCCTCAACCAACTGCGTCAATTGTCCTCCGAGCGCCAGACGCCGGGCCAGGTCAGCGACCACCTGGTGATCGCCGGTTGGGCCGGCCAGGACGCCGAAGTGCTGCAGGTGTACGAGGCTCAGGGGCAACATCGCAACCTGACCACCCAGGCATTGGCCACCGTCGCCCGCACTTATCGCAACCAGCGGCAGTGGGCACCGGCCGAAGCGGTGTATCGCCAAGCGCTGCTGCGTGAACCGAACAATATCGACCTGCAACTGGGCCTGGCCCTGGCCCAGGCCGACGGCGGCCAAGCCAGTGAGGCCGTGCAACGCATCCGCGCGCTGGTGGCCGCCAAACCCGACGACCCCACCCGACGCATGGCCCTGGGTTACGCGTTGGCTCGCGCGGGGCTGAATTACGACGCGTTGTTTGAGTTCGACCAGGCTTTTATCCGCGCCGGCGACAAACCTGACGTCGCCCGCGAGTACATCGTCGCCCTGCAAAAGGCCCGTCTGCCTGAACCCGCCTTACGCCTGTCGGCCCAACGCCCCGGCCTGCTCGACGCGGTAACCCAGCGTCGCCTGGAGGGCGACCTTGCCGCTGAACGCGTGCGCATGGCCGAGTTCGCCACTCGCTCCGAACAAGAGCGCTACGTCATCGCAGACCGTGCGCTCCAGGACTACGACAAGCTGCTCACGCGCTGGGCCCCTGACCCCACTGCCCACGACGACGTGGTGCGCTGGCGCATCGACCGCCTGGGCGCACTCAAGGCGCGGGCACGCACCGCCGAGGCGATTCGCGAATACGAAACCCTTAAAGGCGAAGGCGTGCAATTGCCGACCTACGCCGTGCGTTGGGTGGCCGCCTCTTACCTTGACCAGCGCCAGCCGGAAAAGGCCGAGCCGCTGTATCGCCAGGCGCTGGCCGCGCCGGATGCTGACCCGGCCGACCGCGTCGAAGACAGTACGGCGCTGTTCTATGCCCTGGTGGAAAGCGACAGAGCGCTGGATGCGCGTGAAGTCGCCGACAATCTGGCCAAGAGCGAGAACCCCCGTGAAGAACTCAAGGGCTTGCCCATCGGCAACCCCAACGACAGCTGGATGGACGCGCAGCAACTGGCGGCCCAGGCGGGCACCTACAGCAATGATCTGCCTGGCAGCGAAGCCGGCCTTGAAGCGCTGGTGCGAAAAGCCCCGGGCAACGTCAGCCTTCAACTGGCCCAAGCCAATATGTACCGGGCCCGGGATTGGCCGCGCCGGTCCGAGAGTGCCCTCAAGGAAACCGAGGCCCAGGCGCCGCGAGATATCAGCCTGGAAGTGTCCCAGGCCTATACCGCCATGGACCTGCAAGAGTGGCGGCAGATGGATGTGCTGACCGATGACGTGTTGGCCCGCAACCCGGACAGCCGCCAGGTGCAACGCCTCAGCCGCCTGCGGGACGTGCACGACATGGCTGAGCTGCGGGTCGAGGCCTACACCGGGAAAAGCTACGGCGGCGGCAACAACCAAGACGCCGGCGCGGTGTCCGGCAGCCGTGACTGGGGCATTGAAAGTGTGATCTACACCCCGCCCATCGACGAAGACTGGCGCCTGTTCGCCGGCGCCGGCTATGCCACCGCCGACTTCAGCGAAGGCACCGGCCAGCACCGTTGGCAGCGCGTGGGGGTAGAGCGGCGTACCCGTGACATGACCATCGAAGCCGAGGTCTCCAACCATTCCTACGGCGATGGTTCCAAACAAGGCGCCGCGATCTCGATTGCCCGCGACATCAACGACAATTGGCAATACGGCGGCAGCCTCGGCTACCTGCTGAGCACCACGCCGTTGCGCGCGTTGAATGACGGGGTCACGGCCAATGGCGGCAGCGGGTTTATCCGCTGGCGCGCCAACGAAAGCCGCGAATGGAAACTGACCCTCAGCCCGTCCCATTTCAGCGACGGCAACGACCGGGTCGAAGCCTTGCTCAGCGGCCGCGAAGGCCTCTACAGCTCGCCAAAAGTGCAAGTGGACCTGGGCCTGGAAGTCGGCGCCAGCCGCAACAGCAAGGAAGACACGGTGTACTTCAACCCGAAGTCGGATTTCACCGTGTTGCCCGTCCTCAACATCAACCATGTGCTCTATCACCGCTACGAGACCCAGTGGAGTCAGCAGTTCCAGGTCGGTGCGGGTACGTATAGCCAGCGGGATTATTCCACCGGTGGCATCGGTCTGGTGGGCTATGGCCAACGCTTTCGCTGGAACGATGTCCTGGAAGCCGGCGCCAACCTGAGCCTGATCAGCCGCCCTTACGACGGTGAGCGCGAACGCGATCTGCGCCTGCTCGTCGACCTCACTTACCGTTTCTAGAAGAGCCTGACCATGACCGTCCTCAGCCGTTGCTTGTTGGTCCTGGGTGTATTGCTGGCCAGTGCCTGCGCCCAGCAACCCGCGCCATTCACTCCACCCGCCGAGCGGCCGACCCCGGCCAATGAAGCGCCGTGGCCGAAAAACCATTTCCTGGGCATCGCCTACCACGACGTCGAGGATCGCGACCCCGACCAGGCGGTGGTCGCGGTGCGCACCGAGCGTTTGATCGAACAGTTGGCCTGGCTGCGCGAGAACGGCTACCAGGCGGTCAGCGTCGACCAGATCCTGACTGCCCGCCGTGGTGGAACACCGTTGCCGCCCAAAGCCATCATGCTCAGTTTCGATGACGGCTATTCCAGCTTCTACACCCGCGTGATGCCGATCCTGCGCGCCTATCGCTGGCCGGCCTTGCTGGCGCCGGTGGGTTATTGGATCGACACACCGATGAACAAGCCGGTGGACTTCGCCGGCTCACCACGCCCACGGGGCGAGTTCCTCACCTGGCAGCAGATCCGCGAAGTGTCGCAATCGGGCCTGGTGGAAATCGCCGCGCATACCGATGCCAGTCACACCGGGATCCTGGCCAACCCCCAGGGCAACCTGGAACCGGCGGCGACCTCGCTACGCTATGACCCGGCCACGGGCCGCTATGAAACCCCAGCGCAGTTCGAGGCGCGGATGCGGGCGGATGTGGTGGCGATCTCCAACAAGATCCAGACCGTGACCGGCAAGAAACCACGGGTATGGGTATGGCCGTATGGTGCGGCCAAGGGCACCTCGCTGGCGGTCGTTGGCGAGCAGGGTTACCAGATGGCGCTGACCCTGGACGATGGCCTCGACGACCTCGGCAAGCTGATGAACAGCCCGCGCTTCCTGGTGGCCTCCGACCCGGACGGCGAACATTTCGCCAACAGCATCGTCGCGGTACAGGCCCCTGCGCCGCTGCGGGTGCTGCATGTGGACCTGGACAACGTCTACGACCCGGACCCGGCCCAACAGGCGCGCAACCTCGACCAGTTGGTGCAGCGTGTAGTGGACATGGGCGCGGGGACGGTGTTCCTGCAAGCCTTCGCCGACCCCAAGGGTGATGGCCTGGTGCACGAGCTGTATTTCCCCAACCGTCACTTGCCGGTGCGCGCCGACCTGTTCAACCGCGTCTCCTGGCAGTTGCACACCCGTGCCCATGCCGCCGTGTATGCGTGGATGCCGGTGTTGAGTTTTGCCCTCGATCCCAAGCTGCCCCGCGTAACGCGCTGGGACCCGGAAACCGGCAAGGTGGGCACAGACCCGGATCAATACCAGCGCCTGTCGCCGTTCGACCCGCAGGTGCGCAAGATCATTGGTGAGCTCTATGAAGACCTGGCGCGCAACAATGCCATCGACGGCGTGCTGTACCACGACGACGCGGTGCTGTCGGACTTCGAAGACGCCAGCCCCGCCGCGCTCAAGGCCTATGCCGCCAATGGCCTGCCCGGCACCATCGCCGCGCTGCGGGCCGACCCGGCGGTGATGCAACGCTGGACGCGCTTCAAGAGCCGCTACCTGATCGACTTCACCAACGAACTGACCGCCAAGGTCCGCGCCGTCGGTGGGCCGCAGGTACTGACCGCACGCAATATCTTCGCCGAGCCGATGCTCAACCCCGGCAGCGAAGCCTGGTTCGCGCAGAACCTGGATGATTTCCTCCAGACCTACGACTGGACCGCGCCCATGGCCATGCCACTGATGGAAGGCCAGACGCTGAAGAACTCCAACGCCTGGCTGGAAAAACTGGTCGCCACGGTCAAGGCGCGCCCCGGAGCACTGGAGCGCACCGTGTTCGAACTGCAAGCCAAAGACTGGCGCACCAAGGCTGCTCCCGATATCGACGGGGCGCAGATGGCTGAATGGATGGGTGTGCTCAAACGCCAGGGGGTCACGAGTTTTGGTTACTACCCGGACAACTTCCTGGAGAACTCCCCGGACCTGAACACCGTGCGTCCGGCCCTTTCCAACCAATGGAACCCTTGACCATGTTCGACAGAATCCTGGCGTTATTCGTACTGGCACTGGTGTTAGGTGTGCCCCTGGGCCTGATCTTCCTGGTCACCGGGCAGTTCCTGATGGACTTCGTATTTTTCTACCCGCTGTTCATGTCGGCGCTGTGGATCGCCGGCGGCTTGTATTTCTGGCTGCACTGGGAGCGCCACTGGCCGTGGGAAGAAGACACACCGGCGCCGACCCTGGCCGGCAACCCGCTGATCTCGATCATCATTCCTTGCTACAACGAAGGCGACAACGCCGCCGAAACCATCCATGCGGCGCTGGGCCAGTTGTACCCGAACATCGAAGTGATCGCCGTCAACGACGGCTCCAAGGACAACACCGCCGCGGTGCTTGACGCCCTGGCGCTGGAGCACCCCCGCCTGCGGGTGCTGCACCTGGCGCAGAACCAAGGCAAGGCCGTGGCCCTGCGCATGGGCGCGGTGGCCGCGCGCAGCGAGTACCTGGTGTGCATCGACGGCGACGCGCTGCTCGATAAAAATGCGGCGGCCTATATGGTCGCGCCGATGCTCGACAACCCGCGCCTGGGCGCGGTGACCGGCAACCCGCGTATCCGCACGCGCTCGACCTTGATCGGCCGCGTGCAGGTCGGCGAGTTCTCCTCGATCATCGGCTTGATCAAGCGTACGCAACGGGTGTTCGGGCGGATCTTCACGGTGTCCGGCGTGGTGGTGGCGTTTCGCAAGAAAGCCCTGGACCGCATCGACTACTGGAGCACCGACATGATCACCGAGGACATCGATGTCAGTTGGAAGCTGCAACTCGATCACTGGAGCATCTTCTACGAGCCGCGCGCACTGTGCTGGATCCTCATGCCCGAAACCGTCGGTGGCCTGTGGAAGCAGCGTCTGCGCTGGGCCCAGGGCGGCGCCGAAGTGCTGTTCAAGAACATCCGGGGCATCTGGCAGTGGCGGCATCGCTACCTCTGGCCGCTGTTGTTCGAATACTGCCTGTCCACTGGCTGGGCCTTCACCTTCCTGCTCTCGGTGGTCTTCTGGGTCGTGGGTAAATTCATCGTGCTGCCCCCGGCGATCGCGGTGGAATCCCTGGTGCCCCCGGCGTTTACCGGCCTGGTCCTGGCGATGGTGTGCCTGGTGCAGTTTGCGGTGAGCATCATGATTGACCGGCGCTACGAAAAGGACCTGTGGAAAACCCTGTTCTGGACCGTGTGGTACCCGATGGTGTTCTGGCTGGTCAGCCTGTTCACCACGCTGGTCAGCTTTCCCAAGGTGCTGTTCAACCAGCACCAGAAGCGTGCGCGCTGGGTCAGCCCGGATCGCGGTATCAAACCTGCCAATGAGGACGCGTAATCATGAAACTGGTGCGAACTCGTCAACACCCGGTGATGTGGGTCATCGATGTGCTGTTGACCCTGCTGGCCTGGGCCGGGCTGATCTGGCTGCTGGCGCGCGGGATCACATCGATGCTGGAGACCCATGGCGGCCCGCGTATCGAGGCGCCGATCTTCGCGGCGCTCAATACCCTGCAGATCTACCTATGGATCGCGTTGTTCAACGCGGTGATCCTGATCAGCTGGGCGCGTTACCAGCAACGCAAGGGGCGCAAGTTCGCCCAGCGCCGTGCCGAGGCCAATGCGCTCAGTGATAGAAGCCTCAGTGAAAGCTTCAAGCTGGGGGAGGGCGACTTGGAGCAATTGCGCAGGCCGGGTGTGCTGGTTATCCACAACGACGAGGACGGCGGCGTGGAAGAAGTGAAATCCCATGTCTCCCGCGACGTGGAAAAACCAGGGTTGACCCTGGTGCCGGGCAAGGACCAGAGCAAAGACGCCGGCTAGTGTTGTCAACCCGATCCGAGGGGGGAGGAGCACTGTAACTGTGGCGAGCGGGCTTGCCCTAATGCCATTCAGTTAAGGCTTTTTTGTAGGAGCGAGCTTGCTCGCGAAAAACTCACAGGCGCCGCGTTCATTCAGGAGACACGCGTTATCGTTGACGTTTTTCGCGAGCAAGCTCGCTCCTACAAAAGGCGATGTACGCTTAACTGAACGGCATTAGGGCTTGCCCACTCCCACACGGGTGTCTCACCCTGCGGATCCCGACAAATGGGATCCAATTCACAAAACCCCCGCGAACTTTTCGATCTTTTCCGGTACTAACCTAACTCGACGCCAACTTGATGGCCAATTAGTGGCCGTTATTAAGTTGTGCTCGAATAACTATCAAAAGAGTTGCCGTTTGTCGGAATAATAGTTCCGACGATAGATCGCTCATCTTTTTGATAATTTTTTATTGTTAATAATCAAGCGCTTGCAGGATTAATTAGCCAAAGCATTCGACTAAGCCAGTTTCTTGGATCAGTCGACGCTCGATGTTAGTTTGCGGCCCCTTGATTTTCGACGGATCGAACATGTCTCTGTTATTGCCACGGACTCGGTTATTGCTGTGTACTTTCCTGCTCACTTACTTGAGCCTGAACAGTGCCACTGCCGCCCCCACGCCTGGGGATCAGGACCTGATCCGTGACCGGCAAAGCCGTCTTCTCGAAGAGCAGCGCCGCCGCCTCGAAGAGCTGCAGGATCTGCCGGGTAAGGGCACCCGGCCCCAGGCCCCGGCCACGCCCGCGGACACGCGTTGCTTCCCGATCAAAACCATCGAACTCAAAGGCGCCGACAGCCTGTCAGCCGCCGATCGCGCGCGCCTGCTCAAGCCCTATATCGGCCAGTGCCTGGGCGTCGCGCAGCTCAATGAACTGCTCAAGGCCATCACCGATGACTACATCGGCAAAGGCCGCGTCACCAGCCGCGCCTACCTGCCACAACAGGACCTTTCCAGCGGCCACCTCCAAGTACTGGTGGTGGAAGGCAAACTCGAAGGCTTGAAGGGCGCCGAAGGCAGCACGGTCACCGACCGCGAGCTGGCCATGGCGTTTCCGGGCAAGGTCGGCGAGTCGCTCAACCTGCGTGAAGTCGAACAACTGGTCGACCAGTTGAGCCGCTTGCCGTCCAAGCAGGCGCAAATGGAACTGACCCCCGGCACCCAGATCGGTGGCAGCGAAGTGCTGGTCAAGAACCAGCCGCAAAAGCCTTGGCGCGCCAGCCTGTCGCGCAACAACGACGGCCAGAAAAGCACCGGCGAACAGCAGTGGGGCGCGGGCCTGGAATGGGACAGCCCGCTGGGCCTGGCCGATCAACTGATCCTGCGCGGCGGCCACGATGCCATCAGCGACCACCAGAAAACCTCGAAAAACAGCATGCTCTACTACAACGTGCCGTGGGGCTGGTGGAACTTCAGTTACACCTACAGCGAGAGCGACTACCGCACCCTGGCCGACCTCGATGGCTACAAGCTCAAGCAGTACGGCGACAGCCAGAACCACCAACTGCGGGCCGAGCGCGTGATCCATCGTGACGACGTGAGCAAGACGTCGGTCAACGTCGGTCTTGCCCATTTGCGCACCAACAACTACCTGCTCGATGCGCGACTGGACACCAGCAGCAACCGCCTCAGCGAATTCCAGGTGGGGATCAACCACGGGCGCCGTATCGGCAGTGCCTTCGTCAACGTGGACCTGGGCATGCAAAACGGCATCGGCGCGTTCGATGCGCAAAGCAACGACCAGGAACGCGATCGCGAGGGCAACCTCACGCCCACGCCGAACTACCGCAAATACACCGCCACCGTCAGCTACCTGCAGCCGTTCACGCTGTGGGGCGAGTCGTTCAGTTTTTCCAGCCTGGCCACCGGGCAGCGCAGTGAAGACGTGCTGTTCAGCCCGCAGCGCATCAGCCTCGGCGGGTCGGCGTCGGTCCGCGGTTTCAAGGACCAGCAATTGACCGGCGACAGCGGCGGTTACTGGCGCAATGACGTGCGCTGGGCGCGCCCGGTGACTTGGGACTGGATGCGCCCGGCGTTCCTGGAGTACGGCGCCAGCGTCGGCTACGACCAGGGTGTGATCCGCAATGATCGCTACAACGACAACCTCCATGGGCGCGTTTCGAGCAACTCCCTCGAGCTGTTCGCCCGCGGCAAAAACGTCAGCACCAGCGTGACCTTTGCCCACTCCCTGGAACGACCGACGGTGATGAGCGAGCGTGAAGCGCCGATCTATTTCCGCCTGGATTTCTACCTGTAATTCAATGCCCGCAACCTTGAGATTTTGAATATGGACGTTCGCCCCGTTTCTGCCCTGAAAAGCCTGAGCCAACGCGGCCTGGCGCTGATCCTGGCCAACGCGCTGTTCTGGCAGCCGCTGCTGGCCCAGGCCGACGGCATCGTGGTCAGTGGCCCGGGCACCACGCTCGGCCAGGCGGGCAACGGCGTACCGGTGGTGAACATTGCCACGCCCAATGGCAGTGGCCTGTCCCATAACCAATTCAAGGACTACAACGTCGGCCCCAACGGCGTGATCCTCAACAACGCCAGCGGCGCGCTGCAAAACACGCAACTGGGCGGGATCATCGTCGGCAACCCGAACCTCAAGGGCGGCGCGGCGAATGTCATCCTCAACGAAGTCAAAGGCGGTAGCCCCAGCCAGTTGCGCGGCTACACCGAAGTGGCGGGCCAGTCGGCCAAGGTCATCGTCGCCAACCCCTACGGCATCAGCTGCAACGGTTGCGGGTTCATCAACACCCCTAACGTCACCCTGACCACCGGCAAACCGGTGATCGATCAGGCCGGGCAACTGAAAAGCTATCAGGTCGACGGCGGCGCCGTGACCATCGATGGCAAAGGCTTGAACGCGAGCAATGTCGACCGCTTCGAAATCATCACCCGCTCGGCCAAGATCAATGCGCAGATCAACGCGCGCCAGCTGACAGTGATCGCCGGGCGCAATGACGTCGATGCGCAAAGCCTGAAAACCACCGCGCGTGCCGACGACGGCAGCGCCAAGCCTGAGTTGGCCATCGACTCGTCGGCCTTGGGCGGCATGTATGCCGGTGCGATCAAACTGGTGGGCACCGAAGCCGGCGTGGGCGTGAAGCTCGACGGCACGCTGGCCGCCAGTGGTGGCGATATTCAGCTCGACGCCAACGGCCACCTGAGCATGGCCCAGGCCGCCGCCAGCGGTGCGGTGGACATCAAGGCCGCGAGCCTGGAGACCACCGGCGCCGTGTACGCGGGCACCACCCTCAAGGCACAGACCAAGGGCACACTGAAAAACAGCAAGACCCTCGCCGCGCGCGACAGCATCACCCTGGCCAGCAACGGCCAACTGACCAACAGCGGCATCATCGAAGCCGGGGTCAACGCCGACAACACCCGCAATGCTAACGGCGACGTCACGCTCGACGCGCAACACATCACCAACACCGGCACGGTAATCGCCAATCGCAGCCTCACCGCCACCGCGCAAAGCCTGGATAACCAGGGCGCTACCTTGAGCGCCAAACAGGCGCTGAACGTCACCGCCGCCAGCGTCGACAACCGCAACAAAGGTCGGCTGCTCAGCGACGGCGCACAGACCCTCAACGTCAGCGGCCTGCTGGACAACAGCCAGGGCGGCATCATCGACAGCACCGGTGCGTTCACCCTGAACGGCAATACCCTGGATAACAGCGCCGGCAGCCTGATCGCTGGCGGGGCGATCACCCTGGATCTGATCGGCGACCTGATCAACCGCAACGGCAAGCTGGCAAGCGTCGGGCCGTTGCTGATCCAGCGCGCCGCGCATCTCGATAACCAGGGCGGCAAGCTGGCCAGCCAGGGCTTGCTGACGGTATTCGCCAACAGCATCGACAACCGTAACACCGGCACCCTGGCCGCCAACGATGGCCTGGCCCTGACCACCAGCGGCCTGTTGCAAAACAGCGGCAACGGCCTGATCCACAGTGAAAAGTCGGGCGTGACCCTCACCGCCGGTACCCTCGACAACAGCGGTGGCCGCATCGCCGCCAAAGCCGGTGATGCGCGGATCGACGCCACTGACTTCAACAACGGCAGCGGCGCGCTGTTTGCTCGGGATCGCGTGCACCTGACCGGTATGAATGTGGATAACGGCGGCGAGATCGCCGGCAACCGGGTCGACGTCAGCCTCAATGGCGCACTGACCAACCGTGGCCTGATCGAAAGCGCCACGGCCCTCGATGTCCAGACCGCCAGCCTGAACAACAGTGGGCAAATGCGTGCCTTGGGCACCGGCGGCAAAACCCGCTACGCCATCGGCGGCCTGCTCAACAACAGCGGCAGCCTGGAGACCGCCAACGACCAATTGAGCCTGGCCGCCACCCGCTTCCAGAACACCGGCGGCAAGGTGTTGCATGTGGGCACCGGTGTACTCGACCTCAATGGCATCAGCCTTGACGATGTCGGCGGCAGCCTGGTGACCAACGGCGACCTGACCCTCGATAAAGCCAACTGGACCAATAGCACCGCGATCCAGGCCGGGCGCCTGACCGTCAATGTCGGAACCCTGAACCAGACCGCCACCGGCAAATTGCTCGGCACCCGTGCGCTGGTCGGCAGCGGCCAGGACTGGACCGTGGGCGGTAGCGTCGCCAGCCAGGGCAGCCTGGATCTTTCGGTGGGCAGCCTGCTCAACGACCACGGCCTGATCTTCAGCGGCGGCGACATGAGCCTCAAGGTCGACCGCCTGAAAAACCTCGGTGCCGCGATCTATGCCATGGGCAGCCTGCGCGTCGACCGTGATGGCCAGGGCGGCCTGGCCACCAGCATCATCAACAGCTCGGGGACCATCGAGAGTGAGCGCAACCTGATCCTGGCAGCCAGTACGATCCAGAACATCCGTACTGTGCTCACCACCGAATCCGGCATCTACAGCGCCTCCATCACGCCCGCCGCCTGTATCGAAGGGGTGACCGGCGGTGACTGTGACGGCGGCAAGCAAAACCGGCCGTTCCAGATTACCCAGCGTGACCGCTTCATCGTCAGCGACGCCACGGCGGGCTCCAGCATCACCTCGGGCGGCAACATGCTGCTCACTGGCGGCGAGTTGCTCAACAGCAGCAGTAGCATCGCAGCCGGTGGCAACCTCACGGCCATCGTCAACCAACTCACCAACGTCGGTGTCGTGACCCACGACACCCAGTACGACCGCATCTTCACCTCCGAGCGCGAGCGCAACCCTGAAGGCTGGTATCGCGAGGCCGCGGCGTTCACCCAACGCTATGCCGCAGGCGGGGACATGAGCGGTGTCGAAGCCGCGATGGCCGCGTTCATCGGCAAGATGGAAAGCGAGCAGACCGGCCTGCGCAAGACAACCCAGTTAAGCGCACCAGACCAAAGTTACGCCGCCGTGATCCAAGCCGGCGGCAGCGTGGATGTGAAGGCCCAGGCCGGCATCGACAACAGTGTCGTGCGCGGTGGCTACGCCTACGTCGGCAGCGGCGCCAACACCCATGCGCCGGGCTACTCGACCCTGGTCAGCCTCACCCCGCAACTGCCACCGGACGTTGCCCAGCAACAGGTCAACCCGCTGGGCCTGCCAGGCTTCGACCTGCCCACCGGCCAGAACGGCCTGTTCCACCTCAACGACAGCGATGGCGCCAAAGGCCTGCCCACCAGCCAGTTCGCGGCCAACCCGCATAAGTACCTGATCGAAACCAACCCGCTGCTCACGGATATGCGTCAGTTCCTGGGCTCGGACTACCTGCTGACCAAGCTCGGCTATGACCCCGACACCGCGCAAAAGCGCCTGGGCGATGGTTTCTACGAACAGCGCCTGATCCAGCAAGCCGTACTCGCCCGCACCGGCCAGCGTTTCATCGACGGCCAGACCAGCGACGCCGACCTGTTCAAGCACCTGATGGACAACGCCATCGGCAGCAAGACCGCGCTTAACCTGTCGGTGGGCGTGAGCCTCACCGCCGAACAAGTCGCCGCCCTGACCCACGACATCGTGTGGCTGGAAAACGCCACCGTCGCCGGCCAACAAGTGCTGGTACCGGTGTTGTACCTGGCCCAGGCCAGCAACCGCCTGGCGCCCAACGGCGCGTTGATTTCCGGCACTGACGTCAACCTGATCACCGGCAGCCACCTCAACAACGCCGGCACCCTGCGCGCCACCGGCAGCCTGCTGGCGAACGTCGGCGGCAACCTCACCAACAGTGGGTTGATGGAAGCCGGTGGTCGCCTTGACTTACTGGCCGGCAACAACCTGAGCAACCGCGCTGGCGGTGTGATCAGCGCGGGCAACGTCAACCTCGCGGCTGGCGCCGACCTGCTCAACGAACGCAGCGTCACCACCCACGAAAGCGCCAGCAGCTACCGCACCGAACGCAGCGACTTCGTCGACAGCGCCGCGCGCATCGAGTCGGCCAACGATTTGGCCCTGCAGGCTGGTGGCAACGTCAACAACCTCGGCGGTGTGCTCAAGAGCGGTGCCGACACCACGGTCAAGGCCGTGGGCGACGTCAACATCACCGCCTCGAAAACCCTGGACAGCGGCAACATCGGCAGCCGCTCGAACTTCATGACCATCGCCCAACAAGGCTCGGTGGTCGATGCGGGGCGCGACCTGCATGTGGCTGCCGGGCGTGACATCAGCATTGGTGCCAGCCAGGTCGAAGCCAAGCGCGATCTCAACCTGATCGCCACGCGCGACTTCAACGCCGTCTCGGCTGCCAACGAGCAGCATTCGGCGTCGAGTTCGAAGAAGCTCAAAAGCATTGAGGACCACGTCCAGCAAGTGTCCAGCGTGCTCAAGGCCGGCGGCGACGCCACCCTGAGCGCCGGGCAGAACCTGCAACTGGTCGCCAGCCAGGTGAATGCCGGCAACGAGGCGTACCTGGTGTCCGGCAAAAACCTCAGCCTGCGCAGCGCTGAAGACCAGGGCTACAGCTTCTACAGCAAGACCAAGAAAACCTCCCAGGGCAAAAAATTCCGCCTGGATGAAACCGACGTCGTGAACAACGTCGGCAGCCTGGTCAGCGCGGGGACGAACAACACCGTCGTCGCTGGTGCGGACCTGCTGCTGGCTGGCAGTGCCGTCACTGCTGAAAAAGGCGCCACGCAACTGGTGGCCGGCCAGGACGTGAACATCCTCGCCGTCAGCAACGCCGACAGCGCCCGTCACGAACGCAAGGAAAGCAAAAGCAGTTGGGGCGGCCTCAAGTCGAGCAAAGTCCAGGACAAAGTCGACGAAAAACGCACCACCGCCATGGGCAGCATGGTCTCCGGCGAAACCGTCACCGTCGCCGCCAAACGCGATGCCACGGTCACCGGCTCGTCGCTGGTCAGCACCGGCGACCTCGCCGTCCAGGCCGGCCGCGACCTGACCATCGACGCGGCGCAAAACACCTTCGCCCGCACCGACATGCACAAGGAAAAAAATCGCGACCTCACCGGCGTGCTGACCGGCAACAAGCTCGGTCTGGATGACATGACCGGCAACCAGAAGCTGTACATCAACAGCTCGAAGCACAACGGCACCGCCAATGAAATGACCTTGACCGGCAGTACCATTGGTTCGAGCGCGGGCAATGTGTCGTTGACGGCGGGGCGTGAGTTGAAGGTGGTGGCCAGTGATCTGGTGAGCACCAAGAACATGGAGTTGAGTGGGGCTGATGTCACCGTTACTTCGGGGATGGAGACGGCCAGTCAGACCAGTAAGGACAGTTCCAAGAGTTTGGCGGTAGGGCGGGTTGTCGCAGGCTCCGTCGTGGATACCGCCAAAAGCATTCGTGACGCAGCCGAAGCGGCCCGTAGCGCTGATGACCCGCGCCTCAAGGCGGTGAAAATCGCCCAGGCCGCATTGGCGACCTACAACCTCAATAATCAGCTGGGCGATCTTGCGTCGCAAAGCGGCGACGATAAAGCCAACGCAGGTCGCTCAGCCGGTAATGGATCGGCGATCAAAATCGGCACCGAGCTGGCCAATACCCGGACCAAAAGCAGCAACGAGTACGCGGCGCAAACCGCCCACCAGAGCAGCCTCAACGCGGGTGAAAACCTGTCGATTGTCGCGGCGGGCGATGCGCCGGGCACTGCAGGCGATCTGCTAATTACCGGCAGTTCGTTGAAAGCCGGCAATACCCTGCTCTCGGCGAAAAACAACATCCTGCTGCAGAGCTCACAGGACACCACGGACCGCAAAAATGACGGCTCGCGCAACCGAACTGCCATTGGCGCCAGCTTCAACATCGGCGAGCAAAACGGTTTCACCCTTGACCTCGGCGCGCAAGCCGCCAAGAACCTGGGGTCGGGCAGCTCGGTCACCCAGATCAATACCACCCTGGACACCGGCTCGCTGGTGCTGCGCAGTGGCCAAGACACTACCTTGGCAGGGGCCCAGGTACGTGCCGAGCGGATCGATGCCGATATCGGTGGCAACCTGAACATCCTGTCGCGTCAGGACACCGATACTTCCAAGAGCAAGCAGAACAGTGCGGGCTTTGGTGCGAGCATCTGTGTCCCGCCTTTCTGCGTGGGGTCCACAGTTTCCGCGTCGGCGAACCTGGCTGCATCGAAGATGAACAGCGACTACCAGGCCGTCACCGACCAGAGCGGTTTCTTTGCCGGCAAGGGTGGCTACACCATCGATGTGGCCAAGAACACCACCCTGCAAGGCGCGGTGATTGCCAGTGAGGCCACGGCCGACAGAAACCTGCTGCTCACCGATCGGTTGCTGGTCAGCGACATCAAGAACAAGAGCGAGATCGAGAGCAAGTCGGCAGGTGTGAGCGTCTCCGGCTCCTACAGTGGCGGTGTAGGCGCCCTCAAACCGGGTGCCTTGTATGGCATGGCGCTCAACGACTCAGACCACAGCTACACACGCAGTGCCGTCAGCGAAGGCACAATCGTGGTGCGCAATGCCGAAGGTGCCAACGACCTGGTCGGCCTGAACCGCGATACCGCCAACGCCAACCAGCATCTGGACAAGCCTGATGAGAAAGCCATGCAGGAGCGCATGGACCTAGTCAAAAGCTCGATGGAGTTGACCAAGGGCATTGGCGATGCCATCGCTGCGGCCAGGATCAAGGCTGCCGGCGACCCCAACAGCGATATCAGCAAAGCCTCGCGCCAGAAGCTGATGGATGATGGGGTCGCCAACCCGACACCGGACCAGATCAGCCTGCAAGCACAGAAGGATTACGGCGTCGGCAGCAGCTTCCAGAAGGCCAGCCAGGCGGTAACTGCCGTGGTGCAAGGCGTCATGGGGGGTAACCTGGCCGGTGCGTTGGCAGGCGCCGCGGCGCCGTATCTGGCGCACGAGATCAAGCTGAAAACCGAAGGCGACCCCTACGCCAATCTGATGGCTCACGCTGTGCTGGGCGCGGTGGTGGCGCAAGCGCAAGGAAACTCCGCATTGGCAGGGGGCGTTGGCGCTACGACGGGCGAGTTAATCGCTCATCAACTGTACCCGGGCACAGCGGCAACCGACTTGACGCAAGCGCAAAAAGAAACGGTTTCCGCCCTTTCGAGCCTGGCAGCGGGCGTGGGTGGAGGTCTTGCTGGCGGTGACATGATCGGTGCCTTCGCGGGTGCTCAGGCAGCGCGTAATGCGGTGGAGAATAACTGGCTGAGTGAGACAGAAGCCCGCGCGCTTGATAAAGAGCTGACAACCTGTAAGAACGTTGTTAACGGTGATTGCGGGTCGGTGATAAAAAAATATATTGAAATCAGTAATGAAAACAGTAAAAAAATGGCGGGTCGCTGTACGGGGGGTGGATGGACGTGTGTCTTGCGGGAAGAAGAAATTCAGACCAGCACCAATGTGGCTAGGGATGCCGACCCTTCACAGTTTCGGATGAGCGAAAAACTGAAGAACCCCGAGGCAGTTGCACTGGTCAATTATCTCAATGGTTCGGACCTTAAGTTCCTCAAGGAAAATATCACTGACACAGACCGAGTGATGTCGGTTGTTATGGATCCGTTCACGTGGCCCGTAGTTTTGATAGGTGGGAAATCTATCCTTACCAACGCCGTGACCAAGGGGAAAGAGCAGTTAATCGCCGTGGGCGCTTCTGCAGGTATTGGTGCAACTATTCAATATGGGACGACAGGAAAAGTGACATTGTCGGACGTCATTGGCTCCGGGGTCATTGGCGCGATTACAGCGGGTAAAGGTTACAACCCTACGGTCACGTGGAATGCAACCGGAGGTTATTATCAAGCCGAAATGAAGGGCGATGATCCGTTCATGGCGGCTTTGTTAAGTAAAGCAGGCGCTTCTGTGGGATTCGCCGTAGGTAACACCATCAAGGCACCCTTTGATAAGCTGCTGAACCCGGTGTCGAAGCAGTATGAGTGGGTGCCGACCGGAATATGGACTATTACACGGCCTGTCCCGCAAAGTCCCATTCCCTCCATATTTGGTAATTTGGGCGACTCTGCATCGTCAGGATTTTTCAATAGCGGGGCTGATTTCTATTTGAAGAAGAGAGACGGTAATGAGAAAAAATGAACCTTGGTGGCTCGCTGTCTATCTTCCTTGCGCCTGTGCGCTCGGCCTATCGTTCATGTGTGTGTTCTTTCAGGTTGCCGGGTATTGGTTGAGTGGTGGCGAGGACGTCGCGCTGCTTATAAAAGAGAATGTGCCGCTTTATCTGAAAATGGCTGGGGCTGGTTTTATCCTGGGTTTTGTTATGTGGTTTTTTAATATGCGTTGATTTTCCTTAATCAGCGGGGCTGAGTTTTTGATGGTCAGCGGTGCTAAATCACCGCGCCTCGTCCTGGGGCGACATTGATAAAGACGCCTAAGGGGCGCCTCAGGCAAACTCCGCGACAAAATTCCTTCAGGCCAGTGCTCTGCCACTGGCTGTTACCCAATCAAGGATGATCAATGAAGGGAAATAGGGGTCAGACCACGATTAGTGCACCAATGTATATTGGTGGTCTGACCCCTATTTCTCATTAATGGCCACCATCGCGCGGAGGCCGCTGCGAAAGCTGGGATTAAATATGTACCTATCAATGTGCACAGCGTGACCAAGGAACAGGCTGATCAGCTCATGCGAGAAGCTGCTGAAGCTCGGGTGAGGTACTAATTTATGAGGCCAACTAATATGGATTATGCGTTTCTCTTTGCAACGCTTCAGAGTCAGTTGGTTCTTGCGTTCGCCGAACTGCACCCCAATGCAAAAGATTCTACCTGGCTCCTCGACTCCCCGAAGAGGGGAGACATGCTTGTTGATGGTGATCAATGGCAATTTCTCAGGCATGGTGCAGGTATTCGTTTTGAAAGAGTGTCGCGTAAGCCCCAGTGGGTCGTGGACGTTCATAAAGGCTTTGATGAGCCGAAAATAATCGATAATTGGCGAGTATTTCATTTTCTTGAATCGTGCGGGGTAAGCATGGATGAAGGCCAAGTGTCATCGTTATTAAATGAGTTGTGTTTAAAAGACCATTTGCTTGATCAAGGTAATGGGCAGTTTCTATTTGTCGACTGATCACGAGCAAGGAGTGCTTGATGAGTTTGAAAAACGACTTGAATGATGTGCTTCATGATATTTTTGAAGGGCAAAAAGGAGAAAAGGGGACAGATTTATTTAAGAAAATAGGGGTCAGACCACGATTAGTGCGCCAATGTATATTGGTGGTCTGACCCCTATTTCCCAATGGCGTGAATAAGGCCGGTACGCCGCACGGAGATCCGGCGACGAGGCTGAGAGGGTGGTTGGGTAATCGCTCAATTGCCGATTCGGACCCAGCGTTACGTGATGCTTTGCGAGCAGCGCTGCTTTCTGAAAATGTCAAAGTCCAAGGCGTGACCGTCAAAGTCGGTGTTCCTGCCCCCGGTAAAACAGGTGTAGCAGAATTTAAGGTGGAACCATGGACCAAGAAGTAATTCAGTGCGAGCGCTCGGGCGTAAACCCGAAATGGCCCTCCTACAAAAGTGTGCTGGGGCGCATAGCCAAGGGGCCACTCGTCTCAGATGAATACGAGTTGAATGGCATATGTGAATATGTTGAGCGCGGCGATGCATTTGCGAAGCCATCAATGCCTGTACCGAATAGTGACAACGTTACGCGTAGTAGCTCCGAATGGATGGCCGTTACACGAGCCCACAAGGTATTGGCAACCGCACCAGATAATCCGCAATGGCTTCTGGAATTGGCCCATTGGCTGCGCTATTACCAAGTAGGAATTTGGCAGTTGTTCTTCTGGGCGGGCCAGTTCGACATTATTGCCAAAGCGGCAGGCAATGATCGACGCCGCCAAAACTACAGCATCCAAACCGCCACCAATATGATGGCCGCCATGGCGATCCTAGGCTGGAAAGATGCCGTCATCCATCAGGGCTATCTCACCCATGCGGCTCTCAACCGTGGGCATCAATTAGTGATTGAGTACGAAGAGCAACACCGCCGCGCCCAAGCCTTTATGCTGCGTGTGTTTGCCGATTGGGTGGGCGATGTCTCGCATCAATGGCCTGCTTATGCTTACGACGAACCCATCTACGAAGCCTTGTTGGCCAAGTGGCGCACTCCCAGCCCCGACGACCTGATGCCCTGCCTGTTGGCCGCGTGTGACCGCCACACTTGGCAAACCGGCAAAGAGAGCCAGAAGAATTCCTACGACTTCAATCAGGACTGGCACTTGGAGCGCGTGCCGTTGGAAATCCTCTACATACTGCGTCTACGCCAATGGGAAGGCTTGCCCAATCCGCAGCAGATTGATCATCCGCTGATGGCCGCGCCCTTTGACCAATTGCCGCCCGAGCAACCAGTGCCTGAGTTGGACGAGTTGATGCAAGGTGTGCTCAAGCGCGCAAGGGAAGACTGGTCACAGTACGATGAAGTGCTGTCTTTGCCAGCATTGAAGGGTTGAACTGGTGCAAAAGGGCCTGCGACTGAAACAAAGGTAGCAGGTGGCGATACAGCAGCGGCTAACGATGCGAGTTTTACAGGGGAAAAGGCGTTGGTGAAGTTGCCTCTATAGGCGGAAAAACATGTGTTTATAACTGCGTTGATGAAACCATTATTCACCATCACATGGATTATGGTAAAAGCGTAATTCCGCTTCTAAGTTCGGGTCATAGTAAGCAACCGAGGTGGGGTATTTGGCATCCCGAACATTCAGGTCAGTAGGTCGCGTAGTGATTAATGATTTAGAGGGGTTAGTAAGATATTCAGAAGAAATGGCGGCGAAATTTCCTGCTATCTCGTCAGAAATAAAGTTGTATTCTCCTGGGTGTTCTAAAGATTACTTGTCCGTGTTGAGAGAGGATGAGCAACATTTTCCTTGCGACTATCTTGCGCTGCTTGAACGCGTGCAAGTGCTCGGTGTTTCAATCGGCCAATTGAATTTATGGCCAGTACCTTATGGGCGGCGTGAGTTACGGTCGAGCCTAATAGAGGCAAACAGCAGTCCTGAAAATCCTTGGCTTGAATTCTATGTTGATAACAACATCGTTGAAGTTGCACGATGGGAAGCCAATATCATTTGCTTAGGGCGGAAAAACACTGTTAATGAAGGTAAGGTGTATTTCCTGGATATCAGTTCTGGCCCGCAATTGACTTTGAGGCCAATGGCAGACTCCTTTGAACAGCTGATGGTTGTTGCGGGCAACCTGCATGAGGTCTCAATGGATTATGAGTCAGATCCGGAAGCTGGTGTTCAGGTGTTTGCTTTATGTTTAGCATCGCTGGGAATCAAAGAGCATGCTTCCTCGATATGGCTTGAGCTGGTAAATGAGGAATTTTACTAGGGGGAAGAGCTCAGATTACTTTCTTGCAGTGGGAATTCCAGCGACGTGCTATATGCTTTCGATGCCTATAATAACTGGCAGGTCGTCGGAATTAGTTCTGAAGTTGATGTGTTATTTAAATAAATCTGTCCCCTTTTTTACTCCTTTTTTACTGAAGTCCAACCGATTCCGCCAATAAAGTTATCGCTGCCTCGCGATGTTCATCGGCAGCAGGTAACTCCTTGGTGGAACCAATTGCAGAAAGACTTAGGAAAATAGCTATGGAATATCATCTAACAGAGGGGCAGCTCAATGGTCAGGCTGAAATTTCGGCTGTTGATGGTCTGTCAACACACTTGGGAGTCTCACTTCCTGAGAGTTACATTGAATTCCTTAAGACGCACGACGGTGGCGAAGGATTCATTGGCGACAGCTACATTATTTTTTGGAAGGTAGAAGAGCTAGTCGAATTCAATCGTGAATATGAGGTCGAGACATATGCGCCAGGTATATTTTTGTTCGCTTCTAACGGCGGAGGGGAGGGGTATGGGTTTGACACATTGGATGCAGCAATGCCGGTAGTTCGAATTCCGTTTATAGGTATGAATCGTCAGTATGCTATATCGGTAGCGAGCGACCTTCCCGATCTATTTGCTCGATTGGCAGACCAAAATGAGTGAGCTTAATAAGCACTCACGCCCTAAAGGCATGGAGCTATTCGAGACTAAACCCGCTATCGTTGGTGGTGATCCAACCAGTCCTGAGAACAAAACTTGGTTGACGAGACAGCAGCACTTTGAGGCTGTACGCTACTGGAATCGGATTATCAGCAGTCTGCGTAATGAACGGAAGTAACTAGGGAGAAAAGCGGAGAAAAGGAGACGGAGAAAAGGGGACAGATTTATTTAATACCGCATTTCCTTACGGGGCAGCGCTGGGAGCGCTGCCTGAAGTCTGTGGTTGATCAAGGGTATACGTTTTACGAGGAGGCTTCGGGTGAGAAGAAATAAATGGATCGGTGGGTTTTTCTTATCGATCTCACTGTTTTCCATGATTCTGGCGGCTAGCCTGCTACTCGCGATGATCATCGCTGCGGTGATTTCACTTGCCCTGCACACTGACTCGCCTTGGGTATACAACTGGATCGGCTTTCCTCTTACGTTTGTATTCTCGGCGTATTGGATCCTCACTCGATGGACGTATGTGAAGTCTTACATATCTGACAGAAAAGGGGACAGATTTATTTAGTACCGACCAGCGCCAAACCTAAATAAATCCGTCCCCTTTTTTGCAATGCCAACCGGTGTAACGTTGTCTGCTCGTGGGTCAGGCGGTTTTACTCTTGATGTATCAATTCCGAACGTGAGTGGAGTTAAGTAAGAATGATAAATAAACTGATTGCTCTCCTTTCGCCACCCTCTCAGCGAATCTTTGATAATGCGGCTTGGGCGACCTTTGAATCTGAGGGAGGTCTGCGATTACCGTCCGATTTTAAACAGTTCATATCAATTTACGGGTGTGGAGCAGTAGACGATTTCGTATGGGTGTTAGACCCATTTTCAGAAAATTCAAATTTGAATTTTGAAAAAAGCCAATATTTTATAGACGCATACGCTGTAATGAGGCAAGAATTTTTATCGGACTATCCAAGACCAGATTACCCTGCGGAAGGCTCTTTTCTTCCCTGGGCGGTAACGGATAATGGAGAAACTTTTGTTTGGTTGGTTGATGGAGAACCAGACTCATGGAAAGTTGCTATTCATAGCTCGGATCAGGGGGAAGAGGAAGTCTACAACTTCGGCTGTGTTGAGTTCATTTTAAAGCTGCTTAGCAGAGATATTTCGTCAAAAATTCTACCTGGTCAGTTTACTCCTGTTGATCTAGATAAGCATTTTTTTACAGCTGCTGATTAGGTGCAAAAGCAACCACAAGCTGGCAGGGTTCAGGCCCTGCACCTGGAGTATTGGGCTTGGAGCCGGGTTCGGTATCATCTAAGGCTATACAGAATTACTTTCCTAGCACAAAAAATGGTTCCGTTGAGTTTGTTTTTTATCCTAAAACGAATACTTTCGCTGTCGGTAAGCCGACCAATAACCTCGGAGGCTCTCCTCATCAACAGTTGGCAGAGACAATAAAGTCCGGTGGGTCGACTCTAGTTGGTGGTATGTTTCGGCGAGGGCCCAACGGGGAGGTAATCACTAATGAGTTTAGGGGAGAAAAGGGGGCAGATTTATTTAATACCGACCAGCGCCAAACCTAAATAAATCCGTCCCCTTTTTTACTAACCTACAAATCAGGATGGACGGACGCGCAACGCGCAGCGGCAGATGCAAAAGTTAATATTTTAAACGATGCAGATACCGTCCTAACAACGCCAGTCCGCTCTGGAACATCGGCTGCAAGTCGTTATAGGCAGGCCGGCAACACAGTGCCGCCGGGCTCCGATGTCGATCACATGGTTGACTTACCGCTCGGCGGTACTGACACTACTCCTAACATGAGTCCGTTAGATAAGAGTGTTAATCGTAGTCTTGGTGCTCAAATTTATCAGCAAGCAAAGGGTTTGCCGCCTGGAACAAAAATCAACAATGTGAAAATTGGAGATTGATAAATGTATGATATTTTTCGCAGTTGTTTTCTTGTCGATTACCTTGTTAACAGTGAAAATATGCCTGTTTTCGATGCTAAAGGTGATTGTTATGGATTGGTTGAGTTGATATTGGAGTTTGGAGGGTGTTCATTTGATAACGCGTTATATCGAGTGATGACGCCTAGTTTGATTAATGAGTGGAACAAAAAGATCGAATATGCGTTCCCCGATTTTTATGGGCGCGTGCAATGTTTTGGATTCGATTGGCTAGGACGCATTTTTGCAGTTGACTCAGGCAGATTGGAAGAAGGGTATTCTGGAGTCGTTATGTTTGAGCCTGGAACTGGACAGGCTCTCGAGATTCCTTGCAATATCGTGACTTTCCATAATAACGAATTGGTTGAGTACAGCGAAGAGGCTTTAGCCGTTAGCTTCCGGTTCCAGTGGCTAATTCGAGGCGCTGCACCTAGCTACGAAGAGTGTGTCGGATACAGAATACCATTATTTCTCGGCGGTAAAGATGTTATGGATAATTTGGAAACTTCAAATCTTGATGTCTACTGGACATTAATGGCTCAACTGATTAGGAAAGCTAGGGGGCTTCCTATAGGTACAGTTTTTGGAAAAATTACTTCTGTTGATGGAACCTTGCCAGAATAACTTGGTGCAAAAGCAACCACAAGCTGGCAGGGTTCAGGCCCTGCACCTGGAGTATTAGGCTTGGAGCCGGGTTCGGTATCATCTAAGGCTATACAGAATTACTTTCCTAGCACAAAAAACGGTTCCGTTGAGTTTGTTTTTTATCCTAAAACGAATACTTTCGCTGTCGGTAAGCCGACCAATAACCTCGGAGGCTCTCCTCATCAACAGTTGGCAGAGACAATAAAGTCCGGTGGGTCGACTCTAGTTGGTGGTATGTTTCGGCGAGGGCCCAACGGGGAGGTAATCACTAATGAGTTTAGGGGAGAAAAGGGACGGAGAAAAGGGGACAGATTTATTTAATACCGACCAGCGCCAAACCTAAATAAATCCGTCCCCTTTTTTGCTCTTTTTTGCTGGCTGGACATGGGAGCATGCGTCGTCGTCGACTGCTTTCAATCAGGAAGGAATCATGCGATTAGTACCGACCGCCCAACACACACCTGGTTCTCCTTGGTGGCGCGTACTGCATCCCGATGCGGGGGCTGCGGGTGGATATTCTGAATGGGCAATTCCAAGAGGCGCCCCAAAAAATTAGGTGGAAGAATGAATATTGCTGAGTTGAACATCAATGTCGGGGGACGCCCCAGCGTGGGTTTCAGTGGTGATGACTCAAGCGTGCGCGCCCTTGAGGCTCGGCTGGGCCGTAGGCTTCCAGAAACCTACCTTCAATTCATCCGAAGTGCCAACGGTGGGCATCCTGAAGCCGGAAGTTTCTTTCTGAACGCATCACCAGATGCTAGCGTCAGCGTTGATTGGTTTTATTCACTAGGAGACGCGGGTATCTACAGCCTGGATAAGGCTCTTGATGACTGGGCTCAAGTATTGGGGCCATTCATGTTGCCCATTGGGCGCGACGGAGGTGGCAGCCAGTTTTATATTTCGCTGGATTCGCCATCCGGTTCTGTTTGGTATTACTCACATGAAGGCTCAGAACGCACCCAACTTGCCGAAAGCTTCGATGAGTTTCTGCAGCAGTTGCAAGTTCACCCGGATTTTATTTGAGAGCCGTTATGAATCGATATGAGGGGAAGCCTTTTCTCCGGCTACTGGAATGCTACGTGCTTTCGGCTATTGATGAGCTGACAGACGAGCAGTGTGCGGCGTTAAGTGCGCTGGAGCCCAAGTTGCACGAGCTGTACGGGGTGCAAGGCAGTTGGAGTGATGTCGTCGCGTCTCAGATGGGTTTTCCGGAATCCCTCGTGGAGAAAATAAAAGAAGTGTGGCGCGTGAATTCGGAAAAATTCGCGCGAGCTGGTGCAAAAATAAACGCAGAAGATTTTGCTAGAAACTTTGTGGATACCAATTTTCCTTGATGATGATAAAAGGAACAGATTTGAATGGCACTTACTTAGCAGCTAACTAGCTAGTGTGACTGAAAAAACAGAAAATAGTGGGCAGACCCTGAGGATTCCCACAAATCTACCCTAGCCTCTGAGCTTGCCGGTGTACTTCATCGCGCACCAATAGCTCCATATCCGCCAATCTCGAGCAGGACAATCCGGTGGGTATTCCTCAGGGTCTGACACCAGCAGAAAAGGGGACAGATTTATTTAATACTGACCAGCGCCAAACCTAAATAAATCCGTCCCCTTTTTCGTCACTTTTTCCACAGAACAGCCACAAACACCATGACGTTAAAGCCACAGCGTATGGACGCGAGCGGGCATGTACAACATGTGCCGGCCTCAATGACATCTCTTCGACTTTTGGATAAATGACTGTATGAGCGAATCAGTATCGACCGCAGGCACCTGGAACCTCGCCAGCCCAGGCAAGCGCCTGCTCGGCTATTTCATCGATATAGCGGTGGTGCTTTTCCTGCTGTTTTTGAACAGAAACCTCGACTATGCCTATTTCTATCTGGGTTCTGCAGGAGGCCCGGCATTGTTTGATGGCCTCCACTATGTGCTGCTGTTTTCAGCCTTCGGGTACTACTTGTTTTGCGATGCCTTGCCCAATGGCCAGAGCCTGGGCAAGCGGGTGTGCCGCACGGCCGTTGTGGGTTACCCGTACCCCACGAACTGCACGCTGTTCCAGTCGTTCCTGCGCTATTTTCCGAAGATGCTGTTCATAGTGCTGGACGGTCTTTTTGTACTGTTCGGCCTGCGCCGTCGCTTGGGCGATATGTTGGCCAAGACGATCGTGATCAATCTCTGAGATCTACCGTCTACTGCATCCCGTTGACTGTATGGAAACCTGTCTATGACGCTGAAGTCCCTCGCCTTGATCAGTTCACTTTTGCTGTTGGGCGCTTGTAATCGTCAACCCTGGGTGGCCTATGTCGAGCCTGCCAGCGGTGCTGACATCGCCCGGTTACGCGTGATCACCAACGGCGAAGTGCGTGGCGGCAGCTATGTGGGGTGTGTGGGCAATGAGCAAGGCTTGGCCAAGGCCGGGCGTTTTTATGACGGTGACAAGCCGAGCGTCAACTACCCACAGTCACCCCTGGTACCGCCTCGGTTAGGCATGGCGCCGCGCGTGCTGCCGAAGATGGCCGAGTACCTGGGGATGACCCGCATGGCCGAAGGGGTGTATGCCGAGATCGTGGCCGAGTACCGGGTGCCGGCGGGCAAGCCGTTCCTGTTGGTACGCGAAGAATTGGGGGTGGGCAGCTACGGCAGCACCTACAGCAAATGCCCGGCGCTGTCGCGGGTGTACACCTTTGAAAAGGGCAGGCAGTACGAGGCCTATGTCGGCATGGTCTACGGCGGTGATGTCGAGGGCAAGATGGGCGTGCGTTGCCCGTTCTTTGTCTACGAGTTGCAGGCGCCGAACCAAGCCATTCCCCAGGCGATGCAGTCGACACCGGCGGCGGATCGTCCTTGTCGTTGAGAGGCGGGTCAATCTCGTAAACGTGCATTAACCCGAACCGCCCTAAGCTTGCGTCTGACCTTGTGAACGGATTATTCATTCACGAGGTTCAGCTCATGTCCCACACTCTGCTGTTCTTGCGTCCTGCGGCCCAGGGCTTTGCCGTTACCTTGCTGGTTACACTGGCCGGGTGCGGGCTGTCGTCAGCCCCTGAGGTCGCCCAGCCGATTGAGCCTGCGCCCATTGCCGAGCTGCACAGCGCGCAGGTGCAGGGCGCTTTGGTCAAGCGCGTGGCGATGCCTGCGCCGATGCTCGTGCAGGAATCCGCCGTGCTGGACTATCGCAGCGAGCCCCGTGAGCAATACGAAAACCTGCCGGACAACCCCGTGCACCGTGTGGCGGAAACGCCCGTCTCGACGTTCAGCGTCGATGTCGACACCGGCAGCTACGCCAACGTACGACGTTTCCTCAATCAAGGCAGCCTGCCGCCCGAAGGCGCTGTGCGATTGGAGGAAATGGTCAACTATTTCCCCTACAGCTACGCGTTGCCCACCGACGGCTCACCCTTTGGCGTGACCACCGAAGTCGCCGCCAGCCCATGGAACCCCCACACTCAACTGCTGCGCATTGGCATCAAGGCCTCTGACCGCGCTGTGGCCGACCTGGCGCCGGCCAATCTGGTGTTTCTGGTGGATGTGTCCGGCTCCATGGACCGCCGCGAAGGTTTGCCTCTGGTGAAAAGCACCCTGAAAGTGCTGGTAGATCAACTGCGCGACCAGGACCGTGTGTCGTTGGTGGTCTACGCCGGCGAGTCCCGCGTGGTGCTCGAACCGACTTCCGGTCGCGACAAGGCCAAGATCCGCAGTGCTATCGACCAGCTCACTGCCGGTGGCGCCACCGCCGGCGCATCCGGCATCGAACTGGCCTACCAGATGGCCCGCAAGGGGTTTATCGACAAGGGCATCAACCGCATCCTGCTGGCCACCGACGGTGACTTCAACGTGGGCGTCAGCGACTTCGACAGCCTCAAGCAAATGGCCGTCGACCAGCGTAAAAGCGGCGTTTCGCTGACCACCCTGGGCTTCGGTGTGGATAACTACAACGAACACTTGATGGAACAACTGGCCGATGCGGGCGATGGTAACTACGCCTACATCGACAACCTGCGTGAAGCCCGCAAAGTGCTGGTGGATCAACTCAGCTCGACCCTGTCGGTGGTGGCGCGGGATGTGAAGTTGCAGGTGGAATTCAACCCGGCGCGTGTCAGTGAATATCGCTTGCTGGGCTATGAAAACCGTGCGCTGAAGCGTGAGGATTTCAACAACGACAAAGTCGACGCCGGCGAAATCGGCGCGGGGCACACGGTTACCGCGCTGTACGAAATTGTGCCGAAGGGCGAGAAAGGTTGGTTGGAGCCTTTGCGTTACACCCGCGAGCCGAAGGCTGAACACAACACGGGCGAACTGGCCATGGTGCGTGTGCGCTACAAGCCTGCTGCGGGAGGTGACAGCCAACTGATCGAACGGCCCGTCAGCAACGTAACCACCAAGGCCAGTGACGACCTGCGCTTCTCCTCGGCCGTGGCGGCCTTCGCCCAACAGCTCAAGGGCGATGGCCGCTACACTGGCAGCATGAGTTTGCAGGACACTGCCGCACTGGCGCGCTCGGCCCGTGGCGATGACCCGTTCGGGCTGCGCAACGAGTTCGTGCAACTGGTGGAACTGGCCCAAGGTCTCAAACCCTGATCTCGAACATGACACTGATCAAATGTGGCAGGTCCCGATAAATCTCCGGCTTGGCGCTGTGGCGCAGCAAACTGGAATCGCCTGTGGCGAGCGGGCAAGCCCTAATGCCATTCAGTTAAGGCTTTTTTGTAGGAGCGAGGGGGACGCCTAGTTCTTGCTCGCGAAAAACTTCAACGGTAACGCGTGTTTCCTGAAAGAACGCGGCGCCTGTGAGTTTTTCGCGAGCAAGCTCGCTCCTACAGAAGGCGATGTACGCTGAACTGAACGGCATCAGGGCAAGCCCGCTCGCCACAAAAAATGCGGTTGTTTAAGGAAAAGTTTTGATCCTTCCACATTTAGATCGGGTTCAACTTTAAAAAGGAGTTCGCCCCCTACATGGCTGTTCCAGATGATTCACCCAGCGACGAATCGCTGCTGGCCCGCTACCGAACCGGTGACGCCGCCGCATTCGAAGCCTTGTACGCGCGGCACCGCCAAGGTCTCTATCGCTTCCTCGTGTCCCTGAGCAACAAGGCCGAGCTGGCCGAGGAAATCTATCAGGACACCTGGCTCAGCCTGATCCGCAGCACCACCCAGCCACAAGGCCGGGCGAGTTTTCGTACATGGCTGTTTCAGATCGCCCGCAACCGCCTCATTGACCATTGGCGCAAGCACGGCATCCACAACCCGTTGCACGACAGCTACGATGAGCAGTTGCACGCTCAGCCCGACGACACGGCCGGCCCCGAGCAGCAACTGAGCCTGAGCCGCGACCAGGCGCGCCTCGAAGCCGCGCTGCAAGACCTGCCCGAAGACCAGCGCGAAGTCTTCCTGCTGCGCTTGCACGGCGACCTCGAAGTGCCGCAAATCGCTGCCCTCACCAAAGCCCCGCTGGAAACCGTAAAAAGCCGCCTGCGTTACGCCCAGCAGAAACTCCGGCGCCTGCTGGCCGAGGAGATACCCGCATGACCGACTCCCGACACACCCCGGATCCCGACGACTTGCTGCTCCAGCATTTTCGTCAGCACAGCGGCGGCGAACCGCCCGCGTCCATCGACGCCTTCATCCTCAACGCCGCGCGCCGCGAGGCCCCAGCGCCGCAACCGAGCTTGTGGCAACGTTGGTTGCAAGCCTGCCAACGCCCGCGCTGGCAGATGGCATTCGCCACCGTGGCCGGCCTGGCGCTGATGATCGGTGTAGTGATGCGCTCGCCAGTGCCGCAACCCGAAATCTCCACGGCGACCTTTTCCGCCTTGCACGAAGAAGCTGCCCGTCCTGCGCCGCAAGCGTTGCCTGCACCTGCGCCGATGGCTCGAATCGCCGCCGCCCCCCAGGCTGAGCGTGCACCGGTTCAGGCTGAGATTGCCGGAGCGCTGGCGGATCAGTCGGCGGTGAAGCTGAGCAAGCGCGCACCGGTGGCAGTGCCTTCGTTGGAGGAAGGGTTGCAGGAGATTGTGAACCTGCGTCTGGCAGGGGAAACCAAGGCGGCGGATGAGAAGCTGCTGGCCTTGCATGAGCGATTCCCCGAGGAAGACCTGCCGGCGCGGTTGGAGGCGTTGCGCAAGCGTTGATCCACAAATAATGCCAGCCAGTTAAGCGTACATCGTCTTCTGTAGGAGCGAGCTTGCTCGCGAAAAACGTCAACGGTAACGCGTGTTTCCTGAGTGAACGCGGCGCCTGTGAGTTTTTCGCGAGCAAGCTCGCTCCTACAAAAAAGCCTTAACTGACTGGCGTTGGGCTTTTTGGCCTGGTTTTTACCCCCTGCCGTGTTGCTGGTACCAAGCCACCGTGTCGGTGAGGGTCTGTTCCAAGGCACGAAAACTCAGGCCCAGCTCATCTTCACTCTTGCGGTGGTTAAAGCAGGTGCGGTGCTCTTCTCGTATCAATAGTCGCAAGGTCGCCATGCTCAGCAAAATGGGCTTGCCGGTCAGGTAGGCATAGGTCTCTTGCACGGCGGCCAACAGGTAAAGCGCCGGCAGGGGCAGTTGCCGGGAAGGTGTCTGGACGCCCGCGATACGCCCCAGCAGCGGGATTAATTGGCGCATGGTCAAGTTGCGGCCAGCCGCGAGATAACGTTCGCCGCGTCGCCCGTTCTGGGCGGCGGCAATGAGTGCCCAGGCCACATCGCGGGCGTCGACCAGCGAAAAAGTGCCGGGGATCAGCCCCGGTAGCTTGCCGTTGATGACGTCCTTGACCAATTGTCCCGAGGACGTCGGCCCGCGGTCGCCAGGCCCCCACATCCAGCCGGGCAGCACCATGCACGCGTGCATCTGCAGATGGGTTTGAAGAAACGCCAGCACCTCACGGTCAGCGAGGATCTTGCTGCGGTAGTAGGCGTCCGCATCGGCTTCGGCCCGCAGGCACGTCTCATCGATAGGCGTATCCGGCGCACCGTCGAGCACGGCAATCGAAGAGGTATGCACAAACCTTCTGACACCCGCGTCATAGGCGTGCTGGAGCAGCGCTCGGGTGCCGACTACGTTGATCCTTTCGAGGGCTTGCCAATGGCTGCCGCCCTTGTAGTTATCGCGAAAGAACGCCGCGCAATGGAACACCGTGTCGCAGCCTTGCAGGGCCGCCGCAAACGTATCGACGTCAGCCATGTCACCCACCACCCGTTCCACGCTCGGCAGGTCGTTGAACTGCTGTTCGCCCTTGGCCTGCGAGCGCACCAGCGCCTTGACCGCATAGCCGCGTGCGACCAGCTCCCTGACCAGGTTGTTGCCCAGCAAGCCGGTGGCACCTGTCACAAAGGTGCTGCGCAAGCGGTTGGGGTTCGTGTTCATACAGGCCATATCCATGGTTTAAAAGGCCGCTAGATATACCGCTGAGACCGCGCTCGGAAAACGGCGACTGCTGCATAATGGCTTTGCACATTTGCAGACCAGGGAAGAACACGGATATGGCGCTGCAAGCAAATTGGGATGATCTGCGCCTGCTGTTGGCGGTCTCGCGGCGGGGCAGCTTTCTGCAGGCAGGCCAGTTGCTCGGTGTCGCTGCGTCGACCGTTTCCCGACGCCTGAGCCAACTGGAAGCGGCCTTGGGGGAGCCATTGGTCGAGCGCGGGGTCGAGGGCTGCTGGCTGACCTCGCGGGGGCAATCCCTGGTGGACGTGGCGTTGGCGGCCGAAGCCGGCCTGCGCCGCCAGACGACGGTGGAAGGGGGCGGGGCGCAGGCAGCGCTAAGCGGCACGGTGCTGATCAGTGCGGGAGAAGGGTTTGCGACCTGCATACTGGAGGCCGCGAATCGTTTTACCGCGTTGCACCCTGGCTGCTCGGTGGAACTGCAGATCACCACCGACTTTCACAAGATCGTACGTGGCGTGGCCGACATCGCCGTGCGCACAGCGCACCTGGGGGAGCCCTCGCTGATTTATCGAGCGCTGGGCACGCTGGCCTATGGCGTCTTCGCCGATGCCGGTTACCTGCAACGTTTTCCGGCGATGACGCCGGCCACGGCGGCCTGTATCGCCTTGCTCCCGCCGCTGGACCTGCTGCCGCAAATGCGCGCGGCAAAGGCCGCCGGCCTGGACCATGCGCCGATCCGCGTGAACTCATTTGCCGTGCAGCTTGAATCGGTGAAGCGCGGCATGGGCGTGGCGGTGCTGCCGCGTATCCTGGCCGAGGGCCTGAGCGAAGTGTTCCAGGAGATTGAACTGCCGCCGATGGAGGTCTACCTGGTCACCCGGCCCCAGGCGTTGAAACAGGCGCATATCCACGCATTCTTTACCCAGCTTGAACAGGTGCTGCGCGCGACATTGCAGGACACGCCAACCGGGTGAACGCGTCGTTGCGCTGGTTGGCTGCGCCTGATGGTCGGGCGGGGGCAGGGCGCGTGGTAGACCGGGGTGGGCTGACAAAACGTCATAGCGGTGGCTTGGCCTGATCGAGCGCCGCTCGTGGACGCCGGGGCTGGCGATGAGACGCAACGTCTCACGGTCTCGTCGCTATCGCGTGCTGTCTGGCATGGCGCGTCTCATTTGAACGCGATGGCGGCCCTCCGTGGTTTCCATTGGGCCGCTCTAAAGAAGGGCTGTGCGGGCGTTCTTGCGGAGCTGGCACCGGCCTTGCTCTGGCTCTGGCAAACCGTCCGGCGCGTCAGTGCCAACCGTATCAAGGAGCCTTCGCTATGACCCTTTCGCTCAACTCGCAACGCAGCATGCGTGCCGCTGTCTGGCACGGTCGTAACGATATCCGCGTCGAAGACGTTCCACTGCCCGTTTCGCCGCCTGCCGGTTGGGTGCAGATCCGAGTGCAATGGTGCGGCATTTGCGGCTCGGATTTGCATGAGTACGTGGCCGGCCCGGTGTTCATACCGGTTGACGCCCCGCACCCGCTGACCGGGATAAAAGGCCAGTGCATTCTCGGTCACGAGTTTTGTGGCGAGATCGTCGAACTCGGTGCCGGCGTGCAGGGCTTCAGCGTCGGCGAGCCGGTGGCGGCCGATGCATGCCAACATTGCGGCACCTGCTACTACTGCACCCACGGGCTATACAACATTTGCGAGAACCTGGCCTTCACCGGCCTGATGAACAACGGCGCCTTCGCCGAACTGGTCAACGTGCCAGCCAACCTGCTGTACAAGTTGCCGGCGAACTTTCCGGCTGAAGCCGGCGCACTGATCGAGCCTCTGGCGGTGGGCATGCACGCGGTGAAAAAGGCCGGAAGCCTGCTGGGGCAAAACGTGGTGGTGGTCGGCGCGGGCACCATTGGCCTGTGCACCATCATGTGCGCCAAGGCGGCGGGTGCGGCTCAGGTGATCGCCCTGGAGATGTCCGGAGCGCGCAAGGCCAAGGCCCGGGAAGTGGGGGCGACCCATGTGCTCGATCCCAATCAATGCGATGCCCTGGCCGAGGTACGACGCCTGACGGGCGGGCTCGGCGCGGATGTCAGTTTCGAATGCATCGGCAACAAACACACGGCCAAGCTCGCGATTGACCTGATCCGCAAGGCCGGCAAGTGCGTACTGGTGGGCATCTTCGAGGAGCCCAGTGAGTTCAACTTTTTCGAGTTGGTGGCGACGGAAAAACAGGTACTCGGCGCGCTGGCCTATAACGGTGAATTCGCTGACGTGATCGCTTTTATCGCCGATGGTCGGCTGGACATCACGCCACTGGTGACGGGGCGCATTCAGTTGGAACAGATCGTGGGCCAGGGCTTCGAGGAACTGGTCAAAAACAAGGAGCACAACGTGAAAATCATCGTGTCACCCGCTCGGGTCTGAAGCGAAGGATGAGCGTTGCGGTCTTTGCCCCGCCTCTACAAAAGCCCCAGGTTCTTTGACCTGGGGCTTTTTCGTGTGTAAGTGATGAGCTTGCCGCTGAATCGATGCTCAGGGTGACAGTGCTGTCGATCGCGCGATTTTGGCAAACAATTTGCCTATGCTATGCCAGCATGCCAAGACGGTTTTCAAATGCATTGCCTTTAGAACCAGGAACGGACACCCATGACGAATGCTGCGCCCGCCATCAGACTCAGCACACTCAGGCAAGTCGCCCCCTATCTGAGTATGCGGGGGGTGTCGCCACTGGAGTTCTTTCGACGGTTCGGTATTTCCCCGCATGTTTTTCAAAACCCAGAAGCTTGGGTACCGCGAGCGGCCTGCTTTCATATCGCCAATGAAATGGCCGCTATCGCACAGGACCCCTTCGGCGGGGCGATGATAGGGCACCTCACCGATATGCGCTCAACCGGCATGTGGGGCGAATTGATATTGGGCTCGACGAACCTCGCTCAGGCGTGTGCGGCGGCGGCGGTGCACACGGATTTGCTGCATCAGGGAAGCGAAGTAAAGATCGTCACCGAAGGGCGCACGACGAAACTGATCCAACACTTTACCGGGCACCACGGGGCTGATCCGAAGCAGGTCATTTTCGGTACCCTGGCGGTGCTTAGAAAAGTGCCGCTCATGTCCGGCGCGCCAGGCGCTATACGCGTACATTTAAAAAATCCGCGAGAACGAGGCGACGAGGCGCTTGAAGAGCACCTGGGGCCGAACCTCGTAATGAACGCTGAGCACAACATGATCGAATTTGATCGTGAGTTGCTCGAGATCCCCCTGCAGCCTTTCCGAGATGTTGCCTGGAAAACCACCCAAGCCTTGAAGTCGACCGCTGACGCAGCTGACGTGCTCGCCCAGCAGATAGCCGATCAGGAGCTTTCCAAACTTGCCTCTATTTCAAGAAAAATTGGGCTGTCTGCTCGAACGCTACAGCGGCGTCTCGAACATTGCGGCATAGACTTCGACGCTTTACGTGACGAGACACGTCGCAGTGAAGCCCTTCAGTTGATTGCCAGCGGCAGATACAGCGCGACCGAAATTGCCTATATGGTCGGCTACAGCGACCCAGCGCACTTTACCCGCGCCTTCAAGCGTTGGACCGGGAGCCCGCCGTCGCACTATCGCGCACTCTTGAAACAGGATCGTTAACACCCTCTTCTAACACCCATCCCCTCAAACACTTCACCCCTCTCCGGGGCGGCCTTCGCGTACGCGCTCACCTTGCTTTTGGCACCAAATGGCAAGTTTGCGCCTAGGCGTTCTTATACAGTCAAAAAATTAACGCCAACTAATAAAACCAAGAGGTTTAAATGTCCCATTCATCCACGGCCTGTGCCCTTGCGATGGCGCTGGTGGTTTTTGGAAGTGCGAACGCTCAGTCATCCCCGGAGGCGGCGATACCGGTAGGTGTAGATAACTTTGTCCGTGCCGAGTCCGACCTCTACTTGGGAAAAATGGTCGCAAGTGGCAGTTTGGGCCGCTTTGTTCATAGCCGCGAAGCGGTGGCCATTGACGCCCAGAATGTGGTCCGGATGAATCGCGACACGCTCTATTCGTCAGCCGTGTTCGATCTCGATGCAGGTCCCGTCACGATCACCTTGCCTGAGGCCGGTGGGCGGTTCATGTCCATGGCGGTGATCAATGAAGACCACTACGTGCCCCTCGTCACTTATGGCGCTGGCCGCCAGACACTGACGAAAGAGGCCATCGGCACACGCTATGTGTTTGTCGCTGTGCGTACGTTCTTCGATCCCGCGGATCGCAAAGACCTTGAAAAGGTCCATGCACTGCAGGACTCCATCACGGTCAGCCAGGCCAAGGTTGGCGAGTTTGTAGTACCTAAGTGGGACCCGGCGAGCCAGGCCAAGGTGCGTGAGGCGCTGGAGGTCCTGGGTTCGACGATTCCTGACTACAACCAGTCCTTTGGCCCCAAGGGCACGGTCAATCCCATCCATCACTTGATCGGCACTGCGACGGGGTGGGGTGGGAACCCCGCCAAGGACGCTATCTACCTCGGCGGCGTGATGCCTGAGAACGATGGGAAAACCATTTACCGGCTCAAAGTCGGAGAGGTCCCGGTCAATAGTTTCTGGTCTGTCAGTGTTTATAACGCCGACGGTTATTTCCAGAAGAACCCCTATGACGCCTATTCGTTGAACAACCTCACCGCGAGGAAAAGTGAGGATGGCTCGATTCTCATCCAGTTCGGCGGTTGCGACGGGAAGATTGCTAATTGCCTGCCTACCACACCTGGCTGGAACTACACGGTCAGGCTTTATCAGCCGAAAGAACAAGTTCTGAATGGAAAGTGGAGTTTCCCGAAGCCGCAGGCCGTCGAGCTCTAACTCATAACGTTCGACTTTTATAACTGGGCACCCACGCCAATAAGTTTGGTTTTACACCCAAGGAAAGAAGCAATGACAACCATCGGTGGTTCAAACTCTTTCAAATATAAAGCGGCGCTCATGACCAGTGCGACCCTCGCCATTGCGATGGCGTTGCCTGCACACGCAGACGACTCAAGTGAGCCCTCGGTGACCGTCGGTGGCGGACTCGCCGTCGGCCCCTTGTATGAAGGTTCTTCGCACTACGCCGCGTTCCCGTCACGGAAACTCAAAGCGGTTTTGCCTACCGAAAACTGGGGCAAGTTTACTGCCGCGTTCCCCGATGGTCTGCGTTGGGACTTGCCGGGGCTGTCGCCTTTTGGAGTGGCTCTGCTGATTGGCTACGACCAGGGCCGCAAGGAAAGAATCCACACCCTGGGCGGTCGTGATGACTACCTCAAAGGCATGGGTAACCTGGACAGCACTGCCCTGGTCGGGGCGGAAGCGTACTGGGTGCTGCCGGCCGGCCGCCTGTTTGTTCGTGGGCTGCAAGCCAGCCAGAGCCGCGATTACGGTGGCGAGAGCCTGGGACGTACCGCGTTCCTGGAAGCCGGTTTCGCCACAGCCTACGCGCTGTCTTCCACCTTGACCCTGGACTCGACCCTGTACGGCACCTGGAGCAATGAGAAAGACATGATGGCGCGCTTCGGCGTCACCGCCCAACAAGCCGCGCGTACCGGCTTCGAGGAATATCACCCCGGTGGCGGGATGCGCGACGTGACCCTGAAGCTGGGCCTCACCTGGCAATGGCAGCCACAGCTGGCGTTGGAAGGCGGCATCAAGACCTACGCCCTGGTCTCCGACGCCCGCAACAGCCCGCTGACGGGTGAGAACGTGGGCGCAGGCGCCTATCTGAATGCCCTTTACCGGTTTTGATAAGGGAACACCCGATGAAAACAGTACATAAGCAGTTGGGGCTGGCGGGCCTGCTCTGGTCGGGGCTGGTGCTTGCCGACGATGCTGCGCCCAAGGTCACGGACCCTCACTTCAAGCTGGCCCCCGGCTATCTGAACTCGGCAGGCCTGCCATTGCGCCTGGCGTTGCTGGGCGCCCCACCAAAGCCTGACTCTGCGGCGCTGGCACGGGATGAGGAGGCACGGCGAGCAGCGCTGTCGCTACGCGGTACGGCTCGGGAGAAACTCGCCGCGGCGGATGCGGAGCTGGCATTCCCAGGCCCGGCCAACGCATTCGCCTGTGCGCTGGGCACGCCGATCACCGAGAAAAATACACCGCATCTTTATACCTTGATGCAGCGCACCCTGTCGGATGCGGGCGGTTCCACCTATGCCGGGAAGAATGCCTACAACCGCACCCGACCCTTCGTGGCACATAACGAAGGGACCTGTCGCAAAGACATGGAACCGCTGCTGCGCACGGATGGTTCCTGGCCTTCCGGCCACTCCGCCGCCGGTTGGGCCTGGGGGCTGTTGCTGGCCGAGATTCAGCCTGCCCGTGCAACCGAGTTGATGACCCGCGGGTTGTCATTCGGCCAGAGCCGCGTCATCTGCGACGCCCACTGGCAGAGCGACGTCGATGCGGGCCGCATCATGGGCGCTGCGACGGTTGCGAGCTTGCATAGCAATCCGGCGTTCCTGGCGGATCTGGCGGCGGCGAAGGAAGAGGTCAAGGCCGCACAAAAAGCTGGCTTGAAGCCCACACAGGACTGTGCGGCCGAGGGCGTGGCGCTCTCGCTGACTCAGCACTGATCGGGGACACACCATCATGCACAGTGACAACCCCCGCTCGGCTTTGTGGCGCAAGCACGCCCATCTGGCGCTGCTGGCTGGCGCCTTTGTCGCCGCCGGGCCCGCCATGGCGGCAGACAACGATGACTGGACGTTCAACGGCGGCCCTTACGTATGGGGCGCCGGCATTCGTGGGCACGTGGGTCATAGCAGCACGGGCACCCAGTTCATAAAGTCCGACTTCTCCGACATCGCCAAGACGGTCGATATGTCGGTGATGCTGATGGGGGAGGCGCGTCGGGGCCCCTACAGCGTGCTCGCCGACCTGATGTACATCGACACCGACACCCGCAACCGCCTGCCGGGGGGCGCCAAACTTGAGGTCGAAAGCAAGACAGCCTCCGGGTTCCTGGGGGGCGGCTACACGGTGCTGGGTGATGAAAACCGCCGACTGGATGTCGCCGGCGGCGTACGTGTCTGGTACAGCGGCACCACCCTCACCTTCCATGGCGGACCACTCGGTGGCTTATCCGGCTCTGACAACGCCACATGGGCAGACGCCATGGCAGGCCTGCGTGGGCACTATGCCGTGAACGATCGATTCTGGCTGTCATCCTGGGGGATGGCGGGTGCCGGGCAGTCTCGGGAAGACTGGGACCTGGCAGCGCTGGCCGGCTGGGAGTTTTGGCCCGGGTTTTCAGCAGTGGCCGGTTACCGGGCGATGGGGGTGAATTATCGCCATGATGGCTTCGTCTACGACATCGTCCAGAAGGGGCCTTTGCTGGGCATCAGTGGGCGATTCTGAAACTTGCACCGTCAAGCTCCCCAACAGCCCAAGGGGCTGTCTTCCCACCTGAAAACAGGACGGATGCCCGCTAATCGGGGAGGCCCCTCGGCCACCCCGAAAAGCGAATGCCCCGACGAGTCGGGCACTTACTTTGAGCTGCGCCCGAGCGCATTCCACACAGCCTGGAATGCGGGCTTTTTTGCTGCCTGGAATTGACCCTGGCCGCCAATAGCCGTCGGGCCAAGCCGTAACATCGGTTTGATTTCACTCGAAAGGACTGTCGTGGAGACCCGGCCTATGGTTCAAGAATTCAATCACCATCGTGAATGGGTAGCGGCGCTTGATAAGTACGAGAAACGCCTGATTGAAAACCCCGACCTCCGCTGGGAAGGGCAGCCGCGCGATCAACACACCCGCATGGCACTCGGGCTATACAAACTCAAGTGTTTCGCCGAGCGCATGCGCAAGGACAGCACGGCAATCTGGACCAGACTGGAAGCCATGGACGACCTTCGGCTCCATTTGATCAGCGAGCATCACTGGACCCTACAGGACGTGCGGCGAATACAGGACGAAGAGGATTTTGTGTTCCTTCTTCATGATGAATTGCAGCAGATGAAACTCACCGAGCAAGAGGCCGAACCTGTCCGGCAGTGGACGGATCATCTTGGGTCAAGGGGGGAGTTCCAGCAGCACTACCGGGATTGCGTTTTATAGGGCGGGGGCAGGGGATTCGTGGAGAGAAGATGGGGCGGCGGCGGTAAGTTGTCATGGGCAGCGAGGAGATAATCGACCACTAGGCATCTCCGGCCCTAAGCGCATGCCGTCCCGAGCGATTCTTTCAAACCTGGGTCAGCCCGGCACTGGTGATCAGCAACTGGAACAAACTAAATGTCGTGTTGGTCTCAAGTATGCCTCCTGGCAACGAACTGTTCTTACGTGGGGGGCAGTCCGCAACGTTGGGGTATTTTTTCCATAGGAGGTTTCGCGTGCCCTGGAAGTCAAATCTGGTAGTGCTCGCCCTATCTGCCGTTGCCGTTTCGGCGCAGGCCCAATCCGATCTTGAAGTGGTCGAGGCGATGGTTACTCGCTCGGCCAATGTCTGCCCAGGCCACAGCACCGAACGCACCACGCCCACGGTGAAGGCGGTACCTGTTGGCGCGTTGCGGGTCATGCTTGACCGCGGTTTGGTCATGTGCCCCGACCGGCGCCTCGATAACGACGCGCCGGCTGTGTTCTACGGCAGAGTTGGCGTATTCGAATGGAACCCGGAAGTGCCTGCAGGCTCGGAGGTGATTGCCAAGCAGATCGACGCCATGACCCGCAAGGACGAGTACCCATCGGACACCTTGGTTTGGGATGCCAAGGGTATGCCACTGCAGCAACGCACTGTACCGGCTTTCGAACCCAAGCCAGGGGCTGCTGTGCTGTACCAGATACGGTAAGCCCAGTGTTCGGGGATCGGGGTGGTTATTAACGTTGTGCTGGGCTCTGGTTTGAATCGCCAGGTCTACGCCGGGGGTGGGCGCCATCCGTTCTTTTTCGTGCCCATGCCTGAGGTACGAGAGGGTTGTTAGGCTCAACCTGAAGCTAATGGCAGGTAGATTTGGGTACCTTCAATGTATCTGTGAGGTTGGCTCAGGTCGGGGTTGCTATCTGGATGCTTCGGGGAGTTCAAATTGAATGCTCATGATGAGCTGTCCACGTCGTTAATTTCACTGCTTTGATGTGATTTCCTCTGTCGAAAAATGCATTAACCAATCGTTCACGAAAAAGCCCCAGATCTTTTGATCTGGGGCTTTTTCATCTCTATATGGCCCGGCGTCGTTTGAACTGGCGGGTGAGAGGCCCGTATTCATTGGGTACGTTTGATGGCGAGTCAGTTAGGCATACACATGGGCATACACGGCGCTTCCTTCTGGCCACTTTTTTCGTGGTATCCCCGTAGGGTAAAGCAACACCAAATGGTTACTGATGTGGTGCCTTCCAGTTGAGTCGTTACTTCTTCATTCGACCCTCTGCCGCCAGTGAGGCGAGCGCAAGGGTGATGAATCCTGCATTTTCATCCAGGGTATCCAGTGCCCCTCGAATGTTCTGTGCCACTTCCGTAGATCCTCTTTGCTCAACCCAGTTTGACAGCTCCTCGATAGCTGCCCCCATCGCCAGTTGGTTTTCATTCATGCGCTTGAGTAATGACGCAAGCAAAGGGGTGTCTTCCATGATGGTCTCCCGCCGTTTTGTCAGGTAGTCAATCTACCTCGAGCCAGTGGCATTGCATATCAGCTGTCCTCACCACCTGGTGATCAGAAATCATGCCGACCATCTTGATTCACTAGAGGTCAACAATGTGGTGTAGGACCAATTTGGAAAGACAGCATGAGCGCACACACCCAGCCCCCTCCAAAACCGGTGTAACTGGTGTTACGAGTGTAACGCCCTTCACCAAACGTCCGGTTTCATTGGCTTTCACGCCTGTTACACAGTTGAGCGGCATCGCGTACATCGGATGTAACGCTGCCCGTGCGTGTAACGCTAACGTCAGCATCCAGGTGTCGTGGGCAGGCGCTTTACGCTCCAGCCTACCAAGCGAGTTTCGCTTGCTCCGCCTCTCGATGACAGGAAATCACGCTGGGGACCCTGAGAGGTTTCGCGTTACACGGGGCATGAAACCCGCGCGATCGAGTTAGTGGGAGGCGTTGGAAGTTACTGAAATTTCAATCGTTGAAATTGAAAGGATCTTGAAGAAAAAGGGCCATCGTTACAGCTTCGGTAAAGGTGGCTGTATCTGTTGCTGATAGTGAACACCTGCATGGCGTCAATCCTGACCATGGGTGTCAACTACGTCAACCTGTCACCGACGTAGGAAAGACTGCCGCTAACACGATCCCACGGGTTTCCTACCCCGTATCTACTTAACTCTCACGGGCGCCCCAGGGATTTTCAACGGGAGAATGGCATCACCATGGGCTATATCGCTGAAGGTTTATCCACTTGCGGGGCCGGGGGCGCTAGAAATCAGTGTTACAGGTGTTACTGGTGTTACATGGCGACTTATCTCATTGATTAATATGGCTTTTTATGACGTTACACCCGTGCGTGCTTCGATTTTAGTAAGGTGTTACAGCGGTACGGGTGTAACATCTGAAGACGATACTCGAGTTCGCTTCTCGATTATTGGCTTGTCTCTATAATGATTTGCTTTTCTGGTCATTCGCTAAGCGGGTTAGCTGAAGGACGTTCTGGCGCGGCTACCTACGCAGCGAGCAAGTGAGATGGCCGAATTGTTGCCGCATAAATGGGTGCCGTTACTTAATCTGTAACGCCCGTTCGCTTACAGCTGTTTACCGCGAAGGGCATCCGGACGGTTATCAGCACCGAGGTCATTTCTACGTTGAAGCGCTGCTCTGAGCCACAGCTCTTACGATTAAAGGCGGTGAACAGCACCATTCGAAGAACCAGCTCCATACACTGAGTGGTCAAAAGCCGGCTCTAATCCTAGCCCTACCGTCTCGGTAAGAGGCGCTCAAGGCGGTATCTTCCCTGACGTGTCCGAAAACACGCAGGAATAGTCGGCAAAATCAATGGCACCTGAGACTTCTAACAGGGTTTATGGATAGGTGGACTGTATAAAACCTCATGAACCCGTATAATCGCCGTCGCTCAGAGGGGTTCATAAATGCCGTCAGCTGTATCGCTATTTTCAGGTTGTGGGGGCTCAGACGCAGGTATTCTGCGGGCTGGGTTTGACGTATTGATGGCTAACGACATCATGCATTACGCCCGCGAGGTCTACCTCGCGAATCATCCCGAAACTGATTACATTCGGGGTAGCGTCACAACGATTGAAAACTTCCCGAGTGCTGAGCTGCTGGTTGGTTGCTATCCATGTCAAGGATTTAGTCAAGGTGGGCAACGTAACCCTGACCGTAAAATCAACACTCTCTACCTCGAATTTGCCAGAGCATTACGGCAGATCAAGCCAAAAGCGTTCATTGTAGAAAACGTATCTGGGATGTTCCGAAAAAACTTCCGACACCTTTTGGAGGACCAGTTCAAGGTGTTTGCAGAGGCAGGTTATGAAGTAAGCGCAGAAATCCTAAACGCAGCAGAATTTGGCGTGGCTCAGGAACGCAAAAGAATATTCATCGTTGGAATTCGGAAAGACTTCGGCATCAAATATGCTTTTCCAGAAGCAACACATGGTAGTGAGAAAGCATACGCTGGTGTGACCATTCGCGATGCAATTAGCGATATGCCAGAGTGGCCTACGGGCGAGTTCTATGATCTGCCTTTCCACTGGTATTACCTCTCCCGTGATCGCAGAAATGCTTGGGATCAGCAGTCTAGGACGATTGTGGCTAACCCTCGTCATATGCCCCTTCATCCAATGAGCCCGCCGATGGTGAAGCTTGAACATAATGTTTGGAAATTTGCACATGACGGTGCGGCGCGTCGATTCAGTTATCGCGAAGCAGCGAGACTGCAAGGATTCGGCGATCTAATTTTCCCCGATACAAAAACCGCCTCCCTTAATATGCGGTACACAGTTGTTGGGAATGCAGTTCCACCACCGCTATTTGAGGCAGTGGCGAATGCTCTACCAGATATTTGGAGTTAAATAACTAATCTAAGTTGAGCAGCTTCCTGCACAAAAGGCCAGATGGGGAATGTCTCTGGTAATGCATACTGCTCTACTAGCCTGATTATCCGTACTCGATCTAATAAAATGACAGTTCCAATGTGGTCGCCGCGCTCCCAACCTCCGGTCAAGCTCCTCATGTCATGTGGCATGATATAAAAATTCGACGCAGGGTGCTGAAGCCCAATCTTCTGATCCATGTTTACGGGAGAGCCTTCAAATTGCTTGTGTTCCCAGTCTCCAGGGGAACAACCACACTGAGCGAAGGCTACTGGAATATGACCTCTAATCGCATCCCCCAATGGGTGCCAAGCTACAATATCTAAACCCCCATCACCCGTATTCCGTGCATCGAATTCGTCCGCGGGTCTCACATATCTTGGATAAACTTCTGCTGCGAGACTGGCAAACTTTTGCCCTAATGTTCCTTCAAACCCATCTGCGATATTTTGATGAGCACCAAACGGACGCACCTGCCATCCCGATGGCATTAATGATTTAAAAAGGTGAAAGCCAATTTCTTCAAGACTAGCGGTCACTTCACTCTGCCGTTTTTTCACGCAATACCGAAGCGCAGATGCTATTAATAGCGCAACGTAAAGCATGTGCCTTCTATCAGTGGCATCAAACTTTCGATATAGAACACCCTCATGAATATCAAAAGGCCAATAGCCTTCCATCGAAATTTTCCGAGCGCTCAACCTAGCGCTAATATCAGCCCACTTCCTAGCTACGGCCTCGTTATTCTTAAGAAACTCCCCATCAGCATCAGGCGCTTCCTCTTCACCCTCAAAGTAGTCGTCATTGTCGGCCTCCTCGTCAACCATCAGTTCATCAGACTCGGTTTCAAGATCTACTACTTGGCCCTCACCGTACAAACCATCGAGACTAGTTAAACATCTCAATTCAACGTAATCAGTCCAGAGAAAACCTTTTGCATCTTTAGGCGGAGTATCCAATTTCTGGAAAAGATCAGGCATCAGAATCTCGCTCCATTTTTTGCTTTCTCAATGCCTTCGTAATCATAATTCCCAAGTCTTCTGCCAGGTTCGCTATTTTACTAAGCGCCGCTCTATTCTCCTCAGAAAAATTATCTACGGTTGGCACGAGCACGTATGCGTCGTTTAATTTTTTTAAAGATGCATCAATGGTTTTCGTGAATGCATTAGAGGGGCCTTCTGTATGGAGATAAGCGACAGCGAGGTTTTTATCCTTCCGTAGAATATCTAGTGACGCATCATTCGCAACTACCGCTGACAGCTTGCGAAGGTTGCGCGATTCTCCCAGGATTGTATCCCCCTGCTGATCCTGAGCAAACATCCATGAAAAAAGATCATGAGAGGCCTTTGCATCTAGGTTAGCTGCAACTATATCAGTACGACTTTCTAATCCTAGAAATTTTGAAATATTGCTATATGAGAGTGCAGTGGTCAGAACACTAAAATCAACATCGTTTGCTTTTACGCGCTGAAGACCATAAAAATCATTTTCACTTGCTCTATCGAATACCGCCAAGCCGGTTAACATCTGAGCTACATAATCTTTACGACTGCCAATTTCTTTGGCGATAGCCCTTAGCTGCTCATCCTCTGGGAGACCTACATAGAAAGTATCTTTGAGCTGTTTTAAATACCTAGCTTTTGACAAAGAGTCCCATCGTTTTGGACCCGTAATATGACGATAGCCCAAATACCTTAGGATTTCTTTTCGAGCTTCAAAAATGATGCACTCGACCTCTTTGGGTACTTCTTTTGCTTCCTGTTTTAAGTTCTCAATAGAAGGGAGTGGAGGATCAGGTTTGATCATTCCAGAAAGTAATTTTAACGCGGCGAGGCGTCTATTGCCCTCTACAACGTACAACTTTCCAGAATCCTTTGCGACCAACAAAGGTTCGCCAGAAAAGTACCCTTGTTCGCCAATCGAACCCATAAGTTCTTGAACATTCTCAGCTTTGATCATTCGATCAATGACTTGCTCTACTGGTTGCTCGCCATCGGAGAAGTAACGAGCGAACCTTGGGTTATGAGGGTCAAAGTCCAGATCCTTAAGCTTTACTCGTACTATGTCCCTAGTTTTTGAATCCGCCATACCATACCCTTGTAGAAAATTGATCAGCGCTGAACCGTAAATTGCGGTCAGCTCCTGAGCTGCTCAGCAGGTGCTTGCGCGGAAGCTTAGGGTGCCGCGTACGTTACGCTTGAACACGAATGAACACTATGCCCGCCAGGCCTCGTTTTCAGCAACAGTTTTGGCGCTGCGGGCCACTACAGGAAGGCGGGTGCATGGTCGTCCTGAGTTGCTACCGTAGGTCAGACGTGACAGCAACTTGGGGGAATTAAGGTATTCGCCAGCCTGCTTGCAGGAACACGCTGGTCACGGAGGGCTTGGCTAGCTCATCAAGGACTGGCTTGGGATCTCCGAAGGCGAAGGCCTCCATTTTGCCGCTGTTGCCGGCGACATGTTGTCCGGGTTGCAGCCGGGTCTGACGTAAATATCTGCGTGGTTTCGCTGCGTATTTTGCTCATCGATAAACGTGAGGTCCATATTCGTGAGGTTTGGCCCTCAATCGGATCGTTTAAAAATTGCTTTCCTACACCAAATTCAGGCCTGCTGACTAAACGAGCTTCGGCAAATTACACGCAGCAACGTACACTCAAAAAGTGTGTTTGTGCTTTTACACATCCCGGGTCAGCGGATGAGTGTGAGCGATTCACCAGGGTGGCGATCTAAACAGCATGTGTGGCGAGTAGGCGGTGAGCATTCGCTGTGTTAAAGCTGAGCAATATTGAACTCATTAAGTCACAATTGGAGCCTTGCTCTAGCCGTCGTGAACCACGGTTTAGCAACGGACACGGGCGGAGTGGCTCTGTTTTGGGCCGCTTGAGCCCTGAACAAGACCTCTAGCACACCAAGGGAGTAGGTGGTATGACGATTAACTTTCATTATGAAGCGGGACCTGCATTCGAGTCTGCTCGTCCTATAACTAAGGAGAGCGCCAGCCCTGTACTAGAAATGCTGTCTTCTTGTTTTCAGATAAACTGGTTCCGTGAGACAGCTCCCAACCTATGGTTGGCAGTTATTAAACCGTCTTCAGCAATTGCGGAGCACTTTGGTCTGGCCCACGAGTACTTCGTCATTGGAAATGGATATCCACAAGATTTTCATCAGCGTACATTGAAACAAGATCCTCCTGAGACAGTCGTCGATCGGCTTGATCCCACCATTCGGTTTGTGGCTTCAAATGCAGTAAGAGCAGAAGCTTTTTGCGCGGCATGGGCACAAAAGAATAAATCAACTGTGATCGTGCTGCATACTTTGAATAGCAGCGATATTCCGGCGGCGGACCAATTATACAAGATGCTCAGTGCATCGTTATGGCGCCGCGATTTTTTTGCAGAAGCTGAGCCCGTGAGGGACCCCTCGGAGTTCTTTGGAAGGGAGGTTGTGGTTAACGAATTATATACGAAAATACTTCTGGGCGCTCCAGTTGCCATTTTTGGACTTCGTAAAATTGGTAAGAGTTCGCTTCTTGGTCGTCTAGAAGACCTGATAGAACAGGATGATTCCGCAATCAGCGTAACAGTTTCTCTGATCGGTAACTCTACCCGGCTTAAAAGTGGGAGATGGTGGCACGCGGCACAGGATGCTATCTCTGGATGGCAGACAAAACTGCAGCGTCTTGCCACACAATTAGGTTCTAAAGTTCATCCGAAAGCAGAACGACTAGGATCTGCTATTGCAAAAAAAGAGTCGGATACTCGCACATTGGCGATTGCCTTTGAAAGAGATATTGGTTCGCTACTCAAAGCAGCAAAATCGCTTAAATCCGAGACGGGGCGTGACGCAGTAAGACTAGTTCTCTTCCTCGATGAGTGTGACCATTTTTACCCTCACTTGGTCGATTCGGGGCATTGGCGGACTGACTTCTTCTCATTTTGGAATGCCCTCCAAGGGATCAAGCGCAGTTTAGAATCGCCTGATGAATTGGTCTACGTGCTCGGTGGAGTTAACCCATCTGGTGTGGAGCAGGGCTCTTTATTAGGGCAAGCAAATCCACTCTACGAGACGCAGCGGGTGTATCTGGGCCCAATGACGAAGCCCGAAGCAGACTCACTTCTCATTGGCCTGGGTGGCCGCATGGGATTAGATTTCGAAACATCTGCCCTTGATTGTTCATATGATTTGGTAGGCGGTCATCCGTTACTTATCAGGCGACTGGGGTCTGCGGTGCACGAGAATGCACTAAACCGCTCTGATCGTAAAAATGTAACGACGCGAGATGTCGACAAAGCGTTTAAGAAAAAGAAACGCGATCTATTCAATCAAGTGGCTTGGTTTCTTGAACATTTGGCCCGTGTCGCGCCTGATGAGGAGCGATTATTGCGGGATATCGCACAGGGCGGCTCCCAAGCATATGCCGAGTTGTGGGTTGATGACGACTTTCGGGAAACGTATGCATACCACCTTGAGCGCTATGGCCTCCTCCGCTTTGACTCGGATCTGCCTGTCATATCGCTTGCGTTAATAAAAGATGCGCTACAACGCCCTGTTGCCACTGAGTTCGTGGAGCAAAAAGGACAATTGAAGGATATTATCGAAGTAATTGAGCAAGCCGTGCGAATTAGATTGCGAATGGACCTGGAACGGGACGTTTTGCCGGACGAGGCCGTAGCTCGTGTCGTGAGTTCCATTCCATCTGACGCTAAAAATCGGGCGATGGCACGGCAAGAGCTTTTGGATCTCGGGAGTGTTGCTGGGGTCGGAGCAGTACTTGAATCGCTTAACTGGGGGGACTACGAAATACTTTTGGATAAGTGCTACGGCGATATCGAATGGTCTGGTGCTGAGATAACGAAGGCAGATAGGCTTGCAAACATAAAAGCCGCATTCAAGGACGCTCATATAGTGCGTCATAACAATGATCATCAACTGAAAGAAATGCTTGACCAGCAAGGTTTTCAACCAGTGTACGAAAGATTTACCTTAGTCAGGGAGATGCTTGCAGGGTAAAAAATTTTAGACGTGTCCTCTTTGAGGAACAGTTGCTCTAGTTACCAAGCACCATTGCAGACCTTTTATATCGAAAAACGAAGGTCTGCAATGGTTCCAGAGTTTGTAAAAACGCTTAGACAAGATTGAATTCTGCGCTTCTGTGTGCAACCTGACGTGTATAAGCAGGAGCGCGGATGCAGATTTGCGTAGACGCGCGATTTTCAGCCTCGTCTACCATTATCACTGGGCTGAAAATCGTTCCAACATCCTCTGGGTCTATTACGGCCTGTTCTGGCAAGCAATTCCTATTGAGTCGCGCTTGACGCGTAAAAGCCATCCGCTACGGTCTATCCGTACATGATTCTTTCTGCATCTGCGGCGGGTATGGGGACTGGATGGAGTAAACAGCCCGCGAGTGCGGGCTGTTTCGGGGGTCAAGCGGCGAGTAGGTCGTCTAGGGAGATGTTACGGGCGAACGCTGCCAAATCGGCGCGTTCAAGTCTCGAATGGAACGGGCCGAAGCGAGGCACCTCCAGCCCAGAAAGCGCATCTCCCATTTCGCCTTTTTGGTAGCTGACGGCAAGTATCTGTGCGCCTACAGCGAGCAGTTTCTCGGTCGCCGCGTTCCATTCCTCGTTCAAGGCAAACCCGACCGCGTTCAATACCGCAGTCTTGGCTTCATCTGCACGTTGGTGGGCATTGGTGATTTGAGCCTCAAGAGTATCAAGCTCAACTTGCAGAGCACCGAGGATGAGGTCTTGCCTTCTGACCTGCTCGTCCGTTGTGGCCAGTTGCTTAGCGGCCTTTTGCATTTCGCCGCTTGCTGATTTTTCCCCCTCCGTATCACCGCTTGCCAGGCTTTTGGCGTAGGACGTTGCAGCATCGCGCTCGGCTTGTTGAGCCTTTTCCAGGGCTTGATCGGCTTCTGATTGAATTGTCTGAAACCGCTCGGTCAGGTGCGTTTTTTTCCGTTCCAGCGCTTCTACTTCAGCGGCCGCATCGGTCATCGCGTGAATAGCGTCAGCTTTGATCTGATCGATTTTTTCCAGTCGTTCAAGGTGCTGAATTTTTCGATCAATTGATGCCAGCTCACCGGGAATTGCATCTATGCGGGCTTCGACGCTTGATAATTTTTCCATAGCCTCGCGGCTTTCAGGGCTTCCAATTACGTTGCCATTCGCACTGAATCCGCTGGGTGCGTTGCGCCACTCTGCCTCCATTTGCGGTAGGCTTTCTTCCAGGGTTTCCAATTCTTGAATCAAGGCGGCTTGTTGCTGTTTTAGCTGGTTCATGTTGTGTTCCTAAAGGCGAAAGGTTGATTGGTTTTTTTTCGTTGGCGGGCCAGGCCGAGGTGAGCCTGCATTCCTCATGAAGCGGCCGTTATTACGCCGCCTGGGCGCCGTGATCACCTTGTTCTGGCACTGCAACAACCACATAGCAGCGCTGCAAGCCCAGCCCCGGTAGACGCACTGCGGTCGAAGCTTTGCCATCTTTTCCAGGCTCTAAAACGCCTCGTCGCAGGAGCTCTTTGTTAACCGCACTCAGGTTCATGCCTCGGAAGATTTCGGAGCGCCATGCTTCCGGCAGCACGTAGTAGGTGTTGGTGGTGTGCAGGGCATCGCCCATGCCGTGTTCCATCGTCTTGCGAAAGCCCAGCCGATCAATCGTGCGTGGGCCGTGTTCATCGATCTTGGCGGCGGCAGATTCCCAGCGGGTAAAGCGGCTTTCTCCAAAGCGCTCAATGACCTGCCTCAGTCGCGCCAAAATCGCATCGCCCTCGAAATTTCCGGCGCCGCCACGCTCGGCTAGCCACGCATGCAGACACACACGTGCAGCGGTCGTGGCTGTGCCGTCCGGCCAGCCGGTGACTCCGAAGGCGGTGGCTAACTCTCCGGCCGCTGCTGCGAGGCCGAAGCGAAGGGCGGCGCGTTGCGCCTGTCCGCTGGCCGAGGCGGGCAGGTTTTGGGTGATGAACTGCTCCACCGTGCGGCGCACGATCACTGACCACCTGAGCATTTCTCCAGGCGCACACAGTGCGTGCAGGAGGGCGGTGAGGGGCGTGCCGTAGTATTTGGCTACACGGGCCTTGAGCGCATCGGAGAGGGCAGCAGCATCCTCAAAACCGTTCAGCACATCGAACATGCCTAGGCCTTTGCTCGCGTCCGCAGGCACGGCGAGCATGCGCACCTCCATACCTGCTTTCAGCTCCTTGTTGGCATCCGCCATGTGCTGCGCCAACGTCTTCTCGCCCGTCGAGAGGAACAGCAAGCGCCACTCCTGCACCTGTCGGCCCGCTTGCCCTCGATCATTCGCCCGGGCCTTACCGGTGCCGTTACCGAGCATGTAAACCGTCTCGCCAATAATGCGTGGGTCACACATGCCAATTTCATCCAGCACCAGAAGCCCGTCTGAATGGGCGGCTGCGATGGACTCCAGCGCGTTATCTGTCGAGCGCCATGAACGCACCAGACGCGGCCCGCCGTAAACCGAGGCAGCGACTTGCAGGTGAGTGGTCTTGCCCCCGGAGCTGTCGCCATACAGGTGGAAGCCGCCTGACTCATGCCCCAGCAGGTTCAGCAGCGGGCCTGCAAACGCCACAGAGACGACGAACGCCAAGCGGTGGTTACCAACGCACAGGGCGCCGATATGCTGCTGCCATTGCTCAAGAGAGCCCGCCTCGCTGATCGGTGGCAACTGCGCACCGGCTTCATAAAAATGCAGGTGTTCGGCATGTGAGCCGATCTGCTGCTCGGGCAAAAGGAAGGCCTTGTCGTGCCAGCCCATGCGCGTTACCAAGCGTGCACGCTGGGCACTGTCGAAGCCGCCGAGATAGCTCTGCAGGTCATTACGGGCATTGCGTCCTGATCGGCTCCCAGCAAGGCGCAGGCCCATGTCGACCAGCGGCCCGAGTACATCCTTGCCGAAGTCGCCGGTCATGGTTCGGGCTGGAATGTTCCAGCGTTTTTTGGCGCCGTCTGGGTCGTCAAATTCGACCAGCAAGCCCCAGTTGTGACCCTTGTCGTCGCGAGTACGGGCGATGATTTCCAGAGGCGAGCACACGGGGCGTGCCTCACCATCGTCGCCGGAGTAAAACACCCCCTCAGGCGTCAGGCGAAAGCCACCCGGCAACAGGTCATTTTTTGATTTCGCAGGACGTTTGGCGGGCGCCTTAGCCGTCTGTTCTTGGGGTTCAGTTGGCTCAGCGGCACCGCCGAAAAACTCACCGCTGCGCACCAGCTCGGTGACGTGGCCAGCGGTCCAGCCTTTGGCTAATGCATCCGCTGCATCGTCTCCGTCAGCCCATTTTCCACCTTTGACGAGTGTTGGCTTGCCGCCTTTGCTGCTGGGCTTGAGATTGAACACGTCGAGCGCAACTCGTTGCACTGAAGCGGCGCCCAGCTCAATCAACTTGAGTTCGATGGCGTCCATGCAGGCCTTGCCGCTGGCGTCGTTATCCGGCCACAGCACCACCGTGCGCCCTTTGAGTGGCGTCAGGTCGGCCTTGTGCCAAGAGTTGGAGCCGTTCGGCCAGCAGGTGGCGATGTGGTTCGGCATAAGTTCAGCGGCGGCGTCAGCGGCCTTTTCGCCTTCACACAAAACCACAGGCGCATCGGCGCGCTGTGCCAGCTCATCCAGGCGCAGCAGTGGCCGAGGCTCCAGCAATCCTTGCCAGCGCCATTGCGTGGTTTGCCCATCGGAGCGCTTGCACCAGGTCAACGGTGCGAAAACCTTTCGCGGCTTGCCGTCTTCATCGGGACCCAGGTCGAAGCGATACAGCGCCATGACCGGCTGGCCCTGAGCATCGCGATAGATCCACACTTTGGACGGAACACCGTGTTGCCGGTGTTTGGTTGGACACTTGTTCATGGCCTCGGCCGGGATCGGTTCAATCGCAATCCACTCCGGCGTTGCGCTTTTGGCCGGTGCGCTTTTGGCAGTCGCAGAGCCAGCGGAAACACTGAGCAGATCCGCCAGTTTTTTGCAGGCTTCAACGTCCGTGCCGCCGTCGATGTAGCGCACCAAATCGATCAGGTCTCCGCCCTTATCGCCGGTGGCAAAATCCGCCCAGGTGCCTTTGCTCAAATTGACCTTGAGTGAGCCTGCACGTTTGTCTGTACGCGTCGGATTAGGTGCTGTGTATTCCTTTCCGCCGTCGACGCGTTTGCCGTTCGGCAGCCAGTGAGCAAGCACACGGTCGATGTTCTTCAGGGCGGCACTTTTTACGTCGGCAAAGCTGGGGCGTTTTGAGGTGTTGCCGGTGCGCTGAGTCATGGTGCTGTCCTCGACTCAAGCAACGCCTCGTTCACGTCGTCGATCAGCGCTTTGGCCATCTCGCCGAGGTAGAACGCAGGCCAACTAAAACGCTCGCCCGCATCGCCGATGGCGGCGTCGAGGATCAGTTGATTGGCGTGGTGCAGAATCTGGGAGACGGCTTCAAGCGCGTCTTCCAGCGGGATACCGGCATTCACCCGAAACAGGTTTTGGCCGTTACCGTTGGCAGGAGAAAACTCGGAGCGGCCACGCGTGCTGGAGTGGGTCACAGAGCACCGCCTTTCTGGCCCATCGGCACAGAGGAGGCATCACCGTACATGGCGAGTGTTTTGATCAAGCCCAAGGTGCCGCGCACGTCCCAAATTACGGATGACAGCACGCGGTTCGAGAGCTGGGGTTTATCGCTGTCTAAGTGATCTTCCAGCAGCATGAGAACTGAATTGGCACGGTCGAGGGCACAGGTGATGGCGTCGATTGGCAGACCAGCTTCGGCGTCCTGGCTGACGCAGAGCAGGTCCTCGGGTAGTGAAAAGCCTGGGAGCATGCTCATTGGGCACCCCCTGCGGCTTCCAGGGCGCGAGCCTTGGACATATGGGCGTTGTAACGGGAGAGGCGTGTAGCGAGGCTGGAGTTGGCGTGTAAAGCGGCGAGAGCCATTGATCGATGAGCGGCGGCGCGAATTTTGGACGGATCGGTGGCGTGCATTGGGCGAAACTCCTTTGTCTGGGGAGCTGCCACGGTTCGCCGTCAAACGAATTAGGGTGGCAGCTGTACGCAGGTTGACGGACCGGGGACAAAGGAGCCCGGCATACCCGAAGGTATCCCGCGCACAGCCGCCATAAACAGGATGTGCAGGCACAAAAAAAGCGCCTGCAATCGTGATGGGGGCGCCTGTGCGCCAATGTCTGAACGGGCCGTCAAACCCGGTCGCTGATTTTGCAGCGACGGCCAGAGAGTAACGCCCGATTTTTGAAAGTGCAACTGTCCGCAACGCTTGCGGATTTTTTCGATGCGGCATAAATTGATCACGCATGTAGATTTACCTCAACGCCTCCGGTTGCCGCCGGGGGCGTTTTCGTTTCAGGCATGGATGTCCCAGCGCAGGGAGACAAAGGGCAAAAGGTCGCCTTCGAGGCACGCGCGCGCATCCTCGTAGGCATCGATTTGTTGGCCTTCGTCGACGATGATTGCTTGTGGGGCTTGGCAAGGAACTGACAATGCGCACCAGATGCCATCTGCCCATCGCATCACCATGACGTCCCGGTTCAGGCGTTTTTGCTCCGTGCGGTAACGTTCAAAACGCTGCATACCGCGTGATGAGAACCCGACTGTTCTGAGTACAGAAAAGGGCTGCAAGATGGCCCTATTGGCGACACGATTTTTCATGCTGCCACCTGGTCGCGAGCCTCTATGCGGCTTCGTGCCCATGTTTGGATTTCAGATAAAACCCAAGCTACGGGCGCGCCGCGAGCATTGCTGTTGCTCAATTTGACGGGTAGGGGAAAGCCGCTATCTGTGCGCTGCATGAGTTTGTAGATGGTGGAACGCTTCATGCCCACGATCCGCTCGACCTCGGGCATACGGATCAATGTCGACGATGCGTCAAACATTGGGCTTGGAGTGGTTGGGTTAAGGCGGGGAATTTCAGTGACAGGGGCTTTCATAGGTCTTGCTCTCGACTGGTTAGGACTGAGAGCAATGATCTAGGTGTAGGTCGGTGGTGAGCAGTTCACTTCCAATTGAAATCCGATTGAAATTTCTGGCTTACAGCACGAAGTAGCGTTTGAGGATGGCTTCAACTCTTTTGCGGGTGAGGGCTTTTTCGGTCTCAAGCGCAATCCACTCAGGCCGTTGTTTTGGAGGTTTTGCTACCTCGCCTTGTAGCCATGCATGCACCTTCGTAGCAACGTTGCGTTTGGACATCCCCGCTGCACGGTAGTGGAGCCCCTTTTTAACTATCGCGGCGTCTCGAACGCTAATTTCCTCGTTACGCTCCATACCGCTAATGAGACCGCCTTTTTTGCGGACGGCATTTTTGATCGTTCGTTCGGCGATGGGTCTTAGTTCATCGTCGACCAGGCAGGGTAGGGATCTGATCGGTTCCAGGTAGAGGGTGTACTGATCGAGCACTTCGATGTGCTTGTCCGGGTCGACCTGCATCTCTACGAATTGGCAATACAGATCCCTAGGCCAGTCTGTAGGAGGTTCAGAGACATGAGACCAAGCCTCTTGATCGGCTGTTTGCATCCAACTGCTTAATGTCCCCAGCGCTTTTACGGCACAGGCCATGATGTAGCCCGCATGAGCATCGCGCTCCGACACTGAGTAATAACCGCTGTACATTCGTACCCAATGAGCGAGGCGTGCCGTGGTGTCGGTGGAGGCGTATTGAAAAATTGTCTCCTCATGGATCGTCGTCTGAATGCACATGCTGGCGAGGTCTTTGTTGATATCGTCACCATGAATGCGCAGACAGCATTGGTCGATCAAGCGGCAGGCGTCAGCGACCTGCTCACAGCAGAGGTCATAGAGCGGTTGCGCGGAGAGATAACTGAGCAGTCCCCGGGTTAACGCCAAATGCAAGATGGGTCGGTGATCAGTCATGACGAAGTTTCATCGGTACCGTGTAACGGAGAGTCCCACGCCCTGGATTCAAAGCGGGTAACCAGCGAAAGCCGTTTTGTAGGCGCAAGTTTAGACCGCTTGCCCACAGCAGGCGTGTAATGACTTTGGCGTTACACGCAGGGGCAGCGTTACATCGCATGTACGTTAAGCAACTGAGATGTGTAACGGGCGTGAAAGCCAATGAATCCGGGCTCTTGGCGAGTGGCGTTACACGAGTAACACCCGTTACACCGGTTTTAGAGGGGGGGGGGGTATGTGCTCTCATACTGTCTTTTCAAATTGCCCCTGCACGACATTTCCACTCACTAGAGCATCAAGGTGATCGGCGTACCACTGCATCATTACTCTGCGCTGAGGCAGATACACCGCCTTGTTATAGACCCCGGCAATCCCCTCCTTTGCATGAGAGAGCTGGGCCTCAATATGATTCTCATCGAAACCCTGCTCATTGAGTATGGTGCTCGCGATGTGACGAAAGCCGTGGCCTGTTTGCCGACCGGCATATCCCAGTCTGCGGAGCGCCATTAGAAAGACGGTGTTGCTACGGGGGGTTGTCCTGTCTTTCCTGCCTGGAAATAGGAGAGGGTACGCACCTGTCAGTGTTCGTAACTCTGTAAGCGCTTCGATTGCCTGTCGAGAGAGAGGTACGACATGTTCGCGACGACGTTTCATCCGCTCGGCTGGGATCGTCCATAGCTTTTTGGAGAGGTCGATTTCTGACCAGCGTGCTTCTCGGATCTCGCTCGGGCGCGATGCTAATAAGGAAAGCAAGCGAAGCCCTATACGAACGTCCTTTGCGTGAGGGTAGGAATTGATTGCTCGAAGTAGCGCAGGCAGTTCTTCAATCGACACATGTGCATAGTTTTCAGCGCTACGTGATTGCAGGAATTTGCTGAGACCTTCAAGGGGGTTGTGGACAGCTCGTCCTGTTACGCGGGCCAGATCATAGATTTCTTTGCAAAAGGCACGAACTCGGCCCATTTGTTCAATGATCCCCTTCTGCTCCATGCCGCGTAGAAACTCCATCCATTCCAGGGGCAATATTTCTGTGTACACGCGTTTGCCGAAGACGGGGAACACGTGAAGCTCGAGTGCGCCAAGTACTCGTCGAGACGTACCTGATTCCCAGCTTGTGCGTCTGGCCTCAAACCACTCGCGGCCTAACGCTTCAAAGGTGTTGTTGGCAGCAACCTGGTCTGCAACCTTGCGAGCTTGCTTGCTCACCAATGGATTTTTGCCGGTCGATGCGTCTTCCCGCAGTTGAGCTGCTTTCTGTCTGGCCAAAGAGCCACTGATTTCCGGGTAGCCGCCGAGACCCAGCCAAGACCATTTCCCGTCTGGCTTTTTGTAGCGCAGCTCCCACGATTTTTGACCGTTAGGTTTCACCCGAAAGTACAGGCCATACCCGTCCTGCTCCCGATATGTAGCGTGCTCAGGCTCCAGGCCTGCAAGCGTGGTGTCTGCTAAGGGGCGGCGTTTGATTTCAGAGCGCTTCACTTCCTGTATGCCTCCAGTTATAGGAATCTCAAAGCATACACGTGGGCATACACGGCGTGAAGTTATAGGGGTGGACAGGGATGGATAGCCAGAAACAAGAAAGCCCGCACGAGGCGGGCTTCTTGGGGTGTTTCGTAGACTGTCTGAGACAGCCCGAGACTACTATATGGTGCACCCGGCGGGATTCGAACCCACGACCCCTGCCTTCGGAGGGCAGTACTCTATCCAGCTGAGCTACGGATGCTTGTGCGGGCGACATCATACCCATGTCGACCTTGGGCGTCCATGCTGGTCTTTGGCCGTTCAAACGTAGGATTTTGCCGCGCAGAGGCCCTGCGCCGTGCGGTAGGGATCAACCCGGTGGAGCACGGGCCGATCACGCTGATCAGAAAAATCTGGTAAATGCGCGGTTTTCGTTCTTTTTTTCGAACAGACTATTGCCCTGCACCCCCATTGATCCTAGGATTCGTTTGAGATTTCAAACGCTCTGTCTCCCGTGCGCTCTTTCACTTCCCGCGCGTGCTGGGGCTGATTTCCCTGACGGCAGCCCACAAGGCGCCTTTCAACAACTCTAATTCGCTCCGCGTGCGCGCGGTGCTGTTAAGGAAAGCCGACATGCAGCTCAAAGATACCCAGTTGTTCCGCCAACAAGCCTTTATCGATGGCGCTTGGGTGGATGCGGACAATGGTCAAACCATCAAGGTCAACAACCCGGCCACGGGCGAGATTATCGGCACTGTGCCGAAGATGGGCGCCGCTGAAACCCGCCGCGCCATCGAAGCCGCCGACAAGGCCCTGCCGGCCTGGCGTGCGCTGACCGCCAAGGAGCGCGCCAATAAGCTGCGCCGTTGGTTCGAACTGCTGATCGAAAACCAGGATGACCTCGGTCGCCTGATGACCCTCGAGCAAGGCAAGCCGTTGACCGAAGCCAAGGGTGAGATCGTCTACGCTGCTTCCTTTATCGAGTGGTTCGCCGAAGAAGCCAAGCGCATCTACGGTGACGTGATCCCTGGCCACCAGCCCGACAAGCGTCTGATCGTGATCAAGCAGCCGATCGGCGTGACTGCCGCGATCACGCCGTGGAACTTCCCGGCCGCGATGATCACCCGTAAAGCCGGCCCGGCCCTGGCCGCCGGTTGCACCATGGTGATCAAGCCAGCCTCGCAAACCCCGTTCTCGGCCCTGGCCCTGGTTGAGCTGGCGCACCGTGCCGGTATCCCTAAAGGCGTGCTGAGCGTGGTCACCGGCAGCGCCGGCGACATCGGCGGCGAGCTGACCAGCAACCCGATCGTGCGTAAATTGTCCTTCACCGGCTCGACCGAAATCGGTCGCCAGCTGATGGCCGAATGCGCCAAGGACATCAAGAAAGTTTCCCTGGAGCTGGGCGGCAACGCGCCGTTCATCGTGTTCGACGACGCCGACCTGGATAAGGCCGTCGAAGGCGCGATCATCTCCAAGTACCGCAATAACGGCCAGACCTGCGTCTGTGCCAACCGCCTGTACATCCAGGATTCGGTGTACGACGCGTTCGCTGAAAAGCTCAAGGTGGCCGTGGCCAAGCTCAAGATCGGCAACGGTCTGGAAGAAGGCACCACCACGGGCCCGCTGATCGACGGAAAAGCCGTGGCCAAGGTTCAGGAGCACATTGCCGATGCCCTGAGCAAAGGCGCCAAGCTGTTGGCCGGTGGCAAGGTGATGGAAGGCAACTTCTTCGAACCGACGATTCTGGTCGACGTGCCGAAGAACGCTGCCGTGGCCAAGGAAGAAACCTTTGGCCCGCTGGCGCCGCTGTTCCGTTTCAAGGACGAAGCCGAAGTGATCGCGATGTCCAACGACACCGAGTTCGGCCTGGCGTCCTACTTCTATGCGCGTGACCTGGGCCGTGTGTTCCGTGTGGCTGAAGCCCTGGAATACGGCATGGTTGGCGTGAACACCGGGTTGATCTCCAACGAAGTGGCGCCGTTCGGCGGCATCAAGGCCTCGGGCCTGGGCCGTGAAGGCTCCAAGTACGGGATCGAGGACTACCTGGAAATCAAATACCTCTGCCTGGGCATCTAAGTTCTGTAAGGGATAAGCCCGGCAAGGGATTGCAGTAAACGCAAAGGGCACGAGAGCGCTGACCCTTTGCGTGTTTCACATCGTTATTCGTAGTGGCCGGGAAAGCTGTGGCAGTCGATCATCGCATGCTGCCGTAGTTGCCTCCCCGCCACGTATTCCTTGGACCACGCCACCCGATGAGTGGCGAATGAGGACTTTATGAGCAAGACCAACGCTTCCCTGATGAAACGCCGCGAAGCCGCTGTACCGCGCGGTGTTGGCCAGATTCACCCGATCTTCGCCGAATCCGCGAAGAACGCCACCGTGACCGACGTTGAAGGTCGCGAGTTCATCGATTTCGCTGGTGGTATCGCCGTGCTGAACACCGGCCACGTGCACCCGAAAATCATCGCGGCCGTGACCGAGCAGCTGAACAAGCTGACCCACACTTGCTTCCAGGTATTGGCCTACGAGCCCTACGTAGAGCTGTGCGAAAAAATCAACGCCAAGGTCCCAGGTGATTTCGCCAAGAAAACCCTGCTGGTCACTACCGGTTCCGAAGCGGTAGAAAACGCGGTGAAAATCGCCCGCGCCGCCACTGGCCGTGCCGGTGTCATCGCGTTCACTGGCGCCTACCACGGTCGCACCATGATGACCCTGGGCCTTACCGGTAAAGTCGTGCCTTACTCGGCCGGCATGGGCCTGATGCCAGGTGGCATCTTCCGCGCGCTGTACCCGAACGAGCTGCACGGCGTGAGCGTCGACGACTCCATCGCCAGCATCGAGCGCATCTTCAAGAACGATGCCGAGCCGCGTGACATCGCTGCGATCATCATCGAGCCAGTGCAGGGCGAAGGTGGTTTCTACGTCGCGCCTAAAGCCTTCATGAAGCGCCTGCGTGAACTGTGCGACAAGCACGGCATCCTGCTGATCGCCGACGAAGTGCAAACCGGTGCCGGCCGTACCGGTACTTTCTTCGCCATGGAACAGATGGGCGTCACTGCCGACCTGACCACCTTCGCCAAATCCATCGCCGGCGGTTTCCCGCTGGCCGGTGTGTGCGGCAAGGCCGAGTACATGGACGCCATCGCCCCAGGTGGCCTGGGTGGCACCTACGCGGGTAGCCCGATCGCCTGCGCCGCGGCCCTGGCCGTGCTGGAAGTGTTCGAAGAAGAGCACCTGCTGGATCGCTGCAAAGCCCTTGGCGAACGTCTGGTCGCCGGCCTCAAGGCCATCCAGGCCAAGTACCCGGTGATCGGCGACGTGCGTGCCCTGGGCGCCATGATCGCGATCGAGCTGTTCGAAGGTGGCGACACCCACAAGCCCAACGCCGCTGCCGTCTCCGCCGTGGTGGCCAAGGCGCGTGAGAAGGGCTTGATCCTGCTGTCCTGCGGCCCTTACGGCAACGTGTTGCGCATCCTGGTGCCGCTGACCGCGCCGGACGAGCAACTGGACAAAGGCTTGGCAATCATCGAAGAGTGCTTCTCCGAGCTGTAATCGGACGCTGGCCTGTTCGTAAAGAAACCCGCTTCGGCGGGTTTTTTTGTGCCCGAGGCAGCACATTCAGGCGTTGTTCATTGTACGCAGGCGGCGGCATTGACTAAGGTTGCAGGCATTGCCGATGGAGCGTGCAGATGACTGCTGTTGTTTTACCCGCTGTACCCCGTGTGCTGATTGCCGAGGCGGACCCTTGGTCGCGGGATCTGCTCAAGCAAGTCTTGCTGAATGTGCGCTGTGACGCGCGGCTGGATGTGTGTGCCGATGGGCAGCACGCGGCCACGTTGCTGCGCGAAAAACACTACGACCTGATCCTGGCGGATTGGGAACTGCCGGGCATCGATGGCCTGAGCCTGCTGCGCGACGTACGCCAGCAGCGCCGCTCGCCCGTGCTGCCCTTCATTCTGCTGAGCAGTCGCAATGACAGCGCCAGCGTACGCGAAGCCTTGCCCCTGGCGCCCACGGCCTATCTCACCAAGCCCCTGAACTTGGACGGCCTGACCCAGCGCCTGCAAGACCTGCTGCTCAACGAAGGCGAAAGCGTGTATTGCGAAGTGCCGGCGCTGACGCCGGGCATGACCTTGCCGGCGTTCCTCGAACGCCGCCGCGACGCCTGCGATGGTGCGCCGTTGCGGGTCGATGTGAGGGCGGCCGTGCAACACAGCCTTGGGCCTGAGGGCCTGGACCTCAAGCAGCTGGAAGACCAGGTGCGCATGGACCCGCAGATTACCGCCGTACTGATCGCCGCCGCCAACAGTGCCGGCCATCACGGCACGCCCGTGCAAACCCTGGCGGCAGCCCTGCACAAACTGGCGGCCGGGCAAAGCATGAACCTGATCCTCGGCCTGGCGCTCAAGCACAATGTGGTATTGGGCGACCCAACCCTGGTGGCCTACGCCGAGCGCTACTGGCAGGTGTCCCAGGACACCGCCGACTACGCCCGACGCCTGGCGCGCATGTTGGAACTGGACCACGAACGCTGTTACAGCGCCGGCATCCTGCATCGGCTGGGCGACCTGGCCTTGCTGCGCTGCCTGGAAGACTGGCGCCAGGGCGGCGGAGCCCTGGATGACGAAGCCATCGGCGAGTCCCTGTACACGTTTGGTGCCGCTTATGGCTCGGCACTGCGCGCACGTTGGCGCTTGCCGTTGGAGCTGCGCCAACTGATCGCCGCGATCTATTCCCTGGAGGGTGGGGTGTATGCCCGGGATGCGCTGGTGGTGCACCTGGCCGCGCAAATGGCGCGCTTGACCGAGCGAGAAGGGTTGGAAGAGTTGGCCAGCAGTAAAACGGCACGCTTGCTGAAAGTGGGGTTGTCGGAGCTGATGCGGTTGCGCAAGGCCTAGAGAGCGATGACATTCAAGTGTGGGAGGTGCAGTGCTGTCGCGCAGCAAACTGAAACCCCTGTGGCGAGCGGGCTTGCCCCGCGTTGGGCTGCGCAGCAGCCCCAATAAGGCCACCGCATTTCTTCTGGTAGAACCGGGAGACTGGTTTTAGGGCCGCTACGCGCCCCAACGCGGGGCAAGCCCGCTCGCCACAACAGCTCGCGCGCCACAAAAATACGCTCGTTTAAGGAAAGGTTTTAATCCTTCATTTGATCTGATCTTCTAACCCGCAACCACGCGATTCTTGCCCTGCCGCTTGGCTTCGTACATCGCCGCATCGGCGCGGGCGAACAGGCTGTCCAGGGTTGAATCTTCGTCGGTGAGGCTGGCCAGGCCCTGGCTGACGGTCACGGTGAACGCCTGGCCTTCGTAGCTGAAATTCAGGGCCTGGATCTCTTTGCCCAGGCGTTCGGCCACTTGCAACGCCATCTCCGGTGCGCATCCAGGCAGTACGGCGGCAAACTCTTCACCGCCAATGCGCCCGAACAGGTCGCCACGGCGCAATACGCCTCGACCGCTCTCGGCGATGCGGCGCAGCACCTGGTCGCCCTCCAGGTGGCCGTAGGTGTCGTTGACGTCCTTGAAATCATCGATGTCCAGCAACAGGAACGCCAGCGGTGCGCCTTGGGCGCGGGCGCTGTCGAAGGCCTGCTTGGCACATTCGAAAAAGTGCCGGCGGTTGCTGCTCTGGGTCAGCACATCGGTGGTGGCCAGCCGGTGCAGTTCCATCTCCAGTTGCTTCTTTTCGGTGATGTCTTCGGCTATGCCCACCACGATCACCGGTTCGCCCGGTCCGACCTGCTGGTTGATGTAGCATTTGTCGCTCAACCAGCGAATTTGCCCGTCGGCGGTGATGATGCGGTACTCGCGGTCTTCCACGGCGCCGTGGTCCAGCACGCGGGCCAGGCTGTATTCGGCGTAGTCGAGGTCTTCGGGGTGAATGCTGTTGCGCCATTCCCGATAGTCGGCGAGCAGCAGGCCGGCCGGGCGTCCAAATATCCGCTCATAGGCCGGGCTGACGTACAGCACGCGGCGCGTCTGCCAATCGACGGCCCACAGCACGGCGTTTACGCTGACCAGCAGTGAACTCAGTAATTGCTCGCGCTCACTGAGCCGTTCGACTTCGCCCTGGGCATGCATGAGCGCCAGCAAGGTCGCCGCCGCTGCGGGTCGGGGCGGCTCTGTGGTGGGCGGATCGGACAGGTAGGGTTTTTCGTGGACCATCGGCACAACTCTCTCTGGGCGCGCCGCAGGATTCAGCAGCGGTCACAACAAGGGGCCACCATGATGGCGAAGTGTTGTTTGAGAGGGACGAATTGCAGCGAAGTTCCGTCATCAGGGGCGATTAGGACGGATTAGCGCGTGTCTGGAGAATGACGTCAAAAAAGTGATTGCGGGGGAGGGCAAGCCCCTCCCCCCGCATCATCAGACCGCCGCAGGGCGCAGCGAATAGGTTTTCAGCTGGTGGGCAAAATCGCGCAGGGACTGGATACCACTGGCCTCTGCCTCATGCACCCATTCCTTGATTGCCGCCAGCATGTCGTGGCCATTGGAGCTGGTCTTGAGCCAGATCTGCTGCAGTGCCAGGCGTTTTTCGTAGATCACGGTCAGCGCGTGGCTGTGTTCCAGCATGCTCTGGATACGCAGGTGATGGCGGTCATCCAGCAAGCTGGTTTCCCGCGACAGCAGGCGCTTGGCGCGGTGGAACTGGTGGCGCACTGAGTGATCGACCTTTTCCAGCTCTTGCTTGACCAGTGGGCCGATCACCAGCTTGCGGTACTGGGCCATGATCTGGAAGCGGTTGTTGAGGATCGCCATGGCGGTGTCCATGTCCAGGTGGCCCTTGCCTTCCACGCGGTGGGCAATCGGTGCCACGCGCTGTACCTTGGCCAGGCGCAGGAAGCTGAATACCTTGATCCACGCCCAACCCAGGTCGAACTCCCACTTTTTCACCGACAATTTGGCGGAGTTGGGATAGGTGTGGTGGTTGTTGTGCAGCTCTTCGCCACCGACGATGATGCCCCATGGCACCAGGTTGGTCGCCGCATCGCGGCATTCGAAGTTACGGTAGCCGATGGCATGGCCGAGGCCGTTGATCACGCCGGCGGCCCAGAACGGAATCCACATCATCTGGATCGCCCAGATGGTGATGCCGATGGTGCCGAACAGCAGCAGGTCGATCACGCCCATGATCGCCACGCCCAGCAACGGGTACGGCGTGTAGAGCTTGCGTTCAAGCCAGTCGTCCGGGCAGTTCTTGCCGTAGATGCGCAGGGTCTCGGGGTTTTCCGCCTCGGCCCGGTACAGCTCGGCACCTTTGCGCAGTACGGTGGACAGGCCTTTGATCACCGGGCTGTGGGGGTCGTCGACGGTTTCGCATTTGGCGTGGTGCTTGCGGTGGATAGCGGTCCACTCGCGGGTGTTCTGCGCCGTGGTCAGCCACAGCCAGAAGCGGAAGAAGTGTTTCAGGCCGGCATTGAGCTCCAGGGAGCGATGGGCTGAATAGCGGTGCAGATAGACGGTGACCGCAACGATGGTCACGTGGGTCATCAACAGAGTGACTGCCACCAGTTGCCAGGCCGACAAGTCAAGAAAACCGTTGTACCACATAGGCTGTATGGCCCTCAGATAAAGAAAAAAACAGCTCACGCATTATCACTAAGCCTACAGAGAAAACCAGCCACCCTTTCAGATAGGAGTGACTGGATGTTTCTTATTCTATAATCCGCAGCCTTTGTAGGGCGAATCTGGCTTTTTAGTAAGGACTACTAACCATATGCTGTTTTCATACCGAGGCGCCCGCCGTGCCGGGTTGGTATATCTGCTGGTTTCGATGCTGTGGGTTGGGCTCACTCAACGGGTATTGATCGAGTTTCTCGATAATCCCAGCGAGTTGAACCAATGGCTGCAGGTGCGCGGCTATGTGTGGGTGGCGCTCAGTGCCCTGGCGATCTACCTGATTTGCGCGCGCTTTGCCCGGGCCAATCTGCTTGCCCAGCCCCTGAAGGAAAACCGCGAGCGCCTGCGCCAGGCGGCTGCTGTATTCGATTGCACCCGTGAAGGCGTACTGGTCACCGACGCCCGTGGGCTGATCGTGCATGTGAACCGCGCCTTTATGGCGATCACCGGCTATCGGCGCGAAGACGTCATGGGCCAGCAACCGAGCCTGTTCAAGTCCGGGCGCCATTCGTCGAGTTTTTATCAACAGATGTTCCAGACCCTGGAGCGAACCGGCGAATGGAGTGGCGAAATCTGGAACCGGCGCAAAAGCGGCGAAATTTATCCACAGTGGCAAACCATCCGCGTGATCCATGATGATCACGGCCAGCTCAGCCATTACGTCGCGGTGTTTTCCGATATCACCGCGATCAAGGATTCCGAGCACGAACTGGCCCACCTCGCCCACCACGACCCCCTGACCGGCCTGCCCAACCGCCTGTTGTTCACCGACCGCGCCGAGCAGGCACTGGCCTCGGCGCAAGTCCACAAGCGCGGCTGCGCCTTGCTGTTGCTTGACCTGGACCACTTCAAGATCATCAACGACAGCCTCGGCCATAACGTCGGCGATCAACTGCTCAAGCAGGTCAGTGAACGCCTTGCAGGTCTGTTTGGCCCGGGTGTCACCCTGGCACGCCTGGGCGGGGATGAGTTCGCCGTATTGGTGGAAAGTTGTCCACAGGTGGTGCAGGCCGCCGCGCTGGCGCAACGCATACTCGATGCTTTGCGGGAGCCGTTCATCTTCGACGGCCATCAGTTGTTTATCAGTGCAAGCATCGGTATCAGCCTGTTCCCCAGTGATGCCCTGAGCGCCGAACAGTTACTGCGCAATGCCGATTCCGCGCTGTTCAAGGCCAAGAGCGTGGGCCGCGAAGGTTACGCCCTGTACACCGAAGAGCTGACCGCCCACGCGCAGAACCGGGTGGAAATCGCCAGCGAACTGCGCCGCGCGCTCGAACAGCAAGAGCTGCGCGTCTACTACCAGCCGGTGCATGACCTGCACAACAGCCGCCTGATCGGTGTCGAAGCGCTGGTGCGCTGGCAACACCCGGAGCGCGGCCTGGTGCCGCCGGTCGAGTTCATCCCCATCGCCGAACGGACCGGGCTGATCGCCGATATCGACGCCTGGGTCATGGACCAGGCCTGTCGCCAAATGTGCCAGTGGCTGGCCGATGGCGTGCAACTGAGCTTTATCGCCATCAATGTCTCCAGCCGCCTGTTCGCCCGACGCGAGTTGTATGAGCAAGTGGCGCAGGTGCTGCACACCACTGGCCTGGACCCCGCCTTTCTGGAGCTGGAAGTCACCGAGAGCGCAGTGATGGAAGACCCTGAAGTGGCGCTGGAACAACTGCACCGCCTGCGCGAACTGGGCTTGCGCCTGGCCATCGACGACTTTGGCACTGGCTATTCCTCGTTGTTGCGCCTCAAGCGCCTGCCGGTGCAGAAGCTCAAGATCGACCAGGGGTTTGTTGCCGGGTTGCCGTGGGACGAAGATGACGCCGCGATTGTGCGGGTGGTCATCGCCCTGGCCAAAAGCATGGGCATGCAGGTGCATGCCGAGGGCATTGAACAGGTGGAGCAGGCCCGGTTCTTGTTGGAGCAAGGCTGCGATATGGGGCAGGGGTATTGGTTTGGGCGGCCAATGCCGGCGCAGGACATTGATTGGCAGCGCGCCCCGCCAATCCAGACCTGAAATGCAGTCAAATGTGGGAGGGGGCTTGCCCCCGATGGCGGTGTGACAGTCAGCTTATCTTTACCTGACCCACCTATATCGGGGGCAAGCCCCCTCCCACATTCGGAACTTCACAAGGCGTTATTTCGGCGCTCGGGCGCAAAACCCTCGCGCAACCCCGCGTCCTGCCAGAAAATTCTTTCTGGTTATATAAACATTCTTAAATAGTATTTTTAAGAATATCCGCGCTTATCTACTATCGCCCTCACGCCGCAAGCAGTGCCGCCACTGCGAGGCACTATTCATTTCAGGAGCGAGACCATGAGCGCATCTCTACGTAGCGTCGACGGCCAGGACGAAGCAGCCATTTTGCGTGAGATCCAGAGCGCCCTGCGCGATCTGCGGTTTGGCGCGGTGGAAATCACGGTGCACAACGCCCAAGTGGTACAGATCGAACGCAAGGAAAAATTCCGTCTGCAGAACCCGGGGAACAAACCGAGCTAGGCAAGAACGGCGATAGACCCGCAACTATAAGAAAAAGCCAACACCCCCAGAATTTCAGGAGCTTCTATGTCGTCGATTCGCCGTTATGCCCTGGCCGCATTGGCCAGTGCCGTGTTTGCCGGTTCCGCCGTTGCCAAGGACTACGAGTTGCTCAACGTCTCGTATGACCCTACCCGTGAGCTGTACCAGGACTACAACGCTGAGTTCACCGCCTTCTGGAAACAGTCCCACCCCGGCGACAACGTCAAGATCCAGCAATCCCACGGTGGTTCGGGCAAGCAAGGCCGGGCCGTGATCGACGGCCTGCGCGCGGACGTGGTGACCTTGGCCCTGGCCGGTGACATCGACGAAATCGCCAAGCTGGGCAAGACCCTGCCGGAGAACTGGCAGACCCGCCTGCCGGACGCCAGCACCCCATACACCTCGACCATCGTGTTCCTGGTGCGCAAGGGCAACCCCAAAGGCATCAAGGACTGGGGCGACCTGATCAAGAAAGATGTGTCGGTGATCACTCCGAACCCGAAAACCTCCGGCGGCGCGCGCTGGAATTTCCTCGCCGCCTGGGCCTATGGCCTCAAGGCCGGTGGCAGCGAAGCCAAGGCCCAGGAATACGTGAAAGAGCTGTTCAAGCACGTACCGGTTCTGGACACGGGGGCTCGTGGTTCGACCATCACCTTCGTCAACAACGGTCAGGGTGACGTGTTGCTGGCCTGGGAAAACGAGGCGTTCCTGGCGCTGAAAGAAGACGGCGGCGCCGACAAGTTCGATATCGTCGTGCCTTCCCTGTCGATCCTCGCCGAGCCGCCAGTGGCCGTGGTCGACAAGAACGCCGAGAAAAAGGGCAACACCGAAATCGCCACTGAATATCTGAAGCACCTGTACAGCCCAGCTGGCCAGGAGATTGCAGCCAAGAATTTCTACCGCCCACGCGATGCAAAAGTGGCTGCCAAATACGCCCAGCAGTTCCCGAAACTGGACCTGGTGACTATCGACAAAGACTTCGGCGGCTGGAAAACTGCCCAACCGAAATTCTTTAACGACGGTGGCGTGTTCGACCAGATCTACACGGCGCAGTAAGCCAAAGTACCTGTAGGAGCGAGGGGGACGCCTAGTTCTTGCTCGCGAAGATCGTCAATGATGACGCGGGCATTCTGAATGAACGCGGTGCCCTTGAGTTCTTCGCGAGCAAGCTCGCTCCTACAGTGGTTTCTACCTTTAACCAAGGACTCTTATGTCGCGTCGTATTTCCCCCGTCATACCCGGCTTCGGGCTGACGCTGGGCTACACCGTGGTGTACCTCAGCCTGATCGTACTCATCCCCCTCGCGGCGATGTTTGTACATGCCGCTCAACTCACCTGGGATCAGTTCTGGAACATCATCTCCGCACCCCGTGTGCTGGCGGCGTTGAAACTGAGCTTCAGCACCGCGTTGTACGCCGCGCTGATCAACGGTGTGATCGGCACGCTGCTGGCCTGGGTGCTGGTGCGCTACACCTTCCCCGGCCGCAAGATCATCGACGCGATGATCGACCTGCCGTTCGCCCTGCCCACCGCCGTGGCCGGTATCGCGCTGACCGCGCTGTACACGCCGACCGGCCTGGTCGGTCAGTTCGCCGCCGACCTGGGTTTCAAGATCGCCTACAGCCCCTTGGGCATCACCCTGGCGCTGACCTTCGTCACGCTGCCGTTCGTGGTGCGCACGGTGCAGCCGGTGCTCGCCGATATCCCCCGGGAAGTCGAAGAGGCCGCCGCCTGCCTGGGCGCCAAGCCGTTGCAGGTGTTCCGCTACATCCTCGTGCCCGCGTTGCTGCCCGCCTGGCTGACCGGCTTCGCCCTGGCGTTTGCCCGTGGTGTCGGTGAGTATGGTTCGGTGATTTTCATCGCCGGCAACATGCCGATGAAGACCGAGATCCTGCCGCTGCTGATCATGGTCAAGCTCGACCAATACGACTACCGCGGCGCCACGTCCATCGGCGTGCTGATGCTGGTGGTTTCCTTTGTCCTGTTGCTGCTGATCAACTTGTTGCAGCGGCGCATCGAACGTCCATAAGGAGGCGCGGAACATGTCCCAATCGTCTATTTCCGCTGCAGCCTCGGCCAACGCAGCCCGCCGTGGCAGCGCTGTTTCCCGGCGCATCCTGATCGGCCTGGGCTGGTTGGTGTTCTTCCTGTTCCTGTTGCTGCCGCTGTTTATCGTGGTGTCCCAGGGCCTGAAGAACGGCCTCGGTGCGTTTTTCACCGCGATCCTTGAACCGGACGCGTTGTCCGCGTTGAAACTCACGGTGATCGCCGTGTTGATTTCGGTGCCGCTCAACCTGGTATTCGGCGTCAGTGCCGCCTGGTGCGTGAGCAAGTACTCGTTCCGTGGCAAAAGCATCCTGGTGACGCTGATCGACCTGCCGTTCTCGGTCTCGCCGGTGATCGCGGGCCTGGTCTACGTATTGATGTTCGGCGCCCAGGGCCTCTTCGGGCCCTGGTTGCAGGCGCATGACATCCAGATCGTGTTCGCCTTGCCCGGCATCGTGTTGGCGACCATCTTCGTGACCGTGCCCTTTGTCGCCCGTGAACTGATCCCGCTGATGCAGGAACAGGGCACCCAGGAAGAAGAGGCCGCGCGCCTGCTGGGCGCCAATGGCTGGCAGATGTTCTGGCATGTGACCGTGCCGAACATCAAATGGGGCCTGATCTACGGCGTGGTGTTGTGTACCGCGCGGGCCATGGGTGAGTTCGGCGCGGTGTCGGTGGTGTCCGGCCACATTCGTGGGGTCACCAACACCTTGCCGCTGCACGTCGAGATTCTCTACAACGAATACAACCACGTCGCCGCCTTTGCGGTGGCGAGCCTGCTGCTGATCCTGGCGCTCTTCATCCTGCTGCTCAAGCAGTGGAGCGAGAACCGTATTAACCGCCTGCGCGCCGCAGCGGCTGAGGAATAAGTCATGTCGATCGAAGTCCGTAATGTCAGCAAGAACTTCAACGCTTTCAAGGCCCTGGACAGCATCAATCTGGATATCCAGAGTGGCGAGCTGGTGGCGTTGCTGGGCCCCTCCGGCTGTGGCAAGACAACGTTGCTGCGCATCATCGCCGGCCTCGAAACCCCGGATGCCGGCAGCATCGTGTTCCACGGTGAAGATGTCTCCGGCCACGACGTGCGTGATCGCAATGTCGGGTTTGTGTTCCAGCACTACGCGCTGTTCCGCCACATGACCGTGTTCGACAACGTTGCCTTCGGCCTGCGCATGAAGCCGAAGAACCAGCGCCCGAACGAAAGCCAGATCGCGGCCAAAGTCCACGAACTGCTGAACATGGTGCAGTTGGACTGGCTGGCCGACCGTTACCCGGAACAACTCTCCGGTGGCCAACGCCAGCGTATCGCCCTGGCCCGCGCCCTGGCGGTAGAGCCCAAAGTGCTGTTGCTGGATGAACCGTTCGGCGCCCTCGACGCCAAGGTGCGTAAAGAGCTGCGCCGCTGGCTGGCGCGCCTGCACGAAGACATCAACCTGACGTCGGTGTTCGTGACCCACGACCAGGAAGAGGCCATGGAAGTCGCCGACCGCATCGTGGTGATGAACAAGGGGGTGATCGAACAGATCGGTTCACCGGGCGACGTCTACGAAAACCCGGCCAGCGATTTTGTGTACCACTTCCTCGGCGACTCCAACCGCCTGCACCTGGGTGAAGACCAGCATGTGCTGTTTCGCCCCCATGAAGTGTCGCTGTCACGTCATGAGCTGGAAGACCACCACGCCGCCGAAGTGCGCGATATCCGCCCCTTGGGCGCGACCACGCGGGTGACGTTGAAGGTTGAAGGCCAAAGCGAGCTGATCGAAGCCGAAGTGGTGAAAGACCACGACAGCCTGACCGGCCTGGCCCGTGGTGAGACCCTGTTCTTCAAGCCCAAGGTCTGGCAAAAAGCCTGATAACTCCGCACTACCCAATGTGAAAATGGAACCAAATGTGGGAGGGGGCTTGCCCCCGATAGCGGTGTGTCAGCCAGCCTGTAAATCAACTGACCCACCGCCATCGGGGGCAAGCCCCCTCCCACATTTAGATTTCTCTCGGCTTTAGATCGCGGCGCGCCACCGGGCCCGAGCGTTGCTCAATGTCTGCCTTCAGGTCATGCCGCAACCCCAGCAGAAACGCCAACTCCGCCACCACAAACAGCGGCCCGACAATCAGCCCCGACACATCATCCACAAACGCCGGTTTCTTGCCCTCGTAGTAGTGCCCGACGAACTGAATCACCCAGCCCACCACGAACATGCCGATGCCGCTGCCGAGCCACACCTGCGTGCTGTGCGCGGCCAGCTCATGCCCGGCCCACACTGACAGCCCCATCAGCACCGTCATCAACACACCCAGGGCCAGTTCCAGGCGTAGGTAAAACCACGCCGCCAGCAGCGCGACCAAGACGGCCGGCGATAGCCAGAACCCGGCCAGCGGCCATTCCGGGCGTGAAAGCAGCACCGCGACGGCCACCACGATCAGCGGGATGCCGATAAAGTGGCTGGCGATATTGCGCGGGTCGCGGTGGTAGGCGGCGTATTGACTGAGGTGGTCGACGAGGCTTTTCATTGTTGTTCCTCCTGTAGGATGTTTGATCATGCCCTGTCAGCCTGCGACTAACTGTCAGTTGGGCGACAATCTTCGGAGTTCCCATGGATGCGACGCAATGGCACGCCCGGCTGGCCGTCGGTCACTGGTTCAGTCACTTGCCTGTACCTTTCCAGCATAGTCTGCTGGCCCGTGCCCGGCTGCGGCAGCTGACGGCGGGACAATACCTGTTCAAGCGCGGTGATCCGCCCTGTGGCTTGTATGCGGTGCTTGAAGGCACCTTGCGTGTCAGTGCGGTGAACGAGCACGGCAAGGAAGCGCTGTTGAGCCTGGTGGGCGCGCCCTATTGGTTCGGCGAAATCTGCCTGTTCGACGGCTTGCCGCGCACCCACGACGCCTGTGCCACGGGGCCGTGCACGCTGGTGCAGGTGCCGCAGCAGGCGTTGCTGAAGATCCTCGAGGAGTCCCCCCAGTACTGGCGTGACCTGGCCTTGTTGATGAGCCAGAAGCTGCGCCTGAGTTTTATCGGCCTTGAACAGCTCAGCCTGATGCCCGCCTCGGTCCGCCTGGCCCATCGGCTGTTGATGATCGTTGAGGGTTACGGCGACATGGAACCGTCAAAACGCGTGCTGCAACTGCCCCAGGAAGACCTGGCGGCGATGTTGAGCCTGTCGCGCCAGACCACCAATGCCTTGCTCAAGGACCTGCAAGCCCAGGGCATCGTGCGCCTGGGCTACGGCGAGATCGAAATCCTCGACGCACAGCGGCTACGAGAGGCGGCGCACACCTGAGGGTGTTAGCCTGCAACCCTGATCAATCGAGGTGTGTTATGCGCGTGCTGTTAGTGGAACATGAATCCGAAGAGGCACAGCGGATGGCCCAGGGCTTGAACGAGGCGGGCTACACCGTGGAAGTCGCGGCCAACGGCATGGCGGCGCAGCGGTTTGTCGAAAGCGCGGAGTACGACCTGGTGATCCTGGATGTCATGCTGCCGGGCTTGAATGCCTGGAAGTTGCAGCAGGCGATTCGGCAGAAGGGCGAAACGCCAGTGTTGTTCCTGACCACGCCGGGTGGGATTGAAGATCGCCTGCGCGGGCTGGAATTGCACGAGGATGATTACCTGCTCAAGCCGTTTGCGGCCAAGGCATTGGTGATGCGGGTCAAGAAACTGTTGCGGCGGGACCGGAGCCGCTGAATGATCCCGTGACGGTAGTGTCCGAACGATCGCCATCGGGGGCAAGCCCCCTCCCACAGTTGAAATGCGTCCCCCTGTGGGAGGGGGCTTGCCCCCGATGAGGCCTTCAGCCACCCCGCAAATCCACCTACCGCAACCCATCCCGAAACTGCCCCGGCGTCATCCCCGTCCAGCGCTTGAACGCGCGATTAAAGCTGCTGGTATCAGCAAACCCGAGCAGATGACTGATCTCCGCCAATGAGCACTGCGGATCACGCAAGTGCAGCAGCGCCAGGTTTTCCCGGCATTCATTGAGCAACGCATCAAAGCGACACCCCTCGTCCGCCAGATGCCGTTGCAAACTGCGCAAACTCAAATGCAACGCCTGGGCAATCCGCTCGGCATTCGGCTCGCCATCGGGCAGTTGCGCCTCGATGGCCGCGCGCACCTTGCGTTCCCAGGTCAGCGGTTGCAGTTGGGCGAGGGTGCGTTTGAGCACGGTTTCGTTGTGTTCGGCCAGTTCCGGGTTGGCATCGTCCAGGTGGCTGTCGAAATCCCTGGCGGCGAATTCGAGGCGGTCTTCCTCGGCGCCGAAAAACACCGGGGCGCGGAACACCGTGTGCCAGGGCTTGGGGTCGGCGGGTTCCGGGCGCCGTAGGTAAACCGCCAACGGCGCATAGTCGCGGCCCAGGCGATTGCGGCAGGTGCGCACATAGATCGCGGCAAATGCATCGATGGCTTCCAGCGCCGGCGCCGGGCTGCCCGGCGGTTGCAGCAGGCGAAAGCGGTAGCGCTCGCCCTCCCGGCTCAGCTCCAGCGTCAGGGCATCGCTGACCACCTGGTGATAACGCACGATGCGTTCGAACACCTCGCGCAGGCTGCCGCTGGCCACCAACGCATAGCCCAACGCATGAAAGGTGGTCGGGCTGACAAACCGCGACACCCGCAAGCCGATCGCCGGGTCGTTGCTGGCCTGCACCGCCAGTTCCCATAGCCGGGTGGTGGCCGACAACGGGTAGCGCGCATTGGGGTCGTCCATCTGCTGGGGGTCGAGACCGGCCTGGGCGCACAGGGCGGCGCTGTCGAGGCCCAGGGCGTCGAGCTGCTTGCGCAGTGCGCGGGTCCAGCTGGCGAGGGAAGTTGGTTCGGTCATGGCGATTGGCGCTTGCGGTCAACAGGTTGGCGTCCGGGGCTAGCGTCCTGCCGGATCGCTTGGGGCAGGATGGACACATCAGTAAACAAGAGGATGGAAGCATGGACGGTACTTCTGCAAGTCCCCAGCAGATGAACGCACAACAGCGTTCGGCGCATATCCGTGAGGTGGTGCTGGCCGAAGGCGTGCGCTTGCGCCAGCAGCACCCCTGGCTGTTGCATCAAGACGCATTGGGCGCGGGCATACTGGCGTTTGCCTTGGCCGGCATGATCGGCTCGGCGGCGCTCTATATCACCGGGGCCATGGCCTGGTGGGTGTGCCTGTTGCTGAACGCGTTCCTGGCCTCACTGACCCACGAGCTGGAACACGACCTGATCCACAGCATGTATTTTCGCAAGCAGCGCCTGCCGCACAACTTGATGATGGGCCTGGTCTGGCTGGCGCGGCCGAGCACCATCAACCCGTGGATTCGCCGGCACCTGCACCTCAATCATCACAAGGTCTCCGGCACCGAGACCGATATGGAGGAACGCGCCATCACCAACGGCGAGCCCTGGGGCTTGGCGCGGTTGCTGATGGTGGGCGATAACGTGATGTCGGCGTTTATCCGCATGCTGCGCGCCAAGACCTGGGACCACAAACTCAAGATCCTCAAGCGTTCGCTGCTGGTGTATGCGCCGCTGGCGTTGCTGCATTGGGGCGCGTGGTACGTATTCCTCGGTTTCCACGCGGCCAACGGCATCGCCAGCCTGCTGGGCACGCCGATCGCCTGGTCCGCCGGTACCTTGCAGGTGATGCACGTGATCGATATCGCGGCCGTGGTGATCATCGGCCCCAACGTGCTGCGCACCTTTTGCCTGCACTTCGTCAGTTCCAACATGCACTACTACGGCGATGTTGAGCTGGGCAATGTGATCCAGCAGACCCAAGTACTCAACCCCTGGTGGATGTGGCCATTGCAGGCGTTCTGCTTCAACTTCGGCAGCACCCACGGGATTCACCATTTTGTGGTCAAGGAACCGTTCTACATCCGCCAGATGACGGCCAAGGTGGCGCATAAGGTCATGGCTGAGATGGGCGTGCGGTTCAATGATTTCGGTACGTTTGCGCGGGCCAATCGGCTTGAACCCGCCACGCGGCCGCAGGCCCGCCTCAATCCGGCTGAAACGGCGATGCGCTGAGCACCACGCCGGTTTCGTCCACATACTGTTGCCAGTGGCCGATTAACGTGGCGAGTTTGTCCGGATGACTCAAGGCCAGGTCGTGGATTTCTCCAGGGTCCTGGCCCAGGTCATACAGCTGCCAGGTCGCCGGGCCCACGGGGCCGGGGATGTATACGGCCTTCCACTGGCCCTGGCGAATCGCGCGGCGGCCAAACAGTTCCCAGCCGGTCACCGTGTTGTCGTCGTGCACCTGGGTGGTTTCGCCAGAGAGGAAGCCCAGCCACGACTTGCCCCGCAGCGGCGCCACCGGCTTGCCGCGCCATTGTTTGCCCGGATGACGCACGCCGGCCAGGTCCAGGATGGTCGGCGTGATGTCCATCACCGTGCCGAACCCGTGGCTGATACGACCTTTGAGCGACAACTGCGGATAGTGCACCAGCGCCGGTACGCGAATCCCGCCTTCGGTGGTGAACGCCTTGAACAACCGCGACGGCGCCGTCGCCACCTGCGCCCATGACGGGCCATACCAGACATAGGAGTTGGCGCGGCCAATGTTGTCCAGGCTGTTGTCGTAATGTTGGTTGAGGTAGGTGAGCAACTGCGGTCCGAACTTAGGGAACGCCTCCAACAGCGCACCTTCGGCGCCGTTGTCGGACATGAACACAATGAACGTATTGTCCAACTGCCCCTGCTGGCGCAGGTAATCCACGACCCGGCCGATGTTCCAGTCCATGCGCTCGACCATCGCCGCATACACCTCCATGGCCCGCGCCGATACCTGGCGCTGCTCGTCGGTCAAGGCGGCCCACTGGGTGGTCAGCTCGATCAACGGGTGGGGTTCGACTTCAGCGTCGATCAGCCCCAGTGCCTTGAGTTTTTCCAGGCGTTCCAGGCGCAGCACTTCGGGGCCGGCGTCGTAGCGGCCACGGTACTTCTCGACGATGTCCGCAGGCGCTTGCAACGGCCAGTGCGGCGCCGAAAACGGCAGGTAAGCGAAGAACGGCCGGGCCTGGTCGCGCTCCTTGAGGTAGTGCAGCAGCTTGTCGCCGAAGGCATCCGAGGAATAGAAATCCTTGGGCAACTGCTCGACGAACCGGTCGTCTTCGATGTACAGCGCCGGGGTGGATTTGAGCAGGCCTGGGGTGTCGTCGTTATAGGTCGGTTCGAAGCCGTAGTGGTTGGCCGCCCCCGGCAGCAGTGAGAACGAACGCTCGAAACCGCGGGCGTGAGGCGCCAGTTCGGCGGTCAGGCCCAGGTGCCACTTGCCGCTCATCAGCGTCTGGTAACCGGCCTCGCGCAGCAGCTCTGGCAGCGCCACCACCTTGTCATTCAAGTAACCCTCGTAGCCGGGCTTACCGATCAGCTCCGGGGTCAGCGCCTCGGCCATGGTGCCGATACCGGCGATATGGTGGTCGGTGCCAGTCAGCAGCATCGAGCGGGTGGGCGAGCAGGTGGGGGCGGTGTGGAAGTCGGTCAGGCGCAGGCCGTTCACCGCCAGGGCGTCCAGATGCGGGGTGGAAATTTCCCCGCCAAAGGCGCCGAGGTCGGAGAAGCCCATGTCATCGGCCAGGATCACGAGAAAATTGGGACGTTGCGGCATCAAGGCGCTCCTCATTAGCAGGCGGTTTTTCAGCAGGCAATAAAAGCCAGTGGCAGGTCGCGGATCTGTTCGCGCGCGGGCGGCTGGTAATGGCCGTCGCTGGTCAGTTCGTGCAGCAGCTCCTCACGCAGTTGGTGGAATTCGAAACTGCTGCGCTGGCGCGGGTGGGGCAGGGCGATATCCACCACCTGCTTGATTCGCCCAGGCCGGGGCTCCATCACCACCACGCGGTCGGCGAGGAAAATCGCTTCCTCCACATCGTGGGTCACCAATACCGTGGTGATTTTGGCGCGGGCGCGGATTGCCAGGAGTTCGTCCTGCATTTGCTGGCGGGTCAGGGCGTCGAGGGCGCCGAACGGTTCGTCCAGCAACAGGATGCGCGGGCTGGCCACCAGACCGCGGGCAATCGCCACCCGTTGCGCCATGCCACCGGACAGTTGGTGCGGATAGGCGCGGGTGAAGTCGGTGAGGCCGACCAGTTCGATAAAGTCTGCAATGCGCCGGTTTCGCTCGGCCTCGCTCAACGGCTCGTTGACCAGGCCCAGGCCGATGTTTTCCGCCACGGTCAGCCAGGGGAACAAACGGTGCTCCTGGAACACGATGCCGCGTTCGCCGCCGATGCCGTTGACCGCTTTGCCGTCGACGCGGATCTCGCCGCGAAACTGCGTATCCAGCCCCACCAACAGGCGCAGCAGGGTGGATTTGCCGCAGCCGCTGGAGCCGACAATCGCGACGAATTCGCCTTCGGCAATCTCCAGATTGAATTCGCGGATGGCTTCCAGCTCGAAGCCGTCGACGTCAAAGGTCTTGCCCACATGGTTGAAGCTGACGATAGGTGCGTTCATGCGTGTCTCCAGCGGGTGGCGCGGGTTTCGATGCGCTGGCCGATCAGGTTGAGGGCCGCGCCGGTGAGGCCGACCAGGAGCATGCCGCTCATGATCAGGTCCATGCGCAGCAGTTGTTGGGCGCCGATCATCAGGCTGCCGATACCGCCGTTGGACGGCATGAAATATTCCGCACCGATGGTGCCCAGCCAGGCGTAGATCAGGCTCAGGCGCAGGCCGGCGAAAATACCGGCTGCGGCGCCTGGCAGCACCAGGCGTCGTAACCGTTGGAACAGGTTCAGGCGCAACACCTGCGCCGCTTCGTTGAGCTGCGGCGACAGATTCAGCACGCTGCGTTGGGTGGCGATAAACAGCGGGAAGAAGGCGGCGAGGGCGATGAACACCCACTTGGCCAACTCACCCAGGCCAAACCAGGCAGTGAGCAACGGCACCCAGGCGAAAATCGCGATCTGGCGCAAGGCGGCCAGGGTCGGCCCGAGGACCCGCTCGCTGCGCCGGGACAGCCCCAGCCACAGGCCCATGGCAAAGCCAAGGCCGCCACCGAGTACCAACCCGCCCAGGCTTCGCCCCAGGCTGGTGCCCAGTGCAGCGCTCAGGTTGCCATCCACGACCCCGGCGACGGTGGTGTGCAATACCACCCATGGGCTGACCAGAATGTTCGGGTCTACCCAGCCTTGTTGCGTCGCGACCTGCCACAGCGCCAGCAACAGCAAGGGCAGCAACCACGGTTGCAAACGCTGCCAGCCTTGATAGCGCGGCCCGCGACGAATCTGCGCCGTGGCCGGATGGGGCCAGTGCACCCATTTGCGATCCAGCCAGCCAATGCCGCGATCCATCGCGATGCCCAGCACGCCGATCACCACGATGCACACGAAGACAATATCCAACATGAACAGCTGGCGCGCCCACACCATCAGGTAGCCGATGCCTTCGCTGGAGGCCAGCAACTCCACCGCCAGCAGCGAGGTCCAGCCGGCCGCCAGGGCCAGGCGTACACCGGCCATGAATGCCGGCAGCGCGGCGGGCAGGATCAGGCGACGGATCAACAGATACGTGGGCAGGCGCAATACACGGGCGGCTTCACGCAACTGGGGTTGGGCGTCGCGCACGCCGACCAGGGTATGCAGGGTCACGGGCACCACGATCGCCTTCACCAGCACCACCAGTTTGAGGGTTTCGCCAATGCCGAAGAACACCATGAACAGTGGAATCCAGGCCAGCGTCGGTACTTGCGACAATGCGCTGAACGTCGGAAACACCAGGCGCTCGGCGCGCGCACTGAAACCCAGCAACGCCCCCAGCAGCGCCCCGGCGCCAATGCCCGCCAGCAGCCCCCAGAACAGGCGTTGCAGGCTGATTGCCAGGTGGCTCCACAACTCGCCGCCGGCCAGTTCCACGGCGCTGCTCCACACCAGGGACGGTGGCGGCAGGATCTGCTCGCTCATCCAGTGATTGCGGCTGGCCAGCCACCACAGCGCCAACAGCGTCACCGGCAGCAACCATGGCAACAGCCGTTCACTGCGCAGCGGCCAGCGTGGCGTGGCGCCGGGGGCCGCGAGCGGGAGGCTCAAAAGTGAAATTCGGGCCATGGAGGACCTCCGTTGTCGCCGATGGCGTTATGTGTTTTTGATCTTATAAAAACGCAATCAAGATGATTGGGGGATAAGAAAAGTCATTTAAAGCTTCTGCCCGGCACGCATCCAATGCATTCGAAGAATATTTTCGATGCTGTTTATGCATAGTCCTCTGGGGCCGGCGTTTTCACTTGCATAGATCTAAAAGCTATTAAATTGTGAATTTATAGTATTTAAAGTTTTTATCCGCCTGTGCCTACTTTCTGCTCCCCAGGCGACCCTCGCCCACAAGGAGCTGCGCTTATGAAACTGCCTTTCAAACGTCTGATCACCCTGGTCGCAGGTACCGCACTGGCGGGCCTGGTACAGGCTGCCGACCTCAAGGAAATCCGCATCGCCGTGCCCGACCTCAGCGCCGGCAGCCAGCACAGTGGTGGGGGCATAACGGACGTGCTGCGCGAGCAGCAGATCTTCGAAAAAGCCTTTGCCGACCAAGGCATCAAGATCCAGTGGAACTACTTCAAGGGCGCCGGCCCCGTGATCAATGAAGCCTTCGCCAACGGGCAGGTGGACCTGGCTTACCTGGGCGACCTGGCGGCGATCATCGGCCGCTCCAATGGCCTGGAGACGCGCTTGCTCAGTGCCAGCGCGCGCGACGTCAAGCAGTACCTCGGCGTGGTACCGGGCTCTGGCATCAAGACCTTGCGGGACCTCAAGGGCAAGCGCGTCGCGGTGTTCCGTGGTACGGCCAGCCAGTTGTCGTTCGATGCCGCATTGGCCAGCCAGGGCTTGAGTGAAAAAGACCTGAAGGTCATCAACCTGGACTTCAACGCCGCCGGTGCGGCGCTGGCCGCCAAGCAGATCGACGCCACCTGGGGCGGTTCGAACCTGACGGCGTTGCAAGCCAAGGGGCTGGCTGAAATACCCCTGACCACCAAGGATCTCGGCGGCGCCGGCAGCGTCCAGGCGGTGCTGGTGGGCAGCAAACAGTTTGTCGACGAGCATCCCGACGCCGTGGCCAAGCTGCTCAAGGCCCAGCAGCAGGCGGTGCAATGGTTGACCGATGACAACAACAAGCAAGCCTACATTGCGCTGGTGTCCGGGCTGGCCAGCTACCCGCCGCTGATCCTCACCAATGACTTGAAAGACCAGACCCTCAGCGAGGTCTTCCCGTCGACCCTGGACCCGGTGTTCCTGGCTAAATTGCAGGGCGCGGTGGACCTGGCCTCCCAGGAGAAGCTGATTCGCAAGTCGTTCCAGGTGAGTGACTGGGTGGCGCCGAATCTGGCCGCGGCGGGGCTCTGAGTTGGGTGGTGTCCAGGCGATGAGGCCCTTCAAACCGCCACACTCATCTCCTGGCTGTCCACCTCCACCAAGGTCTCGATCATCGCCTTCGCCGCCGGCGACAACCGCGAACCGGTGCGGCTGACGATGCCGCAGCGGGCGCTCATGGTCTCCATGTTCTGTGGCAGGTTGCGCCAGTGCAGCAGCTTCAACGTGCCCTGGGCGATGTCGTCGGCGAACGCCTCCTCGGTGCCCACGCCGATGGCATTGGACTGCAGCACAATCTTCACCAGCGCCGGGAAATGTTCGGTCTGGATGCTAGGGGAAAAATCCATGCGCCCACTCAGGTTCGCCAACAGTTTGCGAATGCCCTGGGAGATCAGCGGCGACGCCAGCGGGTAGTCGAACATGTCGTTGGTCGACAGGCTGTCCTTGTCCAGCAGCGGGTGCCCCGGGCGGCAGAAAAATACCCCGCGCTTGGGCGTCAGTGCACGGGTCTGGAAATTCGGATCAGCTTCGAACTGACGGATATCGGCGATAAAGAATTCGATCTCTTCGCGGCTCAGGGCGCGGCTGAGTTTTTCCCAGTTATCCACCTGGAAACTGGTGCGGATTTTCGGGTGGGCGCTGATAAAGCGCGCCACCGCATCCGGCACCAGTTTCACCGCTGGCGCGGGGCCGCAGCCAAAGCGCAGGTCGCCGGCGTCGAGCTTGGTCATGCGCGTCACTTCACTGCTCAGCAGGTTGGCGCCATGCACCAGGGTCAGCGCGTGTTGCAGTACCACTTGGCCTTCCGGCGTGGGGCGCAGATCCTTGTGGCCGCGGTCGACCAGCACACAGCCGAATTCCTGTTCCAGCCCCTGGATGCTGCGGCTGAACGCCGGTTGGGTGATGCCCATGGCGTCCGCCGCACGCACGAAACTGCGGTGTTCGTTGAGGGCGATGAAGTACCGCAGTTGGCGAAGATCCATATGCTTTCCCTGCATCTTAAAAATAGGTCGAAGGCATTTGCGACCACGGGAGCAGAGGTTTTAAATGCAAGCTATTATTCCGTCAATGAAGCATTGGTTCATTTGCTAGATCTAAATTGCATATGAATAGAGCGTTGTCGGAAAGCTCCCCACCATCAGTAGGCACAAGAGGGTCATCACAATGAGCAACGCCGCATTAGCTGTTCAACCCGTCGCCCAGGCACTGGATATTCACCCGATCGCCGGCCGCATCGGCGCCGAGATCCGTGGCATCAGGCTGTCCGGCGATCTGGATGCCGCCACGGTCGACGCCATCCAGCAGGCGCTGGTGCAATACAAGGTGATCTTCTTCCGTGAGCAGACCCACCTCGATGACCAGAGCCAGGAAGCTTTCGCCCACTTGCTCGGCGAGCCGATTGCCCACCCGACGGTGCCGGTGCGCGACGGTACGCGCTTCCTGATGGAACTGGACGGCACCCGTGGCCAGCGCGCCAATTCCTGGCACACCGACGTGACCTTCGTCGACGCCTACCCGAAAGCCTCGATCCTGCGTTCGGTACTCGCCCCCAAGTCCGGTGGCGACACGGTGTGGGCCAACACCTCAAGCGCCTACAACGACCTCAGCGTCGAACTGCGCGCATTGGCGGATAACTTGTGGGCGGTGCACAGCAACGAATACGACTACGCCGCGCTCAAGCCGGATGTGTCGGCAGAGCGGCTTGAGGCATACCGCAAGGTGTTCACCTCGACGGTGTACGAAACCGAGCACCCGGTGGTGCGCGTACACCCGGTCAGTGGTGAGAAGACCCTGTTGCTGGGGCACTTCGTCAAGCGCCTGAAAGGCTATTCCCAGGCAGATTCGACCCAGTTGTTCAACCTCTTGCAAAGCCACGTCACCCGCCTGGAAAACACCGTGCGCTGGCGTTGGAATACCGGCGACGTGGCGATCTGGGACAACCGCGCGACCCAGCATTACGCGGTGGACGACTACGGCACCCAGGAACGCATCGTCCGCCGGGTGACGCTCAAGGGCGATGTGCCGGTGGGTGTGCAGGGGCAGCGCAGCCAGACCACCAAAGGTCTCTGAGCTGACAACGCTTCACCTGTGAGAGGGGCAAGCCCTGATGCCATTCAGTTAAGGCTTTTTTGTAGGAGCGAGCTTGCTCGCGAAAAACGTCAACGATAACGCGTGTCTCCTGAATGAACGCGGCGCCTGTGAGTTTTTCGCGAGCAAGCTCGCTCCTACAAAAGGCGATGTACGCTTAACTGAACGGCATTAGGGCAAGCCCGCTCGCCACAACAGGCCCGCTCGCCACGGGTTACTGTTTGCCCGTTCTATCTCTTAACTGACCGGCATCAGGGCTTGCCACGGAGGTACCCATTTGCTGCGCGACAGCGGCACCTCCCACATTCGATTTGTGGTTTACCAGACGCCGATTTTCACCACTTTCTCCGCCTCCGGCTCACCGTAACGAAACCGTTGGCCACGCAGATCGATCTCTGTGTGGCTGATGGTGGTGCGCCGCTTCAACCCGCGCAGCCATTCGAACAGATACCCCAAATGAATGTCGCGCACTTGGGCGTAGGCCGGGTCGCTGCCCAGGTCGTGCAGCTCCTGCGGGTCGTTTTCCAGGTCGAACAGTTGTGCGCGAAAGCCGTCGTACGCCAGGTATTTCCAGCGCTCGCTGCGTACCATCGTCATCCGGCAACGGTCGATGGGTTGCGCCAGGCGTTCGCGGGCCGGGGCCTGGAAGGCGTAGTCGTACTCGGCGATGGCGTAGCGGCGCCAGCTCGTTTCTTGGCAATGCAGCAGCGGGATCAGCGAGCGGCCTTCCAGGCGATGGTCGGCCGCGGGCAGACCCAAGGCCTCAAGGAAGGTCGGCAGCGCATCGATGGTTTCCACCAGCCGCGCGTCCACTGTGCCACGGCTGATATCGGCCGCGGCCCGTGGGTCGCGCACGATCAGCGGAATGCCCACGGCCGGCTCCAGCAAAAATTCTTTTTCGCCGAGGAAGTGATCGCCGAGAAAGTCGCCGTGGTCGCTGGTGAACACAATCAGGGTGTCGTCCCAACGGCCGTTGCTTTGCAGGAAATCGAACAGTCGCCCCAGTTGGTCGTCGACTTGTTTGATCAAGCCCATGTAGGTGGGAATCACCGTGAGCCGTACCTCGTCACGGGAAAAGTTCAGGCTCTCCTGGTGTTGGCGGAACGCCTGGTACACCGGGTGATCGCTGGTTTCCCCAGGCTGGATCGGTGCCTGGATATGCTCGGCGCCATACAGCGCGTGATAGGGCGCCGGTGCGATGTAGGGCCAGTGTGGCTTGATATAGGACAAATGCAGGCACCACGGTTGTTCGGCCTGCTCGCGGATGAAGTCGATAGCGCGGTCGGTGGTGTAGACGGTTTCCGAATGTTCCTCGGCCACGCGCGCGGGCAGGCTGGCATTGCGCATGTGCCAACCGCTGAGCACTTCGCCGTTTTCACCTGCTGCGGCATTGGCCCATTCGTGCCACGGGTTGGTGCCGCTGTAGCCCTGTTCGCGCAGGTAATGGGTGTAGGGCGCGGACTCGCGTTTGTCATCGAACAGCGGGCTGTCGGGGTAGATGCCGTCGTGACGCAAGTACGCCTCGAAGCCGACCTCGTTCAATGGCTCGGCCTGCTCGCTCCCAGGGTCGATATTCAGGCGCTGCAAGGCTTCGACATTCGGCGTGGCGTGGGTCTTGCCGACCAGCGCCGTGCGGATACCGTAGGGTCGCAGGTAGTCGCCGATGGTCAGTTCTTCCAGGGGCAACGGCACTGCGTTCCACGCCACCTGGTGGCTGCTGACGTAGCGCCCGGTATAGGCCGACATGCGCGAGGGCCCGCAGATGGTGCCTTGGGTATAGGCGCGGCTGAAGCGCACACCGGCGGCTGCCAGGCGATCGATGTTCGGCGTGTGCAGGTGAGCGTGGCCGTAGCACGACAGGTAATCGCGGCGCAGTTGGTCGCACATGATGTACAGCACGTTGCGCACGGGTTGGGAGTGGGGCATGGGGTTTCACCAGACGGAGGACAGGTGAGGTTTTTCGCCGTTCGGGTGGGGGGCTGGCAAGTGCATTTGGGGACTGGATTTCATGCAGGGGATGCATGGCCTAAACCGCGACATTCTCCAGTGCACACACATCCTCATCCACCTCATCGATCTGTTTGATCTGCTCGATCATCGCTTGCGCCAGCGGCGACAAGCGATACCCGGCCCGGCTGACGATGCCGTAGCGGGTGTAACGCTCCTCCAGATCCTCGGCCAGGCCCTCGATCTTCAAGCACACCAGCTCGCCCCGGGCCATGTGCAGCACATCGCTGTTGGCGCTGACGATGCCGATGGCGTCGGAGCGCAGCACCACACCCATCAGGCTATAGCCGTTCTCGCATTCGACATTGGGCTGGTAATCGGGGCGGCCGCTGAGGTCGACGATGACCTTGCGCAGGTTGGGCGGGCGGATGGTCACGGCCAGCGGGTAACTCATCAGCTCGGCGGCGCTCACGCTGTCGCGCAGGGCCAGCGGGTGGCCGGCGCGGCAGCAGAAATACCAGCGGCGCGGGCGCAGGCGGTGGGTGTGATAGTCCGGGTTGGCTTCGAAGTGGCGGGTGTCGGCGACGAAAAACTCGAACTCTTCACTGAGCAGGCGTTTGCTCAGGCTTTGCCAGTCGTCGACCTGGTACTGCACCCGTGCCTTAGGGTAGCGCCCGATAAAACTGCCGATGGCGCGGGGCACCAAGCCACCCGCCGGCGCCGGGCCACAACCGAAGCGCAACTCCCCTGCCTCCAGGCCATTGAACTGGTCGATCTCGTTGGCCAGTTGCTGCGCACCGCTGACCAGGCGCCGGGCGTGCTCCAGCAATACCTGGCCTTGTTTGGTCGGTGCCAGGTCTTTACGGCCACGGTCAATCAGCTGGCAGCCGGCGCTGTGTTCCAGGGCCTGGATACTGCGACTGAACGCTGACTGCGACAGGTTCACCGTCAACGCGGCTGCGACAAAACTGCGTTGTTCGGCAAGGGCGATGAAGTGACGAAGCTGGCGCAAATCGATATGCATTTTTCACATCAAAAATATCCGGGAAATGCATTGGCTATGCATTAGGTCGACTCTTTATAAAGGCTATCTCTTATGCAGTAAATGTTAGTTAAAACATAAATAAATAACCTAAAGGAATATCTCTCGATGGATATTTCCGGGTTCCGGAGCCGCTTATGAGTCTGTTGAAGTCCGCTGTCCCTTCCTCTCCCTGGCGGCTCAAGCGTTTGCCGCTGGCGCTGTTACTGGCCGGCAGTGCCAGCTGGACGCCCAGCCACGCGGCCGACGCAAACAAGCCTGCGCCCGAAGGCGAGAACGCCACTGGCCAACTGGAAACCGTCACGGTCACCGCTCGGCGCCGCACCGAAAGTGCCCAGGATGTGCCGACGCCCATGAGCGTGATCGGTGGCCAGGCCCTGGAGAGCCAGCGGGTGTATCGGATTCAGGATTTGCAGCAACTGGTGCCCAGCGTCAACGTCGCCTACATGCATGCGCGCCAGTCCAGCGTGTCGATTCGCGGCCTGGGCAACAATCCGGCGAGTGACGGCCTTGAGGGCAGCGTGGGGCTGTATATCGACAACGTTTACCTCGGGCGGCCGGGCATGGCGGTGTTCGACCTGATGGACATCGAGCAGCTTGAAGTCTTGCGCGGCCCGCAAGGGACGTTGTTCGGCAAAAACACCACGGCCGGGGTGATCAACATCAGCACGCGCGCGCCGAGTTTCACCCCGGAGCGCAGCATTGAAACCTCGTTGGGCGAGGACGGCTACTTCCAGACCAAGGGCACGATTTCCGGCCCGCTCACCGATGAGCTGGCGGGGCGTTTCTCGGCGTATCGCACCCGCAGCGACGGCGACATCAAGAACGAATACAACGGCCATGACCTCAACGGTGGCTCGCGCCAAGGCTTTCGCGGGCAACTGCTGTACAAGCCCAGCGAGGCGTTCAACCTGCGCTGGATCGGCGATTACAACGAAGAGGATTCCAGCGCCGGCACCCGTGTGCTGTACAGCACCGGGCCGACCATCAACGGCACCAACCTCTACCAGTCGCGGGCCAACGCGGCAGGCGCGACCCTGGTCGATGGCACCCATCGCAAGGTCAACCTGGACAGCGACCAGCAGGTCACGGTGTTCCAGGGCGGCACGTCGCTGGAAGCCAACTGGACGTTGCCAAGTGACTTCACCCTGACCTCGGTGAGTTCCTATCGCTTCTGGAACTTCACCCCACGCAACGACGACGGCCTTAACGTGCCGGCGTCGTATAACGCCGGGGTGTCGGTGGAAGATAAGCAGTGGTCCCAGGAATTCCGGCTGGCTTCGCCCACCGGCGGTTTCTTCGATTACGTGCTCGGTGCCTACTACTTCGGCAACTCGCTGGACAACAAATCCTTCGCCTATTACGGGCCCCAGGCCGACATTTGGAACGGCACGCCAGCTGGCGCACTGGCCAACGTCAGCAGCGTCGGCAACGGGCACATTCGCACCGACAGTTTTGCACTGTTTGCCCAAGGCACCTGGCACCTCACCGAACGCCTGGATTTCACCGCCGGCCTGCGCGGCACCTATGAAGAAAAAAGTGCCTGGGTCACGCGTAACAATCCCCTCGGCGGTGCGGCGGTCACCGGTGCTGCCGCTACGGCTCGACGTGGCCGCGCGGGGGCGTACGATTCCGGTGACCTCACGCAATACAGCACCAGCCCCTCGGGTTTGCTCAACCTGAGCTACCGCTTCAACGAAAACCTGTTGGGCTACGCGACGCTGTCCCATGGCGAAAAGTCCGGCGGGGTCAACCTGGCGGTAGGCTCGGCACCGACGGCCGGTGCCGATTCACTGCTGATCGGCACCGAGCGCGCCAACAACGCCGAACTGGGTTTCAAAAGCACGCTGTGGGACCGACGGCTGCAGCTCAATGCCAACCTGTTCTGGACCCAGGTCAATGGTTACCAGACCAATGCCTATGACCAGGACAACCGTGTGCAGTACCTGACCAACGCCGGTTCGGTGCGCTCGCGGGGCGTCGAAGTGGAAAGCACCCTGGTGCCGATCAAGGGCCTGACGCTGAACGTGAACGGCTCGTTCAACGATGTGAGCTACCTGTCTTACAAGGATGCGCCGTGCCCGCCGGAAGTCAGTCTGCGCCCCGGTGCGCCGGCCTCGTGCGACCTGAGCGGGCATCAAGTGGTGGGGGCGTCGAAATGGATCGCCAACGCCAACGGCGAATACAAGTGGAACCTGGATAACGGCTTCGAACCCTACGTCACCGCCAGCTATGCCTTCCGCTCCAAGGCCGTGGGCACGGTGGAGGACTCTGACTATGGACAGATTCCCGCCTACGCCGTGGTCAACCTGTCCACCGGCCTGCGCGGCAACTATGAGCAGGGGCAGTGGGACGTGTCGTTATGGCTGAAGAACGCCTTCGACAAGACCTACTACACCACCCTGTGGACCGGCGGTAACGGCGGTTATGAAGGGCTGCTGGGCACGCCGCGTACGCTGGGCCTGACCGGGCGCTACGACTTCTAGCCGGGTACGGCGGCGGTGCGGTAGGTGGCTGGGCTGAACACTCGCGTCACCATGAGCATCGCCACTGCCGTGACCGTCAACACCCACCAGGCGCTGGTGAAATGGCCGGTAAGTTCGCGCAGCCAGCCGGTCATCCATGGCGAGACCGCGTTGATCAAAAAGCCTATGCCTTGCACAAAGGCCGCCAGTTGCCCGGCTTGCCGAGGGTCGCGATGGTGGTCGAGGGTCAGCAGCAGGCTCAGGGCGAAACACGCGCCCAGGCCGAAGCCGCACAGGGCGACCCACAGGTGGGTCAATTCCAGCGGCGCCAGCAACAGGCCGAGATAACCCACGGTCTGGGCGAGCAAGGCAATGCCCAGCAGCGGCCGCCGATCGATACCGCGTTGCGCAAGCACGGGCATCAGCAGCGCGGCGATCACCTGGAAGATGGTCATGAACGCCAGCAACGAACCGCTGGGCAGCACGCCCCAGCCCAATTGCTGATAGTAGGCCGGCAACCACGCCACCAGGCTCATGTAGCCGCAATTGACCAGGCCGAAGTACAGCGCCAGCAACCAGGCGCGACGATTGCGCAGGCCCTTGAACGTGGGCATCACCTTGGAACTTCTGGCCGCGCCCAGCGGTAAGAACACCCACAGCAGCCACGCGGCCAGCGCCGGTAGCAACCAGATTCCCAGCCCCGCCTGCCATTGCTGGAAATGGCTGGCCACCAGTGGGCTGAGCAGCGCTGCCAGCCCACCGCCGGCCATCAGCGCCGCCGAATACACCCCCATCGCCACCGGCACGCGCTGCTGGAATTCGCGCTTGATCATCGCCGGCACCAACGCCTGGATCAGCGCGACACCGGCACCACCGAGCAGGGCAGTGGCCAGCAATGCCGAGCCCTGGCCCATCAGCCAGCGCGCCAGGCACGCCAGCAGGATCATCATCAAGCCCAGGGCAATGCCGCGCCGTTCACCCAAGCGCGCTTCCACCCGCACACCCACCAGCGCCACCAGGCCCATGCACACCACCGGCAGGCTGGTCAGCAGGGCGCTGCTCTGGAAACTCAGGCCGGTGGCCTGGCGAATCTCGCCGAGCAACGGGCTGATCGAGCTGAGGATCGGCCGCAGGTTGAGGCCCAGTACCACCAGCAGGCCCCAGCCCGCGAGTTTGCTCACGAATGAAGAGTTAAACGTCATGCGGGGCCTGTTCGAGGTGCAAAAAGAGGCAGGTAGTATCGCCAGCTGGCGAGGTATTCTGAAATTAAATATAACCATGCCAATCAGTGGCAAATGGAATGGTGACGAGCATGTTCGATCCTGTGTTGTTGCGCAGTTTTGTCGCGGTGGTGGATTGCGGCAATTTCACCCGCGCCGCCGAGCGCCTGCACTTGACCCAGTCCACCGTGAGCCAGCAAATCCGGCGGCTGGAAGAAGCGGTGACGTGCCAACTGCTGGACCGCGACCAGCGCCGTGTGGTCGCCACTGCCGAAGGCGAGCGGCTGCTGGCCTATGCACGGCGCATCCTGGCGCTGCATGAAGAAGCCGCCGATGTGTTGATCAACCAGCAAAGTGATGGCGTGCTGCGCCTTGGCGTACCGGAAGACTTTGCTGCCGAGCGCCTGATGCCGTTGCTGTCGGCGTTCGTTGTGGCGTATCCACGGGTGCGCCTGGAGGTCACCAGCGGTCTCGGCCCCGAGTTGCAGCGTCAGTACCGCAGCGGCGAATTCGATGTGTTGCTGGTCAAGCAGATGGGCGACAGCGCCGACTGCCTGGCCTCATGGCCCGAGCCGTTGTGCTGGGTCGACAGCCGCAGCACACCCTCCCTGGGGCGCGATCCATTGCCGTTGGTGGCGTTTCCGGTGGGCGGCCTGTACCGCAATGAAATGCTCCAGCACCTGGAGGTGGCGGGTTGGCGCTGGCGCATCGGCTATTCCAGCGCGAGTTTGGCCAGTGTGTGCTCGGCGGTGGCGGCGGGGCTGGGGATCAGCCTGTTGCCGCGCCGGGTGGTGCAGGCCGGGCATGCGGTGCTGGGGGCCGAGAGTGGCTTGCCGGCCGTGCAGGGCGTGCGACTGGCGTTGTATGGCCGCAGTGGCCTGGGAGCGGCAGGGCAGAGTTTGCAGCGCCAATTGCTCGATTTGTGCGCAAACAGCCCTGCCTGATCCATGCCTTTGCTGAATATTTTGTATGCCTGATAAGCATCAAAAAACCGCGCTGGGGCGCCAGGCCACGGATTACGGGGCTTTGGCGCCTGCGGGTATTTTTCTTATTCAGATTAGATCTATCTATAACTTTAAAGATTACTTTAAGAGATAAGCGTCTGGCCCCGATGATTCAGCCCTCGACGGCCGCTTTGGCAGGCCTGTCGGTTTTTTTGTTGCGAAACCGAAGGGAGTGAATCAATGGGCAATGTCCAGACCGCCGCCAGTGCACCCGAGGCGCTATGGCGCCAGGCACCGAGTGGTGAGTTGGTCGACCTTGGCCGGCCGCATCGCGCGCCGTTAGGGCAGTTGCGTTTGCAGAAAACCCCCAAGCGCTTTTCGAGCCGTCGCGAGGGGATTCTGCTCGGGTTGCTGGTGTTGGCCCTGCACGGTGCGGTGATCTATTGGGTGAGCCAGAAGCCCACCCCGGTGCTGCCGATTGTGCCGCCGGAAATCCCGCCAATGACCATCGAATTTTCCCAGCCGGCACCGCCCGTGGTGGAACCGCCACCGCCTGTGCCGCCACCACCGCCGCCGGTGGTGGATGAGTTGGCCGCCAAGCCGGCACCGCCCAAGCCGATTCCAAAACCTAAGCCCAAGCCGGTGCCAAAGCCTGAGTCCAAGCCCGCCCCGAAACCGGTCGAGCAGGCGCCCACGCCACCGCAACCGGCGCCACCGGCCCCCGCGCCCGCTCCGCCCGCGCCAGCCCCGGTGACCCCTGCTTCGGCCAACGCCGCGTACCTCAAGAACCCGGCGCCGGAGTACCCGTCACTGGCGCAGCGTCGCGGTTGGGAAGGCACGGTGTTGTTGCGAGTGCATGTGCTGGCCAGCGGTAAGCCGGGCGAAATCCAGGTCCAGAAAAGCAGCGGTCGCCAGCAACTCGACGACGCCGCACTGACCGCCGTGAAGCGTTGGAGCTTCGTGCCGGCCAAGCAAGGCGATGTGGCCCAGGACGGCTGGGTCAGCGTACCGATCGATTTCAAGATTCACTAACTATTCGGCTGCGGTGTGTTGCACACGCCGCGACCCGCACAAGAGGGAAAACATCATGGCATTAGCATCTCCACTTGAATCCATCGAAAGCGCGGTGATCTGGCTGCTGGTGGTCTTTTCGGTCGCCACCTGGGGCCTGGCCCTGCTCAAGGGCGTGCAGTTCGGTCGCCTTAAAGCGCAGGATCGCAAGTTCCACAAACAGTTCTGGGCGGCGTCGAGTCTCGACTCGGCCGCCGAGTTGGCCGAGACCCAGCCCGGCGCCGCGGCCCGTGTGGCCCAGGCCGGTTACGCCGCGATCCAGGTAGGGGAAGCGCCGCACGCGGCCGACCTGAGCCAGGCGATCAACCACCAGGACCGCCTCGAGCGTGCCCTGCGCCAGCAGATCGTACGTGAGCGCCGCTCCCTGGAAACCGGCCTGGCCGTGGTCGCCAGTATCGGCAGTACCTCGCCGTTTATCGGTCTGTTCGGCACCGTGTGGGGGATCATGGAAGCGCTGAAGGGGATCAGCGCGGCCGGCTCCGCCAGCCTGGAAACCGTGGCTGGCCCGATCGGTGCGGCGCTGGTCGCTACCGGCGTGGGTATTGCCGTCGCCGTCCCGGCGGTGCTGGTCTACAACTACTTCCTGCGCCGCCTGAAGCTCACGGCGGCCGACCTGGATGACTTTGCCCACGACTTCTACAGCCTGGCGCAGAAGCATTCGTTCCGCGTGCTGCTGCACCCTGCGCTGACCAAAGGCGCGGCCGGCAACCCGCAAAAAGTGAAGGAGGCGTCCTGAGATGGCCTTCTCCACCCAAGACAGCGATGAGGTGCTGAGCGAGATCAACGTCACGCCGTTGGTCGACGTGATGCTGGTACTGCTGGTGGTGTTTATCGTCACCGCCCCGCTTTTGACCAACGCGATCCCGATCAACCTGCCCAAGACCGAGGCGGTCGCCCCGGTGGAGCAGAAGGACCCGCTGGTGGTGAGCATCGACGGTGCCGGCAAACTGTTTATCAACAAGGACGAAATCCAGCCGGACCTGCTGGAATTCAACCTGCAGGCGGCCAAGGCCAAGGACCCCGATGTGCGGGTGCAACTGCAGGCCGATGATGGTGTGAACTACGGCGAAGTGGCGCGAGCCATGGCGTCTATCGAGCGCGCGGGGATTACCAAGCTGTCGGTGATCACGGCACGTTAGTTTCAAAGCCTCGACAATTTTTTGGCCGTTTCCTTGGCAGGGTGCGGCCTTTTTTATGCCTGGAATTTAAGTCGCGCCGCCAAATCCCGATCGGGAATGGGGCCAATGTGGGAGGGGGCTTGCCCCCGATGGCGGAGTGTCAGTTGGCCAATTTGTCTGCTGACCCACTGCCATCGGGGGCAAGCCCCCTCCCACATTTTGAGCTCATGCAGGCTTGGTTTTTTGGTTATTAATAAATAGCTTCTTATTCCTTAACGAATATAACCCTCGTCCCTATACTGTCCGACAACGTTAAACGCTGCAGGAGGGCACACCCATGCACAGCGAGTTGATTCGTTATCTGATCGTGCCGGGCTGGCAAGGATCGCCAGAAGATCATTGGCAAAGTCACTGGCAGAACAGCCTGCCCAACAGCGCACGCGTGGAGCAGGCCGATTGGCTCACGCCGCGCCGTGAAGACTGGGTCGCCGCGCTGGCCGAGGCGATTGCCGCCGACAGCACGCCGGTGATTCTGATCGCCCATAGCCTGGGCTGCATCACCGTGGCCCATTGGGCGGCCACTGCCCCGGTGCAGTTCCTGCGGCAGGTGCGCGGTGCCTTGCTGGTGGCCCCGGCGGACGTCGAACGTCCGGCGTGCTCGCCTGCCCTGCGCAACTTTGCGCCGATCCCGACCGACCTGTTGCCGTTTCCCAGCCAGGTGGTCAGTTCCGATAACGACAGCGCCGTCAGCGCCCCCCGGGCCCTGGAATTGGCCCGCAACTGGGGGGCCGAAGCCGGCATTCTCTCGGGGGCCGGGCATATCAATGTGAAGTCCGGTCACCAACGCTGGGAGCAAGGCTTCGCCTACCTGTATCGCTTGCAAAGCCGCCTCGAACATCACGCCCGGCGCACTGCCTGATATTTTTTAAACGCCCCGTCCCTGAGCGGATTTGGGGCGGGAGCCTGCCATGAGCCTGCATGAAACCTTCGGTCAGCCCCTGCTGACCTTCCCCGACGCCGAAAAAAGCCCGCTGAGCATCCGCGCCAAGGCGCTGGTGTTTGTCGACCCGCGTTCGCGGCAACTGCGCGAAGAGCTGGAAAACCTCGCCCCCCGTGCCTTGCCCGTATTGATTCGCGGCGAGACCGGTAGCGGTAAAGAGCTGCTGGCGCGGCATATCCATCGTGGTAGTGATCGTGCCGGGCTGTTTGTCTCGGTCAATTGCGGCGCCATCAGCCCGACCTACGCCGATGCCGAGTTGTTCGGCTACGCTGCCGGCGCTCACAGCGGCGCGGCGAGCAGCCGTGCCGGCTGGTTCGGGTCGGCCAATGGCGGCACCTTGTACCTGGATGAAATCGGCGATTTGCCGCTGCCGATCCAGGTCAAGTTGCTCGCCGCCCTGGAAAACCACGAAGTCACTCGCGTCGGTGCGCATCAGCCAAGCCCGGTGGATGTGCGCCTGGTAGCAGCCACCAGCATCGACCTGGCCCAAGCCGTGGCTGCCGGCAAGTTTCATGAGCGGCTGTTCCATTACCTGAGCGAAGGCCAGCTGGAATTGCCGGCATTGCGCGAGCGGGTCGGCGATATCCTGTCCCTGGCCGAGTACTTCCTCGGTATCTACAGCCAGCGCCTGGACCTGCCGGTGCCGTTGATCAGCGACGCCGCCCAGCGCGTACTGGAACACCACAGCTGGCCGGGCAATACCCGCGAGTTGGAGAACGTCATTCACTTTGCGCTGCTGGTCAGCAGCGGCGATGAGATTCTGCCGGAGCATCTGAATCTGCCCGTCGCCGGTTCGCCCCTTGAACAGGTGCAGCGAATATTCGATAACGCCAGCCCCGCCGAGCAGGAAACCTTGCGCCGCTTTCTACATGAACAAAATGGAATATCAACGTGAATAAAAGATATTGTTCGGGAATAAAAAATCTAGGTATTGTCGCTTGCATGCCGCGATAGCACTTCGCTGGCACTTCTCATCAAAACGGTCGTCAGAGACGCCCCGCAATTCCGATAAGGACACTGCATGAAAAAGGTTCTGTTGTTTACCGCACTGGCGGCTGCCCTGACTGCAAGCTTCGCCCAGGCCAACGAAAAACTGGTGGTGGCTGCCACTCCGATCCCGCACGCGGAGATCCTTGAGCTGGTCAAGCCGACCCTGGCCAAAGAAGGCGTGGACCTGGAAATCAAAGTCTTCACCGACTACGTTCAACCCAACACTCAAGTGGCCGAGAAGCGTCTGGACGCCAACTACTTCCAGACCCTGCCGTACCTGGAAAACTTCAACAAGGGCAAGGGCACCAACCTGGTCACCGTGATCGGTGTGCATGTTGAACCCATCGGTGGCTACTCGAAAAAGATCAAGAATATTTCCGAGCTCAAGGACGGCGCCACCGTTGCCATCCCGAACGAAGGCTCCAACAGCGGTCGTGCCCTGTTGCTGTTGCAAAAGAATGGTCTGATTACGCTCAAAGACCCGACCAACGCGCTGTCCACGCCGAAAGACATCAAGGACAACCCCAAGCACCTGAAATTCAAGGAGCTGGAATCGGCCCTGCTGCCACGTGTGCTGGACCAGGTCGACCTCGATGTGATCAACACCAACTACGCCCTGGAAGCTGGCCTCAACCCAGCGAAAGACGCGCTGATCATCGAAGACGCCAAGTCGCCTTACGTGAACTTCCTGGTGGCTCGCCCGGACAACAAGGACAGCGCCGCTATCCAGAAATTGGCCAAGGCGCTGACCAGCCCGGAAGTCAAAGCTTTCATCGAGAAGAAGTACAACGGCGCAGTCGTGCCAGCGTTCTGATGTAAGCCCAAACCCCTTCAAGGTTTCAACGCCGACGGCTACTACAGCGTCGGCGTTTTTTATGCCTGGAATTTGGAATGCAATAAAAACTGTGGGAGGGGGCTTGCCCCCGATGGCGGTATGTCAGTCACAGATGCATTGACTGAGCCACTGCTATCGGGGGCAAGCCCCCTCCCACATGGGATCTACGGTGTTTTAGAGATCCCGGCTATTGATCGCCCTGCGCAACGCCACCAACCATTTCACCAGCTCCTGCGGATCAATCGGCTTCGCTTTGTTCATTGTTCATTCCTTCGAAACACAGACCCCCCAACCATAGCCGTCACTTGGAAAACCCGCGAATCCGGCGGTTATCTTTTTGGGTGATATCAATATGCTATTTCGGTATTTAAATTTTATTTTTTATACCTTTAGAGTTCGCGCTACCCGGCGTTACCCACGCCGGCCTGGACGGCACTCGCTGCATTACCCCTGCGGCGTCATGGACTCAAGATGACCTTCGATTTCGCTTTTATCCTCAGCACCCTGCCGGCGTTTTTCAAAGCCGTGGGGGTGACGCTGCAAGTGGGCCTGATCGCCATTGCCACCTCGCTGTTGGTGGCGCTGATCAACGCCGCCTTGCTGGTGTTTCGCACGCCTTACCTGTCGCGCCTGGTTGGGCTCTATGTGGAGTTGGCGCGTAACACCCCGCTGCTGATCCAGCTGTTTTTTGTGTACTTCGCCCTGCCGGCCCTGGGCTTCAATATTTCCGGGTTTTGGGCGGCGATCATCACCATGACCTTCCTCGGCGGCGCCTACCTCACCGAAGTGCTGCGCGCGGGCGTGGAAGCGGTGCCGCTGGCGCAGGTCGAATCGGGCAAATCCATCGGTCTGTCCGACTGGCAGTTGCTGCGCCATGTGATCCTGCCCCAGGCCGGCATCCTCAGCCTGCCGGCGCTGTTCGCCAATTTCATCTTCCTGCTCAAGGAGACCACCGTGGTCTCTGCCGTGGCGGTGCCGGAGATTCTCTACACCACCAAGAGCTACATCGCTCTCTACTACAAGACTTACGAAATGCTCGCCGTGCTGACGCTGATTTGCGTGCTGCTGTTCCTGCCGTTGTCGCTGCTGCTCAGCCGCCTGGAAAGGAGGCTCCAGCATGGCCAGTTCGGGTCTTGAATTGTTGTGGGTGTCGCTGCCGCAACTGGGTAAGGGCGCTGCGCAAACCCTGTCGATTTCCTTTCTGAGCATCGCTTTCAGTACGGTCGGCGGGGTGCTGTACGGCGTGTTGCGCACGTTGAATCAAACGGTGATCAATGGGCTGCTGCGCATTTACCTGGAGCTGTTCCGTGCGATCCCGGTGCTGGTGTGGCTGTACCTGCTGTTTTTCGGCCTGCCGATTTTCTTCGGCCTGAGCATTCCGAGTTTCTGGTGCGCGGTGTTGGTGCTGTCGCTGTGGGGCGCCAGCGAGGTGGGCGAAGTGGTGCGCGGCGCTTTGCATTCGCTGCCCCGTGGCCAGCGCGAGGCGGGCTTGTCGATTGGCCTGTCCGCCCCGCAGCTGTACGGCTACGTGCTGCTGCCCCAGGCCCTCAAGCGCATGACGCCGCCGACCATCAACGTCTACACGCGCATCATCAAGACCAGCTCCCTGGCGGTGCTGATCGGCGTGGTGGACGTGATCAAGGTGGGCCAGCAAATCATCGAGCGCACCTATGAGTCGGTGTTGATCTACGGCGCGCTGTTCCTGTTTTTCTTCTTCATCTGCTACCCGTTGTCAGCCGCCTCCAAGCTGCTGGAACGGCGCTGGGGCCAAGCATGAGCGCACTGATCGAGTTCCGGGGTTTCAATAAGTTCTTCGGCGACCAGCAGGTGCTCAAGGGCATCGACCTGAGTGTGCAAAGCGGCGAAGTGGTGGTGATCCTCGGCCCCAGCGGCTGTGGCAAAAGCACGTTGCTGCGCTGCCTCAACGGCTTGGAAGCAGCCCATAGCGGCAGCCTGCGGTTTGCCGGCAAGGAGCTGCTGGCGAAACACACGGATTGGCGCCAGGTGCGCCAGGATGTGGGCATGGTGTTCCAGAGCTACCACCTGTTCCCCCATATGAGCGTGCTCGACAACCTGCTGCTCGGCCCGCTGAAAGTGCAAAAGCGCGAGCCCCGCGAAGCGCGCGCCCAGGCAGAAAAACTGTTGGACCGCGTCGGCCTGGCCGACAAGCGCGACGCCTACCCGCGCCAGCTTTCCGGCGGCCAGCAGCAACGCATCGCTATCGTCCGTTCGTTGTGCATGAACCCCCAGGTCATGCTGTTTGACGAAGTCACCGCCGCCCTCGACCCGGAGATGGTCAAGGAAGTGCTGGAAGTGATCCAGGGCCTGGCCCGCGACGGCATGACCCTGCTGATCGTCACCCACGAAATGGCCTTCGCCCGCGCCGTGGCCGACCGCGTGGTGTTCATGGAGGCCGGTCGCATCCTCGAACACAACACCCCCGAAGAATTCTTTACGAACCCGCAAACCGCACGCGCGCAGCAGTTCCTGGAGAAGTTCTCCTTTGTTTCAACACTGCCCAAGAAAACCCAGGAACTGGAGCTGATATGAAAAAGTTACTGCTGCCACTGTTTGCCGTTGCCTTACTGGCCGGCTGCGATAAAAAGGCCGAAGAGCCCGCTAAACCTGCCGCCGCCGTGAGTTACATCGACAAGATCAAGGCGCGCGACAAACTCATCGTTGGCGTGTTCACCGACAAACCACCGTTCGGCTTTGTCAACGAAGCCGGGCGCTACGTCGGCTTCGATACCGACATCGGCCGCCGATTCGCCAAGGACTTGCTGGGCGATGAGAACAAAGTCGAATTCGTCGCCGTCGAGCCGGCCAGCCGTATTCCCTTCCTGCAAAGCGACAAGGTCGACCTGATCCTCGCCAACATGACCGTGACCCCGGAGCGTAGGGAAGCGGTGGATTTCACCAACCCCAACCTGAAAGTCGCGGTACAGGCTCTCGTGCCCAACGACAGCCCGGTCAAGAGCCTGGATGACCTGGCTACCCGCACCACCATCGTCACCACTGGCACCACGGCCGATATCTGGCTGACCAAGAACCACCCGGACTGGAAACTGCTCAAGTTCGAGAAAAACTCCGAGTCGTTGCAGGCGCTGTCGGCCGGGCGTGGGGATGCGTACGCGCAAGACAACCTGGTGCTGTTCAGCTGGGCCAAGCAGAACCCGGGCTACCGCGTGTTGGAACAGAAACTCGGCGACGAGGCCCCGATCGCACCAGCGGTGAAGAAGGGCAATATCGAATTGCGTGACTGGGTGAATGCCGAGTTGGCGAAGCTGGGTGAGGAGAAGTTCTTGCTCAAGTTATATGACCAATATGTGCGCAAAGAACTGAGCGACGACACCAAGCCTGAGAGTGTGATTGTCGAAGGCGGGAAGTGGCAGGGGTGATGCTGCGCTGACTGTTTTACCGCTATCGCAGGCAAGCCCCAATGCCGTTCAGTGAAGGCTTTTTTTGTAGGAGCGAGCTTGCTCGCGAAGAACTCACAGGCGCCGCGTTGATTCAGGAAACACGCGTTATCGTTGACGTTTTTCGTGAGCAAGCTCGCTCCTACAGAAGGCGATGTGCGCTTAACGGACCGGCGTTAGGTCAAACCCCCTCAATACGCCTTCCCCATGCAGAAAAGGAACCCTGATCTAAGCTCACAGTCGCATACACACTGGCACATCGCATCGCGCACAAGGAGTCCGCATGGGCGGTCGTATTTCCATCTGTATGGTCGGCATGGGTTTGGCGGTGTTGCTGAGTGGTTGTGGTCAGGAAAAAACCGAACCCAAGCAGCATTCCCGGGTGTTTGTGCAAACCGTGCAACCCGCGGATTTCGCTGCGGCCGTCACGCTGACCGGTGATATCCAGGCCCGTGTGCAAACCGATTTGTCCTTCCGCGTGGGCGGCAAGATCATTCAGCGCATGGTGGACGTGGGCGACCGGGTCAGCGCCAAGCAAGTGCTGGCCAAGCTCGATCCCAAGGACTTGCAGACCAACGTCGATTCCGCCCAGGCCCAGGTCGTGGCCGAGCAGGCGCGGGTCAAGCAAGCCGCCGCGGCCTTCGTGCGCCAGGAAAAGCTCTTGCCCAAGGGTTACACCAGCCGCAGCGAATATGACAGCGCCCAGGCCGCGTTGCGCAGCAGCCAAAGCGCCTTGGCCGCTGCCCAGGCGCAGTTGGCCAACGCTCGCGAGCAATTGGGCTACACCGCCCTGGTCGCCGAAGCGCCTGGGGTGATTACCGCACGCCAGGCGGAAGTGGGCCAGGTGGTGCAGGCCACCGTACCGATCTTCAGCCTGGCCCGCGACGGCGAGCGTGACGCGGTGTTCGACGTGTATGAATCGTTGCTGGTGGAACCGGCCAATGATGACGTGATGACGGTCAAGTTGCTGGATAAGCCGCACGTGCAGGCCACCGGTAGAATCCGCGAGACCACCCCGGCGGTGAACGCTGCCAGCGGTACCTTGCAGGTGAAGATTGCATTGAACACGTTGCCCCAGGGCATGGACCTGGGCGCCGTGGTCAGCACCACTCTCCATGCCCCGGCCAAGGCCAGTATCGAACTGCCATGGGCGGCGCTGACCAAAGACCTCAGCGAACCCGCCGTATGGCTGGTGGACGGCGACGGCAAGGCGCAGTTGCACAAAGTCAGTGTGGCGCGTTACCTCACCGGCAAGGTGATCATCAGCGACGGCCTCAAGGGTGGCGAAAAAGTCGTGGTGGCGGGCGGGCAATTGCTGCACCCCGGCATGCAGGTCGAGATCGCCCAGGCGCCGGACACGGCGCAGGCCCAGGGCGTGCAACCATGAAGTACCTGACAGTTGTCCTCATCGCCGGCCTGCTGCTCGCGGGCTGCTCCAAGCAGGAACCGCCGCCCGAGCCGGTGCGCCCGGTGCTGTCCATGGAAGTGAAATCCGAAGACCAGGAAACCTTCGGCCGTTTCGCTGGCACCATCCAGGCGCGCTATGAAAGCAACCTCGGCTTTCGTGTTCCCGGTCGCATTGCCCGGCGCGCCGTGGATGTGGGCGCCGAAGTGGAGAAAGGTGCGGTGCTCGCCGTGCTCGACCCCACCGACCAACAAAACCAACTGCGCGCGGCCCAGGGCGACCTCGCGCGCGTCCAGGCGCAATTTATCAACGCCCAGGCCAATGCCCGGCGCCAGCAAGCGTTGTTCAACCGTGGCGTCGGCGCCCAAGCCCAATTGGATGCGGCCCAGACTGACCTGAAAACTACCCAGGCCAGCCTCGACCAGGCCCAGGCCACGGTCAACCAGGCCAAGGACCAGCTCAACTATGCCGAACTGCGCACCGACCATGGCGGCATTGTCACCGCCTGGAGCGCCGAAGCCGGCCAGGTGGTCAGCGCCGGCCAGCAAGTGGTGACCCTGGCCCGCCCGGATGTCAAGGAAGCGGTGATCGACCTGCCCGCCGGCCTTGCCGAGCGCCTGCCGCCGGACGTGGTGTTCCTCGTCGCCGGGCAGCTCGACCCCAGCATCAACACCACCGCCACCGTGCGCGAGATCGAGCCCCAGGCCCAGAGCGCCACGCGTACCCGTCGGGCGCGGCTGACCCTGGCCGAAACACCGCCCGCGTTCCGCCTTGGCACGGCGATCAGTGTGACCTTGAGTTCGACCATCGCCCCACGTATCGAGTTGCCCCTGAGCGCCTTGCAGGAAGTCGATGGCAAGACCCGCATTTGGCTGCTCGATACCCACAGCCAGACCGTGCAACCGCGCGACATCACCGTGCTTAGCCGTGACGCTGACAGCGCCTTGCTCAACGGCGGCGTCAACCCCGGCGAGCGTATCGTCACCGCCGGCGTGAACAGCCTGAAACCCGGGCAGAAAGTCAAAATCGACGAGGACAGCCCGCGATGAAAGGGAGCTTCAACTTATCCGACTGGGCCCTCAAGCATCAGTCCTTCGTCTGGTACCTGATGTTCGTCGCGCTGCTGATGGGCGTGTTCTCCTACCTGAACCTGGGCCGCGAGGAAGACCCTTCGTTCACCATCAAGACCATGGTGATCCAGACCCGCTGGCCGGGTGCGACCCAGGAAGAAACCCTCAAGCAGGTGACCGACCGCATCGAGAAAAAACTCGAAGAGATCGACTCTCTCGACTACGTGAAAAGCTACACCCGGCCTGGAGAGTCCACGGTGTTCGTGTTCCTCAAGGACACCACCAGCGCCAAGGCGATCCCCGAGATCTGGTACCAGGTGCGCAAGAAGCTCGACGATATTCGCGGCACCTTCCCCCAGGGCCTGCAAGGGCCGTCGTTCAACGATGAATTTGGTGATGTGTTCGGCTCGGTGTATGCGTTTACCGGCGATGGCCTGTCGATGCGCCAACTGCGCGATTACGTGGAGCAGGTGCGCGCCGAGATCCGCTCGGTGCCGGGGTTGGGCAAGGTCGAGATGATCGGCCAGCAGGATGAAGTGATTTACCTGAATTTCTCCACGCGCAAACTGGCGGCCCTGGGCATTGACCAGCGCCAGGTGGTGCAGAGCCTGCAATCGCAGAACGCCGTAACGCCCGCTGGGGTGATCGAGGCTGGGCCGGAGCGGATTTCCGTGCGCACCTCCGGGCAGTTTGCTTCGGAAAAAGACCTGGCCGACGTGAACCTGCGGCTCAATGATCGCTTCTATCGCCTGGCGGATATCGCCGAGATCACCCGCGGTTACGTCGACCCGGCGCGGCCGATGTTTCGCTTCAACGGCAAGCCGGCCATCGGCCTGGCTATCGCCATGCAGAAGGGCGGCAATATCCAATCGTTCGGTGAGGCCCTGCACACGCGCATGGACGAGCTGACCGCCGACTTGCCCGTGGGCGTCGGCGTGCACAAGGTCTCCGACCAGGCCGAAGTGGTGGAAGAGGCCGTCGGCGGCTTTACCAGTGCGCTGTTCGAAGCGGTGATCATTGTCTTGGTGGTGAGCTTTATCAGCCTCGGCCTGCGTGCCGGGCTGGTGGTGGCGTGTTCGATCCCGCTGGTGCTGGCGCTGGTGTTCGTGTTCATGGAATACAGCGGCATCACCATGCAGCGTGTGTCGCTGGGCGCGTTGATCATCGCCCTCGGCTTGTTGGTGGACGACGCGATGATCACCGTGGAAATGATGATCACACGCCTGGAAAAAGGCGAAACCAAGGAACAGGCGGCGACCTACGCGTACACGTCCACGGCATTCCCCATGCTCACCGGCACGCTGGTGACCGTGGCCGGCTTTGTCCCGATTGGCCTGAACGCCAGCTCGGCGGGGGAGTACACCTTCACCCTGTTCGCGGTCATTGCGGTGGCGATGCTGGTGTCGTGGGTGGTGGCGGTGCTGTTTGCGCCGGTGATTGGCGTGCATATCCTCAGTGCCAATGTGAAGCCCCATGGCAACGAACCGGGGCGCATCGGCCGCGCGTTCAATGGCGGTATGCTCTGGGCCATGCGCAACCGTTGGTGGGCGATCGGCATCACCGTGGCCCTGTTTGCCGCGTCGGTGTTTTCCATGCAGTTCGTGCAGAACCAGTTCTTCCCGTCGTCGGACCGCCCGGAAATCCTCGTCGACCTCAACCTGCCGCAAAACGCCTCGATCAATGAAACCCGCAAGGCGGTCGACCGCCTCGAAGCCATCATCAAGGACGACCCGGACATCGCGCGCTGGAGCACCTACATCGGCCAGGGCGCGATCCGTTTCTACCTGCCCCTCGACCAGCAACTGGAGAACCCGTATTACGCGCAGTTGGTGATTGTCAGTAAGGGCCTGGAAGAGCGCGGTGCGTTGATCACGCGTCTGCAAAAACGCCTGCGTGACGATTTTGTCGGTGTCGGCAGCTTTGTGCAGCCGCTGGAAATGGGCCCGCCGGTGGGGCGGCCGATCCAGTACCGCGTTTCCGGTAAAGACACCGACCAGGTGCGCAAGCACGCCATCGAATTGGCGACCTTGCTCGACAAGAACAGCCACCTGGGCGAGATCATTTACGACTGGAACGAGCCGGGCAAAGTGCTGAGGGTCGACATCGCCCAGGACAAGGCGCGGCAGTTGGGTTTGTCATCCGAAGACGTCGCGCAGTTGATGAACAGCGTGGTCAGCGGGGCCTCGGTGACCCAGGTGCATGACGATATCTACCTGATCAACGTGGTCGGCCGCGCCGTAGACGCCGAACGTGGCACGCCGGAAACCTTGCAGAACCTGCAGATCGTGACACCCAACGGCACCTCGATCCCGCTGCTGGCCTTCGCCACCGTGCGCTATGAGTTGGAGCAGCCGCTGGTGTGGCGCCGCGACCGCAAGCCGACCATCACCATCAAGGCGGCGGTGCGCGACGAGATGCAGCCCACTGACCTGGTCAAGCAGCTCAAGCCCGAGATCGACGCGTTCAGCGCCGGCCTGCCGGTGGGCTACACGGTCGCCACGGGCGGCACCGTGGAAGAAAGCGGCAAGGCCCAGGGCCCGATTGCCAGCGTGGTGCCGTTGATGCTGTTTTTGATGGCGACCTTCCTGATGATCCAACTGCACAGTGTGCAGAAGATGTTCCTGGTGGCCAGTGTCGCGCCGCTGGGACTGATCGGCGTGGTGCTGGCGCTGATCCCCACAGGCACGCCCATGGGCTTTGTGGCGATCCTCGGTATTCTCGCGCTGATCGGCATCATCATCCGCAACTCGGTGATCCTGGTGACGCAGATTCACGAATATGAAGTGGCCGGCCATTCGCCGTGGGATGCGGTGGTGCAAGCCACCGAGCACCGGCGCCGGCCGATCCTGCTCACGGCCGCGGCGGCCAGCCTGGGCATGATCCCGATTGCACGGGAAGTGTTCTGGGGGCCGATGGCCTACGCGATGATTGGCGGCATCATCATCGCCACCTTGCTGACGCTGTTGTTCCTGCCGGCGCTGTATGTGGCCTGGTACAAGATCCGCGAACCCCAACAGTAACCTGTGGCGAGCGGGCTTGTTGTGATGAACGGGTTTGTTGTGGCTAGCGGGCTTGTTGTGGCGAGCGGGCTTGCCCCGCGTTGGGCTGCGAAGCAGCCCCAATAAGGCCGCCGCATTTCTTCTGGTAGAACCGGGAGGCTGGTTTTAGGGCCGCTACGCGCCCCAACGCGAGGCAAGCCCTAATGCCGTTCAGTTAAGCGTACATCGCCTTCTGTAGGAGCGAGCTTGCTCGCGAAAAACGTCAACGATAACGCGTGTTTCCTGAATGAACGCGGCGCCTGTGAGTTTTTCGCGAGCAAGCTCGCTCCTACAAAAAAGCCTTAACTGAACGGCATTAGGGCAAGCCCGCTCGCCACAACAAGCCCGCTCGCCACAGTTACAGTGTTGCTCCTTAACTGACTGGCATCAGGGCTTGCCCCCTCCCACAATGTGTTCTCGGCTGGGCATTTGAGCCGTGGGAAATTTCTGGAAGTGACGCTTGTTACCCTGGCCGACCGTTGAGTGATTTAACCTCCGGCCTCCACCTCTCAACGGTCGCCTGCCATGAACCGTATGCGTCATACCTTGCTGATGTGTTGCTGCTTGCTGTCGCCCGTGGCTTTTGCCAGCACCGTATTGGAAAACCCGTTGTGGCGAGTCGAACTCGACCCGGCCACCCTCGCCATCCGCGTGACACCCAGCGGCCAGCCAGAGGTCCAGGCCTCCAACGGCGTAGCGGCCCGTGCCGTCAGTCAACTTGCACAACACGATCAACAGGCCAGTTGGCAATGGGATGACGGTGCCTATCGGGTAACTGCCAGCCTGGAGCAGCGCGACCTGGTGCTGTCGATCACGGCGCGGGAAGCCGGTGAGCTGCCGATGCTTTTGCAGCCGGCGAGCGCCATGGGCCGAGGGTTGATGTGGCCGCTGGCCGAAGGGCATTACGTGCCGGTCGGCAATACCACGTGGAACACTTTCCTGGTGGCCCAGGGCGACATCAACACCACCCAGGACCTCAGCCTGCCGCTGTGGGGTGTCGATCACGGCGCCTTCACCCTTAACTGGTTGCTGACCAATCCCTATAACAACCGCCTGCGCTGGCGGGGCCAGGCGTTGTCGTTGACCCATGAGTTCACCTCGCTCGCACCTGCCGCCCCCATGACCCTGTTGTTGCACCTGGGTGGAAGCGATCCGCTGGCCGGCGCCAGGCGCTATCGCCAATGGCTGGTTGAGCAGGGCCGCTATGAACCCCTGGCAGACAAGCTGCGGCAAACCCCTGGGGCTGAAAAGCTGCTGGGTGCCAGCCATGTTTACCTGTGGGGCAATGACCTGCTGGCGCCGGAGGATGTGCGTGATTGGCCGCTGTTGCTCAAGCGCTTGCGTGCTCATGAGCTCAAAGGCCTGTTGGACAAGGACTCCGCAAAGATCCTGGCGCAGCCCCGCGGGTTGAATCGCTACGAACAAAACGTGCTGTTGCGCGGCCTCAACGCCGCGATCAACAGGAAGGCCCGGCAGAGTTGGCAGGTGGACGAGCCCGATATGAGCCGTCTTGCCGCCCGCTACGGTGAATTGCGTCGCGAACTGGCCGTGGACTTTGCCGGTGCCCTCGGCGACAGTCCCGACACCTGGGGCAGCCAGGCGGTACAAACCCTGCGCGACGCCGGCTTGCCACGCTTGATGCTGACCCTTGGCGAAGGCTGGGAAGGCGGCCTTTGGCACCCCGAAACCATCCGCGCCGGCGTCGACGCCGGCTACCTGATGGCGCCCTACGATTCCTATCAAACCGCGTTGTCCGCCACCGAAAACCCCGACTGGACCACCGCCCACCTGGGCAACCGGGCCTACCGCGACTGCGCCATCGTGTTGAAGGACGGCAAACTCAAGACCGGCTTCCAGCAGTCCGGCCACTACACTGACCCGCGCTGTGTGCGGCCTCTGCTGGAAGCGCGGGTGAAAGCCGTGCAGGCCAGGGCCGGCTTCAATGCCTGGTTTCTCGATGCGTATGCCACCAGCATGGTGCTCGACAGTTACCGCGACAGCGCTCCGATGACCCAGGCGCAGAACGCTGAAGGCAATATCGATGCGTCCCGTTGGCTGAATACCACGCTGCAAATGCCGACAGGCTCCGAAGACGGCAACGCCATCACCGCCCAGGGCATTCTGTTCGCCCATGGCATGCAAACCCCGGTGCTGGGCTGGGGTGATCGCGACATGACCCAGGACAAGCAGTCGCCCTACTACGTGGGTAACTGGTACCCGCCGGAGCAACCGGCGGTGTTCTTCAAGTCGGTGCCGCTGAACGAGCCGTTTCGTACGCTCTACTTCGACCCGACGCTGCGCCTGCCGCTGTATCAGGCGGTGTTCCACGGCTCGGTGATCACCACCCATCACTGGCTGTTCGACAGCCTCAAACTGAGCAATGTGCGCGCCGAGAACGAGCTGGCCCAACTGCTCTACAACGTGCCGCCGCTGTATCACCTGAGTGCCGCGACGCTCAAGGCGCGGCTGCCGCTGATCCAGCGCCAGGACCGATTTTTTCGACCGTTGCATGAGCGCCTGGCCACCCAGGCGATGACCGGGTTTCGCTGGCTGACGGCGGATCGACAGGTGCAGGAAACCACGTTTGCCGATGGCACGCGGTTGGTGGCGAATTTTTCCACGGCGTCGAGAGAGGGGGTTGCGGCAAGGAGCGTGACAGCGGTGGTGGATGAGAAATCGGTGGTGTATCAGGTGCAGTAGTGGCGTCCATCAGTCCGTCATCGGGGGCAAGCCCCCTCCCACAGGGGCATGCATTTCAAATGTGGGAGGGGGCTACACCCCGATGGCAACCCAGGCAACCCCAGACTCAAGCCTTGCGCCAAACGCTGGCCAGCCAAGGCTGCTGCTCCCGGGGTAATCCCGCCGGGCGGTAGTAATGTTCCAGTTCCACAAACCCGGCGGTGGTGAGCAGTGTTTGCCACGCATCGAGGTCGTGATAAGACCCATACCGCGGCCCATTCCAGCCTTCCTGGTTTTCCCCCCGTGGATTGGAGCTGAACAACACTCCACCTGGTTTCAGCGCCCCATGCAGTTGCCTGAGCACACGCGGCAGTTCCTGCTTGGGGATATGAAACAGCACCGCATTGGCAAAGATGCCGTCAAAGCGTTCAGCGGGCAGTTCCAGCTTGAGGAAATCCTGCTGCAACACCTCACAGCCACTGTCTTCCCGCGCCATCTGCGCAAAGCGTTCCGAACCATCGAGCCCGACGGCGATATGCCCCATGCGCGTAAAGGTCTGCAAATCCCGCCCCGGCCCGCAGCCGAAGTCCAGCACGGTAAAGGGCGGCGTGCCCTGGATATGCCGCAGCAGCGCGTCGATGTTCTGGCTCACATCGTGGTCGCGGGTGCCTTCACGGAAGTCCTCGGCCACCTTGTTGTAGTGGCCGAGGGTGGTGGACGTGATCTGGTCGAGGTCGTCGGGCTTGAGAGGCATGGTGATGAATACCGGGCGCTGAGATGGCCCGACTATACCCCATGTGTCGAGCGGGCTTGCCGTCACACCAGTCAGTTAAGGAGGAGCACTGTAACTGTGACGAGCGGGCTTGCCCTAATGCCGTTCAGTTAAGCGTACATCGCCTTCTGTAGGAGCGAGGGGGACGCCTAGTTCTTGCTCGCGAAAAACGTCAACGATAACGCGTGTTTCCTGAATGAACGCGGCGCCTGTGAGTTTTTCGCGAGCAAGCTCGCTCCTACAAAAAAGCCTTAACTGAACGGCATTAGGGCTTGCCCCGCGTCGGGCTGCGCAGCAGCCCTAGCTTTCAGCGCTTATTCAGCACCCGCGCCAACCGATCGCCACCCAACTGGATCGCCGCCACCAGGATCACCAGCAGCACAATCACCGTGAGCATGATCTGCGTATCGAAACGCTGGTAGCCGTAGCGGTAGGCAATGTCGCCCAAGCCACCGGCGCCGATTGCCCCGGCCATGGCCGACGAGTTGATCATGGTCACCAGGGTGATGGTGAACCCGCCGACAATCCCCGGCAGGGCTTCGGGCAACAGCACGTGCCAGATGATGTGCCAGCGCCGGCAGCCCATGGCCTGTGCGGCTTCGATCAGGCCGTGGTCGACCTCGCGCAGACTCACTTCGGCGATCCGCGCAAAGAACGGTGTAGCGGCGATAGTCAGCGGTACCACCGCCGCCCATACGCCATAGGTGGTGCCGACGATCAACCGCGTGAACGGGATCAGCGCCACCATCAGGATCAGGAACGGAATGGAGCGGAACAGGTTGACGAACGCCCCCAGCACCCGGTTCAACGCAGGCGCCTGGTAGATGCCGCCCTTGTCGCTGGTGACCAGGAACACCGCCAGCGGAATGCCCACCAGCAACGCGATCAGCGATGACACGCCGACCATCAACAAGGTGTCGAGGGCACCCTGTACTAAACGATCAAACCACATAGCCCACCACCTCCACCTGTTGTGCCCAACGCCCGGCGCGATTGCGCAGCGCTTCGGCGTTATGGGGCGAGCCGTTCACTGCCAGCAGCAGTTGCCCCAGGGCATGCCCCTGGATGCGTTCCACGCCGCCCTGCAGCAAGCGCACGCGCCCGCCAAGTGCGCCGAACAGCGCGGCCAGGTCCGGTTCATCGGTAGCGCTGCCGGTGAACTGCAAGCGCAGCACCACGGCCGCGTCTGACGACGCGGGCGTGGCCTGCAAACGGCTTTGCAGTTCGTCCGGCAGCCCGTGTTGCAACGGTGCCAGCAGGGTCTTGCTGACCTCATGTTGCGGGTTGCCGAACACTTTCCACACCGGGCCTTCCTCGACGATGCGCCCGTGTTCCAGCACGACCACGCGGTCGCAGATTTCGCGGATCACCGCCATCTCGTGAGTGATCAACACGATGGTCAAACCCAGGCGCCGGTTGATCTCGCGCAACAGGCCGAGGATCGATTGGGTGGTCTCCGGGTCGAGGGCCGAGGTGGCCTCGTCGCATAACAGGATTTGTGGGTCGTGCACCAGCGAGCGGGCAATGCCCACACGCTGTTTCTGCCCGCCTGAGAGCTGCGCCGGGTAGGCCTTGTGCTTGTCCTGCAAACCCACCAGTTCCAGCAGCTCACGGACCTTTTGCTCGCGTTGCGGCTTGGGCACGCCGGCGACTTTGAGCGGCAATTCGACGTTCTGCCACACGGTCTTGGCCGACATCAGGTTGAAGTGCTGGAAGATCATGCCGATACGCCGACGCAGCGCCACCAGGCGGTCTTCGTCGTAGTCGCCGATGTCCACCTGATCGATCAGCACGCGCCCGCTGCTGGGTTGCTCCAGGCGGTTGATGGTGCGGATCAGCGATGACTTGCCGGCGCCGCTGCGGCCGATAATGCCGAACACTTCACCACGCTGGATCGCCAGGTCGATGCCTTGCAAGGCATGCACGCTGCCGTCGTAGGTCTTGCCCAGGTTGATAAAGCGCACGTGCGCGCGGTTCAGGTCCGGGTGCAGTTCGGTCTGCTCGGCGTCCCTGGGCGGTAAACCCAGGTCGCGCAGTTGAGAGTGGGCGGCGTTCATTTTTTGTCTTCCCAACCGACTTGGTACAACTTGCCAAGGGATTTATCCAACGCCGCGCGCACCACTGGCGAGTGCTGGTAGATGTCGACGAACTTGATCACGCGCGGGTCGGTTTTGCTTTTGGGCTGGATCACGAACTGGATCACGTATTCCGGGTGGTCGAGACCGTCGAACAGCAGCGCCGACTCGGCATCGAAGGTCTTCGACAGGCGGATATACGCCGGGTAGCCCTGCACCAGGTCCGCATCGTCATACGCGCGCACCAGTTGCACGGCTTCGACTTGCAGGATCTTGATCTTCTTCGGGTTGCTCACGATGTCTTCTTCGGTCGCCTTGTAGCCCACGCCCGGCTTGAGGGTGATCAAGCCGGCCTTGGCCAGCAGTTGCAGGCCGCGACCGCTGTTGATCGGGTCGTTGGCAATCGCCACGCTGGCGCCTTGGGGCAGGTCGTTGATGCTTTTGTATTTTTTCGAATACAGCCCGACGTTGTTGATGATGCCCGGCGCGTACGGCACCAGGTCAAAACCAGCGGCGGCCTTGGCGTTTTCCAGGAACGGGATGTGCTGGAAGTAGTTCACGTCGATGTCACCGGCGGCCAGGCTGACGTTGGGCGCGATCCAGTCGGTGAATTCCACCAGCTCGACTTTCAAGCCTTGCTTGCCGGCTTCGGCGACGGCGGCTTCCAGGGGAATGGCGAAGGCGGCGGTGGTGCCGATTTTCAACGGTGCATCGGCGGCGAACACCGCCGCGCTGAACAACCCGAAGGCCAGGGCCAGTGCTTTGACTGGGTGGGAGAGCAGTGTTTTTTTCATGGTCGATTTCCAGTCATAAGGTATTTGTACAAACAGTGGAGATCCACTGTGGGAGGGGGCTTGCCCCCGATAGCGGTAGTTCAGTTGGCAAATGTGGTGACTGATACACCGCTATCGGGGGCAAGCCCCCTCCCACATTTTTGATCAGTGGCGGTAGGTAGATCCGTGGTGTTGTTCGGGTAAACGGGCTGTGCCGTGGAATACCTTTTCCCGTAGCGTGCCGTTCTCATAATCGGTCTTGTACGACCCACGCTTCTGCAACTCCGGCACCACCAGGTCGATAAAGTCCACGTAGCTTTCCGGCGTCACAATGCGCGTGAGGTTGAAGCCATCCAGGCCGGTTTCGCTGATCCAGGATTCCAGCTCGTCAGCGACCTGTTCGGGCGAGCCGACCAGGGTGATATAGCGCCCACCGAGGGCGTGCTGCTCGAGCAATTTGCGCCGGGTCCAGTCGTTGTTTTGCAGGTTCTTGGTGGCCGACTGGATTGCGTTGCTTTTCACGTACTGGATCGGTTCGTCGATTTCGTATTGGGAAAAATCAATCGCGGTGGACGCCGAGAAATGCGCCACGCCGGCCTCCGCGCTGGCGTAGCTCAAGTACTCGGCGTGCTTGGCCCACGCCAGTTCTTCGGTGGCGCCGACGATCACGTTGAGGCCCATGAACACCTTGATGTCGTCCGGGTTGCGCCCGGCCTCGACTGCGCTGGCGCGCACCTTGTCCACCTGCACCTTGGTCGCGGCCTTGTTTTGCCCGCTGATGAATACACACTCGGCATGCCGCCCGGCGAACAGCAAGCCACGCTCCGAACTGCCGGCCTGGAACAGCACGGGCGTACGCTGCGGCGACGGTTCGCACAGGTGGTAACCCTCCACCTGGTAGAACTCGCCGTGATGCTCGACCTTGTGCACCTTGCCCGGCTGCGCATACACCCGCGCTTGCGGATCGTTGAGCACCGCGTCGTCTTCCCAGCTGCCTTCCCAGAGCTTGTAGAGCACCTCCAGGTATTCATCGGCCTGGTCGTAGCGCCGGTCATGCTCGACCTGTTCGGACAGGCCCATGGCCTTGGCGGCGCTGTCGAGGTAGCCGGTGACGATGTTCCAGCCGACACGGCCACGGCTCAGGTGATCGAGGGTGGACATGCGCCGGGCGAACAGGTACGGCGGCTCATAAGTGAGGTTGGCGGTGAGGCCGAAGCCGAGGTTTCTGGTCACGGCGGCCATCGCCGAGACCAGCAGCAACGGGTCATTGACCGGCAGTTGGATCGACTCCTTGAGCGGCACATCAATCGAGCGCTGGTACACGTCGTACACGCCGACGATATCGGCGATGAACAAACCGTCGAACAACCCGCGCTCCAGGGTTTGCGCCAGGTCGGTCCAGTACTCGATGCTCTTATATTGGGTGGAGGTGTCCCTTGGGTGGGTCCACATACCGTGGTTGATATGCCCGATGCAGTTCATGTTGAAGGCATTGAGCAGGATCTTTTTCTTCGCCATCAGATGGTCCCCCGCAGTGGCGGGTTTTCAGCGTTGAGGTAGTAATTACCTACCGCGTGGTACTTCCAGCGCACCGGGTCGTGCAGGGTGTGCACGCGGGCGTTGCGCCAGTGGCGGTCGAGGCCGTGCTCGGCGAGGGTGGCCTGGCTGCCGGCCAGTTCGAACAGGGTGCTGCCGGCGGCCAGGGAAATCTCGGTGCTCAAGGCGCGCACTTCGGCCACGGCAATCGACGCCGCCGCCACGGTGTCGGCATTGCTGTCGGCCTGGGCGCGGTCGAGGTAAACACCGGCACGTTCCAGCAAGGCTTCGGCAGCGTGCAGGCGGATGCTCAGGTGGCCGAAACTCTTCAGGGTCAGCGGGTCTTCGGTGGCTTTGTCGTTGCCGGAATCGATCCACGGGCGGGTCTTGGTGCGCACAAAGTGCAGCGCGTCCTCGAAGGCGGCGCGGGCGATGCCGGTGTCGATGGCGGCGTGAAGGATCTGCGCCAACGGGCCTACGGTGGTGGGGCGCTCGAAGGCGCTCTGGAACGCAATCACGTCGTGCGCGGCGACCCACACATTGTCGAAGACGACGGAGCCGCTGCCGGTGGTGCGCTGGCCGAAGCCACTCCAGTCGTCGATCACGTTCAGGCCTTCGCTGTCGCGGGGCACGAAGGCCAGTTGCTGGATGCCGTGTTCATCCACCACCGAGGTGGGGATGCGTTGGGCATAGATCGCGCCGGTGGCGTAGAACTTGCGTCCGCTGATACGAAAGCCATCGCCATCGCGGGTGATGGCGGTCACGCGGTCGTGGGCGGTCTTGGTGCCCAGTTCCGCCAGGGCGTTGCCGAAGCGTCGGCCGGCGAGCACTTCGGCGTACAGGCGTTGTTGCTGTTCAGGGCTGCCATTCACGCGCAGCACTTCGAGGGCATAGAAATGGTTTTGCGGAATCTGGCCCAGCGAGGCGTCGGCCTGGGCGATCAGCGCAATGACTTTGGCGAGGGTCACGTTGGATACGCCGGCACCGCCGTATGCCTTGGGCACGCTGATACCCCACAGGCCGGAGCGCGAAAACACGTCCAGTTCGGGCAGCGGCAGGCGGCGTTCGCGGTCGCGCTGGGCGCTGTCGCGGCGCAAGTCTTCGGCCAGGTCGCTGGCGACAATAAGGGCTTGTTCGTCGCTGGTGATAACCGCGACACGGTGAGAAAGGGTCATGAGTTTCTCCAGAGGTCTGGTCGGTTAAATCCAGGAATGGCGAGCCGGCAACGTGCCGTTCAAGCGATAGGCGCCAACGGCGTGATACTTCCAGCGCACCGGGTCGTGCAGGGTGTGCACCCGCGCGTTGCGCCAGTGACGGTCGAGGTTGAATTCGGCGAGGGTGGCGCGGCTGCCGGCCAGTTCGAAGAGTTTTTCGCTGACTAGCAACGACACTTCAGTGGTGAGCACTTTCGCCTCGGCCACGGCAATCGACGCCCGCGCGGCGGACTGGGCGGTGATCGGCGCGGCGCTGACCTGGTCCAGCACCTGACCGGCCTTGCGCAGCAGCGCCTCGGCGGCGTGCAGTTCGATTTTCAGCTTGCCGATATCGGCGATCACATACAGGTCATCGCTGGCGCGTTCGACCTTGGCGTCGATCCACGGGCGCGAACGCTCGCGCACAAAGGCGATGGTGTCATCCAGCGCGCCACGGGCAATGCCGGCGTCGATGGCGGCCTGGATCAATTGCGAGACGGCACCCTGGATATTCGGGCTTTCGCCGATACGCCAGTTCTCGACCACCAGCTCTGCGTCGACCGGCACCTGGTCCAGCAGCACGGTGCCGCTGGCGGTGGTGCGTTGGCCAAAGCCGGACCAATCGTCGACGATGCGCAGCCCTTCGGTGCCACGGCGCACAAATGCCATGACCTGCTTGCCGTCATCGTTCAACGCTTTGACCGCCACCCAATGGGCAAACAGCGCACCGGTGGAATAAAACTTCTGGCCGCTGATCACATAACCGTCGCCCTTGGCGGTGATGCGCGCCTTGAGTTCCAGGGTGTTCCTGGTGCCGCGCTCCGGGCCGCCATTACCAATGCGCCAGCCGTCGAGCACGCTTTGGAACAGCTGCTTTTTCTGGCGCTCGGTGGCGGCACCCTGCAACAGGTGCAGGATGCCGAAATGGTTCTGCGGGATCTGCCCGAGGGCCGGGTCTGCCGCGCTGATGATCGCGAACACATCGGCCAGGGTCACGAACGACACTTGTGGACCGCCGTACTCACGGGGAATGGAAATGCTGCCCAACCCGCTGCGGGTGAATTGCTCGATCTGTGCCCACGGCAACTTGCGCTGCTGGTCGCGCTTGGCGGCTTGCAGGCGCGCAGCCTGGGCCAGCTCATGGGCCGCGCTCAACGCTTGGGCGTCGTTGCGCAGCACAGTGGCTGGCAACAGCAGGGGGGCTACGTCCAGATCACTCTGGGGGGGTGTTAGAGCCAAGTTAGACATCAGCGCCGCTCCTTGGCTGCACGTAATGCCCTGGCGTTGCGCACCGGGGTAATTCTGACCATACCGACCTCGCATTCAATGAAATGAAAACAAAACAATCAGGAATGTCCGGTGGTCCGGTGCATATACCCTAAGCGTGTTAAATCTTTAAATAAACTAACTTTTAGGAATATGCATAGAAGGTCCGTCACCCAGGTTCCAAGGGGGAACCGAGGCGACGCGGTTGATAGGGCAGCGCGTCCCTGGCCGCACGGGTCGGCGCCTGGGGCGCACAGGCGGCGATGCGCAAAGTGCGGGCGGGCGCCCAGCGTGAATTATTGCCAACCCGATCGAGGATGCAGTACGTCACGTCCAGCCGGCTGTCGTCGCCCGCTTCGAGAATCACCGCTGAAGGTACCCACACCTGGATCGCCAGGCCGACGCTGCGCGTCGTTATTTTCGGCAGGTCCAGGCGCACATCACCCCAGCGCAGGGTGATGGCGTCGCCGCTGGCCATGTTCAGGTAAGGCTCGATGGTCAGCGGAATACCGCGACGTACCTGGCTGCCGTTGACGCCGTAACGGCCGATCATCGCGGGTACCCTGATGGGGGCGAGGTTCTGGTTTTCGTCGCTGTACAGCGGCGAGGGCTGGCCGCCTGGGCCGTTGGTCTTGACGCGTACCTGCGTCACCGCCGAGCGGGCCGGGCTGCGGCCGACTTGCATGACCTGGTAGTGAACCTGTGCCAGGCCATCCTGCACGAAGCTTTCGGGCACCCGCAGGTGGGTGGGGGTGCCGACCTTGCACGCCGTTACCCGACGTGAGGCGGCGAAGCAGTTGTTCCAGAACAGTTCGATCAGGTCGCCTTCATCCATGCCCGGATAGGGGGCGATATCGACCTGCAGTTGGGTGGCGGCCAGGGCGTTGATGCCGTGCGGCAGGGCCTGGGGCAGGGTCGGGGCGGTGAGCATGGCCGGGGTTGCAGTACGCGTCATAAGTCATCTCCTTGATGCAGCCAGCAGCAATCGTTCCGGACCTTGGGCGCAGGTGCGCAAACGGGACCGAAAGGAACGATTCAGTGAGTAGCCGGGATAGGATCCAATCCTCTGGGTGCTAGATAAGAGGGTTGGCCAGGGAGCGTCAATGGCGGCAAAAGGCTAAACGGCGGGTTCGGGAAGATTCAGAAGGGTCTGACTGGGCGGCGGATTTTAAGAGGGGGTGGTGGGGCGATTTACTGGCTGGAACAAAGCATTCCTGTAGGAGCTGGCTTGCCAGCGAAGACCGTCCAGACGACACGGTTAATCCGGTTAAACGCGTTATCGTTGACGATTTTCGCTGGCAAGCCAGCTCCTACAGGGTGGGTTTCAGTGGGCCAGGAATTTGCTCAGGAACTGCCGGGTCCGTTCTTCCTTGGGGTTGGCGAACAGCGCCTTGGCTTCACCCTGTTCGACGATCACGCCCTTGTCAAAGAAGATCACCCGGTTGGCCACATCACGGGCAAAGCTCATCTCGTGGGTGACGATGACCATGGTGCGGTTTTCTTCGGCCAGGCTGCGAATGGTCGCCAGCACTTCACCCACCAACTCCGGGTCGAGTGCCGAGGTGGGTTCGTCGAACAGGATCACCTCCGGCTCCATGGCCAAGGCGCGGGCAATCGCCACGCGCTGTTGCTGGCCGCCGGACAGGCGCCGTGGGTAGGACGCTTCCTTGCCCGCCAGGCCGACCTTGGCCAACAAACTGCGACCCAGGGTAACCGCCGCTTCGCGGGGCATCTTCTTGACCACGATCGGGCCTTCGATGACGTTTTCCAGTGCGGTGCGGTGGGGGAACAGGTTGAAGTTCTGGAACACAAAGCCCACGTGCTGGCGCAGACGCCGCACCAGGCCCTGTTGCTGGTTGAGCGGTTTGCTGCCGTCGATCTCGATGTCACCCACCTTGATGCGGCCGCTGGTGGGTTCTTCGAGGAAGTTCAGGCAGCGCAGGAAGGTGGTCTTGCCGGAACCGCTGGGGCCGATGATGGCGACGACTTCGCCTTCCTTGACCTCAAGGTCGATACCGTTGAGCACCACCTGGCCGTTGAATTGTTTGGTCAGTTTTTCAACCACGATCATGCTTCAAGACTCCAGGTCATGCCGGTTGACCCGGTCTTCCAGGCGGTTTTGGAAGTGCGCCAGGATGCTTGCCAGCACCCAGTAGATCAGGGCGGCGGACAGATACATGGTGAAAATCTCGAAGGTGCGCGCAGACACCAATTGAGCCTGGCGGAATAGCTCCGGCACCTGGATGGTGGCGGCCAGCGCGGTGTCCTTGACCAGCGAAATAAAGCTGTTGCCCAAAGGTGGCAAGGCGGTGCGCATCGCCTGCGGCAGGATGGCCCGGCGCAGGGTCTGCGCACGGGTCATGCCGATACTGGCGGCGGCTTCCCACTGGCCACGCTCGATGGAAGCGATGGCGGCCCGCAGGATTTCACAGGCGTAGGCGGCCATGTTCAGCGAGAAGCCGATCATCGCCGCCGGGATCGGATCCAGCTCGATGCCCACTTGCGGCAAGCCGTAGTAGATCAGGAACAGCTGTACCAGCAAGGGCGTGCCGCGAAAGAACGACACGTAGACGCGGGCTGTCCAGCTCAGCAGCTTGAAGCGCGACAGCCGCATCAAGGCCAGGCCGAAGCCCAGCAGCAAACCGAAAAACATCCCGCCAAGGCTGAGAATCACCGTGTAATACGCGCCCTTGAGCAGAAAGGGCGCGGAGTCCAGCGCGAGTTGGAAACCTGCTTCCATTATTGAGTGACGTCAGCGTTGAAGTACTTCTCGGACAGCTTCTTCAAGGTGCCGTCGGCGCGCAGCTTGTCGAGGGCCTTGTTCACCGCTTCAAGCAACTCGGGCTCGCCTTTGCGCAGGGCGATACCGGCTTCCTGACGGGAGAAGGCGTCGCCGGCAGCGGCGGTGTCCGGGGCTTTCTTGGCGTATTCCAGGGCCGCCAGGCGGTCGATCAGGATGGCGTCGATACGGCCGATGCGCAGGTCCTGGAACTTGGTCGGGTCATCGTTATAGGTCTTGATAATGGCTTTGGGTTGGTTGTCCTTGAGCCATTGTTCGTAGTTGGTGCCCAGGCCTACCCCGACTTTCTTGCCGGCCAGGTCGTTGGCGGTCTTGATGGTGTCGAGGTTCTTTTTCAGTACCAGCGCCTGGATACCGGAAACGGTGTAAGGCGTGGAGAAGTCGTACTTCTTCTTGCGCTCTTCGGAGATGGTGACTTGGTTGACGACGGCATCCAGGCGCTTGGATTCCAGGGCGGCGAGGATGCCGTCCCATGGCGTGGCCTGGAGCTTGACCTTCACGCCCAGCTCTTTGGCCAGGGCTTCGGACAGTTCGACTTCGAAACCGCTGAGCTTGCCGCTTTCATCGACGAAGCTGAACGGCGGGTAGGTGCCTTCCAGGCCGATTTTGATCTCGCCGGCCTTTTTGATATTGCCCAGTTGCTCGCCGGCAACTGCCTGGCCCAGCCAACCAGCCCCGAGAGCCAGCCCCAATGTGCCGACCAGCAAGGTGCGACGGAATACGGAAATAGTCATGAAGAGCCCCTGTGTTTTTTATGTTGAGCGAAGCAGGTGACGCGGTAGTCGTATCCTGCCTTAAAGCGCGAAGCGCGTCTTCGCCTTCGGCGCGATGATAAAGCCGGGTTTTAAGACTTGAAAATAATATAAATCAATTCATTTATGCTTATCTGGAATATGTAGCGACCCTAATGTGGGAGGGGGCTTGCCCCCGATAGCGGTGTATCAGTAACAAGTGAGCTGGCTGACACTCCGCTATCGGGGGCAAGCCCTAATGCCATTCAGTTAAGCGTACATCGCCTTCTGTAGGAGCGAGCTTGCTCGCGAAAAACGTCAACGATAACGCGTGTTTCCTGAATGAACGCGGCGCCTGTAAGTTCTTCGCGAGCAAGCTCGCTCCTACAAAAAAGCCTTAACTGAACGGCATTAGGGCAAGCCCCCTCCCATATTCAGCCCGCGTTTATTCAGCTGAAAACCGAGTCATAGGCAAACAACGCCGGTGCCCCGCCGGTATGCAGGAAAATAATCGGGCCATCTTCAAAGCGCTGGCGTCCGATACCGTCCAGCAAGCCGGCCATGGCCTTGCCAGTGTAGACCGGGTCCAGCAGCAGGCCTTCCTGGCTTGCCAATAGCTTGACCGCCGAAAGGGTGCCGGCGTTCGGTTCGCCATAACGAGGGCCGAAATATTCGTCCCACAGAATCACCTTGAACGCGTCGGGGATGTCCACGCCGAGTAACTCGGCCGTGCGTTCGGCCAGGCCCTGCACTTTCGGCAACTGCGCTTCCTCGGTGCGCGACACCGTAACGCCGATTACCGGCAACTTCGGCAGCACTTCGCTCAAGGCCAGTGCCAGGCCGCTGTGGGTACCGGCGCTGCCGGAGGCCAGCACCACGGCGGCAAACTCGATCCCGCTGGCCTCGATCTGCCCGGCCAGTTCCAGGCCGGCACGCACGTAGCCCAGGGCGCCGAGTGCATTGGAGCCGCCGATGGGGACGAGGTAAGGCTTCTTGCCGTTGCTGCGCAGGCGGTCGGCGAGGGCGTTGAGTTGCTCGTCGACGTTGTCGAGGTTCTCCACCAACTCGACCTTGACGTCGAACAGCTCCAGCAGCAGGCGGTTGCCGTTGCCCAGGTAGTTGGGGTCTTCGGTGCCGGTGGGGTTTTCCAGCAGGGCGACGCAGCCCAGGCCGAGCTTGGCGGCGAGCGCGGCGGTCTGGCGTACGTGGTTGGATTGGATGGCGCCAGCGGTCACCAGGGTGTCGGCCCCCTGGGCGAGGGCATCGGCGGCCAGGTATTCGAGTTTGCGCAGCTTGTTGCCGCCCATGGCCAGCGGCGTGGTGTCATCGCGTTTGACGTAGATATCGCGTCCCAGCCAGGTCGACAGCCGCTCGAGTTTTTCCAGGGCGGTGGCACCGCCCAGCAGTTCCAGACGGTTAAAGCGTTCGAGCTGTTGTTTGATCATGGCTACGCACGGTTGCTAAGTGATGGAGGGACTATAGGCAGGCACTTTTCATCGGGCAACCGTCAATCGCATATGCCGGAAGGTTCTTAGCATCACACCATTGGTTCTTAAGGGCGGCCGGGGTGCATACCGTAAAGTGATGGCCATTTCGTCAGGAGTGAATACCGTGAGTGAGCGTTCCAGTCATTGGCAATTACAGACCATCGTCAGCCAACTGCGCGGCGCCCGTGACCAGTGGCGTGCGCGCAATGGCCGTTTGAGCGGCGAGCACGGCGGGCGTGAGCTGCCCTCGCGCGAAGCCGTGGCGCAGATTCTTGAAGCGCTGTGTGGTGCGCTGTTCCCGATGCGCCTGGGGCCGGTGGACCTGCGTGAAGAGAGTGAAGATTTCTACGTCGGGCATACCCTCGATGTTGCCCTCAACGCTTTGCTCGCTCAGGCGCGCCTGGAACTGCGCTATGCCGCCCGGCAAAGCGGCCAGGACGACAGCGACGTCGACGCCCTTGCCATCCGCCTGATCCAGGACTTCGCCCTGGCCTTGCCGTCCCTGCGCAGCCTGCTCGACACCGACGTGCTGGCCGCTTACCACGGCGACCCTGCCGCGCGCAGCGTGGACGAAGTGCTGCTGTGCTATCCGGGGATCCTCGCGGTGATTCACCATCGCCTGGCGCACCATCTGTACCGGGCCGGCCTGCCGCTTTTGGCGCGGATCAGCGCGGAAATCGCCCACTCGGCCACGGGCATCGACATTCACCCCGGCGCGCAGATTGGCCCAAGCTTCTTTATCGACCATGGGACCGGCGTGGTGATCGGCGAAACCGCGATCATCGGTGAGCGGGTGCGCATCTACCAGGCCGTGACCCTTGGCGCCAAGCGTTTCCCGGCAGATGAAGATGGGCAGTTGCAGAAGGGCCATCCGCGCCATCCGATTGTCGAGGATGACGTGGTGATCTATGCCGGGGCGACGATCCTCGGGCGGATCACCATCGGCAAGGGTTCGACCATTGGCGGTAACGTGTGGCTGACCCGCAGTGTGCCGGCGGGGGCGAATATTACGCAGGCGAATTTGCAGCATGATGATGGGGCGCAGAAATAGCGCCGGTCTTGAAAATCACACACAACCCTGTGGGAGGGGGCTTGCCCCCGATGGCGGTGTGTCAGTCACAGATGCATTGACTGAACCACTGCCATCGGGGGCAAGCCCCCTCCCACATTTTGTGACTGCATTGCAAAGTTGAGCCGTATTTCAGTCAGCAAGGGCTGAACGATTTGCCTCTCCCACCCGTCATATCAATCCTTGAGCTGATGTAGGAATCCCCTACCACTCGGCCCTGCGATTAGTCCCAGACTGCCTATCCATGTTTAACTTGAATGCTCGTTCAAGTTAAACCGGTGGTTCGCTGCCCGCTCACAACAGGAGGCTTACCTTTGCTGAGTCCGTTATTCACAGCCACATCCTTCACCCTCGGGGTGCATCGTTCATGAGTGCATCGTCCACCCCAGCCAGCGGCCTGGTGCGCATGAATGCGCCCGTCTTCTACTTTGCCGCGACCTTCATCCTGCTGTTCGGCATCACTGTCATCGCTATCCCGCAACAGGCTGGTGCCTGGCTGCTGGCGGCGCAAAACTGGGCGGCCAATACGGTCGGCTGGTACTACATGCTGGCGATGACCCTGTATCTGGTCTTCGTGGTGGTCACCGCGTTATCGGGCTACGGCAAGATAAAACTCGGTGCCGACCACGACGAGCCCGAATTCAGTTACCTGTCCTGGGCCGGCATGCTGTTCGCCGCCGGCATCAGCATCACGCTGTTTTTCTTCTGCGTTTCCGAGCCGCTGACCCACTTGGTGCAACCGCCCCAGGGCGAGGCGATGAATGCCGATGCCGCGCGCCAGGCCATGCAGATTCTCTTCCTGCACTGGGGCCTACATGGTTGGGGGGTGTTTGCCTTTGTCGGCATGGCCCTGGCGTACTTCGCCTACCGGCATAACCTGCCGCTGGCCCTGCGCTCGGCGCTGTACCCGCTGATCGGCAAACGCATCAATGGCCCTATCGGCTATGCGGTGGACGGCTTCGGCATCATCGCCACGGTGTTTGGCCTGGGTGCCGACATGGGCTTTGGCGTGCTGCACCTCAACTCCGGCCTCGACTACCTGTTCGGGGTTGCCCACACGCAGTGGATCCAGGTCGGCTTGATCACCTTGATGATGGGCGCGGCGATCCTCGTCGCCGTGGCCGGCGTCGATAAGGGTGTGCGGGTGATGTCCGACATCAACATGCTGCTGGCCTGCGCGCTGCTGCTGTTCGTGTTGTTTGCCGGCCCCACCCAGCACTTGCTCAACACCCTGATCCAGAACATCGGTGATTACCTGGGTGCGCTGCCGACCAAGAGTTTCGATGTGTACGCCTACGACAAACCGAGCGACTGGCTGGGCGGCTGGACGGTGTTCTACTGGGCCTGGTGGATCGCATGGTCGCCGTTCGTGGGCCTGTTTATCGCACGGATTTCCCGTGGCCGGACCATCCGCGAATTCGTGTTCGGCGTGCTGCTGATCCCGCTGGGTTTCACCCTGGCGTGGATGTCGATTTTCGGCAACAGCGCTATCGACCAGGTGCTCAACCACGGGATGAGCGCGCTCGGTCAGTCGGCCATCGATGACCCCTCGATGAGCCTCTACCTGCTGCTGGAAACCTACCCGTGGAGCAAAACCGTCATCGCGGTCACGGTGTTTATCAGCTTCGTGTTCTTCGTCACGTCGGCCGACTCCGGCACGGTGGTGCTCTCGACCCTGTCGTCCAAGGGCGGCAACGCCGATGAAGACGGGCCGAAATGGCTGCGGGTGTTCTGGGGCGCCATGACCGCGCTGGTCACCAGTGCGTTGTTGTTTGCCGGCAGCATCGACTCGCTGAAGTCGGCCGTGGTGCTGACCTCATTGCCGTTCTCGCTGATCCTCTTGCTGATGATGTGGGGGCTGCACAAGGCCTTCTACCTCGAATCGCAAAAGCGCATCGCCCAGTTGCATTCGCTGGCGCCGGTGTCGGCCTCGCGCAAAGGCAAGGGCGGTTGGCGCCAGCGCCTGAGCCAGGCGGTGCACTTCCCATCGCGGGACGAGGTGTACCGCTTCCTCGAATCGACCGTGCGCCCGGCGATCGAAGAAGTGACAGCGGTGTTTGTCGAGAAGGGGCTCTCGGTCGTGACTCAGCCCGATCCTTCCAACGACAGCGTCAGCCTGGAAATCGGCCACGGCGAGGAGCACCCGTTCATCTACCAGGTGCAGATGCGCGGCTACTTCACGCCGTCGTTTGCCCGTGGCGGCATGGGTTCCAAAGAGATCAACAACCGTCGCTACTACCGCGCGGAAGTGCACTTGAGCGAGGGCAGCCAGGACTACGACCTGGTGGGCTACACCAAGGAGCAGATCATCAACGACATCCTCGACCAGTACGAGCGGCACCTGCAGTTTTTACACTTGGTTCGCTAGCCGTTTGTGGGAGGGGGCTGGCCCCCTCCCACAAAAAACCGCGCAAGGCCCTGAATTCACGGGCTTTCTTAAATTTAATTTCATCCGCCTGCGCGCCGTTTTGACGCGTAACTGTCATCTGGCCACTGCGTAATTGTGTGAAGCGTTTGACGCTTTCATTTCAGAACAGTGACGGAGACCGGTACCCATGAAGACGTTTTTAAGCCCTGTGGTGGGAGCCGCCATGGCGAGCTTTATGCTGTCTGCCCATGCCGATTTTATCGATGACAGCCACGCCGACGTGACCCTGCTCAACCGCTACCTCAACCAGCAGGGGCGTGACGTGGTTGGCAGCAATGCCAAGGCCCACAGCATTCGGGATTGGGGCCAGGGGTTCGAGTTCAACTTCAAATCGGGCTACACCGAGGGGCCGGTTGGCTTTGGCTTGGACCTGCAAGCGTTCTACGGCTTGAAGCTGGATTCCGGCGGCGACCTCAACGACAAGGACCACCAGGGCCGCTACCCTGGCAGCATGTTCCCGCTGGACAACGGCAAGTCCGCAGACCAATTCGGTGTGCTCAGCCCGACCTTCAAGATGCGCTTTGCCAAGGATGAGTTGCGCGTTGGCACGCTGTACGGCAACAACCCGGTGCTGGCCAACACCGACGGGCGCCTGTACCAGCAGACCAACACCGGTGTGCAACTGGTGTCCAAGGACCTCAGTGACTTTACCTTCACCGGCGGCGATATTTTCAAGACCAAGATCCGCAACGAAACCGGCGACCAGGGCATGATCACCGCCGGCGGGACCAAAGAAAGTGACCGCTTCCTGTTCGGCGGTGCGGACTACACCGGCCTACAGAACACCACTGTCAGCTTGTGGTACTCCAACCTTGAGGATTACTACCAGCAGTTCTTCCTCGGCGCCAAGCGCCATGACGCCTTGTCAGTCGGTGCGATCGACACCGATGTACGCGTGTTCCGCAGCCTGGGGGTAGGCGGTAACGCCGATGGCGACAAAGACTTTGCCGGCGCCGGTTTATATGGCGATGGCAGCACCAAGGGGCGCATCAACCAGTCCACCGTCAGCCTGCTGGAAAGCTACAGCCTGGAGGGCCATACCGTCGGCCTGGGCATCCAGAAAAACAGTGGCGATAGCGACTTCCCGTACCTGGATTCCGGCCTGAACAGCGGCGATAACCGGCAAGGGCCTGGCTCGGGTGCCGACACTCCGGCGTTGACCAACATGCAGTTGAACAAATTCCAGCACGCGGGTGAGCGCACCTGGCTGGCGCAATACAAATATGACTTCGGCAAGCTTGGCCTCAACGGCCTGACGTTCTCCGCTGCCTATGCCCACGGCGATGACATCCGCACTGCCCAAGGCACCACCAGCGAATGGGAACGTAACGTGGCCGTGGCCTATCAAGTGCCGACCGGGACCCTCAAGGGCCTTGGTGTCACATGGAAAAACGCGCACGCCAGCCCGGACATTACCGGCGCCACGGTGCAGGACGAAAACCGCTTCTATGTCAGCTATGTCGTTCCCCTCTGGTAGGCAATTGCTGTAAAACGGAAAGGCAGACTTAAGCGATTCAGCTGGTTAAAAGGCCTGGGAATATCGTTATTCCCAGGCCTTATTTGCCTACGTCCAAGAGAGGATTCGATGACTTACATTGCTGCCGAAAACCGCTATGAATCTATCCCGTATCGCCGCGTAGGCCGCAGTGGACTGGTGCTGCCGGCACTGTCCCTGGGCCTGTGGCACAACTTTGGCGACAGCACCCCGATCGACACACAACGCGCCCTGTTGCGCACCGCGTTCGACCTTGGGATCAACCACTTCGACCTGGCCAACAACTACGGCCCGCCCTACGGCAGCGCCGAGATCAACTTCGGCCGTTTGCTGCGCGAAGACTTCAAGCACTACCGCGACGAATTGATCATCTCCAGCAAAGCCGGTTGGGACATGTGGCCGGGCCCTTACGGCCAGGGCGGCGGCTCGCGCAAATATGTGCTGGCAAGCCTGGACCAGAGCCTGCAACGCCTGGGCGTCGACTACGTGGATATTTTCTACTCCCACCGCTTCGACGCCGACACCCCCCTGGAAGAAACCGCCAGCGCCCTCGCCACCGCCGTGCAACAGGGCAAGGCGCTGTACATCGGTATCTCTTCTTACTCCGGTGTGAAAACCCGCGAAATCGCCACCCTGCTCAAAGAGTGGAAAGTGCCGCTGCTGATCCACCAACCGGCCTATAACCTGCTTAACCGCTGGGTGGAAAAAGACCTGCTGGACACCACCGAAGAACTCGGCGCCGGGGTGATCGCATTCACGCCGCTGGCCCAGGGCCTGCTCACCGACAAGTACCTCAACGGCGTGCCGGCCGACGCCCGGGTCAACCGTCCGGGTGGCGGTTCGTTGCAGGCCAAGCACCTGTCTGAAACCAACATCGCCCACGTACGTGCACTGAACGAAATCGCCCAGCGCCGTGGCCAAAGCCTGGCGCAACTGGCGCTGGCCTGGACCTTGCGTGACCCTCGGGTGACCAGCGCGCTGATCGGTGCAAGCCGGCCGGAGCAGATCATCGAGAACGTCGGGGCGTTGAAGAACTTGAGCTTCACCTCCGAGGAACTGGCGGAGATCGATCGGTTTGCGCAGGAAGGCGGGATCAACTTGTGGGAAAAGCCATCCAGCGCTGAATAACCCGGCTGCACTGGGTCAATGAGGGAGGGGGCAAGCCCCCTCCCTCATTTGATTTTCAGTGTGGCGACTAGAACGGCACATCCCCAAGAATCGTCGCCCGATGCATCACCCGCCGTTGCGGCCGGTAGTCATCCACCGCGTAATGCTGGGTTACGCGGTTATCCCAGAACGCCACGTCATTTTCCTGCCAGCGCCAGCGAATGGTGAACTCCGGGCGGGTCGCATGGGCGAACAACAGCTTGAGGATCGCCTCGCTTTCAGCAGGCTCAAGCTCATTGATCCTGGTGGTGAAGCCCTCACTGACGAACAGCGACTTGCGCCCACTCACCGGATGCGTGCGCACCACAGGGTGTGACAGCGGTGGGTTCTTCTTGCGGGTTTCTTCCCAGCGCGCCAGGTCTTCGGCGGTGTTGCCGAAGCGCTCCAGCGGGAAGGACTTGATGAAGTCATGGGTTGCCGTCAGTTCGTTGAGCAGCGCTTTCAACGGCTCCGACAACGCCTCGTACGCGGCAATGCCACTGGCCCACAACGTGTCGCCACCAAACGCGGGCAGCTGCTTGGCACTCAACACCGCGCCGAGGGCAGGGGTGGGCAGGAAGGTCACGTCGGTGTGCCATACGGCATTGTCGCGTACGTCGGTGACGGCGGTGTCGAGGATCAGCACTTCGGGCTGTTCCGGCACGTTGGGGTAGATCGGGTGGATGTGCAGGTCGCCGAAATTCGCCGCAAACCGCGCCTGTTGCTGCGGCGTGATCGGCTGGTCGCGGAAGAACAGCACGGAGTAGGTGAGCAACGCCTGTTCGATGGCGTCGCGTTGTTCGATGTTCAGCGGTTGGGTGATATCCACGCCACTGATCTGGGCGCCCAGGGCGGTGCTCAATGGGGTAACGGTCAGGCTGCTCATGCTGTTCTCACTTAATGTGCCTGGCCGTGCCATGGCACTAATTTACGCTGCAGGGCGCGCAGGCCCATTTCCATGGCGAAGGCGATCAGTGCGATCACCAGAATGCCAAGCACCACCACATCGGTGACCAGGAATTGCGCCGCTGACTGCACCATGAAACCCAGGCCGCTGGTGGCGGCGATCAACTCGGCGGCGACCAGGGTCGACCAGCCCACCCCTAAACCAATGCGCACACCGGTGAGAATGTCCGGCAGCGCGCTGGGCAGGATCACATGGCGGATCAACTGCGCGCGGGTGGCGCCCAATGACTGCGCGGCGCGCAGCTTGGCCGGGTCGACGGTGCGCACACCGGTGGCGGTGGCGATGGCGATCGGCGCAAAGATCGCCAGGTAAATCAGCAACACCTTGGACAGCTCGCCGATACCACACCAGATCACGATCAACGGCAGGTAGGCCAGGGGCGGAATCGGCCGGTAGAACTCGATCAGCGGGTCGAGAATGCCGCGGGCAATGCGGTTGGAACCGATGGCAATACCCACGGGGACGGCGGTCAACACCGCAAAGCCCAAGCCCAGGCCGATACGGCTGAGGCTCGCGCCCAGGTGCTGCCACAGAGTGGAATCCATGTAGCCGGAGGTCGCCAGCAACCAGCCCTTTTGCAGCACGGCGGATGGCGGCGGCAGGAACAGCGGTTCGATCAAGCCCGTGGCGGTCACCGCCCACCAGATCGCCAGCAAGGCGACCATGGTCAGCAGGCTGATCCAGCGTGTGCTCAAGCTGCGACGCGCGGGGATAACCACGTGCGCTACCGGTTTTGCAGCGGTGGCGGGGAGTTCGTAGCTGCTCATGCGGACACCTGCCGTTGCGAGAACACTTTGCCCAGCACGTGTTCACGGGTTTCGATAAAGCGTGGGTCGGACTTGATCGCACGCGCCGCTTCACCGGCCGCGTAGCGCTGGCCGAAGTCCAGGTGCAGGCGCTCGACGATCTGGCCTGGGTTGGGCGCCAGCAGGATCAGGTCGGTGGCAAGGAATACGGCCTCTTCGATGTCATGGGTAATCAGGAAGGTCGGCTTGGCCGTGCGCTTCCAGACTTGCAGCAACAGCTCCTGCATCTGCTCGCGGGTGAAGGCATCGAGGGCGCCGAAGGGTTCGTCCATCAGCAATACGCGAGGATCTGCCGCCAGGGCGCGAGCCAGTCCCACGCGCTGTTTCTGCCCGCCTGACAGTTGCCAGATGCGGCGGCTGTCAAAACCGGCCAGGTCCACCAGCGCGAGCATTTCCCGCGCACGGGCTTCGCGTTGCGCCTTGGGCACGCCGGCCAGCTCAAGGCCGAAACCGACGTTGGCCAGCACGTCCTGCCAGGGCAGCAGGGCGTCGTCCTGGAACACCACGCCGCGTTCGGCGCTGGGGCCTTTGACCGGTATGCCATCGAGGGTGATGCGCCCGGCAGAAGGTTCGACAAAGCCGGCGATCAGGTTCAACAGCGAAGTCTTGCCACTGCCGGACGGGCCGAGGGCCACCAGCAATTGCTGAGGCCCAAGGTTCAGTGAAATGTCAGCCAGTACCGGTTCTGTGGCGCCTGGGTACTGTGCGCTGATGCGCTCCAGTTGTAGCAAGGCCATCGCGATGAACTCCTTGAATCAGTGGGTGATGAACTTGGCGCTGACGTAAGGGGCGTAGTCCGGCAGCACGGCCTCGACCTTGCCTTGTTCCTTGAGGAACGCGGCGGTGTCGGTCACCGCTTTGGTGGTCGGTGCGCCCAGCAAGGTCACCTGGTCAGCGGCCAGCGGGTAGACGTTGCCTTGCAGCAGCAACGGGATGTCGCTGGCCTTGGCGCCGGAGAGTTTCACCAGCTTGTCGACGTTGCCTTTGTCGGCCAGCCAGGCTTGTGGGTCTTTGCGGTACTCGGCGTAGGCATCGAGCGTGACTTTGGCGAACGCGCTGACGATTTCCGGGTGTTTCTCGGCAAAGTCCTTGCGCACGATCCACGCATCGAAGGTGGGCGCACCGAACTTGGCCAGTTCGCCGGAGGTGATCAGCACCTTGCCGTTTTCCTTGGCTACGCCCAGGGCTGGGTCCCACACGTAGGTGGCGTCGATATCACCGCGCTTCCAGGCGGCGATGATTGCCGGTGGTGCGAGGTTGAGGATGGTGACTTTCGACGGGTCGATATTCCAATGCTTCAACGCGGCCAACAGGCTGTAGTGGCCGGTGGATACGAACGGTACCGCGACTTTCTTGCCGATCAGGTCCTGGGGGCCGTTGATCCCGGAACCGTTGCGCGCCACCAGGGCTTCGGCACCGCCGATCTGGGTGGCGACGAGGAAGGTTTCCACTGGCACTTTGCGGGTGATCGCAGCGGTCAGTGGGCTGGAACCGAGGTAGCCGATTTGCACATCGCCGGAGGCGATGGCGGCGATGATATCGGCGCCATTGTCGAATTTGCGCCAGTCGATCTTGGCGTGGGTGGCTTTTTCATAAGCACCGTCGGCCTGGGCGACTTTGGCCGGGTCCACGGTGGTCTGGTAGGCGATGGTCACATCCGCCGCCTGGGCAAACAGGCTGGCACCGGCCAGGGACAACGCCGCCAAGAGGCGCAGAGGGGTAAGCAGTTTCAAGGGGAAGCTCCTCAATCAAGCGGCCGAGGGTCGGCATGTGAGGAGACTAAATGATCTAAGAATCCGAAAATAAATAACATTTTCGAATTAGCTTATGTGGAGAAAAGTTGAGGCTGATCTTGAGATTGAAGAAGGCAAATGTGGGAGGGGGCAAGCCCGAATGCCAGTCAGTTAAGGCTTTTTTGTAGGAGCGAGGGGGACGCCTAGTTCTTGCTCGCGAAAAACCTCAACGATAACGCGCGTGTCGTGAATGAACGCGGCGCCTGTGAGTTTTTCGCGAGCAAGAACTAGGCGTCCCCCTCGCTCCTACAGAAGGCGATTTACGCTGGCATTAGGGCAAGCCCCCTGCCACAGGGGACCGAGTAGGTTCTTAGTTACTGATGGCGAGGATGCTCGCCTGGTACGACCCGACAAACACATCAAAGTCGCCCACTTCGTTCTGCTCCAGTTCCGCCTGTTGTGCCAGCGACGTGCGCGCCAGCTCTTCAAAGCGCGCCTGCTCAGCAGCTGGCAGTGGCTCCTGGCGGAAATGCTCGGCATGCACCTCGCTTTGGTGCAGGGAGAACTGCGCGAAGCTTTCCTTGCGTTCGGCCATCGCCGCCAGCACTTGGGCCGAGGGGGTCAGCGACGGGTCGTTGACCTTGGCCAACTGAGCGTCCAGCGCCTGGCTGTGCTCGGTGATGCCGTGGCTTTCATCAAGCAGGGCTGCCAGGGGCGCTATCTGCTCCAGCAACTCGGTGGCCCATTCCTTCATGTCCACGGCCTGGCCCTTGCGCTGCAATTGCAGGCCGGGGCGGCGGCCTTCCTTGACCACGCTGAGGAAGTTGGAGGTGGCGTTGCCGCACTCGTTGTTGGCGAACAACGGGCTGTCGTTCAGCGCGCAATACAACAGGAAGGCGTCGAGGAAGCGCGACTCCGGCAGGTCGATGCCCATCGGCAGGAACGGGTTGATGTCCAGGCAACGCACTTCGATGTACTGGATGCCGCGCGCCATCAGCGCCTGGATCGGCCGCTCGCCGGTGTAGGTCACGCGCTTGGGGCGGATGTTGGAGTAGTACTCGTTTTCGATCTGCAGGATGTTGGTGTTGAGCTGAACCCATTCACCATCCTTGTGGGTGCCGATTTCGACGTAGGGCGCGTAGGGCGTTGCGACTGCCTTGCGCAGGCTGTCGGTGTAGCTGGCGAGGTCGTTGTAGCACGGCGTCAGGCCGGCCTGGGCGTTGCTCTGGTAACCCAGGTCGCTCATGCGCAGGCTGGTGGCGTACGGCAGGTACAGGGTGTCGGCATCCAGCACTTCCAGTTGGTGCGAGCGCCCGCGCAGGAAGCCGGCGTCCAGGGCCGGCGAGGCGCCGAACAGGTACATCAGCAGCCAGCTGTAGCGGCGGAAGTTACGGATCAGCGCGATATAGGCGTCGGACTGGTAGTCGCGGTCGGTGCCAACAAAACCTTCGGTTTCCTTGAGCAGTGGCCACAGCTGTTCCGGCAACGAGAAGTTGTAGTGAATCCCGGCGATGCATTGCATGGTCTTGCCGTAACGCAAGGCCAGGCCCTTGCGGTACACATACTTGAGCTGGCCGATATTGGAGGTGCCGTAGTAGGCAATCGGAATATCTTCCTCGGCCGGCAACGGGCACGGCATCGAGGGGCTCCACAGGTATTCGCTGCCGAGCTTGGAATAAGCGAAGCGATGGATCTTGTCCAGGCTGCTCAGGGTATCGGCCGGGTTGGGCAGGGCTGGTGTAATGAACTCCAGCAGCGATTCCGAGTAGTCGGTGGTGATCTGCTCATGGGTCAACGCGGCGCCCAGGGCTTCAGGGTGCGGGGTTTGCGCCAGGCGTCCCTCACTGGTGACACGCAGGCATTCGCGCTCGATGCCATGCAGGCAATGCTCTAGCAGGGAGAGGTGTTCGCGCTTGCCGAGCAGGGCCAGGCGGCGGTTGAGAAGTTCGCTCAAGTTGGATTCCTTCACGCGTCAGTCGCCCCAATATGGGGGTGGGCAGGACGGTCTACAAGGGTGAAGTTAAAACTGGCGTTATCGCCTGGTTTTGAGTCGATTTGACTCGCTTTGAAAAAGCCTACTTCACTCCATGAATTGGGCTATAGCGCAGCAAGAAAATTCCGACGCCGTTATCGCAGCGCCGAAATTAACTCAAATCGAGGGTGGGGAGCTATAGGACAGCGAAGGTGCCTTGCGCTTTTGCGACAAGTCTTTCGTCCTGGTACACGTCAGCCTCGACCACCAGCGTGCGACGGCCTGCGTGGATCACTCGGGAGGTGCACAGCACATCACCGTCTTCCACGGCGCGGATGTAGTTGATCTTGCACTCGATGGTCGCGCTCTGCTGGTCGAACCCATGGGAACTGGAGCACGCCAGCCCCATGGTGATGTCCACCAGGCTGAAAATCGCCCCGCCATGGAGCTTGCCTGCGCGGTTGCGCAAGTGCGGCTCCAGGGTCAGGGCCACCTCGGCAACGCCTGGCTCCAGGCGTTGCAGGCGGCAGCCGATCAGCTCGCTGAACGCGCTCTGGGTCAAGCCGGCTGGGATCTCCATCAGCGCTTCTTCAACTGCTTGGCATTGGCGAACAGCGAAGCCATGGCGTTGTTGGCCGGGGCGGCGGTCGCGGTTTCCTTGCGCGGCGCGTTGTTCTGCGACTGCCGGGGGGCCGAGCCTGGGCGTGCGCCACGTGCGCCGTCGATTTTCTCGCCGGGGGTGTCGCTCATGCGCATCGACAGGCCGACGCGTTTGCGCGGGATGTCGACTTCCATGACCTTGACCTTGACCACATCACCGGCTTTCACCGCTTCGCGCGGGTCCTTGATGAACTTCTCCGAAAGTGCAGAGATATGCACCAAGCCGTCCTGATGCACGCCGATGTCCACGAAGGCGCCGAAGTTGGTCACGTTGGTCACCACGCCTTCGAGGATCATGCCCAGTTGCAGGTCCTTGAGGTCTTCGACGCCATCCTGGAACTCGGCGGTCTTGAACTCGGGACGCGGGTCGCGGCCAGGTTTCTCCAACTCTTGCAGGATGTCGGTGATGGTCGGTACGCCGAAGGTTTCATCGGTGTACTTCTTCGGGTCCAGGCGCTTGAGGAATGCGGCATCGCCGATCAGCGAACGGATATCGCGGTCGGTCTCGGCGGCAATGCGTTGGACCAGCGGGTAGGCTTCCGGGTGGACCGCCGAGGCGTCCAGTGGGTTGTCGCCGTTCATGACGCGCAGGAAGCCGGCGGCCTGTTCGAAGGTTTTTTCACCCAGGCGGGCGACTTTTTTCAGCGCGGCGCGGGTCTTGAACGCACCGTTTTCGTCGCGATGGGTCACGATGTTCTGGGCCAGGGTGGCGTTGAGCCCGGAGATACGCGCCAGCAGTGCGACGGAGGCGGTGTTCACGTCCACGCCCACGGCGTTCACGCAGTCTTCCACGACCGCATCCAGGCCGCGCGCCAGTTTCAGCTGCGACACGTCGTGCTGGTACTGGCCGACGCCGATGGATTTAGGGTCGATCTTCACCAGCTCGGCCAATGGATCCTGCAGGCGACGGGCGATGGACACGGCGCCACGGATCGACACATCGAGGTCCGGGAATTCCTTGGACGCCAGCTCCGACGCCGAATACACCGATGCGCCAGCCTCGGAGACCATCACCTTGGTCATCTTCATTGCTGGGTATTTTTTGATCAGTTCGGCGGCCAGCTTGTCGGTTTCACGGCTGGCGGTGCCGTTGCCGATGGCGATCAGGTCCACGGCGTGCTTGGCGCACAGGGCGGCCAGGATCGCGAGGGTCTGGTCCCACTTGTTGTGCGGTACGTGGGGGTACACGGTGGCGTGGTCCAGCAACTTGCCGGTGGCGTCGACCACGGCGACCTTGCAGCCGGTGCGCAGGCCCGGGTCGAGGCCCAGTGTGGCGCGCGGGCCGGCCGGGGCGGCCAGCAGCAGGTCATGCAGGTTGTGGGCGAATACGTTGATCGCCTCGGTTTCGGCACCGTCGCGCAGCTCGCCGAGCAGGTCGGTTTCCAGGTGGGTGTAGAGCTTGACCTTCCAGGTCCAGCGCACCACTTCACCGAGCCACTTGTCGGCAGGACGGTTCTGGTTCTGGATGCCGAATTGCTGGCCGATCATGCCTTCGCACGGGTGCATGGTACCGGGCAGTTCGTCGCCGACTTTCAGTGCGGAGCTGAGAATGCCTTCGTTGCGGCCGCGGAAAATCGCCAGGGCGCGGTGGGACGGCATGCTTTTCAGCGGTTCGTCGTGTTCGAAATAGTCACGGAACTTGGCGCCTTCTTCCTCTTTGCCGGCGATGACGCGGGCGCTGAGGGTGGCTTCCTGTTTCAGGTAATTGCGCAGTTTTTCCAGCAGGTTGGCATCTTCGGCGAAACGCTCCATCAGGATGTACTTGGCGCCTTCGAGGGCGGCCTTCACATCGGCGACGCCTTTTTCGGCGTTGATGAAGCGCGCGGCTTCGGTCTCCGGGGTCAGCGACGGGTCGTTGAACAGGCCGTCGGCCAGCTCGCCCAGGCCGGCCTCCAGGGCGATCTGGCCCTTGGTGCGGCGCTTCTGTTTGTAGGGCAGGTAAAGGTCTTCGAGGCGGGTCTTGGTGTCGGCGAGCTTGATGTCGCGTTCCAATTGCGGGGTCAACTTGCCCTGTTCCTCGATGCTGGCGAGGATACTGATGCGCCGTTCGTCGAGTTCTCGCAGGTAGCGCAGGCGTTCTTCCAAGTGTCGCAACTGGATGTCGTCGAGGCTGCCGGTCACTTCTTTTCGGTAACGGGCGATGAAGGGCACCGTGGAGCCTTCATCCAGTAGAGCGACGGCCGCTTCGACCTGTTGTGGGCGTACGCCGAGTTCTTCGGCGATGCGGCTGTTGATGCTGTCCATAAAACCACCTGAAATTCTTAGAAGCAGCTCGCAGGCCCGGAAAACAAGGCCTTGCGAGGCTGGTTGAGCGGCCCGACTGGCGCCGCTGCCTGGGTCAAGAGGCTGCCTATTGACCCTCGAAATCGAAAAAATCACGACAAGCGGGTGAAAAAAGCCCGGCAGTAAGCGGTAACGATCTGACGTTGCCCTGCACGAAGGCGCCGCATTATAACCAGCGTTCTGCCCTTGGGGGGTACTGCGCCAAATGTGAGGCAGGGCACGGGTTCGCTGGCGGTAGAGGAAAAATCTGCTAACAATGCACACGGTGCGTATAACGGCAGCTACGCCATAATGCGCGCCGAGATAAGAGGAGCATCCAATGAGCAGCACTGCACAAACTGCTGAAGGCGAAAAAATTCTCATCGTTGACGACGATCCGGGGCTGAGCAGCCTGCTGGAGCGCTTTTTCAACTCCAAGGGCTATCGTGCCCGCGCGGTACCGAATACCGAGCAGATGGACCGCCTGCTGGGGCGTGAAGTGTTCAACCTGGTCGTACTCGACCTGATGTTGCCTGGCGAAGACGGCCTCACCGCCTGCAAACGCCTGCGCAGCGCAAACAACCAGATTCCCATCATCATGCTGACTGCCAAGGGTGATGAGCTGAGCCGCATCAAGGGCCTGGAACTGGGCGCTGATGACTATCTGGCCAAACCGTTCAACCCTGACGAGTTGATGCTGCGGGTCAAGGCCGTATTGCGTCGCCAGGCACCTTCGGTACCGGGTGCTCCGGGCAGTGAAGACGAAAGCGTCACCTTTGGCGACTACGAGCTGTCCCTGGCCACCCGTGAACTCAAGCGTGGTGACGAAGTTCACATGCTGACTACCGGTGAATTCGCCGTGCTCAAGGCCCTGGTGATGAACGCGCGCCAGCCGCTGACCCGCGACAAGCTGATGAACCTGGCCCGTGGCCGTGAGTGGGATGCCCTGGAACGCTCCATCGACGTGCAGATTTCCCGTCTGCGCCGGATGATCGAGCCGGACCCATCCAAGCCGCGGTATATCCAGACGGTATGGGGTGTGGGTTACGTGTTCGTGCCGGATGGCACCGCAACCAAGTGACCAATGATTTGCAGGGGCGGGTATCCTGGCGATTGGCCCGATGAGGGTCGACGGGATACCCGGCGTCTGCAATTCTGCGAGCGCTGCTCGTTCCTGCAAGGTGTCTAGCTGTCTTCTATGAAAACCCCGCTGTGGTTCCCCCAAAGTTTTTTCTCCCGCACCCTTTGGCTGGTGCTGATCGTCGTTCTGTTCTCCAAGGCACTGACGCTGGTTTATCTATTGATGAACGAGGACGTGCTGGTGGATCGACAATACAGCCACGGCGTTGCACTGACATTGCGTGCCTATTGGGCCGCCGATCCCGAGAACCGCGAGAAGATCGCCAAGGCGGCCACCCTCGTGCGCGTCGCCGGCGCGGGTGTGCCGGAGGGAGAACAGCATTGGCCCTACAGTGAAATCTACCAGCGCCAGATGCAGGCGGAGCTGGGTGAAGACACCGAGGTTCGGTTGCGTATGCACGTTTCTCCAGCGTTGTGGGTGCGCGCGCCGAGCCTGGGTGAAGACTGGTTGAAAGTACCGCTGTACCCGCACCCACTGCGGGGACAGAAGATCTGGAACGTGTTGGGCTGGTTCCTGGCCATCGGCCTGCTCTCGACGGCGTCGGCGTGGATCTTTGTGCGTCAGCTCAACCAGCCTCTCAAACGCCTGGTATTTGCCGCCCGCCAGCTGGGGCAGGGGCGCAGCGTGCGCCTGCCGGTCAGCGATACTCCCAGCGAGATGACCGAGGTGTATGGCGCGTTCAACCAGATGGCGGAGGACGTCGAACAGGCCGGGCGCGAACGCGAGCTCATGCTGGCGGGGGTATCCCATGACTTGCGTACGCCGTTGACGCGATTGCGCTTGTCCCTGGAGCTGATGGGCAACCATACCGACCTGACCGACGACATGGTGCGCGATATCGAGGATATGGACGCGATTCTCGACCAGTTCCTGGCGTTTATCCGAGATGGCCGTGATGAAGTCGTGGAAGAAGTCGACCTCACCGACCTGGTGCGCGAGGTGGTGGCGCCCTACAACCAGAATGGCGAACAGGTGCGTATGCGTCTGGAGCCGATCCAGCCGTTCGCGTTGCGCCGGGTTTCCATGAAGCGCCTGTTGAACAACCTGATCGGAAACGCCTTGCACCACGCCGGTTCCGATGTGGAAGTCGCGGCATATGTGTCCGGCGACAGCGCAGCGCCTTATGTGGTGCTGAGCGTGATGGACCGAGGAGCGGGTATCGATCCTGCGGAGCTGGAAGGCATCTTCAACCCGTTCACCCGTGGCGACCGTGCCCGGGGTGGCAAGGGCACCGGTTTAGGCTTGGCGATTGTGCGGCGGATTGCGTCGATGCATGGCGGTAACGTCGAACTGCGTAACCGTGAGGGCGGCGGTCTGGAGGCACGGGTGCGCTTGCCGCTGGGGCTGATGTTGCCCAGGGACGCGGTCTAGCAAACAACCCAGAGCAAAATAGGGGAGGGGCGGTGCTGTCGCACCGCCCCTCCCGCATTGGGTTATAGGTTGTGTCCGGGGCGGTGGTGCTAGCCCTTGCCTTTGGTCCTGGTCATATTCGGCCCGCCACTCTTCTCCAGGTGCTGAATGATGATCCCCGCCACATCCTTGCCGGTGGTGGTCTCGATCCCTTCCAGGCCCGGCGATGAGTTCACCTCCATCACCAGCGGCCCGTGATTGGAGCGCAAGATATCCACGCCTGCCACGCTCAACCCCATGACCTTGGCCGCCCGTAGCGCGGTCATGCGCTCTTCCGGGGTGATCTTGATCAGGCTGGCGCTGCCGCCCCGGTGCAGGTTGGAGCGGAACTCACCCGGCTTGGCCTGGCGCTTCATTGCTGCAATCACCTTGTCGCCCACCACGAAGCAGCGGATATCCGCACCGCCGGCTTCCTTGATGTACTCCTGCACCATGATGTTCTGCTTGAGGCCCATGAAGGCTTCGATCACCGACTCGGCCGCCGTCGCGGTTTCGCACAGCACCACACCGATACCCTGGGTACCTTCGAGCACCTTGATCACCAGCGGTGCACCGTTGACCATTTCGATCAGGTCGGGGATATCGTCGGGGGAGTGGGCAAACCCGGTGACCGGCAGGCCGATCCCGCGACGCGAAAGCAGTTGCAGGGAACGCAGCTTGTCCCGCGAGCGCGCGATGGCGACCGATTCATTGAGCGGGTACACCCCCATCATTTCAAACTGGCGCAACACGGCGCAGCCATAGAACGTTACCGAGGCGCCAATACGTGGGATCACCGCATCGAATCCCTCCAGCGGCTTGCCGCGGTAGTGAATCTGCGGCTTGTGGCTGGCAATGTTCATGTAGGCACGCAACGTGTCGATCACCACCATTTCATGGCCACGCTCGGTGCCGGCCTCGACCAGGCGGCGGGTGGAATACAGACGCGGGTTTCGCGACAGCACAGCAATCTTCATGCAGCACCTGGGGTAGAAATTGTAGAGACCGGGAACACCGGCTTGTCTTGAACGTACTTGACGCCGGGATTGACCACCAGGTGGCCGTCAATCAGCGCCTTGGAGCCCAGCAGCAGGCGGTAACGCATGGCCTTGCGGCAGGCCAGGGTGAACTCAACTCGCCACACCCGATCACCCAATGCCAAGGTGGTGCTGATCACGTAGCGCACCTGCGCATGGCCGTTGGAGCTCTTGATGGTTTTCATCGTCACCAGGGGTGCTTCGCAGCGGCGGTGGCGCAGTTGTACAACGCTGCCCAGGTGCGCGGTAAAGCGCACCCACTTCTCACCGTCACGCTCAAAAGGCTCGATGTCGGTGGCGTGCAGGCTTGAGGTGCTGGCACCGGTGTCGATCTTGGCGCGCAGGCCAGCCACTCCCAGGTCGGGAAGTGCTACCCACTCACGCAGACCCACAACGGTCAAATGGTCAAATGTCTTCAATATGGGTAACCGGTCAATTCGCCCAAGCCTTCGGTGTAACCTCGGCCAGGGCTTTGAATGCGGGTTTGGCGAACCAGTATCCCTGCATCAGAAATATTCCGCAGTCGGACAGGAAGTCACGCTCCCCGGCACTTTCGATGCCTTCGGCGATGACAGTAACCCCCAACTGCTCACAGATTGTGACAATCCCCTGGACGATGACCTGCCGGACACGATCCTGGTCGACATCGCGAATCAGCGCCATGTCGAGTTTGATCAGGTCAGGTTGGAAATCAGCCAGCAGATTCAGCCCCGAATAGCCCGCGCCGAAATCGTCGATGGCGGTCATGAAGCCGAATTCGCGGTATTCACGCAGAATATTGGTCAAATGGCGATAGTTATCTACATGCTCGCTTTCCAGTGTCTCGAAAATCAGCTGGTTCAGTGGAAAGTTATGTGCCCGGGCTGCCTCCAGGGTGCTGCGAATGCACAGCTCGGGCCGATAGACGGCGTTGGGCATGAAGTTGATGGACAGTCGGGTTTGCATGCCCAGTGCCGCGGCACCGGCAATCGCCAGGGTGCGGCAGCGCTGGTCGAAACGGTAGCGGTTGCTATCGTTGATCTGCTCCAGCACTGACAGCGCCCCTTCGCCATGGGTGCCGCGCACCAGGGCCTCGTGGGCAAAGATCGAATGGTCACGCAGGTCTACGATAGGCTGGTAGGCGAAAGCGAAATCAAAGCCCAGGGGTTCGCTTTGCTGGCACCCCACGCAGCGTTGATCAGGCGAGGTGAGTGAAGTCGGGAATTCGGTCACAGGATATCCTCGCGTAAACAAGTTACTACCTGGCGTATCTTAGGTGAGCCTGGGGGTTTATGCGTCGAAGGGTTTCAACGGTAAAGTTGCGACATTTTTCAGAGCGAGGAATTCAAGTGGCTCAAAAGCAGGAAGAGGAAGAAAAAGTCCGTCTGGACAAGTGGTTGTGGGCGGCGCGTTTCTTTAAAACGCGTGCCCTGGCCAAGGCCGCCATCGAGAGCGGTAAGGTGCATCATCGCGGCGAGCGCTGCAAACCGGGCAAGGAGCCGCGGATCGGCGATGAGTTGCAGGTTCGTATAGGTTTTGAAGAAAAGACCGTCGTGGTCCAGGCCCTTTCCACCGTTCGCCGTGGTGCACCCGAAGCGCAAGCGCTGTATGTCGAAACGGAAGCCAGCATCGCCAAGCGCGAAAATGCGGCGGCCATGCGCAAGGCAGGTGCCACCGGCATGACCACCGATGGCAAGCCGAGCAAGAAGCAGCGCCGCGACCTGTTCAAGTTTCGCGGCAGTGGCAATGATGATTAACCTTGTCGAACGGTGGCGGGCTTGTTGCGGCAAGCCCGCTCGCCGCAGGCTAATGCGTTGCCCTTACGACACTGAGTCGACCGATCAGCGGCACTCGCTGAAACAGGCCGAACAGCGGCGCCGTCACGTGTAGCAAAGCGCCCGACACCTTCGCCGCAAACGGCGTGTAATACCCCCACCCCAGCGCCAGCAACGCCAGCAGCACGCCGCCGATGTAATCGTCCTGGCCCCAGTGCGCCCCCGCCACCAGGCGCGGCATCATGAACAACAGCGCCAGGCCCCAGATCACCAGTACCTGGCCAACCCGCCTGGCGAACACGGTCATGAACATCCCCCAGATCAGCAACACCGAAGCATGGTCCCCCGGGAAGCTCTGGCTCGAACGGTCTTTCAGCTCCCAGGCCTTCTCCAGGCCAGGGAAAAAGTCACTCATTTGAATGGCGCCGCTGATGACCATCGACGGGCTGCTGTGTTGCCAGCCCATCTGTGCCGCGAGTTTGGAAAACAGCATGCGGATGAACAGCAACAGCAGCAGAATGCCGACAAATCCTAACGTCGCCTGGCGCACCTGCGCGGCCTTGAATACCCAGTCACCGCGAATCAGCAACGTCAGCAAGATAACCCCGACCACCGCATCAAACGGCCGCAGACTGGCTACGGCCCACGTGTGCAGCCAGGTCGGGCTGGTCGCCAGCGGGTCATTGAGCAGGTGAAACAGCCACTCGTCGAAAATCACACACAGCATCTGGCCCGTGGGCCACAGCCAAAAAACCAGCAGTCCGATAGCGAGTAGATTGCAAAGAGCCCATCGCCGGAGGTTCCACTTGGCTTGGAACAAACCCGGATTGTTCATAAACTGTCCCTCTTCGCTCTATATAAGCTCTCTGTTGCCAGGAGAAAACCGCACCAATTTGGTGCTAAAGCGTTTAATTTTATAAACCTTGTCATCAATTTGTCATCAATTCAGATACCCAGACCTATGACTGATTTACCGGATACCGACTTCACCCAACGCTTCATCTTCGACGAGATCGACGCCCGCGGCGAACTGGTCTCGCTGGAGCGCAGCTATGCCGAAGTCCTTGCCAAGCACCCCTATCCGGAGCCGGTCGCGCAACTGCTCGGTGAGTTGATGGCGGCGGCTTCGCTGCTGGTAGGCACCATGAAATTCGATGGTTTGCTGATTCTTCAGGCGCGGTCCGAAGGCCCTGTTCCGATGCTGATGATCGAATGTTCCAGCGAGCGGGAAATCCGTGGCCTGGCCCGTTACGACGCCGACTTGATCGCCCCGGACGCGACCCTGTCCGACCTGATGGCCAACGGCGTGCTGGCAATTACCGTTGACCCCACCGAAGGCCAGCGCTACCAGGGCATCGTCGACCTCGACGGCGAAACCCTGTCGGATTGCTTCACCAACTATTTCGTGATGTCCCAGCAAGTCGGCACCAAGTTCTGGCTCAACGCCGACGGCATGTGTGCCCGTGGCCTGTTGTTGCAACAATTGCCGGCCGACCGCATCAAGGACGACGATGAGCGCACCGACAGCTGGCGCAAGCTGACCGCCCTGGCGGGCACCCTCACCGCTGAAGAGCTGCTGGCCCTGGATAACGAAACCATCCTGCATCGCCTCTACCACGAAGAGGCTGTACGCCTGTTCGATGCACAGTCCCTGCGCTTCAATTGCAGCTGCTCGCGCGAGCGTTCGGCCAATGCGCTGGTCAGCCTGGGCCTGGAAGATGCGCAGGCATTGGTGGTGGAGCACGGTGGAAATATCGAGATCGATTGCCAGTTCTGCAACGAGCGCTACCTGTTCGATGCTGCCGATGTGGCTCAATTGTTCGCCGGGGCGGGCATTGATACCCCTTCCGATACCCGCCACTAAAACGTTTAAGTACAGGTAAATCACCTGACAAATGCCGGATTAGCGCTGTTCTGACGGGAGGGCCCTACTTTTTTTGGGCTTTTCTGGCATAATCCGGCCCACTTTTTTCGCGGTAGTAGTGCGCAACTTTCTACTACAAAACGTTTGGAGCACTCGGCCATAGGCCGACGGGGAACCTCATGACGCAAGCCAATAACGCCGTATACACCGATCTGAGTGTTGACGATCTGGTCAAAGAAGCCCTGCAGCGCGGTGAAGGCGTGCTTGCCGATACTGGCGCGCTGGTCGTAGAAACCGGTCACCGTACCGGCCGTTCGCCAGTCGACCGTTTCATCGTTGAAGAGCCTTCCACCCAGGACGCCATTGCCTGGGGCCCGATCAACCGCAAGTTCCCGGCCGACAAGTTCGACGCCCTGTGGGCGCGTGTCGAGGCGTTCAACAACGCGCAAGAGCATTTTGTTTCCCACGTGCATGTAGGGGCTTCCGAAGACCACTACCTGGCCGTGAAGATGACCACCCAGACTGCCTGGCAGAACCTGTTCGGTCGTTGCCTGTTCATCAACCCGGCCAAGTACAACCCGGCCGGCCGTGACGAGTGGCAAGTTCTCAACGTGGCCAACTTCGAATGCGTGCCAGAGCGTGACGGTACCAATTCCGACGGTTGCGTGATCCTCAATTTCGCCCAGAAAAAAGTGCTGATCGCCGGCATGCGCTACGCCGGTGAGATGAAAAAAGCCATGTTCTCGGTACAGAATTTCCTGCTGCCGGCTGCCGACGTTTTGCCGATGCACTGCGCCGCCAACATTGGCGAAGCAGGCGACGTGACCCTGTTCTTCGGCCTGTCCGGCACCGGCAAGACCACCCTGTCCGCCGACGAAAGCCGTTACCTGATCGGTGACGACGAACACGGCTGGGGCGAAGGCGTGGTGTTCAACATCGAAGGCGGTTGCTATGCCAAATGCATCGACCTGTCCGAGAAGAACGAGCCGGTTATCTGGAAAGCCATCAAGCATGGCGCCGTGCTGGAAAACGTCGTCATCGACGAGGCCGGGCACGCCGACTACTCCGATGTCAGCCTGACCCAGAACAGCCGCGCGGCCTACCCGCTTGAGCACGTGGCCAAGCGTTCCGAGAAGAACCTTGGTGGCGAGCCTAACGCGGTGATCTTCCTGACCTGCGACCTGACCGGCGTACTGCCGCCAGTGTCCATCCTCAGCGAAGAACAAGCGGCCTACCACTTCCTGTCCGGCTACACCGCACTGGTGGGCTCGACCGAAATGGGTTCCGGCAGCGGCATCAAGTCGACCTTCTCCACCTGCTTTGGCGCGCCGTTCTTCCCACGCCCTGCCGGTGAGTACGCTGAGCTGCTGATCAAACGCATCCGCGGCTTCGGTTCCAAGGTCTACCTGGTCAACACCGGCTGGACCGGCGGCGGCTACGGCGTCGGCAAGCGCTTCAACATCCCGACCACTCGCGGCGTGATCGCAGCGATCCAGAGCGGCGCGCTGATCGGCGTTGAAACCGAGCACCTCGACACCATCAACCTGGACGTGCCGTTGGCTGTACCGGGTGTTGAGACTGGCCTGTTGAACCCACGTAACACCTGGGCTGACAAGTCGGCTTACGACGAGGCAGCGAAGGCGCTGGCCGGCCTGTTCATCGAGAACTTCAAGAAGTTTGAAGTGAGTGATGCGATCAAGGCTGCGGGTCCGAAGTTGTAAGAGTCAGTCGCTGTTAAAAAGCCGCCCCCAGTGGGCGGCTTTTTTGTGGGCGCTGATCACTGCGCAAGGTGCAGGACTATGGCCCCGACCAGTACCAGCACAACCCCCAGCACCTGCACCGCCGACAAGCGTTCCTTGAAAAACACAAACCCCAGGATCGCCGCAATCCCGCCTGATAACGTACTGATGACCGTCACTACTGACACCGACCCTGCCATCGCCCCCAAGAAAACGCCGAGAAACCATCCAGGTTCATCACACTCGCGCCGGTCAGCGCCGCGCAGTTTTTCAACGGCGGGATCTTTAGGCCATCCTTGATCTTCAGCACCATCACCACCAGCACGCATAGGCCCACCAGGTAGCCGAGCCAGAGCATGGTGATCGCTCCCAGCGTCGGTAGCGTGTAGCGGCCTTGCAACCAGAAACTGGTGCCGTACAGCATCGCGGCGAGCATGGCGTAGGCGATGGAGCGGTTTGACGTGCTGTGGGGGACGCCGTTGTCCTTGTGAATGCTGGAGAGGATTACACCGATGACGCACAGGACAATGCAGCTGAGCTGGATCAGGCTGATGTGTTCGCCGCTCGCCCAGGACAGCAGGGTAGTGACGACGCCGTAGGACGTCACCAGCGGCGCGACGATGGCGGCTTTGCCCAAGGCGAAAGCCTTGGACAGGGCGAGGGCGCCGGAGACGGTGAACAGCGCGGCAGCAATGCCCAGCAGCCAGGTGCTCAGGGAGGCGTTCAGGGCCTTGAGAAGCAAGGCCGGGAAGATCACCAGCAGCAGGGTCATGATCAGGAAGCCGAGGGCTTGGCCGAAGTACACCGCGCGTTTAACGCCCACGGCCCGGGCGTTAAGGCCCACGAGAAAGTCTGTGCCACCCCAGAGCAGGGCGGCCAGCAGGCCCATTGTTACATCCATGTAAGGTCCTTGTTGTTTTGAGCGCGGCTCGCCAGGTTAGCGCAGATCCAATGGTGTGCCTGGAGTCGACGGTCGCTCAGCTCAGGTTTTCCAGCGTCTGCGTATCCCAGCTGTGGGTTTTGATCGCCAGGTAGAGCATGCCGATGGTCAGCGGGACCTTTTCGCCACGCCCCTTGGCTCGACGCTTGAGGAACACGTCAAAGACCGGTGGGTTGAAGTAACGATAAGTGTCGTAGTCGCCCAGGTCGAGGGCAAATTCCTGCTCCAGTGCTTCCATGAGTTGCTTGGCTTCACTGCCGTCACAGCCCAGGTCGAAATTGAGTGAGGTTTGCAGGCGGATGGTCTTGTGTTTCGGCAGGCCGATTTCTTCGTGCAGCAGTTGCAGGAGCTGCTGCATCACGGGGTCTTCGGGGAAGTTGGGGGCGAGGTTCATTGTGGGGGCACGCAGGAGTGGGTGAGGGGGAGGGTTGCGTTGGAGGCGGTAACTGTTTCGAGTGACCAGCAAGCGAATGCCGTAGCTAAAAGCGAGCACCGGAATGCTGTCGAATTGTAGCTCGGTTACCCAGCGCGTGGCGCCAAACAGAAGTGTTGGGCTTGTCACTATCAGGGCGAACCCAAGCCACGTTCTGAGGGCAGGGCGCTTCATCTTTCTGTCGAGCAATACGGCGAGTAAGACGAGGGTGATGAGGATGATCCAAAAAGAGTATTCGGTCATCGTTTCACCCACCTTGGTATTGTCTGACGAAGGTTGAGAGTGATCGCTCAGGGCTGGCCAGGACATGGCTATTGCCAGGCACCACTGCAAAGCGCATCACGGTGAAGATGACCCCGTAGTGGCCGATGTGTTGAGTCCTTTCGATGTTCACGGGTTTCTGCCGAAACAGTTGAGAGGGCGTTATTTTCATTCAGCTACGGGTAACTTCTGTAGAGGGTTGAACGGGTATTTGAAGCAGTTTGGGAAGAGGATGTCGCGGTGTTTGGAGGTTTCCTACAACCGTTTCTGGCACTGGTGACTTAGCAATGCTTCAACAGGCCAAGCTGCTCAATTGTAGGTGCGAGCGGCTCGCGAAGAACTCAACGCTGCCGCGTTTCTTCTGGTTTACCGCGTTATCGTTGATCAGACTGTTCCCGCGCTCCCGCGTGGGAATGCATCCACCCCTGCCGAGGGTTCAAGCCGTGCGCGGATGGCGGGACGCAGAGCGTCACAGGCGGCGCTCCCATGCTGAGTGTGTGGAACGATCATTGCCCTGCAGGCCTGCTGATACACCGCTCGAAAATCGCCTCCAAGCCCCGATAATCACACGCCACCGCGTCAATATTCGCCGGTATCCATGCCGCGTGCTTGACCAGCCACCAGTTCACCGAATATCCCGCGTTCACGATGATCTGTTCAAACAAAATCCGCTGCGCCCGGCCGTTGCCCTCGCGGAAGGGGTGGATGACGTTGAGGTCGCCATAGGCCTCGGCGACCTTGCTCACCAACTCGGTTTGGCTCTCGCCGATAAACCAGTTTGCCTCGGCCATCTGCCGGATGATCTTCGCGGCTTCTGGTGGGATGCGTTCCGGGGTGCAGAACAGGGTGTCGCCTTTCTGGATGTTGACGCTGCGCAGTTCACCGGCCCAGTCGTAGATGTCACCGAACAGGGTGCGATGGATGTGTTGCAGCCGTTCAAGATCGTAGGGCGGCGGGAAGAGTGGGAGGCCGCCTACGGCGATTTCGGATAATTCCCGCTCGGCCTGGTGCAGGCGCGCTTCATCGTGCAAATCGAGGCGGTTGCGCAGGACGCTGCTACCGGGGTAGCAGTACGGATCCTGGCCCACCCCGTATTTGTCGAGCATCAGCGTGGGGTGTTGCGGTACTTGGCGAGGACAGCTTCACGGGTCGGCAGGGGTTTGTCGACATCGGCGGGTTGGGTGTCGAACCCTTCCAGGCGCAGGCTGGCCAGGTAATTGGAACGGCGGATCTTGTGATAGTGATCCTGTTTTTGCTCAAACGTCAGTTCGCTCATCGCAGCGTACTCCTGGGTAGCAAGGTTTGATTGTAGCGCAATGCGTCAGCGGGTAGGCGGGATAAAAACCACGTCACATTTTGTATAAAAAGTCCGCCGGCGTGCTGAATTCAGCGTATGTTTCACCGCAAAATCTTGTAGGACGATTCCGTCCACTACTTAAAGGGAGTTAAGCATGGGTTTGCTTCGTGTCGCTTCGGCGATGTCTTTGTGCGCAGTGGCGTTTTCGATCCAGGCCGAGCAGTTGCCGATCGAGGTGCTCAGCGCAGTGGTCAAGGATCAGAAAATCGCCGACGCCGAAGTGTTGCTGCAACGCAACGGCGCGCAGAACGTGGTAGGCCGTACCAACGCCCAGGGCCAGGTGACCCTCACCAGCGAAGCCGCTGATGATGCCAGCAACCTGTTGATCATCAAGAAGCCCGGCTACTCAAACCTGGTGGTGAAGTGCCCGTGCAAAGGCATGACCTACGCCATCAGCCCAGTGATGGAAAACCTCGACGGCCTGCGTGTGGTGCTGACCTGGGGCAAGACCCCGGAAGACCTCGACTCCCATATGATCTTCCCTGGCAACAATATCTATTTCGAGAATCAGAAAGGTACCGATGCCGAGCTGGACGTGGATGACGTCGACAGCTACGGCCCGGAAACCATCACCCTGCAGAAAAAACACTACGGCGAAAGCTACGTATATGCCGTGCATGACTTCACCAACATCGCCAACCCGGGTTCGCGCCAACTCTCCAACAGCGAAGCCAAGGTGTTCGTGTATATGGGCCAGTCCCTGGTGCGCACCTACTACGTGCCGAAAAACCGCAGTGGCAACCTGTGGACCGTGTTCCGCATGACGGGCAGCGGTGACTTCCAGGACATCAACACCTTCAGCGGTGTGAATGTGGACGCCAAGGATGTGCTCAACGAAGTCAAGCCGTTGCTGGATGACAGCGTCGCGGTCGCGGCCGTGGCTGTCAGCTCTTCCGCACAAACGGATGCGAAGCGTCTGAACCTGCAAGGTGAGGCGGCCTATCAGGCGGGCAAGCTGGATGAAGCCATCGACCTGTTCCGTCAGGCCATCGAGCTGGACAACGGCTTCGGCAAAGCCTACGGCAACCTGGGCCTGGCGTATCAGAAAGCCGGCAACACCGCCGAGTCGATCTGGGCCAACCGCAAGGCCATCGCCCTGGCGAGCGGCGCCAATGCCGCGACCGTGCGGGCCGGTGCCTACTACAACATCGCGCGGATCTACGAAGCGGCGGGGCAGTTCGCGGATGCGTTGCGTCATTACCAGTTGGCCAAGGAGCAGAAGGCCAATCCAGTGTATGACACGGCCATCGAGCGGGTGCAAAACCGCTGATCCAGCCGTAGCGCAGCTCTAAAAATGTGGGAGGGGGCTTGCCCCCGATAGCGGTGGATCGGTTACTCATAACTGACTGATCTACTGCCATCGGGAGCAAGCCCCCTCCCACATTTAGTTTGTGGCGTTCCTACAGACACAGTCGAACTTGTCACATTTGGCCCAAGGCCATGGCTGCACCCTGTGTATCATCCTGTCTCTTTTTTCCTCACGACCTTTCTCGATTCGCTGAATATCCCAGGCTATGTTTTTGAGCCACCTTCAGCGGTCAATGGAGTGACAGCTATGCACGACACCCTCCAGCAGGTCTTTGGTTATCCACAGTTTCGTTCGGGCCAGGAAGAAACCGTCAGCGCCGTACTGGCCGGGCGTTCGGCCGCGGCGATTTTCCCTACCGGGTCGGGAAAGTCCCTGTGTTACCAGCTGTCGGCGGTATTGCTGCCGCACCTGACGTTGGTAGTGTCGCCGTTGCTGGCGCTGATGCAGGACCAATTGGGGTTCCTGCAACGCCATGGCATTTCGGCCGGCAGTATCGATTCGGCCCAGAGCCGCGATGACGCCAACGATGTGATGGCGCGTGCGCGTTCGGGCGAGTTGAAAATCCTGATGATTTCCGTGGAGCGTTTGAAGAACGAGCGCTTTCGCAACTTTCTGCAAAGCGTGCCGATCTCGTTGCTGGTGGTGGACGAAGCGCACTGTATTTCCGAATGGGGTCACAACTTTCGTCCGGACTATCTGAAGCTGCCGGACTACCAGCGCCAGTTCAATATCCCACAAGCGCTGCTGTTGACTGCCACGGCCACGCCCAAGGTGATTGCCGACATGCAGGCCAAGTTCGCCATTGCCCCAGGCGACGTGGTCACCACAGGCTTCTACCGGCCCAACCTCAACCTGCTGGTGGAGCCGGTAGCGGGCGCAGACAAGCGTCGGCGGTTGGTGCAGTGGATGGGCGAACGCGCCAACCAGCCGAGCATCGTCTACGTCACCTTGCAGAAAACCGCCGAGCAGATTGCCGAGTACCTGAACCGCAACGGCATCCAGGCCGAGGCGTATCACGCGGGTTTGCCCCACGATAAGCGCGAGGGCATCCAACAGCGCTTCATGGGGGGACGCTCCAATTGCATCGTCGCCACCATTGCGTTTGGCATGGGGATCGACAAGAGCGACATTCGCAATGTGGTGCACTTCGACCTGCCCAAGTCCATCGAGAACTACAGCCAGGAAATCGGCCGCGCGGGGCGCGATGGCCAGCCGTCCGATTGCCTGGTACTGGCCAACCGCGACAGCCTCAATGTGCTGGAGAACTTTGTGTATGGCGACACGCCCGAGCAGGAAGGGATTCGCCGTGTACTGGAAGAGTTGCAGGCGGTGCGCAGCGATGGGCAGTGGGAGTTCCTGCTGCGTTCGCTGTCGGACCACAGCAACATCCGCGAGCTGCCGCTCAAGACGTTGCTGGTCCAGCTGGAGCTCAAGGGCGTGATCGCCCCGCGCTATGCGTTTTATGCCGAGTACCGCTTCAAGTACCTGATAGAGCCCGACGCCTTGCTGGCGCGTTTTTCCGGCGAGCGCCAGCAGTTTGTCGCGGCGATCGTCCAGGTGTGCAAACGTGCGAAAACCTGGGCGACGGTGGATTTCGACGCGCTGTATCAACAGCACAATGCCGAGCGCAATCGGGTGGTGAAGGCGCTGGATTACTTCCAGGAACAGGGCCTGATCGAGCTGGAAAGCAAGCAGATGACTGAGGTCTATAGCCTGCTCAATACCGACTTTGATCCACAGGCACTGAGTGCTGAGTTATACACAGGCTTCAAGCAGCACGAGGTGGGAGAAGTTGCACGGATTCACGCCATGCTCGACCTGTTTGCCACCGATCATTGCCTGGGGCAACGCCTCGCCCAGTATTTTGGTGATGAGAATGCGCCGCAGCGTTGCGGGCATTGTTCGGTGTGCCACGGTCATGTCGCGCATTTGCCGGCGCCGCCGAGCCTGCCGCCGCTTGTGGATAAAAACTTCATGGGACTGTGCGGTGATTTTATCCACAGGCATCATGAGCACACCGGTCACTTGCCAGGTGCGGAGCGGCTGACGCGCTTCCTGGGCGGTATCAGCGTGCCGTTGTTCACCAAGTTGAAGGCACGGGGCATTCCGGGGTTTGCAGCGCTGGAAGACTACCCCTACGCCGAAGTGCGCGAATGGGCAGCAGCCCATTTGAATGACCTGTAAACCCACTTTCATGAGGTGTGCCCATGCCCGACTCAACGCCCCAACGCGCCGATTACCGTCACTTCCAGCCGATCATCACGCGCTGGCACGACAACGACGTGTATGGCCATGTGAACAACGTGACCTACTACAGCTTCTTTGACACGGCGGTGAATACCTACCTGATCGAGCAGGGCGGGTTGGATATTCACGATGGCGAAGTGGTGGGGTTCGTGGTGAGTTCGGCGTGTGACTACTTTGCGTCGATCGCCTTTCCCGACCGTATAGAAATCGGCCTGCGGGTAGGCAAGTTGGGCAACAGTTCAGTGCAGTATGAGTTGGCGGTGTTCAAGGCGGGCGAAGAGGAGGCCTGTGCGGCGGGACGCTTCGTGCATGTGTTCGTGGATCGTGGGTCGAACCAGCCGGTGACGATTCCGGGGCGATTACGCGAAGCGTTGCAGGGGTTGGTGGCCTGACTTTGCATGGAAACCCATGTGGAAGGGAGCAAGCCCCCTCCCACAGTGTTTCTTCGATGTTCTCTAGACCTGATCAATCACGGTAGTGATGTTTGTTCTTGCGATGCCCATAGGCATGGCCACGGCCAGGATGACCGTCCCGGTAGTAGCGACGGTCGTCACGGCCACGATAACGGCGGTCGTCGTCATCGCTCTTGTTGCCCATGTAGTTGCCCAGTGCGCCACCCGCGCCGCCGCCGGCAGCTGCGCCGATCAGGCTGCCGGTGGTGCCGCCCATGCTGCGGCCTACCACGTTGCCGCCGGCTGCGCCCAGAGCGCCGCCAATAGCGGCTTCGCCGCGGCTGCGTTTGTCGGCGCCCACCGCGCTGCCGCCCGCACCGCCCAGGGCTGCGCCAATGGCCGAACCGGTGTTACCGCCGACCTGCTGGCCCACAACCGAACCGAGTACCCCGCCCAATGCGCCGCCCACACCGGCTTCGGTGGTGCCACCGGCCATGGCTGCGCCACTGACCAGGCCAAGGGACAACAAGAGAATCGAGGAGAACTTCATAGAGAGACCTCAAGAGGATGACGGCGCGATCCTGAGGCTGTATCGACATTGTGACAATAGAAATCCGACCAGTAACACGAGTTGTGCACAATTCCATAAGTTACTGTTTTAGCAGGGGAACTTAAGTAATTTTTGTGGGTCTTTAGCTACTTCGGAACGGCCGCTTTTATGCAAAAGCGGCCTTTTTTGTGTCCGGATTCTCGTCAGGCCGAGCGGGCCATGATCAGCCCACTGTCACTTGCCGCTTCCAAACGAATCGCCACGAACTTCGACGTTGGCGTATGGCTGCCATCCCCCGTGCTTTCCAGCGGCACCAGCGGGTTCACTTCCGGGTAGTAGGCAGCTGCCTGCCCCGCCGGAATATCAAACGCCAGCAAGGTAAAGCCTTTCACCCTGCGCTCCCGACCGTCCTCCCACAACGACACGATGTCAGCCTTCTGCCCCGGCTTGAAACCCAGGCGGATGATGTCGGCTTCGTTGACGAACAGCACGTCACGCTGGCCTTTCACCCCGCGATAGCGGTCATCCAGGCCATATATGGTGGTGTTGTACTGATCGTGGGAACGCATGGATTGCATGATCAGGTCTGGCACGCGACCGGTGGCGTGGGTGCGTTCGTGGATCAGGTCTGCGGGCAGGATATTCGGGCGGAAGTTGGCGCGACCCGACGGTGTGTTCCAGCGACGCGCACCGGCGGAATTACCGAGGTAGAAGCCACCCGGGTGCTTGAGGCGTTCGTTGAAGTCCTTGAAGCCTGGGATGGTGTCGGCGATCAGGTCGCGAATGCGGCTGTAGTCGCCCACCAGCCAGTTCCAGTCCACCGGCTTGCTGCCCAGGGTGGCGGCGGCGATGCCGGCGAGGATGGCCGGCTCGGATTTCATCAGTTTCGACAGCGGCTGCAATTGGCCGTTGGAGTCGTGGACCATGCTGAACGAGTCTTCCACGGTCACGGCCTGCGGGCCTTCGGCCTGGATATCGATGTCGGTACGGCCCAGGCACGGCAGGATCAGTGCGTCTTTGCCGTGGGTCAGGTGGCTGCGGTTGAGCTTGGTGCTGATCTGTACGGTCAGGTCGCAATTGCGCAGTGCTTCGAAGGTGCGCGGGCTGTCCGGCGTGGCTTGGGCGAAGTTGCCGCCCAGGCCGATGAACACCTTGGAGCGACCTTCGAGCATGGCGTGAATCGCTTCCACCACGTTGTGGCCGTTGGTACGTGGCACCTGAAACTGGAAGCGGCGTTCCAGGGCGTCGAGGAACGCCACCGGTGGGCGTTCGTTGATGCCCATGGTGCGGTCGCCCTGCACGTTGCTGTGACCGCGCACCGGGCACAGGCCGGCGCCTGGGCGGCCAATGTTGCCGCGCAACAGCATCAGGTTGGCGATCTCCTGGATGGTCGGCACCGAATGGCGGTGCTGGGTAATGCCCATCGCCCAGCACATGATCACGTTCTTGCCTTTGGCGTACATGCGCGCCGCTTGCTCGATCTCGACCAGGGGCAAGCCGGACTGCGCGACGATTTCATCCCAGGAGGTGTCGTCGATCTGGCCCAGGTAATCGAGCACGTTGGTCGTGTGCTCGTTGAGGAAGTCGTGGTCGAACACCGCTTCCTTGCCTTCAGCCTGGGCCTGGCGCTCCCACAGCAGCAGGAATTTGGCCATGCCACGCAGGATGGCCATGTCGCCCCCCAGCGCCGGGCGGAAGTAGGCGGTATTGGTTGGCTTGTCGCCGTTGGTGAGCATTTCCAACGGGTGCTGCGGATGCTGGAAGCGTTCCAGGCCGCGTTCTTTCAGCGGGTTGATGCACACCACCTGGGCGCCGCGTTTCACGGCCTCACGCAGCGGTTCGAGCATGCGTGGGTGGTTGGTGCCGGGGTTCTGGCCCCAGACGAAAATCGCGTCGGCATGTTCAAAGTCGTCAAAGGTCACGGTGCCTTTGCCGACGCCTACACTTTGCGCCAAGGCCACGCCGCTGGCTTCGTGGCACATGTTCGAGCAGTCCGGGAAGTTGTTGGTGCCGTAGGCGCGTACAAACAATTGATACAGGTACGCCGCTTCGTTGCTGGCACGGCCGGAAGTATAAAACTCGGCCATATCAGGGCTGGGCAGTGCATTGAGGTGCTTGCCGATCAGGTCGAACGCTGCGTCCCAACTGATGGGTTTGTAGCGGTCGGTCTCGGCGTCATAGCGCACCGGTTCGGTCAGGCGGCCCTGGTATTCCAGCCAATAGTCGCTTTGTTCCAGCAGCGCGGTGACGCTGTGCTTGGCGAAGAATGCAGCGTCGACACGGCGCTTGGTGGCTTCCCAGTTGACGGCCTTGGCGCCGTTTTCGCAGAACTTGACCATGCCGCTTTCCGGCGAGTCGCCCCAGGCGCAGCCTGGGCAGTCGAAGCCGCCGTTCTGGTTGGTCTTGAGCATCATGCGGATGTTTTTCAGCGCGTTGTCGCTGGTCAGCCACGCCTGCGCCACGCTGATCAACGCGCCCCAGCCACCCGCCGGGCCTTTGTAGGGCTTGTAGCGCGGGGTTGGGGTTTGGTCGGCTTGGTGGTGATTGCTCATGGCTGGTACTCCATCGCAGGGCTGTAGACCCGCGGCGCACTTTTCTGCGGCAGGTGGATGAGGTTGAGGTTGTGCCGGCGCGCCCATTGCAGGGCCAGGCCGGTGGGCGACGACAGGCTGACCAGGGTCTGGATGCCCGCGCGCAGGACTTTCTGGATCAATTCGAGGCTGCAACGGCTGGTGACAATTGCCAGGCCACCCGCTGTCGGGATCTTTTGGCGGATCAGGGCGCCGATCAACTTATCCAGGGCGTTATGCCGGCCAATGTCTTCGCGGCCCAGCAACAGTTCGCCCTGATTGTTCATAAACACCGCCGCGTGCACGGCGCCACTGTATTGGCCCAAAGGCTGGAAGGCGCTGATGCGTTGGCGCAGGCCGTCGAGCCATGCGGCGGGCGGCAAGGGGGCGCCGGGCAGCACTTGGAGGTCTGGCAGTGCCTGTTCCACGGCTTCCACGCCACACAAACCGCAGCCGCTGGTGCCCGCCAATTGGCGACGCTGCTGCTTGAGGTTCCAAAACGCGCGGCTGGAGATTTGGACTTGAGCGTATTGAGTGGCGCCCGAGCCGCTGAGTTTCAGGTCATAAATGTCGCCAACGTCGGTAATAATGCCGCTACCCATGCTGAACCCGACAATAAAGTCTTCCAGGTCAGTGGGCGTCACCAGCATGACTGCCTGGCTGATGTCGTTATAGGCAATTGCCAGCGCCACTTCTTCCGCCAATGCCGTGCTGGCGGCCTCTGTGTGTTCGAGGTTGCAGAACTGGTAGCTCTGGCTGGCGGCGGGCGCGGACGTTTCAGGGGCGGGCGCCGCGCAGACTGGGCGCTTGGCGTTCATGGGGCAGTACCACCGGCGGATTGATCAGTGTCTAGACTAGGCGCGACAAAGCGTCGCGTCTAATTGCCAGTACTGATCTGCCGATAGATGACGTCGATCAATGCTCTGCCAGCAATTTCTGGTACAGCGCAAAACAGGCTTCCGCCAGCGCCGAACGGGGCGCGCTGCGACGCATGATCAGCCCCAGGCGCGCGAGGGTGTGGGCGTCTTCGATCGGTTGCAGGCGCAAGTGCTCGGTGAGCGCATCCAGGCCACCGTCCAAGGGCATTACCGCGCAGCACAGCCCGCCGTGTACCGCTTGTAACAACTGATGGACGGCATCGGTTTGCAACAGCGGCTGCGGGTGCAGGCCCCGGCTGTGGAAGTTGTGGTCGATGGACTGGCGAAAGTGCATGCCGCTGGTGAGCATGCCCAGGGGCAGTTCGATCAACGCTTCCCAGCTCAGCGGTGTGTCGCCGAAGCTGAAATAGCGCTGGTCGTAGAGCAGGCCCATTCGGGTTTCGCCGAGCGCCAGGGAGTCGAAGCGTTCATTGTCCAGGCGCTCCAGGTACGACACGCCGAGGTCCAGGCGATTGCTCGCCAGTTGTTCCAGAATCTGTTCGGAGCTGAGGGCCGAAAGCTCAAAGCGCAGGCTCGGGTGTTCCTTGTGCAGTTGCTGCATCAACGCCAACGGATCGAAGCTCGACAGCGGCACCACCCCCAGGCGCAACGTACCGACGAGGTTGCCACGACAGGCCGCCGCTTCGGCCTGCAAGCCGTCATACGCTGCCAGCACCGTGCGCGCCCAGGCCAGTACTCGCTCGCCGGGGGCGGTAAAGCCCTCGAAGCGCTGGCCACGATTGACCAGCGGCAGGTCCAGTTCTTCTTCCAGGCTGCGCAGGCGCATCGACAGGGTCGGCTGGGTGATATGGCAACGCGCTGCTGCCTGGCCGAAGTGACGGGTCTCGTCGAGGGCGATGAGGAATTTCAGCTGCTTGATGTCCATCTTCGCTCCAGGGCTTATTCCAATGGCGGGGGGATTCTAGCGCGTTTGGGTCTTTGGTCGGGCTGGAACCCAAGTCTTCGGGGCTGGTCTAGTCTTGGGCATCTGGAAATCAACTATCAAGGAGAGCGCACTATGAGTCTTTTTAGCTTTGTTAAGGAAGCCGGCGAGAAGTTGGTCAAGCTGTTGACGCCGGGCAACGCCAATGCCAGTGATGATCTGAAAAAGCACATTGAAGAAGTCGGGCTGGGTAATCCGGATGTTCACGCCACTGTCGAGGGTGACAAGGTCACGCTTACAGGGACCGTGGCCAGTCAGGAAGAGAAAGAAAAAATCATTCTGGCGGCCGGCAACATTGCCGGTGTGGCCAGTGTGGATGACCAGATCACCGTAACCGGCCCGGTAGTTGCCGCCGCCCGTTTCGTCGTGGTGAAAAAGGGCGACACCCTCAGCGCGATTTCCCTGGCGGTTTACGGCAAGGCCAGCCGGTACAACGATATCTTCGAGGCCAACAAGCCGCTGTTGTCTCATCCAGACAAGATTTACCCAGGGCAGACGCTGCGTATTCCTGAGTAATTCACAAAGTAAAAATGTGGGAGGGGGCTTGCTCCCTCCCACAAGGGGTCAAAGTCCGACAATAAGGTCCCGGTAATTCTCGACTGCGGCAAATTCCCCGGTGTCCTTGGGCCCTTTTTGGCTGTCCGGCTCTTTCACCGCCAGCAAATGCCCCACGCCAAATTTCTGGGCGCTGCGCAGGATCGGCAACGTGTCGTCGATAAACAGGCTGCGCGCCGGGTCGAACCGGATATCGGCTTGCAAGGCATCCCAGAACTGCGGGTTTTCCTTGGCGAAACCGTAGTCGTGGGAGCTGATCAATCGCTCGAAATACGGCGCCAACTCAATGCGTTCCAACTTCAATGACAGCGAGTCACGATGAGCGTTGGTGATCAGGATCACCCGTTTTCCGGCCTGTTTGATCGCCGCCAGAAAGGTATCGGCACCCGGGCGCAGGGCGATCAGGTGGGCGGTTTCCAGCTTGAGCTCGCGCACCGGAATGTTCAGTTCGGTGCTCCAGAAATCCAGGCAATACCATTGCAACTGTCCGGCGTTACGCTCGAACAGCGGCTGCAACTCCATCTCGGCCATGGCCCGACTCACACCATGCAACTGGGCGTAGCGCTGAGGCAGGTGTTCCATCCAGAAATGGTTGTCGTAATGCAGGTCGAGCAGGGTGCCGTCCATGTCCAGCAGGACAGTGTCGATGGCGTGCCAGGGCAAAGAGGGCATGGGGCGGTCTCATGTAAGTAAAGATATCCGACACAGACAATCGGAAAAGCCACGGTATAGTAACCCGATCACGCCAAGGAGCCGCTTATGCGCCAGAAACCCACCGTCCTCGCCCGCGAAATAGTCGCCAGTAGCCGTTTGTTCCGCGTGGAGGAAGTGCAATTGCGCTTTTCCAATGGCGTTGAACGCACCTACGAGCGCCTGGTGGGACGTGGTGCCGGGTACGGCGCGGTGATGATCGTGGCAATGATCGACGCCGACCACGCGCTGCTGGTGGAAGAGTACTGCGGTGGCACCGACGAATACGAGCTGTCCTTGCCCAAGGGGCTGATCGAGCCCGGCGAGGACGTGCTGGCGGCGGCGGACCGCGAGCTCAAGGAGGAAGCCGGTTATGGCGCCCGCCAGTTGGAGCACCTCACTGAGCTGTCACTGTCCCCCGGCTATATGAGCCAGAAAATCCAGGTGGTGCTGGCCACCGACCTCTATGAAGAACGCCTGGAAGGTGATGAACCTGAACCGATGCGCGTGGACAGGGTCAACCTGCGCGAGTTGTCGCAACTGGCGCAAAATGAGCAGTTCAGCGAAGGCCGCGCGCTGGCTGCGTTGTATCTGGTACGAGACCTGTTGACCCAGCGAGGAGCGTTTAGCGCATGAGCGAACTGTTTTTAGGCCACCCGTTTATCGCCCCTGTGATCGAACTGGCTCGCCAGGCGGGTGAAGTCATCCTGCCGTACTGGCGCGCCGAAGTGGCGGTGACGTCCAAGGCTGACGATTCGCCGGTGACGGCCGCGGACCTGGCGGCCCATCACCTGATTCTCGCCGGTTTGACAGCCCTGGACCCGAGTATCCCGGTGTTGTCCGAAGAAGACGCCGATATCGACCAGAGCGTACGCGCCGGCTGGCAGCGGTGGTGGCTGGTGGACCCGCTGGATGGCACCAAGGAATTTATCGCCGGCAGTGAAGAGTTTACCGTCAACATTGCGTTGATCGAACAGGGCCGCGTGATATTTGGCGTGGTATCCATGCCCACCAACGGCCGGTGTTACTTCGGCGGCGCGGGGCTTGGCGCGTGGCGTTCGGACGTGAATGAAGCGCCCAGGCAGATCCAGGTACGCGAGACTCCGGCGGCGGGTGAAGCCTTCACCGTGGTTGCCAGCCGTCGGCACACCAGCCCAGAGCAGGAGCGTTTGCTCAATGGCTTGAGCGAAGGGGTGGGGGAGTTGAAGCTGGCGAATATCGGCAGTTCGTTGAAATTCTGCCTATTGGCCGAAGGCAGCGCCGATTGCTATCCGCGCCTGGCGCCGACCTCGCAGTGGGATACCGCTGCGGCGCAGGGTGTATTGGAAGGGGCGGGCGGCGAGGTACTGGAGTTGAGTGGCGAGCCGTTCAGCTACCCGGCGCGGGCATCGTTGTTGAACCCCTTCTTCCTGGCGTTACCGGCGAAGGCGGCGTGGCGTGAACGCTTGCTGACTTTGGCAAGATCTTAAAACCAGCGCAGATCAAAATGTGGGAGGGGCGGTGCGACGATTCGACTTGCCCCCCCTCCCACATTGGTTTTGTGTGATGGCTTTCAGCGGTGCAGGACGTACTGGCCGGTGAAAGTCACTGCCAGCTCTTCACTGCCCTCATTTACGATCCACGTGTCCAACGTCAACCGCGCCCGGCCATAGCGCTTGTAGGTGGCTAAAAAGCGCTTCCACACCTTCTCCTCCGGCGCCGCGCAAATGGCGGTCGCGTCTTGCGTCACGGGCAGCGGATAGCTGATCTGCCCTTCCTGAATCACGATATGCCCGTCTTCAATCCCTTCCTCGCGCAGTTGCAGGTGCAGCCAGCCCCAACCCGCCAGCACCGCGCCGCAATAGAGGCTGCCACCGAACATAGTGCTCTTGTGGTTGATATTGGCTTGCAAGGGCAGGTGCAATCGCAGTTGGCCGTGTTGCCAGTCGAGCACCTTGAGGCCCATTTCACGGGTCAGGGGGATGTCGTGGTGGAGGATGGATTCCAGGTAACGGCTGTCGCGGCTCATGGCGGCCTCTTGGTGAGTGGGCAGGGTCATTCGTCGTCAGCGCCTTGGTTGCTGCTGTCGGCGAAGTTCAGGCCGTGCTTGCGAAGTTTGTCGTGCAAGGTCTTGCGCGGTACGCCCAGGGCTTCGGCGAGGCTGCGCAGGGAACTGTGGGGGCGGGTCAGTTCGGCGGCGATCAGGCTTTTTTCGAACTGCTCGACCTGTTCGCTCAAGCCGCCCGGGGTCGAGGTCAGCACACCGGTTACCGGATTGTCCGGGGTGTTATCCAGCGCCAACTCCAGGCCGAGGGCAAAGCGTTCTGCGGCGTTCTGCAGTTCGCGCACATTGCCCGGCCAGTTGTGGCGCAACAGCAACGCACGTTGGCCTGGTTGCAGCTCGTGCAGTGGCAGGCCGTGGCGGCTGCTGGCTTCGTCGGCAAAGTGCTGGAACAGCATCAGTGCGTCTTCGCCCCGTTCGCGCAGCGGCGGAATGCGCAACGGTGCGACGTTGAGGCGGTAGTACAAGTCGGCACGGAAGCGGCCCTGGTCGGCGGCCTGGCGCAAGTCTTCCTTGGTGGCCGCGATGATGCGGATATCCAGCGGGATCAACTGATTGCCGCCAAGGCGTTCGACCACGCGTTCCTGTAACAGGCGCAGCAGTTTGACCTGCACATCCAGGCTCATGCTTTCGATTTCATCAAGGAACAGCGTGCCGCCATTGGCGAATTCGAACTTGCCGATACGGCGCTTCTGCGCCCCGGTAAACGCGCCGGGCTCATGGCCAAACAGTTCGCTTTCCACCACCGACTCCGCCAGCGCCCCGGCGTTGATCGCCACGAATGGCCCGCTGCGCCGGTTCGACAGGTCGTGCAGCGCACGGGCCACCACTTCCTTGCCGGCCCCGGTTTCACCCAGGATCAGTACATCGGCGCGGGTCGCTGCCAGTGCGCCGATCTGTTCGCGCAGGCGCAGCATTTGGGGCGAGTGCCCGACCAGGCGTGTGCTCAGTTGCTGGCGATCGCTGAGGGCCAGGCGCAGGCTGCGGTTGTCCAGGACCAGGCGACGCAGGGCCAGGGCGCGGCGCACGCTGTCGAGCAGGGCGTCGCTGGCGAAGGGTTTTTCGAGGAAGTCGTAGGCACCCGCGCGCATGGCTTGCACCGCCAACGGCACGTCGCCGTGGCCGGTGATCAGCAGCACCGGCAGCTCCGGGTCCTGGCCGTGCAGTTCGGCGAGCAGCTCCAGGCCGTCCATGCCGGGCATGCGGATATCGCTGACCACGACCCCCGGCCAGTCCCGCGACAAGCGCGCGGTGAGGCCGGTGGCTTCGCCCAGGGGCAGGACCTTCAGCCCGGCCAGGTCCAGGGTCTGGCACAGGGCCTGACGCAAGTGTGGATCGTCGTCGATCAACACCACCTGAATCTGGTTATCGATACTCATACACTGCGGTCCTCGGACGGTTGCAGACTGACGCCCGGCGAGCCGGCACGCAATTTCAAGGTTAACAGCGCGCCGCCTTCCTTGTGGTTGGCAAACAGCAGCTCGCCGCCAAAGGCGCGCATCAGCGTGTCACAGATGGCCAGGCCCAACCCCAGGCCCTGGGTGCGGGTCTTGGTGGTGTAGAACGGCTCGCTGGCGCGGCCCAGTGCTTCCATGCAAAAGCCAGGGCCATTATCGCGAATGTACAGGTTGACGCCCTGTTCGGTGGTTTGGGCACTCAGCCAGAGTTTGCGCGGCGGGCCTTTTTCAGTGAGGGCGTCGAGGGCATTGGCCAGCAGGTTGCCCAGCACCTGGCGCAGGCGCGTTTCGCCGGCCTCTACCCACAAGGTTGCCTCGGGCAAATCGCGGATCAGTTCCACTTCCATCGAACGCCGTCGCTTGGCCAGCAACGCCAGGGCATCGTCCAGCGCCGGTTGCAGGGCGACGCTTTCCGGCGCGTGCCGATCGCGGCGGGCGAACGCACGCAGGTGGGCGATGATCGAGGCCATGCGCCCGGTCAGTTCGCTGATCAGCTTGAGATTGCCGCGCGCATCGTTGGTGCGTTCATGGTCGAGGAGGATTTCGGCGTTTTCGGCATAGCTGCGAATCGCCGCCAGGGGTTGGTTGAGTTCGTGGCTGATACTCGCCGACATGGTGCCCAGTGCCGACAGTTTGCCCGCTTGCACCAAATCATCCTGGGCGCGCACCAGTTCCTGCTGGGCGTGTTCGCGTTCCAGTACCTCCTGTTTCAGGCGGCGATTGAGCCCTTCCAGGTCGCTGGTCCTCTCGACCACGCGCATCTCCAGCTCGCGACGGGCCTTGGCTTCAAAGGCGATGCGCTCCAGGTAATGACGGCGGCGCTGCATCATCAACCCCAGCAGCAACATCAATACCAGCAGCGTGGCGCCACCTACGGCCACTACCGTGCGCACCGGGCGGTTGATCAGTGAGCGTGGCGCGAGGATTTCCACGTTCCAGCCGGTCTCGGCGATCGCAGTGGATTGGCGCAACCATGCCGTGGAACTCAGGGTCAGCGGTTGCGGGTCGCGGGTCGGGTAGGGCTGGATGGCGATGATGGCCTGGCGCTCTTCATCGGTCAGCGGCCGGGTGGCGCGGAATCGCCATTGCGGGCGCGACGTGAGGATCACCACGCCGTTATGGTCGGTTACCAATAGTTGTTCGGGGGTGTTGCCCCACAGGCTTTCGGTGTGGTCCAGGTCGACCTTGACCACCAGCACGCCGATGATTTTTTCGCCATTGCGCACGGCGGCGGCGAAGAAGTAACCGCGCTTGGCCGAGGTGGTGCCCAGGCCGAAGAACCGTCCCAGCCGCCCGGCCATGGCTTCGCTGAAATACGGGCGGAACGAAAAGTTGCGCCCGACGAAGCTGTCCTGCTTGTCCCAATTGGACGCGGCAAGGGTCTTGCCGGTGGTGTCCATCAGGTACATCACTTCTACCCCGGCCTGGGCGGCGACGTCCTTGAGCAGCAGGTTGGCGTTGACCAGGTTGGTGCTGACGTCCGGTGCCTCCAGCGCGGTGCGCAAGGCCGGCAAGTCACCGAGGATTTGCGGCAGCACCTCGTAGCGGTGCAGCGTGCCCAGCAGGTTGGCGACGTAGAGGTCGAGGGTCTGGCGGTTCTGCCCGGCCAGTTCGCTGCGGTAATAACGCTCGGCCAGGTGCTCCAGCGGCCACAGCAGCGGCGCCAGGCACAGCGCCAGCAGGGCGAGGCTGCGCCAGCGGGGTCTTCGCGGGAGAGGTGGAGTCATGGGTGTCGTGCGCCTGTGGGTACAGGCGCATTATGCCTAGTGCTGCTCGGCAAGACACTCGCGCAATGCGTCTTGCCACTGTGGCTGGCCAACCTGCCACTGCTGGCGCAGGCGGCTGCAATCGAGGCGCGAGTTCAGGGGGCGCTTGGCCGGCGTCGGGTAGGCGCTGGAAGGGATCGCTTCCAGCTCGGCGCAGGGTTTGCCCGCAGCACGCAGATGCTCGCCAATCGCCTGGGCGAAGCCGAACCATGACGTCTCGCCCTGGGCGGTCAGGTGATAGATGCCCCAATCGCCCGCCTGGCCGGCCTGCCAGCGCTCGATCAACGTGCGGGTGCTGTTGGCGATGGTACCGGCCCAGGTCGGAGCACCGATCTGGTCGGCGACGATGCGCATCTGCGGTTTCTCTTGCAGCAGGCGTTGCATGGTCAGCAGGAAGTTCTTGCCGTGGCTGGAATAGACCCAACTGGTGCGCAGGATCAGGTATTGGCCACCCACGGCGGCGATCGCCCGCTCACCGGCCAGCTTGCTTTGGCCATACACACCCAGTGGGTTCGGCACATCGGCTTCGGTGTAGGGCGCAGGTTTACTGCCGTCGAACACGTAGTCGGTGGAGTAATGGATCAGCGGGATGCCCAGGGCCTTGGCTTCCTCGGCGAGGATGCCGGGAGCGATGGCGTTGACGGCGAAAGCCGCGTCCGGTTCGCTTTCGGCCTGATCGACCGCGGTGTGCGCTGCGGCGTTGATGATCAGGCCGGGGCGATGGGCACGGACCTGCTGACGAATCTGCTCGACGTTGGCCAGGTCAAGCTGGTCGCGGCCCAGCACGATGAGTTCGCCCAGGCCCTGGAGCTTTTGTTGCAGCGCCAGGGAGACCTGGCCGTGTTGGCCGGTGATGAGGATTTTTAAAGGGCGGCTCATGGGAACAGGTCGGCCTCCATCAACAGTTTGCCCGCCTGGTCTTTGGCGGACAGTTGCGGCGGTTCAGTCAATTCCCAGTCGATGGCCAACGTCGGGTCATTCCACAGGATGCTGCGCTCGGCGCTCGGCTGGTAGTAGTCGGTGGTCTTGTAGAGGAACTCTGCATGCTCGCTCAGCACCACGAACCCATGGGCGAAGCCTTCCGGCACCCACAGTTGGCGATTGTTCTGTGCCGACAGTCGCACGCCGACCCACTGGCCGAAGTGCGGCGAGCTGCGGCGAATATCCACCGCCACGTCCAGCACTTCGCCGGCGATGACGCGCACCAGTTTGCCTTGGGTGTGTTCGAGCTGGTAGTGCAGGCCCCGCAGCACGCCTTTTTGTGAGCGTGAGTGGTTGTCCTGTACGAAATCACGCTTGAGCCCGGTAGCCGCCTCGAACGCGCGGGCGTTGAAGCTTTCGTAGAAAAAACCGCGCTCATCGCCGAACACTTTCGGTTCAAGGATCAGCACGTCGGGCAGGCAGGTCTGCACTACATTCACGCGCGTTCTCCTGCCAACATGTACAGGTATTGGCCATAGCCGGTCTTGCCGAAATACTGCGCACGCTCCAGCAGGTAATCGCGGTCGATCCAGCCATTTTCGTAGGCGATTTCTTCCAGGCACGCTACTTTCAGCCCCTGGCGATGCTCGATGGTCTGCACATAGGTCGACGCTTCGAGCAGGCTGTCATGGGTCCCTGTGTCGAGCCAGGCAAAGCCACGGCCGAAGCGCTCGACATGCAGGTCGCCGCGCTTGAGGTAGGCGTTGTTGATGTCGGTAATCTCCAGCTCGCCACGGGGTGAAGGCTTGACCGCCTTGGCGATGCTGATCACGTCGTTGTCATAGAAATACAGGCCGGTCACCGCGTACGGCGATTTGGGCTTGGCCGGTTTTTCTTCGATGGACAGGGCGCGGCCGTCTTTGTCGAAGTCGATCACCCCGAAACGCTCCGGGTCCTTGACCCAGTAGCCGAATACGGTAGCCCCGGAGGGGCGCTCGGCCGCGGTACGCAGCTGGTCACTGAAGTGCTGGCCATGGAAGATGTTGTCACCCAGGATCAGGCAGACCGGATCATCGCCGATGAACTCTTCACCGATGATGAACGCTTGGGCCAGGCCATCTGGCGAGGGTTGCTCCGCATAGCTGAAGCGCACGCCAAACTGGCTGCCATCCCCCAGCAGGTTGCGGTATTGGGGCAAGTCGAGCGGTGTGGAAATCACCAGGATGTCCTTGATTCCCGCCAGCATCAGCACCGAGATCGGGTAGTAGATCATCGGTTTGTCATACACCGGCAACAGCTGCTTGGACACCCCCAGGGTAATGGGGTGCAAACGGGTGCCGGAGCCCCCGGCCAATACGATTCCCTTCATCATGCAATCAGATCCTTAAAGTCGGTGTTGCCCAATCGTTCGCCCTGATAACTGCCGTCCTGGACCCTGCGGCACCACTCTAGGTTGTCGAGGTACCACTGCACGGTCTTGCGCAGCCCGGTTTCAAAGGTTTCCTGTGGGACCCAGCCCAGTTCGCGCTCGATCTTGCTGGCGTCGATCGCATAGCGCTGGTCGTGGCCGGGGCGATCCTTGACGAAGGTGATCAGGTCGGTGAATTGCTCGACACCGGCCGGGCGCTGCGGCGCCAGCTCTTCGAGCAGGGCGCAGATGCCGCGCACCACGTCGATGTTTTTCTGCTCGTTATGCCCGCCAATGTTGTAGGTCTCGCCGACCACACCTTCGGTCACCACCTTGAGCAATGCGCGGGCGTGGTCTTCTACGAACAGCCAGTCGCGCACCTGCAAGCCATCGCCATAGACCGGCAACGGCTTGCCCGCCAGGGCATTGAGGATCACCAGCGGGATCAGCTTTTCAGGGAAGTGGAACGGCCCGTAGTTGTTCGAACAATTGGTTAGCAGCACCGGCAGCCCATAGGTACGCTGCCAGGCGCGTACCAGATGGTCGGACGCGGCCTTGCTGGCCGAGTAGGGCGAGCTGGGCGCATAGGGCGTGGTTTCGGTGAACAGGTCGTCCACGCCATGCAGGTCGCCATACACTTCATCGGTGGAGATGTGATGGAAGCGGAACGCGCGCTTGGCGGGCTCGTCGAGCTTTTGCCAATAGGCTCGGGCGGCCTCCAGCAGGCTGTAGGTGCCGACGATATTGGTCTGGATAAAATCCGACGGGCCATCGATGGAGCGGTCGACATGGGACTCGGCCGCCAGGTGCATGATCGCCTGCGGCTCGAAGCGCGCGAGCACGGCGCTGACGGTGGCCTGGTCGACGATATCGGCCTGTACGAACTCATAGCGGCTGTTGGACGCGATGCTGGTCAGCGACTCCAGGTTGCCGGCGTAGGTGAGTTTGTCCAGGTTGAGCACTTCGTGCTCGGTGTGCTGGATCAGGTGGCGGATCAGGGCGGAGCCGATAAAACCAGCGCCGCCGGTGATGAGAATGCGCATGTCGGAGGGCCTTTTCCTTAGACGGACATTAAGCAAATGGAGCATAGCTTGAGTGGTGGAGCAGGTCGGCGCAAGCGTGCCGTGTGCTGGGGGTTGCGTTAGCCCCGTAACAATGGCGATATAGACGCCTAAAAAAACCGAGGTCGTCACAATGTTGCTCGCCACGTTGATCCATCGCGCCAGCCTACCTTGCCCGCAAGTGGACCCCGATCAGGCGGCACACCTGCTTGAGCAGCATTACGGCCTCACCGGCACCCTGCAGGCGCTGGGCAGCCAGCAAGACCTCAATTACAAGGTCGACAGCGACCGTGGCCGCTTTGTTCTGAAAATCTGCCGGGGTGACTACGCTGCCGTTGAGTTGCAGGCCCAGCACGCGGCCCTCAACAACCTGCAGGCCCATGTGCAGATGCAGGTACCTCAGGTCATCAAGGCGCACACCGGTGAAGAGTTGCTCACCGTCGCGGTGGATGGACAAAACCTGCACCTGCGGTTGCTGGACTACATCGACGGGCAGCCCCTGACCCATCTCCCCCATCTGGGCCGCGATGTCATTGCAGGCTTCGGCGCGTTGTGCGGGCGAATGAGCCTGGCCCTGGCCGATTTCCAGCACCCAGGCCTGGACCGCACCTTGCAATGGGACCCGCGCCACGCCCAGGAGCTGATCACCCACCTGTTGGCAACTCTGCAAAACCTGCCCCATCGCGCCCTCTTGGAGCAGGTGGCCGAACAGGTTGACGCGCGCCTGCGCGACCTGGCCGATCACCTGCCCTGGCAAGCGGTGCACATGGACATCACCGATGACAACGTCATGTGGCAACGGGATGCCCAGCGGCACTGGCAGATCCAGGGGGTGATTGATTTTGGCGACCTGGTGCACACCTGGCGCATCGCCGATTTGTCGGTGACGTGTGCCGCGCTGCTGCACCATGCTGAAAGCGATCCCTTTGCCATCCTCCCGGCCATCCGTGCGTTCCATGCGGTCAACCCCTTACAGCGCGAAGAACTGCAGGCCCTGTGGCCACTGATCGTCGCCCGCGCGGCGGTGCTGGTGCTGAGCAGCGAACAGCAGCAACGCCTGGATCCGAATAACAGCTACCTGCTGAAAAACGCCGAACATGAGTGGGAAATCTTCCATGTGGCAATGTCGGTGCCCTTTGAACTAATGGAAGCGGCGATTCTGAGCAGTGTCGGGGAGACGCCGGCGCCGTTGGCCGACCAGAACTTCGCCCCTTTGTTGCCAGGGTTGGTGGGCCAGGAATTCGCGCTGATTGACCTGGGTGTGCTCAGCCCGCATTTCGAAGCGGGCAATTGGGAACAGCCCGGCATCGATCGCCGATTACTGGATGAAGCGGCCACCGTGCACGGGTTGGCCGCCAGCCGCTATGGGCAATATCGGCTGTCGCGCACCCGTCCCGACAGCGCCGTTGAGCCCGAGACGTTCCCGCTGCATGTTGAACTGCACTTGCCCCATGGCACCGTGTTGGAGGCGCCCTTTGGCGGCACGTTGCGCAAGGGCGCCGACGGTCTGCTGAGCCTGCATGACGGTCCGCTGAGCCTGCGTCTGTGGGGGGTGAAAACCGCATTGAACCCCGGCGCGGTGCTGGTGGAAGGGCAGATAATCGGCGAAGTCCATGCCCCGCTGATGGTGCAGGTATGCCGCGCGGACATCGAACCGCCGCTGTTCTGCGCGCCCTCCCGGGTACCGGCGTGGCAAGCGCTTTGCCCGTCACCGGCGACGCTGCTTGGCCTGGCCTGTGACGCTGAGCCGGAACTGGACCCCGAGGCCCTGCTGGCCCGGCGCGACGCCAGTTTCGCCCGTTCGCAGAAGCATTATTACGTCGACCCGCCGCGCATCGAACGCGGCTGGCGCAACCATCTGATCGACATGCAGGGCCGTTCCTACCTCGACATGCTCAACAACGTGGCCGTGCTCGGCCACGGCCACCCACGTATGGCGGCCGTGGCGGCTCGGCAATGGTCATTGCTCAACACCAACTCGCGCTTCCACTACGCGGCGATTGCCGAGTTTTCCGAGCGCCTGCTGGCGCTGGCGCCGGAGGGTATGGACCGGGTGTTCCTGGTCAACAGCGGCACCGAGGCCAATGACCTGGCCATTCGCCTGGCCTGGGCCTACAGCGGCGGGCGCGACATGCTCAGCGTGCTGGAGGCTTACCACGGGTGGTCGGTGGCGGCGGATGCGGTGTCCACCTCGATCGCTGACAACCCCAAGGCCCTGAGCAGCCGCCCGGATTGGGTACACCCGGTGACTGCGCCGAATACCTATCGCGGTGAGTTCCGCGGACCAGACAGTGCGCCGGATTATGTCCGCAGTGTGGAGCACAACCTGGCGAAAATCGCCGCGAGCCAGCGCCAACTGGCTGGCTTCATTTGTGAGCCGGTGTACGGCAATGCCGGCGGTATTTCCCTGCCTCCGGGCTATCTGCAGCAGGTGTATGCGCGGGTGCGTGCCCAGGGCGGCGTATGCATTGCCGATGAAGTGCAGGTGGGCTATGGGCGCATGGGGCATTTCTTCTGGGGCTTTGAAGAGCAGGGTGTTGTGCCGGATATCATCACCATGGCCAAGGGCATGGGGAACGGTCAGCCCTTGGGGGCGGTGATCACTCGGCGCGAGATTGCCGAAGCGCTGGAAGCCGAGGGGTATTTCTTTTCGTCGTCGGGGGGCAGCCCGGTCAGTTGTCGGATCGGCATGGCGGTGCTGGATGTGATGGAAGAAGAAAAACTGTGGGAAAACGCCCAGGTCGTGGGCGGGCATTTCAAGGCGCGGCTGCAAGCACTGATCGACCGTCATCCGTTGGTCGGCGCCGTGCATGGCTCCGGTTTCTACTTGGGGCTGGAGCTGGTGCGGGATCGACACACCCTGGAGCCCGCCACCGAAGAGACCGCGCTGTTGTGCGAGCGTCTGCGGGAACTTGGGATTTTCATGCAGCCGACCGGTGACTACCTGAACATCCTCAAGATCAAGCCGCCGATGGTCACCTCCAAACGCAGCGTGGACTTCTTTGTCGACATGCTGTCGAAGGCGTTGAATGAACAAGCGTAAATAATCGATTGTTATCGGTTATTTGCTGTCATATTTATCGCCTATGATTGCAGGCCGCTGTTAAAGCCGATTTTTATCCGTTATAAAGTCGGCCTTCACCCCCATTCGGAGCCCTGATTGCCATGACCACCCTGCACAGCACACCTCGCGCCGATGGCTTTTATATGCCCGCCGAATGGGCGCCCCAGACCCAAACCTGGATGATCTGGCCCGAACGCCCGGACAACTGGCGCCTGGGTGGCAAACCGGCGCAGGCCGCTCACGTGGCGGTGGCCAAGGCTATCGCGCGGTTTGAACCGGTGACGGTCGCGGTGTCTGCCGGCCAGTACGAAAACGCCCGCGCCCGCCTGGACGTGCCGAATATCCGCGTGGTGGAAATGTCCAGTGACGACGCCTGGGTGCGCGACACCGGCCCGACGTTTGTGATCAACAACACCGGCGAAGTGCGTGGCGTGAACTGGGATTTCAACGCCTGGGGTGGTTTTGATGGTGGCCTGTATGCGCCGTGGAACCGTGACTCGCAGGTGGGCGGCAAGATCCTCGAGATCGAACGCGCGCCGCGTTACCGCACCGAAGGGTTCGTGCTGGAAGGCGGTTCGATCCACGTCGACGGCGAAAGCACCCTGATCACCACCGAAGAATGCCTGCTCAACCGCAATCGCAACCCGCACCTCGACCGTGCGGCTATCGAAGCGGTGCTCAGTGCCAACCTGGCGGTGGATAAGATCATCTGGTTGCCGGATGGCCTGTTCAATGACGAAACCGACGGCCATGTGGATAACTTCTGTTGCTATGTGCGCCCGGGCGAAGTGTTGCTGGCCTGGACCGACGACCCGCAAGACCCGAACTACGCCCGTTGCCACGCAGCCATGGACGTCCTGCAAAGCAGCACTGACGCCCAGGGCCGCTCGTTCACAGTGCACAAAATGCCGATTCCGGGCCCGCTGTATGCCACCGAGGAAGAGTGTGCCGGCGTGGACCCGGTGGATGGCACCCAGGAGCGTAATCCGAGCGTGCGGTTGGCCGGTTCCTACGTCAACTTCCTGATCGTCAACGGCGGCATCATCGCCCCGAGCTTTGACGACCCGTTGGACAGCCAGGCCAAGGCCATCCTGCAGAGCCTGTTCCCGCAGCACGAAGTGGTGATGGTGCCGGGCCGCGAACTGTTACTGGGTGGCGGTAATATCCATTGCCTGACCCAACAACAGCCGGCCCCGCACAAAAACTGAGTGCAGTTGTAACAGCGCCTCGACGGCGACCGGGCACTACTCGGTTCCAGCGCTCGCAGCAAGCCCGCGGCCCCGCAAGGCCGTGGGCTTTTTTGTGTCTGAATACCTATAAATCCGGGACATTGGCATAGCTCTTGTATTGGTGTTGTCACAGTAGCCAAGGCTGATGACTGCGCAGTTCTGTCATAAACCTTGAGTAAGTTAGCCGCTCACGCAGTAGGAGAGAGCGCTGAAATGAATGCCAACATCAACCCAATGAATACGCGCACGTTTCACCCCTTGCGGGTCAACGGTGACGCCATCCATGCGCTGGCGCTCTGGTTGAAGGCAAACGGTTCGCGACAGTTCAGGCAGCAGCCGGATTTGCACAGTGTGATGAGTGAACGCTACCCGGCGGGGTTGTTCAGTGACGATGAGATGCAGGTGTTGTGTGAGTTACTGAATAACTGACGTGCCCGCCTTCAACATGTGGACGCGGGCTATAGTGGCGAGCGGGCCTGTTGTGGCAGCGGGCTTGTTGTGGCGAGCGGGCTTGCCCCGCGTTGGGCTGCGCAGCAGCCCCAAACCCTCCCCCGGAGCTAACTGACACACTGCAGCGTTCTTATCAGGGCTCCTGCGCAGCCCAACGCGGGGCAAGCCCTAATGCCGTTCAGTTAAGAGTACATCGCCTTCTGTAGGAGCGAGCTTGCTCGCGAAAAACTCACAGGCGCCGCGTTGATTCAGGAAACACGCGTTATCGTTGACGTTTTTCGCGAGCAAGCTCGCTCCTACAAAAAAGCCTTAACTGAACGGCATTAGGGCAAGCCCGCTCGCCACAGCGGTTCCAGTTTGCTGCGCGACAGCGCCAAGTCAGAGATTTAGTGGAACCCCCATTTAAAGCCTGTTCAGCCCTATAAAGGGTGGGTGCCTGTAAGCACCACGATGGCTCAGTGCCGCGCACCTATCCAGGCCTTCTGCCGAAAACCGCAATCCATCCCCACCACCCTGGCCCGGCGCCATCACGTCAGGTATCAGCACACGTACCGCTTCCCAAATATATTACGAAATGTGTTTTTGACGTCGTAAGAGAAGGAATTGGGTCGTTTTTAGAACCGATGTAGGGCGTTGCTTAGAATTATTTCGCCTAAATACAGACGATTCGCGAAATTGACACATAGTTCAACGCGGGACTAGGATTGCGCCCAACGCCTGTGGCTAACCGCCATGACTCATCCAAAAAAAAAAGGCCTGCGGCAGTTCAGTCGTCCGCGGGCCTTCTTTTTTCCGGGAAAAGTCGACGCCAGAAAAAGCAGAACGGAGCCTGGTGTCACAGCGCGTACTCAACCAGTAATAAGGAATACAAAAAATGTTGAAGCAACGGATGGGTCTGATTGCTCTGGGGATTTTGAGCGCCACTCAGGCCATGGCAAACGACCAGGAGCAATCCAAGGGTTTCGTAGACGACAGCCACCTGAACATCGCGGCACGCAACGCCTATATCAGCCGTGACTACAAGAATGGCAAGCAAGACAAAGCCGAATGGGGCCAAGGCTTTATCGGCAAGTTCGAGTCCGGCTTCACCCAAGGCACCGTCGGTGTAGGTGTGGACGTCATCGGCCAATACGCTATCCGTCTGGACGGTGGTAAAGGTCGCAGCGGCGCGGGCGGTATCGACTTCTTCAAACAAGGCGACAGCGGCGAAGCCGCCAACGACCTGGCCAAGGGCGGCGCCGCCGTCAAGGCGCGCATCTCCAACACCATGATCAAATACGGTCAGCAGATGCCAGCCGTGCCGGTTCTGGAATACGACAACTCGCGCCTGCTGTCGGAAACCTACGAAGGCACCTCGATCGTTTCCAAAGAGATCGCCGGTCTGCAACTGGACGCCGGTCACTTCACCAAAGAAGCCCGCAAGAGCGCCGAAGGCAGCGACAGCGGCCGCCTGAAAAGCATCGACTACATCGGTGGTAGCTACAAATTCACCGAAAGCCTGTCCGCTGCGCTGTACGCTTCCGACATGCAAGACGTGCTGAAAAAGCAATACGTCAACGTCAACTACGTGCTGGCCCTGCCAGAGCAACAGTCGCTGACCTTTGACTTCAATGGCTACAAAACCAAGCTGGACCGCAGCTTCGCCCTGGAGAACCAAGGTGACGCCGACGCCCGCGACAACAAAATCTGGAGCCTGGGCGCCACGTGGGCCGTTGGCCCGCACAGCTTCACCGTCGCTCACCAGCGCAGCACCGGCGACACGGGCTACCTGTACGGCGGCTACCGCAACGCCGGCGGCGTCGGCGATGGCGGCAACACCATCCTGCTGGCCAACTCCTACTGGTCCGACTTCAACGGCAAGGATGAGCGCTCCTGGCAAGTCGGCTACGGCCTGGACTTCAGCACCTTCGGTGTGCCTGGCCTGACCTACAACGTGGCCTACGTGCGTGGTACCAACATTGACGACGGTTCCAACCGTGGCAATGGCACCGAGCGCGAAATCTTCAACCAGTTCAAGTACGTCGTCCAGAGCGGCCCGGCCAAAGACCTGAGCCTGCGTGCTCGTGCGTCCTGGTTGCGTGTTTCCAACAACGCCGACCAGTACAACGTCGGCGGTAACGAAGTCCGTCTGTTCGCCGACTACCCGATCAACGTTTTCTAATTGATCTGGCGTCGCGCCTGATTCCAGGCGATAAAAAACCCCGACTGGTTCGGGGTTTTTTTATGTGCGCCGATCAGTCCTCGCGGTGCTGCAAAATCTTGCGGGCGAGGGAGGCATTCACATAGTCGAGCATCAGTGACAAGCCCTCATAGGGTTCGAGCTTCTGGTTGTCGATGCACAACTGCGCCATCTGCAACAACACCTGGCGTTTCTTCTTGTTGATGCGCGCGCCCGGCACGCCGAATGCGGTTTTGCGCCGTTCAGGCAAGGGCGCTTCCGGCGTCAGCTCCACGGTCACCCAGATACCCTGCATAAATTGCAAGGTGACACCGGCGATGTGCTCAATCGGCAACGGCTGTGCCAGGTTGGCGAACACAAAATGCTCCGGCGTCAGGCGCAACGCGACCTGCGGTGCGCGCTTGAAACGGCGCACACCCAGCCACAAAAAGATCAACGCGATAACAGCGATTGCCGCCCCGGCGCCGATCGCCGACAACATGTTGCTTTTCAAACGTTCCGGGGCCAGCCAGGGCTGGCTCATGATGGCCCAGCCGAGCCCCACAAAAGGCACGGCGCACACCGCCATCAGCACGCCACGCCAGCGCCCTCCTTCATGCAGTTCACGTTCGCCGTCGGTCGATGTGGCCAGGGTTTCCAGCAACGCCGTGTGCGCGGTGTTTTCGGTGACCGCCACGTCGATCAGGTCGCGCGACAACTGCTCACGCAGCGTGCGCGGCGCACTGAAATAAGCGTCGATTTGCCCATCCGCGGCGTGGGCATCCACGAACCGTGTGGCGCTGTGCAGGGCGTCATCCGGCGACACGGCAAGCGCCTGCAGGCGTTCGCCATTCGACGGGTGCGAGTCGGTCGGGTGAGGCTGATGAATCTCCAGCGCTTGTGGCGGCACCTGCAGTTCACGGCCTTGCAGCGCGGCCAGGGCGGCGGCGGGCAGATCCTCTTCCGAGGCTGAGTCACACAAGGCCAACAGCGCGTCCTCGATAAGCGGCTGCAACACCGACACGCGCAACAGCGCTGAAGCCGCCGCGCCATTGCCGACCAGGCGCGCACCTGCGGCATCCGCCAGCAACTCGCGCTCGCGGCTCCAATGGTTGACCGCCTGATCAAAGCGCTGCATGAAAAACACGCCGAACAGGAATGATGGCCGCATCAGCCACTCCTGGATCAGGTCACTGGCCAGCAGGGTGTCCAGCAGCACCGCCAGGCTGCGATTGACCCCATCGTAGATCGGCAAGAAGCGCAGGCTGTATTCGGTGTCTTCCCCTGCAAAGTGTGCGAGCTCATGGCCGATCACCGCGCCGATTTCGTCGCGGCTCAGCAGGCCGAGGTACAGCAGCGGCACATGCAAGGTGCGCCCATGCAGCGTGGCATGCGCCGGTTGCACGTGGGCCTCGCTGGAGGTCACGTAAAAACCTTGGGTCAGGCTCACCACGATATGGTCCGGTGACAGCGCGCCGAGCTTGCCGGCCAACGTATTCACGTCGCGCCACAGCGCCGGCGCCTGTGTGTGCGTCACCACCGCCCCGAACATCTCCAGCGGCTCGGGTTTGAACATACCCAGCATGTGCCGCGATTGTTTGAGCAGCAGCCAGATCGAATACAGGCAGAACGCCGCAATCACCGCCAGCACGGCCATCAGCTTGAACTCGCCGCGACCCAATCGACCGATGTGCCACATCGCCAAGCCTTCGAAACTCAAGGCCAGCGCCACCGTCGTCGCCATCGCCACCACATGGCTCACCAGCACATAGGGCAACAAGCGGCTGCCGAGGGCGAACGCCTGCAACAGTTTTTCCCGCGACTGCCGCGCACGCCGCCCCGCCCACTGTGTGCCGGCCAGCGCCGCCACACCGATCAACGCCGCCAGCAGGCCCAGCCCCATCACCCACGGCGCCAGGGTGCGCATGCCGCTATTGATACGTTGAGCGGTGGGCAGTTCGGCCGTGATTTTATCCAGCCGCTCGAGCGCCGGCTGGATGCCGATTTTTTCCTCGCCCAGGTCGATAAGGGCCGTAGGGTTTTGCGTCGCCAAGGTCTGCAGGGTTTGCCGAGTGGCGCTGACATCGGCCTGGTAGTTGATCAACCACGCGGCAGCCTCACCCGCCCGCTCACGCTCCCAACCGCCCAGAGCGGCGAGCAGCAGCGGGACAATCACCAGCAAACAGATCAGTTTCAGGGCGTTCATGGGCATCCGTTCGCAACGCTTAGTCTTGACGGCGTTATACAGAAAAACCGCCCAGCAGGGCACCAAAAAGCCCCGGCCTGACCAGGCTGGGGATCGGTAAAACTCCTCTATCGAGTGAGAGCTGTCACGTTCGTAATCACTGCGAATGGGGGGCGTAGTTAGCGCCTGCATCAAGTCGGGTTCTCAGGCTCGGCCGCTGGGTTTGCAGCCGGGGGAGTGGGGAGCGATTGGGAAGATAGCTGGGTTGGTGGGATTAGGTGTTTTTATGGGTTAGCCATAATTGTTGGCAGTTCATAATTCAGCGTAAAGCTTGGAAATTGAATCTTGGGTATAGAGGTGGGGGATTTTCGAGGGGGTGTAGAGGTGTGGAGAAAGGCGGGCGGGCATCAGCTAAATACAAACACCCCAGAAACAACAAAGCCCCTGCATTTCTGCAGGGGCTTTGTTTTGTATGGTGCGGCACCAGACGAACGGTATCTTTCGGCAGGGCTAGGTTTCCTGTGGGTCTGGAAGTCGGTGGAAAATTTGGCGTACCCCAAACGGTAACTATAAATAAATCAGCTGGTTATGGTCTTCAGTGGAATCGAATTCGGGATTTATAAGGTATCAGAACGCTATAGGCTGACAGGTAGATCATCCAGAGTAAGCATGGTAAGCATCGTGGGTTAGAATATTGCCGACGGGATGTGGTTTTTGGATCTTACCCCTGTTTGGTATCCTATTTTTGGACTATAAATTTAAACTTCATCACCACAACTGGCGATACACGAGCGGAGTGCAAGCCTATCAAGCCAATGTTAGTCATCCTTGCCTGCTCCACCAAATCATAGCAATTGACCAAAGAAGTTTTCTCAGCGAGCCATCGCATGGCGCAGCGCGATTTCAAAAGAAAAATGCTGCATTTAGGGCCAAATCTAGTTCAAGGAATAAATCGTGGATAACGAAAGTGGGGTAATGGCAGCCTTTGTGCGTAACGTCGAAAATATAGCTAAGGCCAAAGGGGTAAACTTTTGGCATTATCCCACCGGCGGGCAGGATAGGAAACTGCTGGGGGACACAATATTTACCAACTCAACCACGTACAGCCTAGTCGAGTTCAAGGATACAATACATAAGGCCTCGTCCGAGGTGCACAAAAAGGATAGAGTATTGGCTGTGTGTGAGACGGTATTTTCTGACAAGATCATGTGCCAACTGCACGACCAATGTCATTTCATTGCCGGCGATGATTTAAAGACTTCTGAACAAGTTCTATTTATATATCGCCATGCGGTTTGCAATCGCGAAGTATTCGCTGAACCTGCTGAAGCGCATTTACCCTATCTCAGCTCAAACATTAATGAAGGCGGCAGAATATATCTTGATGAGTATGCTAGTGATATTTTCTCATCGACGCCAGCGTATGCATTGAGCGTGACCGAATTTGGAAAATATTTGAAAGTGCTTGTGGATGCGACGACGGGAGGTCGGAAAGGAGTTGAGGTATGCCTTGTCGCTTCAGATGTTAACGACCAAAATCGCTGTATATCGATTCGCTTCGATAATGTTCTTGATTTGCATAAGTGGGCGCTAACAAAACTGTATAAAACGCCTTCCCTTAGTCAGCAAGGAAGAAAATCAAAAGCTAAATCGACCAACAAAATCCGACTTTCTAGTAGTAACGATTTCGATGATGGGCCGTCGTGAGTGGGGCGGTTTTTATTGCTTTAATATTTCTCCCGGATGCAGTATAAATCGCAGTTTAATCGATCATGTCGCTCCGGGATGACGGCACTCGCGCTACGTACCGCTTATTGATTTATTTCTGTTTTGTCGATGGTCTAAGCTTTTTATATAGTTCTACTAGTTGTTGGTCTATGCGGTTTGGGGGGCGGATGACGACTTGCAAAAACTTGGCTTGTGATATCATGATTTTAATTTAGTTGGTAACTTTGCAAAGGGGCAATGTGTGACAAAACTAGCTGATGATTTCGGTAAGGAGCGTAGTCTTCTTGCGATTAGCAGTATATTGATATTTTTTACCGTTGTTTTGAAAATGGATTTCGATTTCCAATTGCCGTTTGTTAGTGCGAAGTTGGTATCTAAAGATAATTGGTTGTTGTGTTTGTTGGTGTTAAGTTTTTACTTTTCTTTCAGGACTATCTTGGAGTGGCTCAAGTCGGATGGCATTGCTAGAAGCGAATTCTCCAATAAGGCGGATTTTTACTCGTCTCTGATTTTTGGCGTTGGGGCGATTATTGTAGCTGCCAAAGTTGTTTTTGGGCATTTGGCTGTGTGGGATTTACCATTTTTCCCAAGTATGGCGATACTGATAATTGGTGAGGTGATTTCTGCGACGATATCGGTGGCGCTTGAGTCTTTGGCTTATATCAGAACGCGAAGTAAAGCCTATGCCGCTGGTTTGCCTAGAATACCTATAGCCACTCGTGGGGCGCTATTAATTTATATCCCGTTGGGTTTTTTGCTTTTTCTCGTGGCGTATTTTTTAACGAAGTTTTTCGGTAACGATGCTCTTCGTGATGTTTGGTTGTGGATAATAGCTACGCCGATTTTAGTGCATGCTGTTTTTTTGGCTAAATTCTTCTTATTTCCTGATGAGGTGAAGAGGGAAAAGCTGCAGTTAGTATTCGATCAGCATGATGCCGCGTATCAGGTCTATGGTTATGATCGTCGTGCAAAAGCAAGTTGTACGGATTTGTACCAGGCCACTGAAGAGCGGTCGTTTGATAAGGTTCGCGAGCTTGTTGAGCATGGGGCTGATCCTAACCGTAAGGAGCAGCATGGGTGGACTCCCTTTATGTTAAGCGTTGCAAATGGCGATCGTGAAATAGTTGACTTGTTTTTGCGGTACGGTGCGGATGTTAATGTTGTTAATAATTTGGGGCGATCTGCATTAAATTTTGCTAGTCGATACGGATTTCTCGATTTGGTAGAGAAGTTGGTGTTTGCAGGTGCAGATATCAATGGATCCGTCGGGGGATATAATGGCTCACCCCTTATGGCTGCTATAGAAAACAGGCATGAAGATGTTGCCATGTTCTTGATTGAGATCGGCGCAGATGTAGGTCTTGTGGGGCCACGAGATAAAACCGCTTTGCGTTGCGCTGAAGAAAATGAGCTAGGTCAAATAGCTAGCATGATAAGAAATAACTTAAATCGTGGTTAAGGGAGTGAAACGAAAATCGGGGACAGTTCACGACTAATTTAGCGTGGTCTGTCCCAAAATTACGACCAAATTACGCTGGAGGCCTTCAATGCTGCCGCCCGCAGTGAAAAGGGGACGGATTTATTTTCGGATTTTTAGGTTGGGGGGATAGTCAAGACGATACCTGCAGTTTCTGGCTTCCTTATTCCAAACACCATTGCTGCTGATTTTTCCAGTCATTTGGAAATCCCATGAGTCTCAAATAACCCAGTTCCTGCTGATCCATGATTTCGGCCAGACGAAGCTTCCATTGGCTGTCTGGACTGATCAAGTCGGTTAGATAGGCCAGTATCGTCAATACGATGTATAGCCGCTGCTTGGGCTGAGGCCGGTTGGCAGGTGCATTTTGGATGACCCATTCATTGGGTAAGGCTGGTCGAATCGAGAGCTCTCGGTTCCATAGCCGTGAGTGATGGGCGCAGCAATTTCGAATGAAAGTCAGAGTATGTAGCCAGGAGGCCAATACATCGAAGGGCAGATTGAATCTGGCGGCGATAGCTTTCTTATCGGCACTTCTGCCTATGGCACTGAAGAGGGTAGATACCGTCCCAAGGCTGAGTTCTTCCAGGATCGCCCAAGCGGGCGGCAGCTCAGGGTGGGCATAGGTCGCTCCGTAGTATCGGAAGTAGTTATCGCGCATGCGGTTTTCGATCCGCTGTTGCTGGAGCCCATCGGCCTGTCGACCGTTTTTTATGCGCTCAATATCACGTCTGAGTTTGTTGCGCTCTTTATTCAATTGCTCCCGCAGGGGGCGCAACAACTCGAGATGCGCGTATGACGAGGAGAAGACTGACGCGTCAGCTATCCAGTCAGGCCCATATTTAGGGCACATGTGATTGCTTATAGTCGCTCGTATGGCGACTTCGACACGTTCGATGGCATCCATGGTTATGCGTCGCAACGAACCATCGAAGCGGTAGATATCGACAACTGCTTTCAGGGTGCTGCCGGGCTTGAAGGTGTGTTCAGGGTCTGGCTCCTGGAAGGGGCGCATATAGGGGCTCAGGCGAAACAGCGTGACCACTTCGAGAAAACGCATGGCCCGATCGTCGTTGGCGACGTGCAGGCCTCGTTGCTTTAGCAGTTCCAATTGCTGTTCTACGCTGAGGGCCGGCTTATCGAAGGGCCTCATGTAGTTTTCTCCAGGCAAAAAAAACCCGCACGATTTGAGCTTGCTGACTGGGTCAACCTAGGCTTGGCGGGTGTGTTGGGGTGCATTATAGGTAGCTGGAGGAGGTCGTCAACTTCATGCTGAAGTGAAATTGTAACGGGTAGGTGTGCAGGCAGATTTGGATGGGCAGCCGGACTTGCATAGGGGGCGAAATCTGAAGATCAAAAGATCGCAGCCTTCGGCAACTCCTACAGGGCGGCGGCGGGGTGCTTTTTAGGCGTTGGATTTCTGAATGCCAGAAACAACAAAGCCCTCACATTTCTGTGAGGGCTTCGTCTTATATGGTGCCGGCACCAGGAGTCGAACCCGGGACCTACTGATTACAAGTCAGCTGTGCTGATGAAGTAAATCATAGAGTTACGTAGTTTTTATGTACGTGAAGGGTAGGCTGCGAGCTGCATTAATCTAGGCATGCCCACCTTATTGTACGTGGGCATGTAGCCAGGTAGGCCCCCCCGGTGATATTGTTCTAGTACCATCCACAAAGCTAACGGAGTGCTTTGTGGATGGTACTGAAGCAAGAAGTTTTGCTCGGCACCTAGGGCATTAACCCTGGATCAAATGGCGACCTTCACGCTAAATCAGGATGAGTCAATCCCTCATGAATGAAAGATTCGACAACCCGCCCCTCGTTGAGCTCGTAGCTGAGCTCCGTTGGAAAAATCCTGCATCGCTGATGGCCATGCCACCAGGTTTTCCTGCTGGTTTTTCCTTTCCTGGAAGCAACGATTCTTTCGAGAAGCAACTCCCTACTGTTAACAGCGCTATGTCCGCGATTGGCTATGGCGCTTCTGAGCGTCTCATCCCCGAGGGTTTTCCAGCCCCGGCTGAGGCGCCAATCGTCAGGTACAGGTATAGCGCTCGTGGGGCGGTTGATTCAGGGCGCGAGCATTTGCCATCTACCTTGTTTCAGATTGGCACCGGTATCTTTACTGTGAACGCTGTTAAGCCCTACAAGTCTTGGGATGACTTCGCGCCAGTTGTAGAGCAGGGGGTCAGAATTCTGCTCGAATCCCAGCAAACTAAAGTGGAAGGCTATTCGCTCATACTTCGATATATCGATGCCTTCAAAAAGGACCTAACTGGTGATGCGAGCCATCTTCAGTTCCTTACGGACGTGTTTGGGTTCAAAATTGAAGTCCCAGAAATTCTTCGCGAAGTATCCAATACGGGCAGTGTTGCCTTGCCGGTTATGCAAATTACCGTTCCGCTCGCATTTGGCAGCTTGCAGCTTCAGATGGCAGAGGGTGAAATTGAAGGTAATAAAGGCTACATTTTGGAGAATGTTGTCGTGATTGAAGGGCTGGTTGGTGCAAACGTTCAGGAAATCATGGAAAGTTTTTCTAGCGCTCGCAATGTGATTCATAAAGTTTTTGTCGGGATCACAGAGCGGATAGCAGTAAAGATGAGCCCCATTGGAGGTGCGAAATGAGTGTTTACAGCACGAACATAAACTCTGCTAGATTTACCGCGGGCCAGACAGGTTATAGCCGCACATCCTCGCTGCCGAACATTATTAGTTCCGACCGCGGAGTGGTCCAAAAAAGCTATGATGCGTTGGGTCATGCTTGGGAACTAGTGAAGGCTGGTTGGCCGCTGCAAAGTCAGGTGCTCCCTAGCATCACAGTGCTTACAGATTTCGCTTTCTCAGAGCGTATCAAAATGGTACATGCGCAGCCCAATCTAGAAGGCGTGTTAACCACGGAGATGGCTGCCAAGGCAGCGTGGATTACATGGCTTAGCCAAAAGCTCGACGAGCGCTGCATTACTCGACTATCTCGTCTCGTCCGCTCGGAAGATGATTGGGATGGGGAGGGTTCTCGAGCAATGAGCGTTGCTGCTCTCGCAAACTTCTCGGCATTCATTGAGAGAGGCGTGCCCCTTAACAACAAGCCAAGCCTGTTTTTGGGCTCAGACGGGGAAATCGTAGCTAGTTGGCAGCTTGATAATGGTTCAACGCTAGACATGGCTTTTGGAGAGCAGCAGATCGAGCTGGCCACGGATGAGTACGATGAAATTTTTGCTGTCGATGATGCGAGAATATATAGCATCGTCGCCGAGCTCTGACCTCTATGAGTCTAGACGCGCAACCGGATGAGAAATATCCGGCACGGGAAGTGTTGCTGAGTGACAATGAAACGGTCATTCGAGCGATAGTAGAAGAAAAATGGGACGCAGAGACAAAACGAGGAGCTCCGTCCCTTTTTCAAGGCGCCAACGTGTCAGTGACACGAATTGATTTATTAGGTATTGCGCCTTCAATAAGCTTGGTCAAGGCTACGCTTGAAACTCCGGGAAGACCGGAGCGCGACGTGGCAGGTGTTGGTGAGATAAAGGTTTCGTTGTTAAAGCAGGTTGGCCTTGAAAAGCAGCCGGTCCTTAAGCCTGGAGACCCCATACACCTGCTGGTGTGGGAAGAGAAAACCCAAGCGAAGGGAGATCGTCCAGGTAATCCTCACCATGCTGAAATCGTGGCATACGCCGACAGTGAGCATACTAAGGGAAAAGAGAAGAAAATAACGCTTGGCTATAGCCGGATGCTTGCCAAAGCTGTGCATGTATACGCCATCGATAGTGCGGGAGCAGTTACCGGCGAGTCCCCGCCGTTAGACTGGACTAAAGCCGATGAGGCTCAGTAGTCAATCTGAAGACGGATTGACTAAGGGCAAACTCAGGTCGTATACATCCATCATAGATTCATCTTTGTGCCCTGATGCCTGCTGCTTGTCTGCCCTAGTGCCAACAGTGTCTGTAATGCCTTTGCGCTTAAAGTCGTGCATTCCGAACCGTTGTTCTTCTGTAAGTACCTTTTTTTCGATTGCCTGGCTGATCAGCCGCTGAAATGCGGTATCAAGGCCAGATTTCGACAGCGGTCCACCGCTAGCTGAAACAATCAGAAAGCGCTGTCCAGGCCGGAACGGTACTGGCTTCTTCATTCTCTCCCAAGTGCTGGTCCTCACAGCCTTAGCCGCATCCCAGGCCGCACGCAGTCGAGGCGTCCAACGGACAATATTGTCCCGGCTGCCCTTGCGGCGGTTAGTGAGCACGCCTTCGGCAAGTTCGTTCTCGTCAGTGAGCGTTATCGTCTCGATCCCGCGTAGCCGGCACAGGTACCCAATTTCCATCACATACCATAGGTAAGGTGAACACGCGCCTTTCTCGCCGCGCTTCAACTGGCCCTGTTGTTGCGCAAACTTAATTAGGTTCACCATCACGCTGGAGTCTGGCAGCCTGCGCTGCTTGCGTTCTTTCGGCGACTCAATGCCCTTGGCTGGGTTGTCCTTCACAAAACCACGGTTACGGCCCCACTGCATCACTCGGCGCAGGTAGCGCAGTGAGTGGGCGGCTTTGGAGGGGGTGCCTTCCTGGGCTATCTTGTCGATGATCCGCTGGACCAGCGCCGGCGTGAACTTGAGCACCGCCAGCTCGCCCAGCGGCTTGCCAAGCTTCGTCGGGAACGCCAGAAGCACGTCGCGGGAGTAGACATAGTCGTCGTGGGTTTTCTCGCTGAGGACCTTGTACTGGTCGCTCTTGTGGAACTCATCACAGAGGTATTGCAGGCTGTCGCGGTCTACGCCGTTGCGCTCCTCAATGAGGCGGTGAAGCTCTGAAAGCGTCACGTTGCCCGCGCAAAGGTTCTGCCGCTGTCGCCGCCCGGCTTCATTGAAATACAGGATGTACCAGCACCCAGCGCCCCTGTGGTCGAAATACACCGAGCGCGGCAAAGCCGTCTGGTCAATGTGCCCAGGGATGTTTGGATTGTTTTGGCGCTTTCGACCACGTTTCATACGATGTCCGCACTGTAGCTGTCGGTATCCACGGCTTTTAGCCCGCCCGCCTGGTTGATCAAATCCACCGTGGTCCAGGGGCCCCTTCGCCCACTGAAAATCCGAATGCCTTGGGAGCGCAACGCTTTTTCAACGTCAGCCCGGCGGCTATATCCGGTTACGCGTTGTAAGTCTTCAAACTCTAGTACACGGGCTGCGCTCATGCTGCCTCCACGGTTATTGGCTCCCAGGCCGACTCGCACAGCCCGTAGGCGCTGGAGCAGGCGGAGGCGTCAGTAGCAATCAGTAGGTCGTATTGGATACCGCCTCGGGCTGTCTTGGACCATTCAACTGCCTGGCGAATGCTTGCGATCTCCATGACTTCAATGGCAGTCATGTCCGCGATTGAGCCTTTCGGATGCTTGGCATTTGATCCGGCAAAGAACGTGGCAGCACCGCGTTTGCTGGCCTGCTGGACGGTTCGCTCCCAGCGATCGATCCGGTCAATCGCTTCGGGGAACCGCAGGGCAATCTCGCGTAATTCATCCTTGCGGCAGTTGATGCAGGGCATGCAACCGACACGCCCCATGCCTTGTGAATAAAGCGGATTCGGTTTGATGCACATGTAGCGGTGAGCTTCGAACACCGCCGGGACATCCCACTTCAAGATCGGGCGGTAGTTGAACAGGCCACCACCGACTTCGTCGCATTCCGGCAGATATCGTCTGTTTAGCGACTCGTCTGCGCGCACACCCTGCCAGCTCAGAATCATGTCGCCGGCACCCATCAAAGGCATGACTACTTGCTCAAGCATAGGGTCACGCTTCAGCTCCATGGTGCAGAACTGGGCCTTGCGGCTAGGGAACCGGCCTTTCCAGATGCACAGATCTAGGAAAGGGTTGCCGGTGGGCTGCAGCACGTCCAGCGCTGCAAGCACAACCTCCTCTGCGATACCTTGCGCCCGCCACTTAGATTCGATAAATCGGCGCTTACCTTCAATGCGCTGGGTAAAGTCAGCGCGCACCCGGGTTATTTTCGTGCATGTGGCTTGTTCCAGATAATCAAGGTACTCGTAGGTCTGTTGGTGCTCGTTGCCGGTGTCCGCGAAGACGGCCTGCAGGTTGGGTGCCTCTAGGGCAATGGCGACCAGTAGAGTGGCAGTGCTGTCTTTGCCGCCGCTTAGGCTGATAATGTTGTGAGCAATCATTGATGGCCTCCCGGAGCATCGGTCATTTGCCAGGGGAGAGGTGTGCGCAGTCGAGCTTTACTTTCAAACGCCTCCAACTCTTTTTTGCGATATTTTTCTGCGTTACGCACGAGTTGAAAAAGTCGATTTACTTCCATTTTTTGAATAACTTTCAGCTGGCTGCAGGCTGCAAGAAACCCCCAAATCCAGGTGCTGGTCCGAGCAAGCTCCTCTTTTGTAGCAGAGTTTCTTAGGGCCTCTAACTCCATGACGAGTGAGCACAAGTCAAAGGTTGTTGGCCTATTAATGTTTTTTTTGCGAACGCGATTGTTCCATTGTTCGGTCAGCAAAGGTTTGCAGTCTTCCTTCACGCTGTAACGTATGTTTGTGGAGGCTCCGCATCGTTCGTGTTTGCATTCAATCCAATGGCCGCCGTCACCATCGTGTGCGAATTGAGCACTACTTCCGCAAAAGGGGCAGCGCAATAATGGAGCGATTTTCTGAATATTCATTGATGCACCTCTCCTGTTACATCCGAAACGATTGATGAGCGCGCGACGGCGGTAACTTCTGCTCGGCGTGTTGTGCTCCGTCGGATTGGATCTCACACACGAATCTGTGTCGTTTCCGGTTGGGCGCAGTCAGCGCCTTGGTCAGATCAGGCAGAACGTCAATGCATTGCTCATAGGCGTGAGGTCCCTTCCAGCTATCAGCCTTCACCACCTGGCAGTCTGTACGGGTTGCGTCCGCGCACAGGTACAGCAGTAGGAAAACGGTCATACCCCAACCTCCAGCTGCGCCACACTCAGCGCAATCGCCACGGGCTGCACCCAAACCGAAACGTTGCTGAGCATGAACGTCTCTCCTGCCTCGGAAAGCAGCAGTGTCATGCCGAACACATCGGCCATTGCCCTGGCTGCCGCACGGGGTACTGCATTCCCAATCCGCTCTCGGTGCTGGCCGTCGTTGATGCCGTCCAGCCGGAAAACTCCCGCCTGCTCAATCTTGCGAACGCGCTGCATGCGTTTGATCTCATGGGCGGTCTGTGGATCTGCTGACCAGTAATCTTCTGGGTCAAACAGTGATTGCAGCGCGGCCAACTCCAGGGTGGTGAACGGCCGGTGCCAGGTCCCATCGAGGCTGGTGATTCTGCAGGTCAGTCTGTCGTTGGGCGCCGGCATGCGCTGATCTGCAACCGACCAACGTCCGTTGTCGTGGCACGCACTGGCGGACACGGCGCCGGCCGGCGTGTTGTAGTCGACCACGCCATAATGCCCACCGGTCAGATATGCATCGCCCTTGGTGCGCGACATTCCCGGACGCGGATCCGCGATCGATAAAGCGCCGCTGGCAACCTGCTGCGACCCGGTCACGGTCTTGGCACTGTCGCACCAGGGCGTGATCCGCAGCTTTTGCGTGCTGGCGTTCGGGTGCCAGTTTTTGTAGGCAGGATCTGCAACGGCGAAGGCGCCTTGTCCGGTGGTGCTACCGGCGATGACAGTACCGGCCGGTTTGTTGTAGTCGGTGACCAGGTACTTGCCGAAACCCTTGGATGGTTGCCGAGGGTCGGCCACGGCCTGCCCGCCGGAGCTCGGTCCGTGTCCTGCAGTGACAGTGCCGGCGGTTTGGTCGTTGCGTACCACACGGAACACATTGTTGTGGCGCTCGCCGCTCATGCGCGGATCTGCAACGCTGAACGTCCCTTGCCCCGGGCTGCGCTGACCGGTTACGACACCGCAGTGGCGGTCATAGGGCAGTACGCCGAATTGGGTGTACTCGAATTTGTTGGTGGGTCGCGGATCTGCCACGGAAAACTTGCCGTTCATTGGGCGGCTCGCACCTGCAACAACCCCGGCTGTATCGTCCCAATCGACAACCCCGAGTACGCCGTTGTGATAGTCAGGCACGATCACAAAGTCGCGCATGTGTCCGTCCTCGATCGCAAACCTGCTCAGGCTGCGCCAATCCTTCCCGGCCTCGACCAAGGCCAGGCGTACCCATGTTTTCCACTGCAACGCCGGCACGCGGTGCATCGGCCCAGCCTGATCTATATCGCCTGCCAGGGGCATGCGGCTCAGCACGTCACCGACGGCACGCAGGCTGCGTTTCTCTGGTTCGTACAGGAACGCCGGCACCTTCTCGACATGCCTGGCCACCAGCAAGAAGCGCTTACGGCTCTGGGCCAACCCGCCAATTTCGCCACAGTCGTGGGTGGTTTCAGCCACCGCGTAGCCGTAGTGCCTTAGTAGCTTGGTGATCTGGTCCAGCAAGTACCGGCCACGAGTGGCCAGGCGCGGTACGTTTTCGAACACGATCAGCGACACTGGGTTGTGCTTCCAGGCTTCGCACATCAGCCATACGCAACGCAGCGTCAGCTCATTGAGCGCCCGGTATTTGGGCGTCTGGCTCATGGTCTCGGACAAAAGGCCTGAGGCACCCTTGCAGGGACTGCTGATGAACACTGCATCCGGATCTTCATTGCCGGCAGCGCGGCGCAGATCCTCGGCGGTGGCTTCCTTCCAACCGGCGGAAGGCTGATGGCCGTGGAACGCCGTGAATTGCTCGCGTGTGAACAGGTCCATCAGCGTGCCAGGTACGCCGGTCATCATTTGGAAATCGCGTAACCCGGCGGGGTCTACGTCGACGCCGCCGAGGCAGCGCCATTCAGCTTGCACAGGTCCCAGGACCGGTTTGGAGTCGCTGAAACCAGCAGCGCCGCTGCCGAGGCCGCAGCAAAGATGGAAGTGGGTGAGGGTGCGCTTAAGCATGGGAGGCCTCCCGCGCTGCAAAGCAGCAATTCCCCGAAACGTGCATATACCCCACGACAGGCTGCGCAGGCGGGCCTCCCGAAGCGGTAAGCGTTGCATCACTGATCGCTGCCCAGCGCAGCTTTTCGTGGGGTATACGTGGCTCGGCAGTGGCGCTGGAAGGAGCAATAATGCCTGCTGCTGCGCAGCAGAGACTGTTTGTTTCTGACGTGTCGACACCACTGGTGCTGCGGAGCAAAGCGGCCTCGGCGCCGGTGTTTTCCTGTTGGTTCTTCATGCCGCTTTCCTCCGTTGTTCGATAGCGAGTTGGTCCATAAGCCGCTGGTGGTAGGTGAGCCGAGCCTCGACGGCAGGCCATGGGCGGATGGTTTCACCCATGGGTTCGATGCCGACCAAGCAATCCCAGATAGCCGGATCGTTTGGCATGAGGTCGCGACGTTCGGTCGCGAGAGCAATCATGTTGGCTTGGTGAATGCAGGCGGGGAGGAAGAGGGGCAGGTCAAAGCGCTCGCAAATTCTCTGCCAGGCGGCATACTCGAAAGTCTGGTAAGCATGCGTCCGCTGCTTAAGTGGCCTAGTTAAGTCGCCCAGGTACGCCTCTGGCGCGTCGTGGAGCAAGGCTGCGAGCTTGTGTTCTTCCGGCACCAGCTCGGCGACGATACAGCTGTGTTGAGCCACGCTGTAGAACTCGCGGGTATGCCCGTTGAAGCGGCAGAGGTGTGCCAGTGAGTGGGAGATGTCCCGTGGATCGATCATGTCGGCGGTAGGCTCGAACAGATCAAAACGCTTGCCGGTGCGGGTGAGGATCCAGTTCATGCGGCCTCCTTCACGAGATCGGCCAGCAGCAGGGCGTTGTCAGTTGTTTTATGCAATTCGCGGAGTGCGTCGTAACCGATCAGCGCTTTTAGCTGCCGGTCGAACTCTTTGTTATGGCGAGTCATTGCGCTCAGTTCCTTCATAGCCTTGGTGTACTGCTGTTGCAGTGTTCCAGCGGCCTGGGGCGTCAGACGCAGCATTGGGATAGCGCGACTCATGCTGCATCCTCCTGATACAACGAATCCAACTCGCCGGCCATGCTCAAAGCGTGATCCCGCAAAACGAGCGCTTGGGTGGCATGACTTTCGGATTGCAATGCGCGGAATGTGTTGGCGGCGAGTTTGAGTTTTCCCGCGATGGCCAGAAGAATCTGACGGTCCTGGGGTTCCTTGATCAAAATCAGTTCCAGGCGTTCGCATCGGCGCGTGGCCTTTTCAAGGGCGGTAGCACTCGACGACTCGCCCTCTTCAATGCCCTCGATGTAGCCATTAGTGTGTCCATCGTCATAACCGTCAGTCCAACCATCCTTCAATCCGCCCCGATACCCGACCCAATACAAAATGGCGAGTGCGATTACGAAGGTGATCAATGCGAAAATTTCAAATGCCGTCATGTGGTTTGCTCCTACTGTTGTGTTCCGCTTGGCTGGTGGTGCAGCAGTTGCGGGGGCTTAGCTGTTGTTGGGTGGATTGGTTAACGTGTGAGATTGGGTGTTTGCCATCTCCTCATCTGCGGCATCCGACTGCGTATCAATGAAGATGGCCAGATGGCGGATGTCGATGAAGCGGGAGCGCTTGGCGCTGGTATCCAGGGTGGTGATGGGCAGCGCCACACGGCCACTTGCCAGTACGCGAGTGAAGTTGTCCTGGTTGAGATTGCTGAAATAGTGCTGGCGTACCTTTTCAAGCGGTACGAGCAGATCCCCGAAGGTTCGGTGCAGGAGGTCAACGGTTTGACTTCTGGGCGCTTTCGGCAGGCGCAGTTCGCGCTGTGCGGAGGCTGTCATGCTGCGTTGGCCTTATCTACTTGCGCTTGGAGACTGCCGAGCGTCAGTTTTCCGGTTTTACGCTGCGGCGCTGCTTTGGCATGAGGTTGGTGGCTTGCTCGAATGTCGCGGTTGATGGCTGCCAGCGCTGTGCGTGCTGTGCTGCCAAAGGCCACGAAACGCGGCAGTGGGGAGGTGCTGTCGAGCGGTTCGAGCACGGCACCCAGCTCAACTCCCTCGATTCCGCAGCCAAGGCGCAGCATGGCGCGAGCACGGTAGTTGGGGCCGAGATCGATGACGAGCTGGTCGAGAGCAGCCGCCAGTTGTAGGTGCTCAATTTGCAGCGGTGCGCCAGTGATGGGGAGGGAAACACCGGCGGCGGTCGCGGCTAATGTCAGGTTGGCCAGAATTTTCTCATGGGTACGGCGTTCTTCGGGCAGGTTCAGCAGCTCGATCAGTAGGGTGTCAATCAGTTTGCGGTCCATGTGTGTTGCCTCGGGGGTGGTTCCAGGCGATCTCGACGTGGGTGCGTACCAGCTCGCGTAGGTGCTCCGGTACTTCTGCCAGCGCGGCGATGCGTTCCTCACGGGTTCGCATCGCCGTGATCTGGCGGGCGTACTGGCGCGGCCAGTCTTCGGGCTGTCTCATTACGCGACTTCTCGCGGGTCGGGTACGGCAGGTGGGGCTGGGCGCTCAATACCGATCTGCCCGGCCAGCCAGGAAATGCCAATATCGGTCACGCGCGTTGTGCGCTTGTATTGCATGCCGAGCCTTTCGTGAAACCAGCGGCTCTCGCGAGTAACTAGAAAGTCTTTGGTTGCGGCGGGGTTAGCTGGCAGGTTTTTTTTATCCAGAAGGCCTTTGTCGCGCATGCGTTTCATCAACTCGCGGTGACCCAAACCTAGGCGCTCGGCTGCGCGTTTGAGGGATAGGCTCATGGCGGCACCTCATGCGGCGGCTGCGAGGCTATTGCGGTAGCCCTGCAGGAACTGGTTGAGGTTTTCAGCCAAGATTGCGTAGGCGCGCTGGTTATCGGCGGGCAGGGTGAGCACGCAGCCGGCGTCGTCGATTTCGAGCTTAACGATGTAGCCGCCGCGTGGGTTGCGCTGGATTTGTACAGAGGGATCCAGTTCGTCAGCGATCAGATGGTAAATGCCGCGCCCACGTCGGATTGCCAGACGTAGGGTGGCTTCTATATCACTGACAGCCTCATGTTCGTCTACGTCAGGCACGCCGGTAGGGCTGCGGCCATTGGCGATACCTTCGATAAAGCTCGCTACGCGCGTGGCGTTGTTTTTGCGGTGCTTATCGAGGGTGACTGAGGTATTGCGCGTCCCGCAGATGCGCACCATTACCGTGATGCCATCGGTGCATTGCTCGATCTCGACCTGGGCCGGTACGAAGTGGCGATCATCACGCGAGTGCAGGGTGTGATTGAAGGTTCCGCTGAGGTGCACCTGAGCCTGGAGGCGGATATAGGCGGCGGCGTTGAGAGATAGCCTGTTCATGCTGCACGCCCTCCATCGTCTGGATTGAAGGGGGTTGGCGTTGGGCTGGTGGTTGATTTGCGTTTGGTGGGGGCGAAGGCGCAGCCGTGGATTATGGCTAGGCGGCGCACCTCGAAAACGCGGCTTTCTGGGCACGTTGGGAGTACGTGCAAGGTTGCGGTTTGCATGGGAATTGCCTCGCTCTGTGGTAGGAGAGTGAGGCAAAATTAGCAACAGCTAATTTTTTATGCAATAGCAAATGCTAAAATTAAATGTCGATGTATTTTGACGACTTCAAGATTGCGGCCACGTAGTGGACTTTTTCGACGAGATGCTCATCCAAAAAGATCGGAGGATAGCCGTCGCTAATGCTGTCGAATCTATATTGTCCGTCCCGGAGGTAAATGAACTCCTTGACCATAGACCTGCCATCCGTTGTTTTTACGAGCACCTCGTCGCCGGTCTGATAGCGATGATTTGGTTCAATAAGAACAAACTCCCCGCTTTTGATGCGTGGATGCATGCTGCTACCCACCATTTTGAGGCCATAGGCGTCGGGGTCGGAGCTGACTATATCTATGTAGCCATCACCATGTCCGGCTGGGTAGTCAAGCGCGTCAAAGTAACCATCAGATCCCAGCATAGCTTTACCTACTACGGGCACCGGTGCTGCCTGGCGGTTCTTAGCGGACCACTCCCTTTCCTCGGCAGCACGTTGGGCGGTTTCGTTGATCGCTGCGTTGAAAAACGCGGGATGGGGAAGTGTTGGCGGTTTGAGGTCAAGTGCTAGCCATTTTGCCGTTATGCGGTTCTGGTCTGCTGCAGAGTAATTGCCTGTTGTTAGGAGTTCTGCTGGAACAGCTAATTTTTTAGCAAGATTCATCGCAGCGCGATCCCCTAGCGTCCGATGACCGTTAAGGATCTGCGAAAGATAGGAGGCGTCAACATCGGTATGAGCTCCTGCAAAATCCTTCAGCTGGTTTTCACCAATGAGGGCCTTGAGGATCGTTAAGCGTTTTTCGTAAATATCCATAGATAAATCATGTATCTAGCGTTAGCAGCTTGTAAATTACGTTCTGCTATTGCGTGGCGGATTAGCGTTTGCTAATCTCGTGGTTGTTCTGGAGGTGAACATGACTCTACTCGACTACTTAAAGAGTTTGGATGCGGCGCAGCTCGAAGCATTTGCCGCTTGCTGTGGCACATCGGCAGGACAGCTTAAGCAAATTGCCTATGGTAATCGTCGATCCAATGCGGGTCTCGCAATTGCTATTGATAGGCAGACCACAGGCCAAGTCACTTGCGAATCGTTACGTCCGGATATCGATTGGGAGTATTTGCGAATGCAGGTAAATACAGCAGTTGTTGCGGATGCCTCAGCTCAAGCGGCTTAGAAAAAAGGCGACCGAAAGGCCGCCCAGTTCCTCCCGATACACACCACCACAGTGCTGTCGGGTCGCGATAAAGGTAGGCGGGCAAACCACATGCAAACCGCTTCCCTCTATCGCGCTGCCAAGGCACGGATGCCTTGGGTTGCCTGCTAACCCACCACGGTCTGCAGGCTGTAACGGCAAGGCACATGCAGAGCGTGTGCCTTGCCATTGGGGTGCAGCCGGACTTCCTACCACAGAGCAACCGGCTGCATGCGACCACTTGTGAGTGACCACGGCACAACTGTATCAAACAGGCGTGCGGCGGTCACTGGCAGAGTTTTTGGAGTTTTGCCATGAACCGTAAACAGTTCAATTCCATTGAGCGCGCACGGCGTTCGCTGTTGACCCTACCGCAAGCTTTGCTCCACGCCGCACGTGACTATCCTGGCGGTGCCACTGCTATTGCCGCTATCGACGGCGGCAACGCCACTACCCTCAATCATAAGCTGAGCCTGACCAACACCAGCCACACGCCCAATATCGGCGATCTTGAATTGGTGCTGGATGCAACGCGCGATCCGCGCATTGTAGATGCGTTGTTGCATCCCATTGGCTGGGTGGGAATCGACGTTTCCGAGTTGAGCGACACCGACACGGCGCAGTCACTAATGGCTGGCATTGGCGAGTTGCTTTCTCGTGAGGGAGAGTTGGCCACGCATGTATCGGCCTCATTGACTGATGACAAATTGGACGATGACGAACTGGCTGAATTTGAGCTGCTGGCCGAGCGCATGGTGCAGGCGGTGTTCAAGTTGCGCGCAGTGCTCCGCAAGAAACACGAGGAGGATCTCTCCTATGTCTGACTATGCAGATGTTGCTGATGATGTTATCGCCCATAATCTTGCACTTGCTATGTCTGCACGACCTACTGCGAACCCAGGCCAATGTGCCTTTGAGTGCGTAGCTTGCGGTGAGGTCATTCCTGAAGCTCGGCGGCTGGCAATGCTTGATCGCGGCTGTTCGCGCTGCATTGACTGCCAGGAACTGGCCGACCGGCGTGGGGTACGGGCATGACTAATCATGAGCTGCTCGATGATGTATTGGCCCAGCTGCAGGACTACGGGCTCAAACCAGAAACCCCACTTGTGATTGGCAAGCGGACGCGTTGCGAGTGCGACGGTGATAAGGCCCCGGAGAAAACGGGCTGGTACGTGATCTATGAACATCTGACTGGCGGCAAGACCTTCTATTGCGGCGCGTTTGGCGACTGGCGCCAGGGTGAAAAGGGCAGTTGGCAGAAGATCAAGGTCAAGGGTGGCCGGTTGAGCGCTGAGGATCGGGCGGTGATGCGGGCTCGGGCCGAGGAGGGCCAGCGTAAGGCGGCTGAGGCCGAGGCGCGCAAGCATCGAACTGCCGCGCGCCGTGCTGCGGGCATGTGGAAGCATTTGGAGGAAAAGGGCCACTGCGCTTATCTGGATGCGAAGCGTGTGGCCGGTTTCGGCCTGCGTTTTAAACGCAAGTCGGGCTGTGCGCTTGTACCGATGCGCAATGTGAAAACCAGAGAGGTGATCGGCCTGCAGGTGTTGTTCCCTGAGGTGCAGCCCAAACTGGGGCGTAATAAGACCTATTGGCCGGCGGGCTTGGAGAAAGAGGGCGCAGTGCATTTGATCGGCCCTGAGCCTGAGCCCGGTGACGTTATTCTGGTGTGCGAGGGTTACGCGACTGGGGCGAGCTTGCATATGGCGACCGCGCTGACGGTGGCGGTGTGCTTTGATGCTGGCAATCTGTTGCCGGTGGCGCAGGGCCTGCGTGTGCGTTACCCCGGTCGCCCGCTGCTGTTCTGTGCGGATGATGATTGGAAAACCCAGGTGCAGGGTAAGCCGTTCAACACGGGCAAGGTGAAGGCGGAGAACGCGGCGGTGGTCGTTGGTGGCCAGGTGGTGTTGCCGATCTTCGATAATGACCGTGAGGCTGGTTGGACGGACTTTAACGACCTGCACTGTGCTGAGGGTTTAGATGCGGTGCGCCGCCAGGTGTTGGCGTTGGTGAGGCCGGCGACGGATGCTGGATGGCATGAAAAACTGCTGCGGTCTGCTAAAGGCGGGATTCTGTCGCACCCCTATAACGTCGGATTGATTCTGAGTAATGACTCGCGCTGGAGCGGGGTGATTGCGTGGGATTCGTTCGCGTCGAAAATTATTAAGGCGCGCACACCGCCGTTTGGTGGCAGTGCAGGTGACTGGGAGGATATCGACGATATCAAGGTGATGATGTGGCTGGCCGAAGTCTACGGGTTGTCCGTGAAGTCACCGAATGTGTTTGAGGCAGTAAACTCGGCTGCACATGACAATGCCTTTCATCCTGTGCGCGAGTATCTGAATGGGTTGGTGTGGGATGGCACGCCGCGACTGGAGCGGTGGCTACAGGATCGGCTGGGCGTTCCAGATAGTGAGTACACGCGTAAAGTGGGCAAGCGTTGGATACTGTCTGCTGTGGCACGGGTGTTCCAGCCTGGCTGTAAGGTGGATGTGATGCTCATTCTGGAGGGGTTGCAGGGTGAGGGTAAGTCGACGGCCGCCGGCATACTTGCCGGTAAGTGGTTTATGGATACGGCATTCGATATGAGCAGCAAGGATGCGTATCAGGCGATCCGGGGTAAGTGGATCATTGAGATGGCGGAGCTGGATGCGCTGAACAAGTCCGATACGACAAAGGCCAAGCAATTTGTTTCATCGGCTACGGACCACTACCGAGAGAGCTACGGACGGCGGCATTTGAGTGTGCCGCGCCAGAGTGTATTTATCGGCACCACTAACCAGGATGAGTACCTAAAGGATGACACGGGCAACCGCCGTTATTGGCCGGTGACGTGTACGAAGGTTGATCTGGATGGCCTGCGGGCAGAGCGTGATCAACTCTGGGCCGAGGCGGTAGCCTGTTTTCGCGCGGGTGATATTTGGTGGGCTGAGCGTGAAGAGAGCGAACTGTTTGCGGCTGAGCAGGATAAGCGCTTCCAGGCAGATATGTGGGAAGAACCAGTGGTTCACTACCTGGTAGCCAAACATATGGGCGAAACGGTGACGGGCGCGTATCTGTTGCAGCATGCGCTGAATATCGACCCGAGCCACTGGGGCAGACCCGAGCAGATGCGGATCGGCAAGATTATGCATCGATTGAAATGGCCGCGCCGACGCCAGACTAGCGGCTACGTTGGAGTGCGTGGTTATGAGTATGTGAAACCGGCCAATTGGAAGCGCGGGACGGTCGAGCCCAGGCAGGAGTCTGCATTTTGATCCCTGAAATGGATGAGATGTTGAAGTTGTGGGCGCTCGATATGCATGGCTGTGGAGGTGCAAATGGATCTGCTAGCACCATGTTGGGCCAGTTGATGGATTGCAAGGGAGAACTGATTCGTGGCACGCGCGGTGGTTCGAGGATGCTGCTGCCATGGAGTGCGGACATTGAGGTGATAGTAAACAAGCATCTGTCTTGGGAGCTGGGGCAGGTGGTACGCGAGCATTACCTGAACCATGAGAGCGTAGAGCGTCAGAAGTGGGCGCATTGTGGATGCGGACGTACGCAGTTCTATGAGCGCTTGCATGCTGCCCATCTGGAGATCGCAGTTTTGTTGCTGGAGCGCGCAGCGTGATTGTGCTTTTTGGCCCACCTTGCCTACTGGTGTTATTGCTGGTGGAGCAGACGCAGACCGCGCCAATCGGGGCTCTGACCTACTGTCCTACCTTTTCCGGGATTTCCCCGCGTAGTGCGTGCACCCTCGCACGCGCGTGTCACGCGCAGCGTTTGTTAATCTCTCTCTATACGGGGGAAAAGGTAATAAATAGTAGGACAGTAGGTCAGCGCTTTGATTTTTGTGGGCTGTAAGTGGCGCACTTGTCTTTAGTTAGGTGGGTCAGGTCGGTCAATGCCCTGCGGGGCGGTAGCCAGTTACGTTATATGTCCGCTGATTGCAGGTGTGAGGCCGTTGATTGCGGGGTGGCAGCGCGAAACGCTTGCTGCCACCGGACTGGAGGGGTATAAATCAGTCATGTTCAAAGAGGTACGCAAACAGCGACCTCACCAAAAAACCGGCCTTTGCGCCGGTTTTTTTCATTTCTCCTCAGACGTACTACTTCGTACAGCCAATTTTTCTTTTGGAACTGAGAAATGGAACGAGATCAGAAGCTGTTGGTGAAAATCTTAGACGTCTGCATCAAGGACTCCGATGACTGGAAGCTCAATTTATCGGCGAAGGATATTCGCAGCAAATTCTCCAGCGCCGAGTGTGTCCATTGGTCCGGTGTAGTCGTGGATGGCCATATCGAGCTGCTTGTAGATTTGGGTTGTATCAATGTTGAAGGGGACGCTCCGGATATACGTATCCAGCGCGTCACCAATGCGGGATATAACTATCTCGACAGAAGTAGAAGGTTGAGTTCGCGTAGCAGTGAACTACCCATCCACTAGACAACAACGTTTTTGAGCCCTGCCTAGTGCAGGGCTTTTTCGTTTACGGAGTAGGCCAATGACGAACGAACAGCAAGCGCTGGCAGAAATGCCGATCTGGTTAGTGATCGTCCTGGCCCTGGTGGGCGGTGTGTCGGGCGAGATGTGGCGAGCGGACAAGGAAGGGACGCGTGGTTGGGCATTGATCCGACGATTGGCCCTTCGGTCCGGCGCCTGCGTGGTGTGCGGGGTATCGGCGATCATGCTGCTGTATGCGGCAGGCATGTCGATCTGGACGTCCGGTGCGCTGGGATGCCTCACGGCGATGGCAGGGGCAGACGTTGCGATCGGGCTGTACGAGCGCTGGGCGGCCAAGCGCCTTGGTCTGCGTGAAGCGCAAGCCAACGGTGAAGCTGGACCATAAGCATCCAGGGGGCAATGACCATGATGCGACTTGAGATGCGTGACAACATCGACAAGATCGTTAGGGAGATGCGTGGGCTCAGCAAGTCGAAGGTGCCAATAGCCGCTGCCAAAGCGCTGACCTTCACCGCTGAACGCGTACAGGCGGCAGAGAAGGCCGAGCTGGAGCGGGTATTTGATCGGCCCACGCGCTGGACGCTCAACTCGGTCTTCAAGCGCAGTGCCACGACCAGCCGCCTGTTTGCCCGTGTGTGGATCAAGGACGAAGCAAGCTCAGGTGTGCCCGCGTCCAAGTACTTGCCGGTGCACATTGACGGTGGCAACCGACCACATAAGCGATTTGAGAAAGCGCTGATCCACTACGGCTTGATGCCAGCGGACATGTACGCCGTCCCTGGTCGGCGCGCCAGGATGGATGGCAATGGCAACATCAGTCGCGGCCAGATCGTGCAGATCCTGTCCGCACTCGGAGCAGCTGAGCGGGTGTCGGGCTTCATGGCCAACCGCACTAAGCGCAGCCGACGCCGCAACCGCAATGCACCGGACTATTTCGTGGGTCGGCCTGGCAACGGCACCGGCCCTTTGGGTATCTGGGAGCGTATCGGCAACGGGGCACGGCCCATCCTGATCTTCGTCAAACGCCCGACGTATCGCCGGCGCTTTGACTTCTACGGTGTCGCCAATCGAGTGGCCGAGGCCGAGTTCGAGCCGCTCTTTCGACGTGCCCTGGCACGGGAGATGGAGCGAGGTTGACCTCTTGTCGGTTCGGAGCATTTTTTCTCAAAAAACGTTGATTTTTCAATGAGTTGTATGTGTTTTAGCTTGGCAGGCCGACCTGCGACCCAAAATCAATGGGTCCTTCCAGGCCGCGGGGCCATCGGGGTAATTCGAACCCCGACTTTTTTGCAGATTCAACCCGACATAGGGGGTTCCGCTTCCTAGTCCCGACCTTGGAGATGAGCATGCCTACACAGCGTGAAATTGCTGATCACCTGGACATGAGCGAGCGAAATGCCCGCGACGTGCTGAAGGGAATCGGCATAAGCGATTGGCAGACAGCCTGCCTAGATGAAATCCGGGTTGCTTACATCCGCGACTTGCGCGCAAAAGCCGCTGGGCGCGGAGGCAGCCAGTTGGAAGAACTTACCGCTGTGCGGATCGATGAAGGCCGAGTCAAGGCCGCTAACGGTCGCCTGCTGTATCACGAAAAACTGCGTTTATTGATTCCGGCTGGCGAGGCTGATCGGGTGCTTATCGACTGGGCCAGTTTCGCAAACCGGGAATACCTGGGCGGCCTTGAACGCATCATTCAGGAAATCGAGAGCGTGCAAAAAGTCACGGTTGATCGATCAGTGGTGGCCAAAATTGCTGGACCTACAACCGAGCGAATTGCAGGCTACGCGCGAAAACTTGGCGCGAAGCTTGTTGGCAGCGGCGGGGGAATTCAACCCGCCGCGTGACATCCCGACCGCGCACTACCTGAGCACCGAGTTTTACCTGCCCGCTGAAAGCGGCGTGCTGCACGGCCTGTACGATTTCCACTACACGCCTTACTTCCTCGGCGTTGCCGCTGCCCTGGATGATCCCCGGGTGAGCGAGGTCGACCTGATGAAGGCGGCGCAGATCGGCTGGACGTGGTTCTTGATCGGTTACCTGTTCAAGTTCATCCATCACCTGCCGCGCCCGATCATGATCCTGTTTGCCAAGGAAAAAGACGGCAAAAACTTCCACGATGAAAAGCTCAAGTTCGGCGTGACGGCGAACACTGAGGTGGCCAAATTGATGCCGGTCGATGTAAGCCGCACCTCGGGGAACCGTTGGGACCATAAGACCTTCCCGGGCGGGTTCCTCAAACTGGTAGCGTCGAACTCACCCGGCAACGTTAAGTCCACGTCGTCGGTGGGCTTATCGGTGGTGGAAGAACCGGACGATACCAGCGATGACGTAAAGGGGCAGGGTGATGCGATCGCCCTGCTGGAGGAGCGCGGCAAACGCTACCCCGGCTCCAAGATGCTGGTGGGCGGTACGCCGGCGATCAAGGGAGCGAGCAAGACCGAGGCGCGTCTGGCCCAGACTGACTGCCGGGTGCTGCCGGTTATTTGCCAGGATTGTGGCAAATCTCACGTCTTGGATTTCGAGCACATCAAATGGTTTGAGCAGGACGAACAGTCCCATTTCGAGGCATTAGATAAACGTGATGATGATTGGCTTAGAGATAATGCCGATCTGGTCAAGGATTTAAAGCGCCTGGGGAAAGGGGCCGTAAAGCTTGCTCAAATACTTGATCAGCCCCATGAAATCTACGGTCGAGCGCTTCCGGATACAGCCTATTACGCCTGCCCGCACTGTGGCAGTTGCTGGGACGACTACCAGCGCAAAGAGAACATCCGCAATACGGTGTACAACGCCATCGCCGCCGGCGACCCTTATTGCGGCTGGGTACCGACTAAACCCTTTGCTGGTCGTGCCGGATTCATTGAGCTGAACGAACTATACGCATGCCTGCCAGGTACCAGCTTGGCCGACATCGTGCGGGAGAAACTCAACGCCGAACACCAGGCATCGATTGGCAACCTGTCGTTGCTGATCAAGTTCGTCAACCAAAAACAGGGCCGTGCCTACGAGTACAAATCCGATCTGCCCGAGGCCGATAAACTGGCTGAGCGAGCGGAGGACTACCCGGAAATGTTTGTGCCCATGGGGGGCCTGGTGATCACCGCCGGTGTCGACGTGCAGCACGATCGCCTGGCGGTGGTGATGCGGGCCTGGGGCCGAGGCGAGGAATCCTGGCTGATCTACTGGGGCGAGATCTACGGCGAGGTGGTGCTGCCTGACCAAGGCGTCTGGCTGGACCTGGAAAAGTTGCTGTTTGCGCCGATCCCACACGCCTGCGGCGCCAAGCTGAGGGTGCTGGCAACTTCGCTGGATACCTCGGACGGCACCATCACCCAGGACGCGGCGTATGCGTTTTGCCGTAAGCATCAGCGCAACGGCGTGATGGCGATCAAAGGCGCGAGCGAACGTGGCAACACCCGCGACGATGAGCGCCGGGAAATCTTCAGCGCGCCTCGGCAAGGCGTCGACACTGACAAAGAGCAAAAGGCCTCGAAGTACGGTCTGCGCCCTTACATTGTCGGTACCTCGCGGGCCAAGGATCTGTGGATTGAGGGCCGTCTGCCATTGACCGGTGATGGCCCTGGTCGGATGCACTTTTACAAAACGGTGCGCCCGGATTATTTCCGGCAAATCACCGCCGAAGTGAAGGCGCCCAGCCGGCGACACCACTACCGCAAGGTCTGGCAGAAAAAGGCCGGTCAACCGAACGAAGGTACCGACTGCGAGACGTATGCGTTGCACGCGGCCCGTTCCCTGAAAACGCATTTGATGCGGGAGCAAGACTGGGCAGGGCTCGATGCACAGATCCGTCAGGGTGCGTTGTTTGACCCACCCGAGCCGGATCAATCCGAGGCTGAACCCGTTCCCGAAACGGACGGGACTAGCTCGGAACCGACACCAGTCGAACCACCCAATCTCCCGCCCTCTGGCGGGAGAGTTGTTTCTGGGCGCCGTAGTGCAATGCGCGTGCTCTCTCAACGCAGGAATTAATTCATGGCTATCACCCTGGAACAAGCGCAGGGCCAGCTGCAAGCCTGGCTCGATGCGAGCATGAAGGTCAGCCAAAAGCAGAGCTATCGCATCGGCACCCGGCAACTGGAATACGCCGACCTTGCCGAAATCACCAAGACGATCGACTACTGGCAACAGCAAATTGATCGCCTGGAGAGCGGTCGTACTCGGGGGATCGTCCTGCGTGGGATTACGCCGCGATGAGCCGCGCACCGAAAGTGCCAGAGCCGACGCTACTGGATAAAGCCATCACCTGGCTCAGCCCCGAGCGCGGCGCCAAGCGCATGCACGCCCGGTTGACCATGACCGCCTTGGGTGGTTACAGCGGCGCGTCGAAGTCCAAGCGCACGTTGAGCGCCTGGACCCCGACGGCAGGCAGTGCGGCAGCAGATCTGCTGCCCGACTTGCCCACGCTTCGCGAACGCTGCCGAGACCTTGAGCGCAACAACCCCATCGGTGGTGGTGCGATCAATACGGTGACGACGAAAACGGTCGGCACCGGCCTGGCGCTTAAGTCAGTGGTCAATCGCTCGATTTTGGGCTGGGACGAAGACCAAGCCAGGGAGTGGCAGCGCAAAACCGAATCGCTGTTCAAGTCCTGGGCGGAAACCACCAGCTGCGACATCACCCGCGAGCAGAATTTCTATGGTCTGCAGGATCTGACCTGGCGATCTGTGCTGAGCAGCGGTGACGTCTTTACGTTGCTCACGCACAAAGAACAACCCGGCCAGCATTACTCGGCGTGCATCCAACTGATTGAGGCCGACCGGGTTTGTAACCCTAGCAACAAGGCCGACACGGAAGCGCTCACGGCCGGCATTGAGCGTGACGCCGATGGTGCACCGATCAAGGCTCACATTTTGCGCAGTCACCCCGGGGCACTCGGCGTCAAAGAGCGCGTTTGGGATGACCGTCCGTTCTTCAATGAGCGCGGCGGTCGCGTGCTGCTGCATGTGTACCGGCGTCGTCGGGTGGGCCAGCCACGCGGTGTGCCGTACTTGGCGCCGGTAATCGAGAAGCTCAAACAGTTGGATCGCTATACCGATGCCGAGCTGGAAGCGGCGGTGGTGTCTGCGTTCTTCGCCGTGTTCATCAAGCCGGGGCCGTCCGGCAATCTGAGCCCTCTGGCATCGGCCGTTACCGGCAACACCCCGGTGGGTGGCGATAAACCCGCCAGCAGGGACCAGGGCGGTTGGGACGGCTCACTCAGTGGCGGCATTGTCGCCGAGCTGGACGACGGAGCGTCGATCGATACCGCATCACCCGGTCGCCCGAACATGGCGTTCGATCCGTTCGTGCTCGCCATGCTCCGGCAGATCGGCATGGCCCTGGAGCTGCCCTATGAGGTGCTGATTAAGCACTTTACCGCCAGTTACACCGCCGCGCGTGCTGCTGTGATGGAGGCTTGGCAGTTCGTTCGCGGTTGCCGTGACTTCCTGGGCCAACATTTCTGCCAGCCCGTGTACGAGCATTGGCTTGAAGAGGCCGTGGCGCAGGGAGACATTGAGGCTCCCGGGTTTTTCGACCACCCGTTGCTGCGCTATGCGTACAGCGGGTCGCTATGGGTGGGTGATGGTCCTGGCACCGTTGATCCGCTCAAAGACATCAATGCCGCCGAAAAGCGCATCGATATTGGCGTCAGCACGCTCGCCAAGGAATCCATGCTTTACGACGGCAGCGACTGGGAAGAGAACCACGAACAGCGTGCGCTTGAAGTGAAGCGTAGGCGCGATGACGGCCTATCCGTGTCACCAACGGCTCGCCCCGAGGATGAGCCTGCGGCCAATCCTGATCTTCCTGAACGGACCTAACTATGAGCGACAACCCAACCGATGCACCTCCCGTGCACCGCGTGACGGCGTTCGACCTGGTATCACGTGAGCCCTGGGCCATCACCCCGGACATGCTGCAGACCATCACCGCCATCGCCCGCCGGGAGCATGAAGGCCCGGAAGCCTTGGAGGCCAGACAGGGCAAACCCTTGCAGAACAGCCGCGCGGTGACCCAGCGCGGCAATGTGGCATTGCTGCCCGTCACCGGCCCGGTGTTCCGCTACGCCAACTTGTTTACGGCGCTGTCCGGAGCGACGTCGCTGGATGTGCTGGCCAAGGAGTTCACCACCGCCGTCGACGATCCGCGCACCGACACCATCATTCTGGTGATGGACACCCCCGGTGGTATTGCCAGTGGCATCGCTGAATTCGGCCAGATGATCCGCGCCTCGCCCAAAAGGGTGGTTGCGTATGTGTCCGGTAACGCGGCCAGCGCTGGCTACTGGATGGCTGCAGCAGCCCATGAAATCGTCATGAGCCGCACTGGCGCTGTGGGCTCCATCGGCACGGTGCTGACGGTGCGCAAAAGCGACGACGACGGCAGTTTTGAGATCGTCAGCAGCCAGAGCCCGAAAAAGCGCCCTGACTTCAGCACTGAATCAGGACGTGCTGTCGCTCAGGCCCATGTCGACCGGCTGACTGACATCTTTGTCGAGGACGTCGCCAATTACCGTGGCCTCAGTGTTGAAACCGTTTTGGCCGACTTCGGCCAGGGCGATATGCGGATTGGCTCCGATGCCGTGGCATTGGGCATGGCCGACCGTGAATCCACCCTTGAACAACTCATCGCTGAGTTCAACAGCAGTTCTTCTGGAGAAAGACCTATGTCCACCACCAACAGTAACGCACCCGCTCCAACTGCAGAAAAACCCGTTATCAACCGCGAATACCTGGCGGCGAATCATGCCGAGCTGCTGGCCAGCCTGGAACATGACGCACACGCCGCTGGTGTCGCTGCCGGTGCCCGCGCTGAGTGCGAACGCATCCAGGCGGTGGAAGCCGCCGCACTGCCCGGACACGAAGAGCTGATTGCCACGCTCAAGTTCGACGGCAAAACCACTGGTGCCGAAGCGGCGGCGCAGGTTATCGGCGCCGAAAAAACCAAACGTGCCGGTGCCCTGGCCGACATTCGTGCCCAGGCGCCTGCGCCGGTGCCCAACGCGCTGACGCCACCGGCAGCCCCTGAGGCTGTGAAGGAGGATCCAGAGGCGCCGCTGGAGGAGCGTGCCAAGGCGACTTGGGACAGCGACAAGGAGCTGCGCGCCGAGTTTGGCACCTTCGAGGCCTATCACGGCTACCGCAAGGCCACCGAGCGGGGCCTGGTCAAGGTCCTGAAAAAGTAAGTACCGGGTAACCCCTTTCCACCCATGGCTCTGGAGAATCCTATGCCTCTTACACTCGATACCCCCCGCGCTTACGAGATCGGGGAAATTAACGATTTGTCCGTTGCGGCCGGCGTGCAGATTTTCGAAGGTTCGGCGGTTGGCATTGTCGCGGCTAACGGCCTTGCGCGACCTCTGGCGGCAGGGGATCTATTCGTGGGCTTCGCCGATCGCGGCGTCGACAATCGAATCGGTGCGGCTGCTGCAGCGCGTGTGCGTCTTCGCGAAGAGGGCAAAGTTGAACTGCCCGTCACTGCGCTGGCGATCACCGACATCGGTAAGCCGGTGTATGCCAGCGACAGCGGCACGTTTCTGCTCACCGCCGCCGGTAACAGCCTGATCGGGCATGTTCACCGTTTCGTGCGCACCGGCGTCGGCATCGTCAAGTTCACCGCCCAGGCCATCCCCATAGCGGCCTGACGCATCACTCAACCCGTTTTTTCAAACTTTTCTCTGACCGTATCCTTCTTCAGGAGAATCACCCATGGGTGCTGAAGTACTTTCCAGCCGTGCCATCATCGGCATGTTTTACGAACTGCTCGAGCAGAATGTGGGGTCGAACTGGATCGACGCCGTGTCTAACCTGTTCGACTCCGACCAGGCCAAAGAAACCTATCCGTGGATCGGCATGGTGCCGACCTTGCGTGAGTGGATTGGTGGTCGCCACGCCAAGGGTTTTATCAGCGCTGATCTCGAAATCGAAAACCTGCATTTTGAGGCCACCCTCGAAGTGCTGGTCACCGAGCTGCGCCGCGATAAAACCGGACAGTTGCGCATCCGCCTGGGCGAGCTGGCCGACCGCACCAACGCGCACTGGGCGCGACTGCTGTCGGTGCTGCTGCTCAACGGTGAAAGCCAGACCTGTTATGACGGCCAGTACTTCTTCGATACCGACCACGAAGAAGGCCAGAGCGGCGTGCAGTCCAACAAGATCACCACCAGTCTTGCCAGTTTGACGGCGGGGACTTCCGGTACCCCAACCCGGCCGAGTGTCGAAGAGTTTCAGCAGGCCGTCGCCAAATCCATCACCCAACTGACCAGCCTGAAGGATGATCAGGGCGAACCCATCAATGAGCTGGCGCGTGAGTTCCTCGTGATGGTGCCGTACCCCCTGCTGAGCGTTGCGCAGACGGCGCTGAGCGTGCCGCGTGGTACCAACATCAACGAGATTGTCATGCCGGACAACGTGGTGGTTCGCGTGGTGGGTAACGTGCGCCTCAACGCCTGGCAGGACAAATTCGTGACCTTCCGCACGGACGGTCGTTTGAAAGCGTTCATCCGCCAGCAGGAAACCGACGTGGCCATGAAAGCCAAGGCCGAGGGTTCGGAGTACGAGTTCGACAACGATGCTCATCAGTACGGCGTCGACACCTGGCGCAACGTGGGTTTTGGGCGCTGGCAGTACGCCGTGCTGAATCAGCTGGTGGCATAAGCCGGTAGGCCTGTTACCTCACCGAGGACATTGATATGCCGAAATACCGCGTGGAACAGACGATCACCCTTTATGGGGGGGAGCTGATCCTTAATGCGGCCCAGGCCAGTGCGCGTGCGCACAACCTGGAGCCGGTCGAAAACAAGAAGGGTCGCTACACCATTGTGTCGCCCGTGCAGTTCAAGGCCGGGGAGGTGATTGTGATCCCCGGCGAACCGGACAAGGCATTGGGGCAGCGGTTGTCGAAACTGGACAAGGTCGTAGGAGAGCGCAATGCCGAATAAATCCTACACCGTGCTGTCCGGCTCGTTTCGCGGGCCAGATGACAAACTGACCGGTCCGGGGGGCGTGATCGAGTTGCCTGATGACGTGGCCGAGCGTTTTCGTCACCAGCTGGAAGTGTTGGTGGCCGAGCCGTCACCGGCACCTTCCGCTGCGGGCGAGGGCGGGCGCAAGCCCGTCAAGGTGAGCCCTGATGCTTGACGAAGATCTCAGAGGCTTCCTTGAGGACTTCGACGTTGGCGGGATGGTTGATGGTCAGCCGTTTTTGGCCGCGCGGGATATGCCGGACGAAATCCACGGTATGGGTGGCACCAACAGCCAGTCGACCGGCTACGAGATCCTAATCATCACCGCCGAGGCCGAGCGCCTGGGCATCGACAATCCCAAACTGATCACCGTCGGCGGCGTGAATTTTCGCGTCCGTGACCGCCGGATGATCGATGACGGCGCCTTTAGCCTGGCCTCCCTCACCAAGGTTTAACCCTCATGCCCTCGATTCAAGAACGCATCGTCGCAAAGGCGCAGGCGTTGATTCTGGCCGCCGGTACGTTGGCGGCAGACCGGGTGTATCGCAGTCGCACTGAGGCGATCAGACGGGACATGACGCCGGCCATCGTGCTGCGCCCTGACCTTGAAACCTGTGAGCGCGAAAGCGCTGCAGTGGATCGCAACCAGTTCGAGCTGACGGTGGAAATCATCGCCCGGGAGGACACGGTCACAGGTGCTGCCTGGGATCAGGTGGCTGACGTGGTCAAGGTGGCCGTGCATGCGGTCCTGATGGCAGAGGACGCCTTTGAGGAAGCCGATCGGGTGCAACGCTTCTATATCGACTGGATCGAGGACGAAGGCGACAACACCGCCGGCAACTGCATGGTGCGTTACCGCTTCACCTACCTGTGTAACACCGGCGACCTGACGGCCGGACCTACCTTTTACTGAGGAACACATTATGCAAATCGCATTCGGCAGCGGGTTGTTTTACGCGACTCCGCTGATGGACGCCTATGGCAATGCCATTTCCGCGCCGACCCCCATCCTGTTGGGCATCATGCAAGAAGCATCGGTGGACCTGTCGTTTGATTCCAAGGAATTGTTCGGCAGCGAGCAGTTTGCGGTCGACGCGGCACGGGGCCAGGGCAAGCTGACGGGCAAGGCCAAGTCCGCCCAGATCAGCCTGCTGCAGTGGAATCAACTGGTGTTCGGGCAGACCCTGACCACTGGCCAGGTCTTAGTTCATCACTCCACGGAGCCCACAGTGGTGCCGGCAGGGGCCGCCATCACCGTGGAGCCTCCAGCGGGCGGGACGCTCTCGGGGGATCTTGGGGTACGTGGCGCGGGTGCGATCCCTTACGTACGGGTACTGAGCGCGCCGACAGTTGGGCAGTACACCTTTGATGCCGCCACGGGAGAATATGCATTTGCCGCTGCAGACGTGGCCAAGTCGGTGTTCATTGATTACCGCTACACCGTTACGACGGGTAAAAGCCTGTCGGTGAAAAACCTGCCCATGGGTGACATGCCGGTATTCCAGGGCGAGCTTGTCCTGAAATACAAGGGCAAGACTGTGTACGTGCGCGTGCCGAACTTTGTCAGCAACAAGCTCGGGATCGCTACCAAGCAGGACGATTACACCATCCCTGACTTTGAATTTACCGGCTATGCGGATGAGTTCGGTGAGGTGTGCTACTGGAGTGCCAACGAATGATGGTCGTGAATGTTCCCGGTGTTTCGTTCCCGTTTCCAGGGAAAACGCTCGTCATCCCACCCCTTGCGCTGGGGGATCTGGAGCAACTGCTGGAGCGGATCAACGCGGTGATGGCCGGCAACATGGACCGGGACAGTATCGCAACGGTGATCGATGCCACGCACGCGGCATTGCGTCGGAACTACCCAGACATTGAGCGCGCAGAGGTGGCCTCGCTGCTGGATCTTCGCAACATGCGTGATGCGTTGGATGCTGTTATGAGTGCCTCGGGCCTGGAGGTCACAGAGTCGGCGCCGGGGGAAGCACTGGCCCCTTCGACTGGGGCCAACTCTACGCTCACCTGATCGCCAGTACCGGGCAAAGCCCGGTCACGCTTCGACGTGACTGGGACATGGTGATGGTAGGGCATATGACCGACTACTGGCGGAGCCACCCGCCCGTGCACGTCCTTGTGGCTGGATACATGGGCTACAAACCGACCCAGGAAGTGACTGATGCACCGGATCTGGCCAGCAACCTGGCAGCAATGTCTGCTGAGTTGGCTAGCGAGCTGCCCGAGCACCTACGCCTGGCGCTGGACGCGTTTTCCAGCAGTCAGTAGCTAATTCGAGAGAGTGGGGGGCTTGATGAATTCGATAGAGGTTATGTGCTTGAGCAAAAACACGATTTTGTCATTTTGCTCAATCTCCACTAAAACCTCTTCATCCATCACCGCCGCTATCCTCCCGAGACAGGGCATTTCGGCTACCTCAAAAAATGCAGGCAGGTTTAGGTAATGCATGCGTTTGAGCCTGGTGGTGAACATTCATCGCCCTCCGTTTGAATGGAAAGTTTCGTACTCACGTCTCAGGTAGATCTCAGACTGTCTCTGTATTTCGTAAATCCATTCAATGCTTGCCTGACAATCTAATGATGGTGCTGATTAATGCTACCTATCGTTAGATTTTGTCAAAGTTCTGCTCATCATGATTTGGGATTTAATGGTGAAGGCACCGTAGAGGTGGTCCCCAATAAATCGAATCAACTGCCAGGTCGTCATCGATAGTCTCGCCTTAGCGGGTCTTTTTTTTGTCTGTGATTGAGGTCTTGGTATGGATCGTAATATTGCCTATCAGTTCACTGCCGGCACCCAAGGCTTTGATCGTGCGGTCGAAAGCATCGAGCGCAACATGCGTGACGCTCGGACGACATTCAGCCGCGAGCTACGTGCCATCAACACCGAGATGGTCGGCAGCCAAACCCGCCTGGCTCGTTTTGGCCCGGCCGTTAATGAAGCGTTTTCTGGCGTCAGCACCATCATGCGCTCGGGGCTCGGTGGTGTGGCGGCAGGCATTGCGGGTGTGTTTGGTCTGGGTGCTTTCAAGCTTGGCCAGATTGTTAGCGATAGCAAGGACGCGGCGATCCAACAGGAGGCTGCTTATCGTGGCCTGGAAGCGGTGGCCAATCATGCCGGTGTCGGTATTGGCCGGGCCATGGATGAGGCCAACAAGCTCGCCTCCGACGGCTTGCTCAGCGTCGGTGACGCAGCCAAAGCGCTGCAAAACCTGCTCAGCCGTGGCTACAACGTTGACCAGGCAGTGGCGGTGATCAACCGCCTAAAAGACGCTGCAGCGTTCAACCGGCAAGCTAATCTCAGCATGTCGGAAGCTGTGGTGTCGGCCACCGAGGGCTTGAAAAACGAAAACTCGGTGCTGGTGGATAACGCCGGTGTCACGAAAAACGTCGCCAAAATGTGGGACGAGTACGCCAAGAGCATCGGCAGCAGTCGTGACAAGTTGTCGGACTCGCAAAAGATCACGGCCGAATACAACGGCATCATGAAAGAGACCGAGGCTCAGGTCGGCAACGCCGCCAAAGCGGCCGATGGGTTGACTGGGAGCCAGGCCGAGCTCGACTCCAAAAGTAACCAGCTGCAGGTCACCATCGGTACCATCCTTGAGCCTGTCTTCATCAGCCTGAATAAGCGTCTGTCTGAAACCGCCAGTTGGTTCAACAACCTATTGAAAGGTATGACCGGCGTAGGCCTTACCGTTGATGAGGTGGCGGCGAACGTCGCGCGCTACGAAGCGATGTTAGGAACAGTCATTGCCGGACCGCGCGGTGGGGGTGGCAAGGCCCAACTGGAAGCCACGCTGGTCGAAGAGCGCCTGCTGCTGGAAAACATGCAGTTGGTTTCCAATAAGCTGGAAGAAGTCGACGCGGGTATGCGGTCCCGTTCCGCTCGCATTGAAGAGCAGCGACGCAAAGTGGCGGAGATGGCCGCGACCGGCGATACAGCCCTGACCAAAGCACCACAGCAGGGCAGGACAAGTCCGACCGCTTACGGCGTTGAAGTCGCCCGGTTGACCAAGCTGGAGCAGGCATACGCTGCAGCCGTCGAGCATCGGAAAAAAATAGTTGAGTCCACAACTCCCCCTAAAAAAGCGGATGACCCGGTAAGTGCGCCGACGAAGGCCACGTCACGGGTCAGTGAGTGGGCAGAAGCATTGGACGCGCAGAAGGTCGCTCACGCACAGCAGCAGGCCGAACAGGGCACCTTCCTGCAGTTCTCCCAGCAGCAGGAAATGCAGTACTGGCAGGGCATTCTCAAGCGCACGGATTTGAGCGCGGCCGAACGTTTGAGCGTTCAGCGCAATTACCTGGCGTCACTGAATGCGTTGCGCCGGCAGGACGAAGGCCAAGCCTTTGCCGATCTGCAGGCCCAGGCGCAGCAGTACCGCAACAATATGGACGCGCGTCTGCAGATCGCTCAGCAGACATTAGAGCGCAGCCGGCAACTCTACGGCCAGGACAGCCAGGAATACCGCAAGGCTGCGGCAGAGGTGGTCGCTGTCGAGCGCGAAAAGCAGCAGCAAATCACCAACATGAAACAGCAGCAGCTGGCTGCCGATCAGCAGGCGCGGCTTACCGATGTTGCGCATGCCGAGCAGATGGCCCAGCTGGATCTGCAAGCCAACCTGATCACCCAAGGCCAGTTGCTGCAGGCCCAGGCCGAGTTCGAAAAGCAGCGGTATGCGATCGAAGCTCAGGCATTGGCCGAGCGTAAGGCGCTGCTGGAGCAGGATCCTGACCGCAACCCGGTCGCGCTGCAGCAGGTCCAGCAGCAGATCCTGGCGCTGGAGCAAACGCACCGCAACAGCATGGCGGTGATTGGCAGGCAGCAAACATTCGAGTCGCAAAGCAACTGGACGGGCATGGTCGACAGTTTGCGTACCAGTTGGTCGAGCGGGCTTACCGGCATCATCAGCGGCACCATGAGCACCCAGGGCCTGTTGCGCGGGATCTTCACCAGCATCGGCACCGCGTTCGTTGAGAACATGGTCACCAAGCCGTTGATGGCCTGGATGTTCGGTGAGACAGCTAAAACCGGTGCGACCGTAGTGGGTGTAGGCGCTCGAACGGCTGCAGAGGCAGGCGGTGCGGCCATGTCCGTAGCGATCTGGGGCGCAGCCACGATCAAAAACATCATTGCCAGCGCCTGGCAGGCCATGGCCGGTGCCTTTGCAGCCATGTCGGCCATTCCGATCATTGGCCCTGTCCTGGGCGCGGCGGCGGCAGTCGCCGCCGGTGCGTTCGTATTTGGCCTGGTGAAAAACGTTGCTTCGGCCGAGGGCGGCTATGACATCCCTGCCGGTACCAACCCCATGACACAACTCCACGAGCAGGAAATGGTGCTACCCAAGCAATACGCCAATGTCATTCGCCAGGCAGCTAATGGGGAAGGGCAGTTAGGCGGTTCTGGCAACAGCTATCACTACCACGACAGCAGCGGCCGGATGTCTCCCGCTGATATTCGGCGTGGTGCCCGGGTGCTGGCTGAGGAAATGCAAAAAATGCGGCGCAACGGCGCCATCAAAACTTAGGGGGGCAAGATGTCGTTAGGACCTTTTTGGCCGGCGCGCTGGATCGCCAGTTACCCCGATATGGGCGCGGCGGCGGAAGGTGTTCTGCCGCGCCTGCCCGGGCAAACCCTGCTTTCAAAAAAAGCACCTGAGTGGAGTACCGGAGTGCAGAAAGCTGCCAGTGGTCGACGCCGGACAACGGCGTACTACCCGGCGCCGCTGTGGTCTTTCCAGCTGAGTTACAACGCCGTACGCAAGCGCCCTGGGTTGGATGAGTGGTCGAGGCTGATTGAGTTCTTTAATCAGCGCAAAGGGCAATTCGGCGAGTTCCTGTTCTTCGACCGCAGTGATCACCTGGTAACGCTTCAGCGCTTTGGCACCGGGGACGGCACCACGCGAACATTCCAGCTTTCCCGGGAGATCGGTCACTGGGTGGAGCCGGTGTACGGGGTCGTCAATGTGGACGTTGTCACTGTCAGTGGTGCTCCTACTTCAGCCTTCACTGTGGATGAGCTGGGGCGCATCACCTTTACGGTGGCCCCTCCGATTGACGCGGCGCTGGTGTGGAGCGGGGCCTTTTATTTTCGCTGTGCTTTCGAGGCCGATTCGCTCGACGGGGCTCAGCCTTATCGCGCGATTTGGGAGCTCAAAAACATCGCGTTCACGAGTATCAAGCCATGATCGATGCCACACCTGAACTAAAATCCTTTCTGGCCACGGCGCGCAGTTTCGTCATGACAGATCTGTACACGATTGCCCTGGCCAGCGGCCAGGTGCTGCGTTACACCGATGCGGGTTTGCAGATCTTCTATGCCGGACAGAACTACTCGGCCAGCGGGCCGCTGATCAAGCGCACCGGCGTACGTGCGGTGCGCGGGATTGAGGTCGACACGTTGAACGTGACCTTTACCGCCGGCATGGACGACACCGTGTTCGGCGAGCCCTTGCTGCCATTCATTGCCGGCGGCGGTTTTGACGGGGCCACCCTTAACCTTGTCAGAGCGTTCATGGCGGACTGGCGGTCGCCCGTGGTGGGCACGGTCACACGTTTTATCGGGCGGGTCGCCGAGGTGGATCCTGCCGACCGCGAGCAGGCGACGGTGACAGTAAAGTCGCCGATCGAGCTGCTGGATACCAAGGTGCCCCGGGGCGTTTATCAGCCCTCGTGCCTGCGCACGGTGTACAGCGCCGATTGCGGGGTGAACCGTGCCCTATTTGAAACCGTGGGTGTGGTCCAGGGCGGCAGCACGGCCCTGCGTGTGAACTCCAATGTGCCCGCCACCCAGGGCTGGTTCGACCAGGGCGTGATTCGTTTTGTGAACGGCGCCAATGCAGGAGTGACAAGAACCGTACGCCGATTCACTGCCGATGGCGCCGTGACGATGATCCTGGGCCTGCCAGGCGTGCCAGTGGCAGGTGATCAGTTTCTGATTTACCCGGGTTGCCCACGGACGCTGGATGCCTGCACCAACAAATTCGGCAACCGAGCGCGGTACCGGGGGATGCCGTTCATTCCCGTCGCGGAGACATCGGTATGAGCCCGTTCGAAGTGCTGCAGCGTGATGCCGTGGTCGCGCAGGCTGAGCTCTGGTTGCGCACGCCGTACCAGCACCGGCAGCACCTGCTCGGCGTCGGCGTCGATTGCGCCTGGTTGCTGATTGAGGTGTATCACTCCGCCGGGTTGATTCCCTCGATCGATCCCGGGGCCTATGCCCAGGACTGGCACCTGCACCGCAGCGAGGAACGCTACCTGGGGTGGCTGGAGTTGTACGGCCGGCAGATCGATGTCCCGCAGCGTGGCGATGTCGCGGTCTGGAAATTCGGCCGGACCTTCAGCCACGGCGCGGTGGTGGTCGATGAGCATCGCATCATTCACGCCTATCGGGACATCGGCGTCGAGTTTGCAGACATGCGCGAGGAGCGGCTCTCCAGCCACACCGTGCGTTATTACACACTTAACCGATATGGAGTCAGCGATGGGGGGCAGCAGTAGTACCATTTCCAACAGTGCAACGCGCATCAACGCGCTGCAGATCCAGAGCAGTGCGAGTGGCAAGCCGATCGCCTGGATCGCCGGCCGCAACCGCATCAGCCCTAACCTCATTTATTACAGTGACTTCGAAGCGGTAGCCAAAACCACGACGAAAAAGTCGGGAGGTAAAGGCGGGGGCGGAGCCACCCAAAAAGACACGACCTATACCTATTATGCGGCGCTGATCCTTGCGGTCGGGCGTGGGCCGCTGGGTGCCATTCACCGTGTCTTCCGCGACAAGGAAGTATTCACATCGCTGGCTCAAGTGGGTTTGAACTACGCCAATGGCACTCATGATCAGACCGTGTGGGGTTTTCTTCAAACTCGCCACCCTGCCGAAGCGATTGCCTATTCCGATACGGCCTACGTGTTTTCCAGCAGGTACCTGCTCAACGATAATGCCGGCGTCCAGAATCATACCTTCGAGGTGGACGGGCGTTATCAGGTGCCTGGGCTGCCGGATGCCAACCCGGGCGATTTCCTGCCCGGGCTTTTGCTCGATCCATTGGACGGTATCGGTTTTACCCCGGCATGGGTCGCGGATATGTCGAACTACCGCAACTATTGCTTGGCGGAAAACTTACTCTTGAGTCCGGTGCTCGACGAGCAGTCGCCGGCGAATGAGGCGATCGCGCGCTGGTTGCAACTGACCAACAGCGAGCTGGTGTGGTCCGCCGGTCAACTTAAGGTGATCCCCTACGGCGACCAGGCCGTCACCGGTAACGGCGTGACGTGGTTTCCGAACATCACGCCGGTGGCGGATCTGACCGATGACGATTTTCTTTCAGAGGACGGTGAGCCTCCGGTCTCGCTCAAGATCAAGAGCCAGGCCGACAGCTACAACGAAGTGTCGCTGGAGATCCTCGATCGCGATCACGAGTACAACACCGACGTGGTGCGTGCGCCTGATCAGGCTGCCATTGAGCAGTTTGGCTCCAAGCCGATGGACACCATCAAAGCGTACGAGATCTGCAATATCGCCATTGGAGCCCATGCGGCGCAGTTGTTGGTGCAACGCAAGCTGTATGTGCGCAATGAATATGAGTTCTCCCTCGGTTGGCAGCATGTGCTCCTCGAGCCCATGGACCTGGTCACGATCACTGAGCCAGGGTTGAACCTGCACCAGCGCCTGGTCCGGCTGATTTCGGTTGAGGAGGACGAGCTGGGTAAGTTGGCGATCGTGGCCGAAGATGCGTTGTTGGGCGTCGGCAGCGCGCCCAACTATCCGGTGCAAAGCAAGAGCGGTTATCAGGGCAATCAGAACGTCGCGCCTGGTCCTGTCCTGGCGCCCATCATGTTCAACCCGCCCGAGAGCCTGCTGCCCGCCGGCACATTGCAGATCTGGGGCGGTGTTGCCGGTGTGGGTGAAGCCTGGGGAGGTTGTGAGATCTGGATCAGCGCTGATGGTGACAGCTACCGGTTAGCGGAGACGATTTACGGCAGGGCGCGCATGGGCCAACTGACTACGACGCTCGCATCCGGAGGTGACCCCGATACGGTCAACACCTTGTCGGTACAACTGGCAGCGGCGACCGAGCTTGCAGCGGCCACGACCGCCGAGGCGGACAGTGGCGCCACACTGTGTTGGGTGGCCGGCGAGCTGCTGAGTTACCGCGACGCGGTGCTCATCGGCGTCGGAGGCTATGAGCTGAGCTATTTGCGACGTGGACGCCTTAGCACATCGGTGTCCAGCCACTCGGCCGGTTCCCCATTCGTGCGGTTGGATGATGCGGTCTGGAAGTACAGCTACACGTCCGACCAGATCGGCAAGACCGTATGGGTCAAGTTCCGTTCTTTTAACGTGTTCGGTCGAGCGCTTGAGGATCTGGCGGATGTCACTGCCTACAGCGTCACGTTGTCGCCGGCTCGGGTAGCGCCTGATACCGCGCAAAACCTCGCCCTGGTGGGGGCCTTCGAGGCGCCGTACTTCACCGTCAGCTGGGTGGCCGGAGCTCGTGCCGAGGATCGCTTGGTACGTGTTCGTCACGCGGGCAGTAATGCCCTCCTGCGAGAGGTGGCGACCACCAGCACGGCATTCACGTACCAACGTGAAGATGCGCTGGTGGATGGCGCGCTCATTCGAAGCTATCGGGTGGAGGTCATCGAGCGCAACGCTGCAGGCCAGGCACAGTTGGTGTCGTTGTTGGTCACCAATACGGCGCCGGCGCCCGTTACGGGAACCGCCGCCACGGTCACTGGCACCACCACCGCGGATGTCAGTTGCTCGGCCAGTGCAGCTGCAGACACGGCGGGCTATGTGTTTGTGTATTCGACAGAGGAGGACTTTGATCCGGCAACTGCAGGAACGGTCGGCTATCAAGGCGTATCACGCACCGGGCAGATCACGGGACTGACGCCAGACACCACGTATTACCTCTCCGCTGCAGCGTACGACACCTGGAGCAGTGTACGCAGTCAACTCAACTTCGCCCCGGCGATCACCTTCAACACCTGATAGAGACTCATCATGCAACCTATTCAATTCTTTGCCGCAAGGGCTGAAGACGGCGTGCTATTGCCTGGAGCAACGGTGAGGGTGCTTGTCTCGGGGAGTGAGACGTTGGCGCCGCTGTTTTCCGATGCGGCGGCGACCGTGGTTCTAGCCAATCCCATGCACGCCGATGCCAGTGCGCGGGTGTTCTTCTACACCACGGCGGCTCGCATCGATATTCAGATCGGCTATGCGGGGTACCGAGCGCCGCTGCTGCAGGGCATCGGTACCAGTGATCCGGTGGATATGATCAATGCGGAAATTGATCGCCTCAACCGCGATATGGTCGATGGAAAAGTGCATGCCACTGTCGCTGCTGGTCTTCTGGCGACGGTCGACGGCCAGTCTTTTTACGTCGAACCCACCTCGCCAGATATATCGCGCAGTCTGTATGTGCGGGTCAGTGCCACGGAGGCCAGGCACGTCTCCGATGATCCGTCAGTGGGTTACATCGCAGAGATAGACGTGCGCACCTCTGCGGTTGAGAGCGGCACGTTTAACGGCTTGGAGCTTCGGTTTGTTCGACTGGCCGTAGAGTCCGGTTACACCTGGGCGCTGGTCGATTCGGTTGGACGCATGGCGCTGGGGTGCCGGGTGGATGGTTCACTCGTGGGTAAGTTCATGCTGCGAGACGGCACTGTCGATCGCAACACGCTGAAACTCGACCTCGACGGATTCATCGCCAAGGCGTTGGACCCTCAGTCGGGATACGCGTGGGCAGTGATCGATACTCTGGGCCGGATTGGGCTGGCTCTTCGAGTGGACGGGACCGTTACCGGGAAATTCTTGCTCGGCACCGGTGCCGTACCTCGCAAAGCGCTGGGGGCCGACCTGTCGGGCTTCATTGCGGTTCAACTGAGCCCAGAGTCCGGCTATGTCTGGGCCGTCGTCGATGCGGTTGGCCGCATCGCGCTGGGCATCACCACAGCCGGCAAAACGGTGGGTAATTTTGATATTCATATCCCCGATGTCACAGGGATCGAGTACCTCAAACCGGTTCACGACCTGCTGTGTGTAGGGGATTCCCTGACAGCCAACAGCAATCAGGTCACCTGGCGCGAGCAACTGGCGCCACTGATCAGTGCGCGGACCATTGTGAATGGCGGCATTGGCGGCCAGACGTCTCGCCAGATCGCCGCGCGTTTCGGTGCTGGTACCGCACTGCTGACCGTCACGGACAACCAGATCCCGGCCTCGGGGTCAGTGACGGTTACAGCCTTGAGCACCTTGCTGTTGTCCACGCCTGCGACCAACTCGGGGACCTACACGTTGCCAGGTACCTTGGGCGGCATCCATGGGACGCTGACGTGCACGCACAGTGAGACAGGGGACTCGTCTGACGTTTACACGTTTGCTCGGGATATCGCCGGAGACGCCCGATACAGCGCGCCCAAGTCGCCGTTCGTACCCGACGTGCCCGGCGACGGGTTTTACACAGAGATTATCTGGATGGGCCGCAACAACCTCGACAACATCGAGCAGATCAAGGCCGACATTCGGGCCATGGTCGCTGTGCAGAAAACCGTTGAAAAACGCTACCTGATAATCACGCCGCCGCTTGGCGGCAACCCGACACCGGGCACGTCGACGGGAGAGGGTGTTGGTACCGCCACCTACAACAACTGTGTCGCCCTGGAAGATTGGGCTACCACCGAGTACGGCGATCGCGTGATCAAGATCCGCGAGTGGCTGATGCAGTTCAACGATGGCAGCGCCGACGATCTGGACGACGTGGCCAAGGGCGTGGTTCCGCGTTCGCTGCGGCTGGACATCATTCACAACACCACGATCAGCAACGGGCATATCGCCCGTCGCATTGCCTATGAAATTAATCGGAGGTCCTGGTAATGGCCGGACAAAAAAACGTACTGGATGGCATCACCTTTACCGATACGACGTTACCCATTCTGCGCTCCGATGCATTGCTGAGTGCGGGGTCGCTGTATCTGTTCGACTTGGGGCATAGCTTGGGTGGTGTGAGCGGAGTGCCGGCAGCGGGTGCTGTTATTCCCAATATCGCTTACGCAGAAGCGGCTGCGGTGCTTGGCGCGGGTACCGAGAGCAGCTTGGCCGGGGTGTTCAGCAGCAACGCGGTCGCGGCCGACGCATTGTTTGAGCGGACGCCCAAGAAGGGCCTGCACGCCATTTACAGCCAAGTAAACAACACGGTGAGCGGTCATGGCTCACAGATCAACGTCGCAACCGCGATCCGTGACTACATCATCGCGAACAAAACCCACCTGTTCTATTTCTCGGTATGGGCACATCGCACACGCGCTGCGCTCTCTACGGGGCATCGATACATGGAGATCGGTAGCGGCGGCAACTTCCTGGGGTACATGAGTGGCGCCGGAAACACCGGCAAGGCTTCCGGGCTTTACAACGTCGTCGGCGGTGCCAACGCCGTGGCCAACCGGTACTCCTCGATGCGAGCGTCTGCGGGGAGTGGTGATACGGTTGCGGCAGCGGCCGGGAGCATTATTTTCGGTAATGGCGGATCTGGTTCCGCGCTGACCAATCAATGCCCCTCGGACATCTTCTATCGTGGCTACTGCGAGGATCTGACCGTGTCGGGGCGTACCTACGCTGACGTCGACGCCCTCGACAAGGCGTTATGGGATGCCGCTTTCGCGGCAGGTGGCCGGTTTGCTGGAGACACCTTCACCGCACCGTCGACTTTCCCATAGCTGGCCAGGTAAACCTATAAGCCCGCCGCAACTCATGGTTTGCGGCGGAAGCGGAATTTTTCCCAGCCGTTTTTGAACCTGAAAGTTCCGGTGTCTCCTCTGAGAGCGTAAAGGCTTGCTCTGTAGCAAGCAGTGAATCGAGAAAATCCAAGACGTCTGATTTTTTTGTAGGCCCAAACCCATCCGTGGCGATTGGTCGTTTTGATAGGCCTTTGCACCATACACGCACTCCTTCTTAGCGAAATTCGGCGCATATGATAGCGATGTGCTCTCACGCAAAGGCCGTCAATTAATAACAGGGGAGGAACTTCTTGTCGCGGCGGGCTCTCCCGCCCATTCGTTTGAATGCAGCACTGTGTAATTCGAACTCAACAGATTTTATTTCACCTCCATGCCCGCCGTTATGCGGGCTTTTTTTCGCCTGGAGAAAAGACAATGGCACGACTTACAGCTATCCAAGCGGGAAGCCGCAATGCGTTGGCCTTCCTCGACATGCTCGCTTGGTCCGAGGGAACTAGCACATCACCGGCCACTGCCCAGGATGGTTATGACGTCATCGTGACGGGCATCGACAGAAAGCCTGAGATCTTCACAGATTTCAGTGATCACCCCTTTGCAAAGGGACGGCGATCGAAGGTCATCAACAGCAAGGGACTGACATCTAACGCCTCGGGCCGGTACCAGCAGATGCTCAAAGATTGGCCGTATTACCGAACGTTGCTAGCTCTGCCTGACTTCAGCCCGATCAACCAGGATCTGCTTGCTCTGCAACACATCCGCGAATGCCGCGCACTACCGGACGTGCATGCCGGCCGGGTCGAATCCGCGATCGCAAAGTGCCGGAATATTTGGGCAAGCCTGCCTGGTGCAGGGTATGGCCAGCGTGAACACCGGCTTGCCGATCTGATCCAGCAGTACCGCCTGGCGGGTGGAGCACTGTCATGACGGCATTACGGAAAGTGTCACGCTGTCTGGCGCAAGCCGGAGAGGATCATTTGTATTTTTCATGCCCTGGTTGCGACATCGCGCATGGTGTTTCACATGGGAATGGACCAGGGCCACGGTGGGGGTGGAATGGCAATATGGAGGCGCCGACGTTCACGCCGAGCATTCTGGTCCGATACAGCTGGTCGGACGGTCCCCGGGTTTGCCATTCGTTCGTGACCGGTGGGCGCATTCAGTTTCTTGAGGACTGCACTCACCATCTGGCGGGACAGACCGTCGACCTACCCGATTGGGAGGATGAGTAATGCTGACCACACCACAGAAACTGGCAATCTTGCTGATGGCGATGATCATTGCGTTCGGCGCGGCCTGGCAGGTGCAAGCGTGGCGTTACACGGGAAAGCTCGCGAGCCAGGCCGCGCTGCAGGCTGACGATCTAAACAATCTGACCCAGGCCGCGCTCCGCCATCAGCAGACCGAACAGGACAAGCGCCTGGCTACAGAGCAACAACTCGCCGTCTCCGATCAACAGCACACCCGAGAACTGTCCAATGCCCAACGTAATCAGGCTCTATTGCGTGACCGCCTTGCTACTGCTGATGTGCGGCTGTCAGTCCTTCTCGACGCCAAGGACCCAGCCAGTGGTTGCAACGTGTCTGCCACCCCCGGCACCGTCGGCGTGGTTCATGCAGCCCGTCGAGCCCAACTTGACCCAGCGCATGCTCAACGAATTATCGGCATCACCGATGCCGGCGACCGAGGATTGATCGCCCTGCAAGCCTGCCAGGCCTACGCAAAAGAAGTTTCTATGCAATGACTGTAAATACATTGGAGCTAGTCTATCTACAGGTCATGAGGCGGGGTTAATAATGTCGTCAATCTTAATTGTTTTTCAAAGATTTAGTGGCCAATTATCTAGCGGGTGGTTCTATGTATCGAAATTAAAAGAGTGATGGTTGATTTAAGTTAAGTGAAAACCGTCCTTGGTATGCATTGTTATATTAAATAATTAGTGTTTGGTTTTTAGGGTTGAAGAAGGTTTTCGATCTCAACTATTTGTACCAAATAGTAGCCTTTGTTTCTAACAGACCGAAATAATTTTTCCCCTGAAGTGTAGATCTTAAATTTTTTCTGAAGCCTGCAAAAACACATGCAAATTCCTCTATATTTGTCTGGGTCCTTTCCTATATGTCTGGTTGTGGTTTCATTGCTTACAGGGTATCCAGATTTTATAGAGAATAGCTCAAGAATTTCACTTTCAATTCTGGTTAGCTGAATTGAGATATTAGAATGTGCATTAAATAATGTGCGTTCTTTTTTTTTAGCGTCCATACATTAAGTTTTTGCTTAACTAGAGTGCCAGTTGTTATGCTGTGATGTATCATCATTTTTAGAATTCTAGAAGTTGTTTTTTGCGCGGAATTTAAATGCTGCAGATTTTAGTTATGTCATGTCATCGCCGTTGGTAAGATTTTCAACTGTGTCGGGGGTGTTATATTCGTTTTAATAGTAAAAGCAAAGAGGGAAAATATTTTTTTGAGAAATTGTGATTATTTGTCAGGTCTGTCTCAATGTCGCTGACGTAGTATCGATTACGAGTTTAAGGTGTCGATTAATTGGCGCCAAGAAGTTTGTAGGGGACTAGTTTTGAGATACGTAAGGGCGCGCGAAATGTTAGAAACGGAAGATTTTATTGAAGGGCGAGTATTCGTAAGTCGGATCTACTTTCCACGAGTGCTTGGATCTGTCCTGTGCGGTTTCGTGATACTGATAACCACATATTCAGATTTAACTAAAGTTTTATTAGTGCTGCTCGGCTTAAACGCTCTCGTATGGGCCCATATTGCAAGGTATATAGCATTTTATTCGTCAGATCCATTTCGATCCGAGAAAAATAATCTATTAGTTGATTCTTTGTTGTGTGGGTTTTGGATAGCTGTGATGCATGCGAAGCCAATTCCAACAGCATTGATTTTTGCGATGGTTGCAATGAATAATATTTCAGTTGGTGGGCCTGTGTTCTGGATTAAAGGCCTAGTATGCAAATTGTCGGGTTTCTTTATTGCGTTTCTTGCTTTTGGGTTTTCTTACAAAGGGGCGTCTGAATTTGATGATTGGGTGTGCGTACCATTGGCTGTTATATATCCAATGATATTGGGTTTGGCATTTTATAGCCTGGCTTCTGAGTTTAGGAGCAATAAGAAGCAGCTCCGTGAATTGAGTCGTATTGACCCGCTAACAGGACTGCTTAATCGGCGGTATTGGAGTGAGATGGTCTCTGCGTGTTTGAAGCGAAAGAGTAAGAAAGAAAATTCCGTGTTGGCAATTATAGATATTGATGGTTTTAAGGGGGTTAATGATTCTTGCGGGCATACGGCTGGAGACAACATACTACGTACATTGAGTAAGGTCCTGACCGAAAAATTAAGGGTGTTTGATTATATTTGTAGATATGGCGGAGATGAATTTTGTGTGCTGCTCACAAATGTAAACGCTTCTGACGCGGAGGCAAGGATGCGAGAGATATGTGAGGCTTTTAGATGTGAGTGTGATGCTATTTTTCCAGATGGGGGTTTAACTTTGAGTGTTGGTATTGTGCCATGGAACATTCATATTTCAGAAGTCGATTGCTGGATCTCTCTAGCTGACAAGAATCTGTACGCTGCGAAAAGAGGCGGAAAGAATCAGGTTGTTTGTGGAAAAGCTAGAGCTGGGAAAGAAATTTAGAAAGGCGGGTTTCCTGGGGGGCAGGGCAAAAATTGTACGTCTATTTGTACGCTTACGGAGAAAAAAAAGGCCTGCATCGCTGCAAGCCTTTGATTTTAAATGGTGCCGGCACCAGGAGTCGAACCCGGGACCTACTGATTACAAGTCAGTTGCTCTACCAACTGAGCTATACCGGCGTGTTAGGGCGACGATTATAGCGATTGGCAAGCATCTGTAAACCCCTGAATTCTGACTATTTTTACAAACCTTGCCGCGATCCCTTTTTCTTCCCCATGTCAGTAGGATTCATCCTCCACTGCCAGGCGCAGTCGCAAGCCTTTCCACCTAAAAGGAAGCTCCACATGAAACGGACTCTCTCCCTCATCCTCCTCACCATCGCCCTCGGCGCCTGTTCAACTCAGAAGCCCGCCAATGACCCGGCCCTGGTTGGTACTTGGAAGGGCTTGCGCGCGCAAACCGATAAATGCCAGTTCCTGTCGTGGACCACCCACCTCAAGCCTGATGGGCGTTTCACCATTACTTTCTTCCGCGATGTACAGCAGACGCAGGCGATTCAGACAGAGCAGGGCACGTGGTCGGCGGTGAATGGCAAGAATGAGTTGCGCACGGATGGGGTGCGTATGCCGGATGTGTACACCTATCAGCTGGTGGACGCGGATACGGTGCGTTACGTGAGTGTGGCGGCCGGGCCTTCCGGGGATTGTCAGGAGGATTACGCGTTTACGGAGCGGCGACTGCGTTAACCGCTGCGGCTTGCGCTAAAGGCGGGCGCGCCGTTATCGCGGTTGCACTGGGGTGGGCCGTTTTGGGCGTGCTGCTCGGGGTGAATAAAGGCAGGGCTGATTGACGGCCCGGCCGATGGCGGTTGTGGGTCTGGCGGCGCGGGTTTTGCTTCGCTGTGTGTCGGCGCTGGGGGCATCTGTGCAGGGGTACGGGGGCTGCGACTTTGCCAGCGACCGCCCGGCGGGTTTTGCCTTGAATCCGGCAGGGGTTTGAGTATTCTGTCGCGCGATATGAACGGTGGGTTTAATTACTTAACCGTGTAGGCAAATTTTCGAGACAGTGTGAGGCAACTGATTAATTGTTGAAGGCTATGTCAGATTTGTGCCGTTCTTGACCGGTCGGACAACAAGAAACCGGATAAATCAGTGCAAGTTCATGTTCTTACAGATAATACGTTTTTATCCGGTAAATCGTCATAAAAATGGCGCCACGCCGTTCGTCGGATAATTAAGAGCAAAAAGCATCAAAATACTGACACCATCAATGTGATATCACAGAATGCGCCTCACACCACATAACTAGAAAAATACAAGGTCAGCTCTTTGCTGACCTTTTTATCGCCTTTAAAGCGCAAATCAGGTGGGGAGGGGCAGTGAGTGAGTCGAGCAGATGACATTTCAAAACTATTCAACAAGCTGGGTGCCAACCCAAATGGCTACCGCGAAATCGAATTTGTCCATGAGTTCATTGAGGACGATGTAGAGGTCCTGGAAAGCCCGGCGCTTGTTAAGCCCCTGCCTGTCGCTGCGGCGCTTGTGGATGAAGCCCCGTCGGCGCCGCTGCTGCGCCTGCTGGAAGAGCTGAACCACGGCGAAGCCGACCATCTGCGCCCTGAAGTGTCTTCGGCGCAGCCCACACCGAAAGTCGTGGTGGTGGTCTCGGTCAAAGGCGGTGTCGGCCGTAGCACCTTGGCCGCGGCGCTTGCCAGCAGTTTGCAGCGCCAGGGGAGGCCGGCGCTGGCCCTGGACCTGGACCCGCAAAACGCCCTGCGTCATCACCTGTGCCTGGGTCTCGACATGCCTGGCGTGGGCGCCACCAGCCTGCATAACCAAAGCTGGGAAGCCTTGCCGGAATTCGGTTTTGCCGGTTGCCGCCTGGTGGCGTTCGGGGGCACTGACTACGAACAACAGCAGAGCCTGAATCGCTGGCTGGGCCAGGATGAGCAGTGGCTGAGCCAACGCTTGGCCGGTCTTAAATTGAGCGGCCAGGACATCGTGGTTATCGACGTCCCTGCCGGCAACACGGTGTACTTCAGCCAGGCCCTGTCGGTCGCCGACGCGGTGCTGGTGGTGGTGCAGCCGGATGTGGCGTCGTTCAGCACCCTGGCGCAGATGGACGCGATGCTCGCGCCCTACCTCCAGCGCGAGAAGCCGCCACAGTCCTTTTATGTGATCAACCAGTTGGACGCTGCCCACCGTTTCAGCGTGGACATGGTCGAGGTGTTCAAGACGCGCCTGGGCAATGCCCTGCTGGGCACGGTGCATCGTGATCTGTCGTTCAGCGAAGCCCAGGCCTACGGGCGTGATCCCCTCGACCCAACCGTCAACAGTATCGGCAGCCAGGACGTCCACGCTCTGTGCCGCGCCTTGCTCGAACGCATCGACTCGGACCTTCCATGACCGACAATACGCTCTCCACGCCCTTCGTCGAAGGGCGCGCTGAACAGCGCCTAAATGGCGCCATCGCGCGCTTCAATCGCTGGCCTGCGGCGCTGCGCACGGTACTGGTCGTTACCAGTTGCGTGCTCGGCGCCTTGTTGTTGCTGAGCATTATCAGCGCGCCGCTGGACCTCTACAGCCAATGCCTGTTCGCCGCCGTGTGCTTCGTCGTGGTGCTGGTGCTGCGCAAGATCCCGGGGCGCCTGGCGATCCTGGCTTTGGTGGTGCTGTCGTTGGTGGCGTCGCTGCGCTACATGTTCTGGCGCCTGACCTCCACCCTGGGTTTTGAAACCTGGCTCGACATGTTCTTCGGCTACGGCCTGGTCGCGGCCGAGTTCTACGCGCTGATCGTGCTGATCTTCGGCTACGTGCAAACCGCCTGGCCGCTGCGCCGCACGCCGGTATGGTTGACCACCGAGCCGGAAGAGTGGCCGACGGTCGACGTGTTTATCCCCACCTATAACGAAGCCCTGAGCATCGTCAAGCTGACCATCTTCGCCGCCCAGGCGATGGACTGGCCCAAGGACAAGCTGCGCGTCCACGTGCTCGATGACGGCCGCCGTGATGAGTTCCGCGACTTCTGCCGCAAGGTCGGTGTGAACTACATCCGCCGCGACAATAACTTCCACGCCAAGGCCGGTAACCTCAACGAAGCGCTGAAGGTCACCGACGGCGAATACGTCGCCCTGTTCGACGCCGACCACGTGCCGACGCGCTCCTTCCTGCAAGTGAGCCTGGGCTGGTTCCTTAAAGATCCGAAGCTGGCGATGCTGCAAACGCCGCACTTCTTCTTCTCGCCGGACCCGTTCGAAAAGAACCTCGACACCTTCCGCGCCGTGCCTAACGAGGGTGAGCTGTTCTACGGCCTGGTGCAGGACGGCAACGACCTGTGGAACGCCACCTTCTTCTGCGGCTCGTGTGCGGTGATTCGCCGTAAGCCGCTGCTGGAAATCGGCGGCGTGGCGGTCGAGACCGTGACCGAAGACGCCCACACCGCGCTCAAGCTCAACCGCCTGGGCTACAACACCGCTTACCTGGCGATCCCGCAGGCCGCGGGCCTGGCCACCGAGAGCCTGTCGCGCCACATCAACCAGCGGATTCGCTGGGCACGGGGCATGGCGCAGATTTTCCGCACCGACAACCCGCTGCTGGGCAAGGGCCTCAAGTGGGGCCAGCGCATCTGCTACGCCAACGCCATGCTGCACTTCTTTTATGGCCTGCCGCGCCTGGTGTTCCTCACCGCGCCGCTGGCCTATTTGATTTTCGGCGCGGAAATCTTCCACGCCTCGGCGCTGATGATCGTCGCCTACGTGTTGCCGCACTTGGTGCATTCCAGCCTGACTAACTCACGCATCCAGGGGCGTTTCCGTCACTCGTTCTGGAACGAGGTGTACGAGACCGTACTGGCCTGGTACATCCTGCCGCCGGTGCTGGTGGCGCTGGTCAACCCCAAGGCCGGTGGTTTCAACGTCACCGACAAGGGCGGCATCATCGACAAGCAGTTCTTCGACTGGAAACTCGCCCGGCCCTACCTGGTGCTGTTGGCGGTGAACCTGATCGGCCTGGGCTTCGGTATCCATCAGTTGGTCTGGGGCGATGCGTCCACGGCCGTGACGGTGGCGATCAACCTGACTTGGACCCTCTACAACCTGATCATCACCAGCGCCGCCGTGGCTGTAGCGTCCGAGGCGCGCCAAGTGCGTTCCGAGCCGCGCGTCAGCGCCAAGCTGCCGGTGAGCATCATTTGCGCCGATGGCCGCGTGCTCGATGGCGTCACCCAGGACTTTTCGCAAAATGGCTTCGGCCTGATGCTCAGCGACGGCCACTCGATCACCCAGGGTGAGCGCGTGCAACTGGTGTTGTCGCGCAACGGCCAAGACAGCCTGTTTGAAGCGCGGGTGGTGTTCAGCAAGGGCGCGCAGATCGGTGCCCAGTTCGAACCCCTCAGCCTGCGCCAGCAAAGCGAACTGGTGCGCCTGACATTCTCGCGTGCCGACACCTGGGCCGCCAGTTGGGGAGCCGGCCAGCCCGACACCCCGCTGGCAGCCCTGCGCGAAGTCGGCGCCATTGGCATCGGCGGCCTGTTCACCCTCGGCCGCGCCACCCTGCACGAATTGCGTCTGGCCTTGCGCCGCACCCCTACACAACCGCTCGATACGCTGATGGACAAGCCATGACCTCGAATATGTTCTCTCGTCCTCATCCGCGCCGTGCACTCGCGCTGATGATCGCCTCGCTGATGGGCCTGAATTCGCTGGCGCAAGCTGCCGAGCAAGCCGTCACCACGGTACCGGTACAAAGCACCGACACCGGCTACAGCCTGACGCTCAAGCAACTGGGCCGTCGCGACACCATGAACCTGCAAGGCGTGGAGTCGTCCGACAGCGTCAACTTCGACATCCGTGCCGATGAAGTGGTGAAGGGCGCGCAGTTGTTGCTCAAGTACAGCTACTCGCCGGCACTGTTGGCGGACCTGTCGCAGATCAACGTGCTGGTCAACGGCGAAGTCGCCGCCAGCCTGCCGTTGCCTAAAGAAGGCGCGGGCACCCAGCAAGAACAATTGGTGCAGATCCCGCCGAAGTTGATCACCGAGTTCAACCGTCTGAGCCTGCAGTTCATCGGCCACTACACGATGTCCTGCGAAGACCCCTTGCACAGCAGCCTGTGGGCAAAAATCAGCAACAGCAGTGAGTTGAAGGTGCAGGTCGAGCCGATCGTGCTCAAGGACGACCTGGCTGTATTGCCGCTGCCGTTCTTCGACAAACGTGATGCGCGCCAGGTCAGCCTGCCGTTCGTGTTCGCGACCACCCCGGACAGCGCCGCGCTGGAAGCTGCCGGCACCTTGTCCTCGTGGATTGGCGGCCTCGCCAGCTACCGTGGCGCGACCTTCCCCACCACCCTCGGCGACCTGCCGGCTAAGGGCAACGCGATCGTGCTGGTGCAAACCACCGATGCAATGGATGTACACGGTATCGCCGTGGCCAAGCCGACCGGCCCGACCCTGACCCTGCTCGCCAACCCCAACGATGCCAACGGCAAGCTGCTGATCGTGACCGGTCGCGATGGCGCAGAGCTCAAGCGCGCCGCCACGGCGGTCGCCTTGGGCAACCCGGTATTGGCCGGCAACAGCGTGGTCATCACCAAGCTCGACAGCCTCGCGCCACGCCGTCCGTACGACGCGCCGAACTGGCTGCCGAGCAACCGCCCGGTGCGCTTGGGCGAGTTGGTCGAGCAGCAGAAACTCAGCGTGTCGGGCTACAACCCCGGCGCCATCAGCGTCGACCTGCGCCTGCCGCCCGACCTGTTCAACTGGCGTGAAGAGGGCGTGCCGCTCAAAGTCAAATACCGCTACACGCCGCAGCAGGTGTCGACCAATTCGTCGCTGCTGATCGGCCTGAATGACCAGTTCATGAAGTCCGTGGCCTTGCCGTCGGTGAGCAACCTCGGCGGTGGTCAAACCCTGCTCGACCAGCTGAAGAAAGACGAAAGCCTGCCGCGTGAAGTGACGACCCTGTTGCCGATCAGCTCGGCGTCGCCCAAGTCCAAGCTGCAATTGCGCTTTATGTACGACTACATCAAAGAAGGCGAATGCCGCGACATCATCGTCGATAACATGCGCGGTTCCATCGACCCGGATTCCACCCTCGATGTCACCGGCTACCAGCACTTTATCGCCATGCCGAACCTGGGCGTGTTCAACGACTCCGGCTTCCCGTTCACCCGCCTGGCTGACTTGTCGGAATCGGCTGTAGTCATGCCCGACAACTACGGCACCGACGAACTCACCGCGTACCTGACCGTGCTCGGCCGCTTCGGCGAAGCCACCGGTTACCCGGCGACCGCCGTCAAAGTGGTGCAGGCCAAGGACGTGCAAAGCGTTGCCGACAAAGACTTGCTGGTACTCGCCACCGCGGGCAACCAACCGTTGCTCAAGCAGTGGCAGCAATACCTGCCGGCAACCAGCGATGGCGAGCAACACCAGTTCCTGCTGTCTGACCTGCCGCGTTATGTGCGCAGCTGGGTCAGCCCGGACCCTGCGGCTAACACCCACACCGCCAATACCGGGATCACCTTCAACAGCTTGAGCAGCAGCACCTGGCTGGCGGGTTTCCAATCGCCGCTCAAGGCTGGCCGCAGCGTGGTGCTGATCGCCAGCAACCAGCCTCAGGGTCTGCTGGAAGCCACCTCCGCGTTGATCGGCGGTGACAACTACAAAGACTCGATCCAGGGCAGCCTGGCGGTGGTACAAGGCACGCAAATCAGCTCGCTGGTGGCGGACGAGCAGTACTACGTCGGCAAGCTCAACTACTTCAAGTTCATGCAGTGGCAACTCTCGCAGAACCTGGGCTGGATGCTGTTGATCACCTTCCTCGGCCTCGCCGTGGTGACCAGCCTGATCTACCTGTCGCTGCGTGCCCGTGCAAAACGGCGGTTGGCATGAGCCCGCTGCGTAGCATGGCCCTGATAGCGCTGGGCTCGGTGATGTTTGCAGGCGCTGCGCAAGCGCAGACCTGCGACTGGCCGCTGTGGCAGAACTACGCCAAACGCTTCGTGCAGGATGACGGTCGCGTGCTGAACTCGTCGATGAAACCCACCGAGAGCAGTTCGGAAGGGCAGTCGTACGCGATGTTCTTCGCCCTCGTCGGTAACGACCGCGCAGGCTTTGACAAGCTCTGGACCTGGACCAAGGCCAACATGTCGGGGGCCGATATCGGCCAGAACCTGCCGGGTTGGTTGTGGGGCAAAAAGCCTGATAGCACCTGGGGCATCATCGACCCTAACTCCGCCAGCGACGCTGACCTGTGGATGGCCTACTCGCTGCTCGAAGCGGCCCGCGTATGGAATGCCCCGCAGTACCGCGCAGACGCGCAATTGTTGCTGGCCAACGTCGAACGCAACCTGATCGTGCGCGTGCCGGGCCTGGGCAAGATGCTGTTGCCAGGGCCGGTCGGCTACGTGCATGGCGGTGGCCTGTGGCGTTTCAACCCGAGCTACCAGGTGCTGGCGCAACTGCGTCGCTTCCATAAAGAGCGCCCGAACGCCGGCTGGAACGAAGTGGCCGAAAGCAACGCGCGGATGCTCGCCGATACCGCCAGCAACCCCCATGGCCTGGCGGCCAACTGGGTCGGCTACCGCGCCACCAGCGCCAACACCGGGCTGTTTGTGGTCGACCCGTTCTCCGATGACCTGGGCAGCTACGACGCGATCCGCACCTACATGTGGGCCGGCATGACCGCCAAGAGCGATCCACTGGCGGCGGGCATGCTCAAGTCCCTGGGCGGTATGTCCCGGGCGACGGCTGCGGCGGCCACCGGCTTCCCGCCGGAGAAAATCCACGTCACCACCGGCGAAGTGGAGAAGAACAACGGCTACTCGCCGCTCAGCTTCTCGGCATCGACCATTGCCTTCTTCCAGGCCCGTGGCGAAACCGCCCTGGCACAACTGCAAAAGGCCAAGGTCGACGACGCGCTCAACAAAGCCCTGGCCCCGTCGGCACCTGACAGCGCGCAGCCAATCTACTACGACTACATGCTCAGCCTGTTCAGCCAGGGCTTTGCCGATCAGAAGTACCGTTTTGAACAAGACGGTACGGTCAAACTATCCTGGGAGGCAGCATGCGCCGTCACACGCTAGCCATTGCGATTCTCGCTGCCCTGGCCTCCAGTGCCAGCCTGGCCGAAACCAGCGACCCCCAGTCCCTGCTGATCGAGCAGGGCTACTACTGGCAGTCGAAGAAAAACCCTGAGCGCGCCCTTGAGACGTGGCAAAAACTGCTGAGCCTGAGCCCGGACCAGCCGGATGCGCTGTACGGCATCGGCCTGATCCAGGTGCAACAGAACCGCCCGGCCGAGGCGCAGAAATACCTGGCCCGCTTGCAAGCGCTGAGCCCGGTCCCGCGCCAGGCATTGCAGTTGGAGCAAGACATCACCGTCAACAAGCCCGACAACGCCAAGTTGCTGGAGCAGGCCCGTGAACTGGGTGAGCCCGATGACGAGCGCGAAAAGGCTGTGGCCTTGTACCGCCAGATTTTCCAGGGCCGCCAGCCCCAGGGCCTGATTGCCCGCGAGTACTACAACACCCTGGGCTTCACCGCCAAGGGCACCAATGAAGCGATCGCCGGCCTGCAGCGCTTGTCCCGTGAGCGGCCGAACGACCCGATCGTCGCGCTGTTCCTGGCCAAGCACCTGGCGCGTAACCCGGCCACCCGTGCCGACGGTATTCGCGCGCTGGCCAAGCTGGCACCGAACAACGACGTGGGCGGTAACGCCGATGAAACCTGGCGCTTCGCGCTGATCTGGCTCGGCCCGCCCAAGCCCGACCAGGTGGCCTTGTTCCAACAGTTCCTCACTGCGCACCCGGATGACACCGAGATCCGCGCGCTGATGAACAAAGGCATTGCCCAAGGCAAAAATGGCGGTACCTGGCAGCGCGATCCGCAGATGACCAAGGCGTTCAAGGCCCTGGACGCTGGCGACCTGAAAACCGCCGAGCCGCTGCTGGCCGCGCGTTTGGCCGAGAAGTCCAATGACGTCGATGCCCTCGGTGGCATGGGCGTGTTGCGTCAACAGCAAGAGCGTTACAGCGAAGCGGAAAACTACCTGGTACAGGCCACCCGTTTACCGGGTGGTGCGGCGTGGCAAACGGCGCTCAATGACGTGCGTTACTGGAACCTGATCAGCCAGAGCCGCGACGCCCAGCGCGCCGGCCGTGGCGCCCAGGCCCGTGACCTGGTGGCCCAGGCCGAACGCCTGAACCCCGGTCAACCCGGCGCCGCCGTCGCCCTGGCGGGTTTCCAGGCCCAGGACAATCAGTTCGACGCCGCCGAAGCCGGCTACCGCAAGGTGCTGGCCCGTCACCCTGGCGACCCGGATGCACTGAGTGGCTTGATCAACGTACTGTCCCAATCGGGCCAGCCGGACGAAGCCTTGAAGCTGATCGACTCGGTGTCGCCCGCCCAGCGCGCCAAGTTCGCGCCAAGCGTGAAAATCAACGCACTGCGCGCCACCCAGGTCGGCAAGCTGGCCGAACAACGCGGCGATGTGAAGGCCGCGCAGGCTGCCTACCGCCAGGCCCTCGATGCCGACCCGGAAAACCCCTGGACCCGCTTTGCCCTGGCCCGCATGTACCTGCGCGACGGCCAGATCCGCAACGCCCGTGCCTTGATCGACGGTCTGCTCAAGACCCAGCCCAACCATCCGGACGCGCTGTACACCAGCACCCTGTTGTCGGCCGAGTTGAGCGAGTGGAAGCAAGCCGAAACCACCTTGGGCCGTATCCCGACCGCCCAACGCACCGCTGACATGAACGAGCTGGCGATCGATATCGCGCTGCACCAGCAGACCGACATCGCCATCGAAACCGCTCGCCGTGGCCAGCGCCCCGAAGCCCTGGCGCTGCTCGGTCGCTCCGAACCGCTGACGCGGCAAAAGCCTGAGCGCGTGGCCGTGCTGGCCGCCGCCTATGTGGAAGTCGGTGCCGCGCAGTACGGCCTGGACATGATGCAGAAGGTGGTGGAGAACAACCCCAACCCGACGGTCGACCAGAAACTGCTGTACGCCAACGTGCTGCTCAAGGCCAACAAGTACAGCGAGGCGGGCGAGATCCTGCGCGAAGTGCAAGGCCAGCCATTGACCGAGATCGGTCGCCAGCGCTACGACGATTTGATCTACCTGTACCGGGTCAAGCAGGCCGATGCCCTGCGCGAGAAGAACGACCTGGTGGCGGCCTACGACATGCTCTCGCCGGCCCTGGCCCAGCGTCCCAACGACGCCTTGGGCGTCGGCGCCCTGGCGCGCATGTATGCCGCCAGCGGCAACGGCAAGAAGGCCATGGAGCTGTATGCGCCGCTGATCCAGCAGAACCCGAACAATGCGCGCCTGCAAATGGGCCTGGCGGATATTGCCTTGAAAGGCAACGACCGTGACTTGGCGCAATCGGCCAGCAACAAGGCCCTGGCGTTGGAACCGGCCAACCCGGAGATCCTCACCTCCGCCGCGCGTATCTACCAGGGCCTGGGCAAGAACAGCGAAGCCGCTGAACTGTTGCGCAAGGCCCTGGCGATTGAAAACGCTATGAAGGCCAAGACCCAGGTGGCCCAGGCCGACACTCAAAGCAAGTCGTATAACCCCTTCGTGGGCCTGCCGGGCCAGCGTCGCCAGGTCACCGACCTGACTGTCGCCGGCGCTGTACCGCCGCCGATCGATGCGCCGACCAAGACCGTGACGTCCAGCGCGTTTGCCAGCGCGACGTCCAACGACTTGAGCGAGCCGTTTGTGCCGCCCTCGAACATCGCCTCCATCGACAGCCCCGAGCTGAGCCCGGCGCGGCGCGCGTTGGATACGATCCTGCGTGACCGTACCGGTTATGTGGTGCAGGGCTTGAGCGTGCGCAGCAACAACGGTGAGAAAGGCTTGAGCAAGATCACCGACGTGGAAGCGCCGTTTGAGGCGCGGATGCCGGTGGGTGACAACACCGTGGCGTTGCGCGTGACGCCGGTGCACGTGAGTGCGGGTAGCGTCGGTAGCGATGCGTTGTCGCGCTTCGGCAAAGGCTCCACGACCCCGGCGGGTTCCCAGAGCGACAGCGGTGTAGGCCTGGCCGTGGCATTTGAAAACCCGGATGAAGGCGTTAAGGCTGATGTCGGTGTGAGCCCGTTGGGCTTCCTCTACAACACCCTCGTGGGTGGCGTGAGTGTGTCGCGTCCGTTTGAAGCCAATCCGAACTTCCGCTATGGCGCGAACATTTCGCGGCGTCCGGTCACTGACAGTGTCACCTCCTTTGCCGGTTCCGAAGACGGCGAGGGCAACAAGTGGGGCGGCGTCACCGCCAACGGCGGCCGTGGCGAGTTGAGCTACGACAACCAGAAGCTGGGCGTCTACGGTTACGCGTCGCTGCATGAACTGCTGGGCAATAACGTCGAAGACAACACCCGCCTGGAACTGGGCAGCGGTATCTACTGGTACCTGCGCAACAACCCGCGGGACACGTTGACCCTGGGGATCAGCGGCTCGGCGATGACCTTCAAGGAAAACCAGGACTTCTACACCTACGGCAACGGCGGTTACTTCAGCCCGCAGCGTTTCTTCTCCCTGGGTGTGCCGATTCGTTGGGCGCAAAGCTTTGACCGCTTCAGCTACCAGGTAAAAAGTTCGGTGGGCTTGCAGCATATCGCGCAAGATGGCACGGATTATTTCCCTGGCGACAGCACACTTCAGGCGTCCAGGGGTAATCCCAAGTACGAAAGCTCCAGCAAAACCGGCGTCGGCTACAGCTTCAACGCTGCTGCCGAATATCGTCTGAGCTCGCGGTTCTACCTGGGTGGCGAAATCGGTCTCGATAACGCCCAGGACTACCGCCAGTACGCCGGTAATGCTTACTTGCGCTACTTGTTCGAGGACCTGAGCGGGCCGATGCCATTGCCGGTCAGCCCGTACCGTTCCCCCTATTCCAACTGATTAAATCGGAGTCATTCATGCCTGTTTCTGCGATTGCCGGCCTAACCATGCTGGTACTGGGCGAAAGTCATATGAGCTTTCCCGATTCGTTGCTCAACCCGCTGCAAGACAACCTGACCAAGCAAGGCGCGGTGGTTCACTCCATCGGCGCCTGTGGCGCGGGTGCGGCGGATTGGGTCGTGCCGAAAAAAGTCGAGTGCGGCGGCGAACGCATGCCCACCGGCAAAGCGGTGATCTACGGCAAGAACGCCATGAGCACCACGCCGATCAAAGACCTGATCGCCAAGGACAAACCCGATGTGGTGGTGCTGATCATCGGCGACACCATGGGTTCCTACACCAACCCAGTGTTCCCCAAGGCCTGGGCCTGGAAAAGCGTGACCTCGCTGACCAAGGCGATCACCGAGACTGGCACCAAGTGCGTGTGGGTCGGCCCGCCATGGGGCAAGGTCGGTTCCCAGTACAAGAAGGACGACACCCGCACCAAGCTGATGTCGTCGTTCCTGGCCAGTAACGTGGCGCCGTGCACCTACATCGACTCGCTGACCTTCTCCAAGCCGGGCGAGTGGATCACCACCGACGGCCAGCACTTCACCATCGACGGTTACCAGAAGTGGGCCAAGGCTATTGGTACTGCGTTGGGTGACCTGCCGCCATCGGCCTACGGTAAAGGAAGCAAATAATGAAACGGATGACCCTGGGTCTGGCGGCCTTGCTCGCCAGCGTCAGCGCCTACAGCGCCGACATCCCGTTGTATCCCACCGGCCCGGAGCAAGACGCAGCGTTCCTGCGGTTTGCCAACGGCACCGGCAGCGAACTGAAGCTGGTGGCCGCCGGCTCCAAGGCCAGCCTGGTGTTGAATGGCGACAAGTTGGTCTCGTCCTTTCTGCCGGTGGTGGGCGGTGACAAGCCGATCAAGGGCGTGTTGAGCCGCGATGGCAAGGACGCCGACCTGTCGGTGACCGTCGCCCCAGGCGAATTCGCCACCGTGGTGGCGCTGGTCGACGCCAAGGGCGCCACGCGCCAATTGGTGGTGCGCGAACAGCCGGACGACTTCAACGCGCTCAAGGCCTCCCTGGCCTTTATCAACGCCGACGCCACGTGCGCCGACGCGAGCCTGGAAGCCGTGGCGCAAAAAGCCGAGCTGTTCAAGCAGGTCGCCGAAGGTTCGTTGCAGCGGCGCATGATCAACCCGGTGGAATTGTCGGTGCAGCTCAAATGCGCCGGCGCGCCGGTTGGCCAGCCGTTGTCGTTCACCCTCAAGGCTGGCGAGCGCTATAGCGTGCTGGCTGTTCCTTCGGCTGCAGGTTCGAAGTTGCTGTTCGCCTCTGACGCACTCGCTAACTGATCGGGCCCGACACCACCATGGTCTTTGCCTCACTCGAATTCCTCACGCTGTTCCTGCCGGCCTTCCTGTTGATTTATGCCCTGGCTCGTCCGAGCTGGCGCAACGTCATCCTGTTGATCGGCAGCTGGCTGTTCTACGGCTGGTTGAGCCCGCTGTTCCTGTTCCTGCACATGGTCTTGACCGTGGTGGCATGGGTCGGCGGCTTGCTGGTGGACCGCTCCCGCGAGGATGGCAAAGGCCGGGTGCGCCTGTTGATCGCGTTGATCGTGTTCAACACGGCGGTGCTGTGTTGGTACAAGTACGCCAACATCGTGGCGGGCACCGTGAGTGAGGTGATCACCTGGTACGGCGCCATGCCACTGGACTGGCAGCGCGTGGCGTTGCCAGCCGGCTTGTCGTTCATCGTATTGCAGGCGATTTCATACCTGGTGGACGTACACCGGCATACGGTGCCGGTGGAGCGCAGCTTCATCAATTACGCCACCTATATCTCGATGTTCGGCCACTCGATTGCCGGCCCGATCATTCGTTACGACTGGGTCCGTCGCGAGCTGAACCAGCGGTATTTCAACTGGCCGAATTTCTCCCTCGGCGCGCGGCGCTTCATGATCGGCATGGGCATGAAAGTGCTGGTGGCCGACACCTTGTCGCCGTTGGTGGACATTGCCTTCCACCTGGAAAACCCGAGCCTGGTGGATGCGTGGATCGGTTGCCTGGCCTATTCGCTGCAACTGTTCTTCGACTTCGCCGGCTACAGCGCCATGGCCATCGGCCTGGGCCTGATGCTGGGTTTCCACTTCCCGGAAAACTTTAACCGGCCCTATCTGGCCAGCAGCATCCAGGACTTCTGGCGCCGTTGGCACCTGTCGTTGTCCAGCTGGTTGCGCGACTACCTGTACATCGCCCTGGGCGGTAACCGTGACGGTGTGTGGCGTACTTATCGCAACCTGTTCCTGACCATGGCGATTGCCGGTTTGTGGCACGGCGGTGATAGCTGGAACTACCTGCTGTGGGGTTCGGCCCACGGGGTGGCGCTGTGTGTGGACCGCGCCTGGTCGCGTTCGAGCTTGCCGAGTATTCCGCCGGTGTTGTCCCACGTCCTGACGTTGCTGTTTGTGTGCCTGGCCTGGACCTTGTTCCGCGCGCCGGACTTCCATTCGGCACTGACCATGTATGCCGGCCAGTTCGGCATGCACGGCATGGCCCTGGGTGACGCAATGGCGGTCGCCCTGCGCCCGGCCCATGGCATGGCGGCCTTGCTGGGCCTGGTATGCATCATTGCACCGATCTGGCAGGTTCGTTGCGAGCAACGCTTTGGTACTCAGCCGTGGTTTTTGGTGGCGGCTTCGCTGTGGCCGGTGGCCGGGTTTGTGTTGTCGTTCGCGCTGATTGCCAGCCGCGACGCCGTACCGTTTCTGTACTTTCAGTTCTAAGGAAGCCCGACCATGCCCGCTCCTACCGCACCGACTCCACCGAGCGAATTGGCCGTTCGTACCAGCCCCCTGGCGGCCTGGGTGCTGGTGCCCTTCCTGGCGGCGGGGCTTCTGTCTTGCGCCTGGCTGATGGTGAAGGGCCCGATCAGCTTCGTGCCGGCCAAGGTGGACACCGACATGCTGCTGCATGGCGACGTGACCCACCGTTTCGCCAAGGAACTGGCCAAGGCACCGATGGCGATCCAGGCCGCCAACCTGGAGCGTGGCTCCAGTTGGCTGGCCTTCGGCGATACCGGGCCGCGCGTGCGCCAGGGATGCCCGGGCTGGTTGTTTATCAGCGATGAGCTGCGCATCAACCGCCACGCCGACGCCAATGCACAGACCAAGGCCCAGGCCGTGATCGACCTGCAACAGCAACTGGGCAAAAAAGGGATCGACCTGCAAGTGGTGGTGGTGCCGGACAAGAGCCGCATCGCGGCCGCACAGCGTTGCGGCCTGTACCGCCCAGCCGTGCTCGATGGCCGTGTCCAGGCCTGGACTGCCGCGTTGCAGGCTGCCGGCGTCTCCGCGCTGGACCTGACTGACACGCTCAAGCCCCTGGGCCCGCAGGCGTACCTGCGCACCGATACCCACTGGAGCGAAATCGGCGCCAACGCAGGGGCCCAGGCCCTGGCCCAGCGCATTCAGCAGCGCGGTATCAAGGCCACGCCGGAACAAACCTTCACGATCACCCAGGCACCGCTCGCCGTGCGCCCGGGCGACCTGGTGCGCCTGGCCGGCCTCGACTGGCTGCCGCCGAAATTGCAGCCACCGGGCGAGTCGGTCGCGGCCAGTTCCGCCCATGAAAGCGGTGGCGCCACCAGCAATGCCGACGACCTGTTCGGCGATGCCAGCCTGCCGAATGTGGCGCTGATCGGCACCTCGTTCTCGCGCAACTCCAACTTTGTGGGCTTCCTGCAAAAGGCCCTGAATGCGCCAGTAGGCAACTTCAGCAAGGACGGTGGCGAATTCTCCGGTGCGGCCAAGGCGTATTTCGACAGCCCGGCGTTTAAGCAAACCCCGCCCAAGTTGCTGATTTGGGAGATCCCGGAGCGCGACCTGCAGACGCCGTACGACCCGGTGACGATTAGTCAGTAAATTGACTTTTTGCCACTTGTCTAAAAAATAGCCAGCTCCTACAGCAAAATAATGACACTGTTGCTGGCTTGAAGCAGACTGCGGGCACTAAGGCGACGACAAAAAGACCTGCGGTAAGCAGTCGTATCAGCTGACCTTTTTCACGTCTTTAAGCTTCGCCGTGAGGAGGAATGTGCGATGAGCTTCACCGACAGTCTTCTCGTTCTTCTCGGCCAGGACGTGAGCCGAGACCCCCAAGGGCAGCATGCGCGGCTGCACTTTTTCGGCAGCATCCCGGTCGATGACGGCACACCGTTCTCCGGCCAGTCTACCCGCGCCAATGAACAAACCCAGGCGGTAGCCGGCGCGGCGCCGCGCCCGAGCGTGGTGGCGCTGGTATCGGTGAATGGGGGGGTGGGCCGCAGCACCCTGGCCACCGCCTTGAGCAGTGGCCTGCAGCGCCACGGCGAACCGGTGGTCGCGCTGGACCTGGACCCGCAAAACGCCCTGCGGCTTCACTTCGGGGTCAGCCCGACTGCGCCGGGCATCGGTGTGGCCAGCCTGCAACATGCGCAGTGGGAGACTCTCCAGCAGCCGGGTTTTGCCGGTAGTCGAGTCATTCCCTTTGGCGACAGCGATACACAGCAACAGGAAAAGCTGCAGCGCTGGCTCAAGGATGAACCCGACTGGCTCGCGCAACACCTCGCCCCCCTGGACCTGAGCGCACGCCATACGGTGGTCATCGATACCCCTGCCGGAAATAACGTGTACTTGCACCAGGCGCTGAACGTGGCCGATGTGGTGTTGGTCATCGCCCAGGCTGACGCGGCATCTTTGGGAACACTGGATCAATTGCAGGCGCTGTTGGCGCCGCACCTGGAGCGTGAGCGCCCGCCGCAGGTGCATTTCGTGATCAACCAGCTCGATGAAGACAACGCGTTCAGCCTGGACATGGTCGAGGCGTTCAAGCAACGGTTGAACAAGGCGCCGTGGGAGGTGCATCGCGACATGGCGATCAGCGAAGCCCTGGCCTTCGGCGCAGACCCGTTGGACAGCCTGGCGGCGGGCCTGGCGAGCGACGATATCAACGATCTTTGCCGGTGGTTGATCGCCTGCAGAAAGCTGCGGTAAAGCGCGGTTTATACGCCTATCACCAGATGCTTATGCACAATTGGGCAGTGGCCGCTGTCACCCAATACACGTTTTGTGGAGCCGTTCTCATCAAGCTGCAACTGCCTGTTTTGCGGGTGGTTTATGCCGTGGGTAAAAAATGAGCAGCATGGCTTTTTGCCGGTAGCGTTGTTGGCTACAGCTTCTGTAAAGATTCCATCAACAGAGTTATCCACAGGCTGGGGTGCGACAATTTTGCCCTTTAATCGCGCTCGGCAAGCACCATCAGGTTGCGCGGCGTCAGTGTCGATTCGCAGAAGCTGCCTACCTCGACCCTGTAGCCTTTCTCGGCCAGAAACAATGCCCGATCCAGTACCAGCCAGAGCTCCAGCGGGCGCCGAAACAGACCACGCAGCAATTCCAGGTTCCTGACCTCGGCCAGGCGTCGCCAACCGTCGGCCTCCAGTGCGGGCCAATCCTGCTCGCCTGTGGATAACCCTTTGAGACTCGCCAGTTCCCGGCAGTAGTCGGCGAAGGGTTGGTCGAGCCAGCTGGCGGGCAGCGAGGGCGCGGGCAAATACTCGTCGCAGCCGCGTAATTGACGTTGCAACTGATCGAACCCCAGGCGCCGGGCCATCGACGTATCCCGTTGCACGCGCACGCGGGCACCGGCGGTGACGGTTTCGCTCAGCGGCAGGCCAAGGTCCTCGACCGACAGTTGCAGCCGCGACGCACGACCGGCGCCGGACAGCGCCTGGTAGCGCTCGGCGTTGATGCGGTTATAACAACACGGTGCCAGCGCCAGTTGCTTGCAGCCGGCGGCGCTGGCCGCGTGCAGCAGGCGCACATGCAGGTCGCCACAGGCGTGCAGGGCGACGGGGGTGTGGTCGGGGTTGATCGCTACGGTTGCCATTACGTCTTGCTGGCGATGGGTGACCGGCAACCGATGGCGATCGCTCAAGGCTTGGCCGGAGGCGATCAACGCCGGATCGTATTCCAGGCAGGTCAGCTGTTGGCCAGGTTGGAGCAGGCGGCGCCCGAGATGGCCTTTGCCGGCGCACCAGTCCAGCCAATGGGTCGGCGTCTGCGCAAAGTGCAGCGCGGCGCCGAACGCTTCGATCTGCTGCCATTTACGCCCGGGGACGTCGACATTCAAGCGATGGCGCGCGGCTGCCAGGGGCTGGGTCGGTAACTTATCCACAGCACTGAGGCGCAGGGCTTGCGCGGCCAGCTGTGGAAAAGGTGCGGGGGCGGGCAGGTCGTGGGGCTGGTTATGGCTGCTTTCGGCATCAGCCAACGAGCGCTGGCGCAACCATTGGGCGAGTTGCGGATGCTGGGTTTCCCAGGGTAGCCGGGAGTGCGTGAAGGGCCGTGGTCGCCACAGCCCTTGGTGCTCGACCAGGAACGCATCCAGCGCCTGGAAGCGTGTCTCAACGTCCTTGGCAGGCATCGACGCGCAGCCAGCGTTCCAGCAGTTTGAAGCCGCGTACCAGCAGGTAGGCCATCAACAGGTAGAACAGCCCGGCCGCGAAGAAGATCTCAACCGGCAGGTAGGTGCGCGCGATGATGGTACGCGCCATGCCGGTCAGTTCCAGCAAGGTGACGGTACTGGCCAGGGCGCTGGCCTTGAGCATCAGGATCACTTCGTTGCTGTAGGCCGGCAGGCCGATGCGCGAGGCGCGGGGCAGGATGATGTAGAACAGCGTCTTGGGCTTGGACATGCCCAGGGCGCGCGCGGCTTCGATCTCGCCTGGCGGGATGGCCTGGATCGCACCGCGCAGGATCTCGGCGATATAGGCGGCGGTGTGCAGGGTCATGGTGGCGGTGGCACACCAGAACGGATCGCGCAGGTAAGGCCACATGAAGCTGTTGCGCACGGCATCGAACTGCGCCAGGCCGTAGTAGACCAGAAACAATTGCACCAGCAGCGGCGTACCGCGGAAGAAGAAAATGTAGCAATAGGGCAGGGTGCGCACGTACCAGCGCCGCGAGGAACGGGCAATGCCCAAAGGGATCGCCAGCAGCAGGCCGGCGATCACCGCGATGGCCACCAGCTCCAGGGTCAGGGTCGCGCCCTGGGCCAGTTTGGGCAGCCATTTGATGATCACGGCCCAGTTCAGGCCCAGGTCGAAATGGGACAGCCAGCTGTAGTCGCCGCTCATTGGGTGCTCCTTGTAAAGCCACGGCTGGCGCGTTTTTCCAGGAAGTGCATGCCGGTCATGGCCAGTACGGTGAGGCCCAGGTACATGAAGGCGGCGACCATGAAGAAGGTGAACGGCTGCTTGGTGACGGTCACGCCGATCTGCGCGTGGCGCATGATTTCTTCAAGGCCGATGACCGAGACCAACGCAGTGTCTTTCATCAGGATCATGAACAGGTTGCCCAGGCCCGGCAGGGCGATGCGCCACATTTGCGGCATGATCAAGCGGGTGAAGATGCGAAATTTCGACAGCCCCAGGGCGACACCGGCTTCACGATGGCCCTTGGGAATGGCAAGGATCGCGCCGCGGAACACTTCCGTGGCATACGCGCCAAAGCACAGGCCCAGGGCGATGACCCCGGCGGCAAAGGCGCTGAGGGACAGGTCGGGGTTACCCAGCATCTCCCCGAGGGCGCGCATCAGGTTGACTGTGCCGAAATAAATCAGCAGTACCCACAGCAGTTCGGGAATACCGCGGACGATGGTTGAGTACGCACCGCCCAGCCATTGCAGCGACTTGTAGGGGGAGGTCTTGGCCAAGGCACCGGCCAGGCCGAGCACCAACCCCAGGCACAGGGCCGTGAGCGCCAACTTGACGGTCATCAGCGCCCCGGCGGCGAGGGCGGGGCCGAATCCGTAGAGATCGAAATTCATGGTGTTTTCATATCGCGGCAGGCAAAGCTGAAAGCCGGCGCGCTCAAAGGCGCGCGCCGGGCAGGCCGATCAGATCATTCGATGCTGAACGGGAAGTACTTGTCGTTGATCTTCTTGTAGGTGCCGTCTGCCTTGATCTCTGCCAGGGCTTTGTTCAGGCGTTCGCGCAGTGGGTCACCCTTGCGTACGGCGATACCGATCTTGTCGCTTTCTACAACCGGGTCGCCCTTGAACTCATAGGCCGAACCGTCTTTGCTCTTGAGCCATTCGTACTGCACGTACTTGTCGGCGAGGATCCCGTCCAGGCGGCCGGAGGTCAGGTCGAGGTAGGCGTTTTCCTGGGTGTCGTAGAGCTTGGCGGTGGTGTCAGGCAGCTTGTCTTCCAGGTAGCTACCGGCCAACGTCGCGCGTTGTGCGCCGATGATCTTGCCTTTGAGGTAGGCCGCGTCGGTCTTGAAGTCCGCCGTGGCTTTAGGAGCAATGAACTGCAGCTTGTTGGAGTAGTACGGGTCGGTGAAGTCGACGGCCTGCTTGCGTTCATCGGTGATCGACAGCGAGGACACCAGGAAGTCGAATTTCTTGGCGTTCAGGGCCGGGATGATGCCGTCCCAGTCGGAGACATACACTTCGCACTTCTCGACTTTCATCTTGGCGCACAGGGCATCGCCGATGTCTTTGTCGAAGCCCACGACGTTGCCGCTGGCGTCTTTATTGTTGAACGGCGGGTAGGCCGCTTCGATCCCCATTTTCAAGGTTTCTGCCATGGCCGTGGCGCTGAACGCCATCGAAACGGCCGCGGCCAGAAGGAATTTTTTATAGTTCTGCATGCAGGTTGCTCCGTTAACGGTTGCTGGACATGAATTGTTTGCAGCGCGCCGAAAGCGGGTTATCAAACACCTGCTGTGGCGATCCTTGCTCTTCGACCAGGCCCTGGTGCAGGAATACCACTTCACTGGACACCTGGCGGGCAAAGCCCATTTCATGGGTGACCAGCAGCATGGTGCGGCCCTCTTCGGCCAGCGCGCGGATCACATTAAGTACTTCCTGGACCATTTCCGGGTCAAGGGCCGACGTGGGCTCATCGAACAGGATGACCTTGGGCTGCATGGCCAGGGTGCGGGCGATGGCCGCCCGTTGTTGCTGGCCGCCGGACAGTTGCGCGGGGTAGGCATGGCGTTTGTCACCGATGCCGACCTTGGCCAGCAGGGCTTCGGCGACTTCGATGGCTTCGGCCTTGCTCTGGCCGAGCACACGGCGAGGGGCCTCGATGATGTTGTCGAGGATGCTCATGTGTGGCCACAGGTTAAAGTTTTGAAACACAAAACCGATTTCGCTGCGCAGGCGGTTGATCTGCTTGCCGTCGGCGGCCATCAGTTCGCCGTTTTTCGCGGCCTTGAGCTTGAGCTCTTCGCCAGCCACCAGGATCTGCCCCTGGTGCGGGTTCTCCAGCAGGTTGATGCAGCGCAGGAACGTGGACTTGCCGGAACCGGAGGAACCCAGGATCGAGATCACATCGCCGTCGCGAGCGGTCAGCGAGATACCTTTGAGTACCTCCAGCTCACCATAGCGTTTATGCAAGTTGCGGATTTCAAGCGCGGGCGTGGCCTCAGCCATGTGCGGTCCTCATTGTGTTCATTGCGTTCGACGCTGTTGGGCCGCCTTCCTGGCGAGGCGCCAAGCTAGCATAGCGTCTGGATGACAGCCAACAGCGCTGCGGACGGTTAACCGGGGCTCTGCGGCAGGGTGTCGCATCGGCACAGCAGCGTGTCGCGCCATCAACAACCGAACAACCGTTTGATCCCGAAAATCCACAGGCTTTACGTAAAAAGGGCGCGATGGTGCCAGCTTTGGCCGGGTGTTGGAAGGGTTAACCGGGTAAACGGCGCCTGATGGCACTTTTATGGAGCGTCGCGGACTTTACGTGTGTGTTTGTGGTGCACGCGCTGCTCTGGAAAGTGGGTCGCTCGGTAACGCTGTAGCGGAATGCCAGCATTCTCAATGACTTGCAACGGTTAATGAATTGTCCTACAGCCCGCGTCAATTGCGGCTTTGTAACATTTTGGCGCAAATCTTGCGTAAAAAATAAAGAACGCCTTGTTGGTTTCTTTTCACAAGAAAGACTGCAGACCGGGCGAACCGTTTTCGCAATTCCTCGCAAAGGTGTGTCAATGAGTAGTACGCAAAGCTCCAATGACCTCGAACAGGGGCTCAAACCGCGTCACGTCACGATGTTGTCGATTGCCGGCGTTATTGGCGCCGGTTTGTTTGTCGGCTCCGGCCACGCGATAGCTGCCGCCGGCCCTGCGGTGCTGCTGGCCTACGCCGCTGCCGGTACGCTGGTGGTGCTGGTCATGCGCATGCTGGCCGAGATGGCCGTGGCGTCACCGGACACCGGTTCGTTCTCCACCTACGCCGACCGGGCAATCGGTCATTGGGCCGGTTTCACCATTGGCTGGCTGTACTGGTGGTTCTGGGTCTTGGTGATTCCTTTGGAAGCCAACGCCGCCGCCACCATTCTCAACGCCTGGTTCCCTAACGTGGCCATCTGGGCGTTTACCCTGATCATTACCTTGCTGCTGACGGCGACCAACCTGTTCAGCGTGAAGCACTACGGCGAGTTCGAGTTCTGGTTCGCGTTGATCAAAGTCGTGGCGATCGTGGGCTTTGTGATTCTCGGCCTGGCCGCGATCTTCGGCTTTTTGCCGACCAGCCAGGTCAGCGGCGTGTCCCACCTGTTCGATACCCAGGGCTTCATGCCCAATGGCATGGGCGCGGTATTGGCGGCGATCCTGACCACCATGTTCTCCTTCATGGGCACCGAGATCGTCACCATTGCGGCGGCTGAATCGAAGAACCCAGGCCAGCAAATCACCAAGGCCACCAACTCGGTGATCTGGCGGATTGGTTTGTTCTACCTGCTGTCGATCTTCATCGTGGTTTCCCTGGTGCCTTGGAATGATCCGAGCCTGGCGGCCGTAGGTTCCTACCAGACCGTGCTGGAGCGCATGGGCATCCCGAATGCCAAGCTGATCGTCGACCTGGTGGTATTGGTCGCCGTGACCAGCTGCCTGAACTCGGCGTTGTACACCGCCTCGCGCATGCTGTTCTCCCTGGGGCGTCGTGGTGATGCACCGGCTGTGTCAAAGCGCACCAACAAAAGCGGTACGCCTTACTGGGCGGTGATGCTGTCCACGGGCGCAGCGTTCCTGGCGGTGTTCGCCAACTACGTGGCCCCAGCGGCAGTGTTCGAATTCCTGCTGGCCAGTTCCGGCGCCATCGCGCTGCTGGTGTACCTGGTGATCGCGGTGTCGCAACTGCGCATGCGCCAGAAGCGCACGGCGGCGGGCGAGAAGATCGTCTTCAAGATGTGGCTGTTCCCGGGCCTGACCTACGCGGTGATGGTGTTCATCGTGGGCACGCTGACCATCATGCTGTTCCAAGAGGCCCATCGCGTGGAAATCATTGCGACTGGGGTCTTGAGCTTGCTGGTAGTGGCGGCGGGGTTGTTGGTGTCGAGCCGTCGCAAGGCGCAGAGAGTCGGCGCGGTGGTGCTGAATTGATGTGATGGAATGCGGTGCTTGATTGCGCCGCAGTTCAGATGTGGGAGGGGGCTTGCCCGAATGCCAGCCAGTTAAGGCTTTTTTGTAGGAGCGAGCTTGCTCGCGAAAAACCTCAACGATAACGCGTGTTTCCTGAATCAACGCGGCGCCTGTGAGTTTTTCGCGAGCAAGCTCGCTCCTACAGAAGGCGAGCAAGCCCCCTCCCACATGTTGTTTGGCGTCAGTCTTGGGCGTTGGTGAGGGCCTGGGAGGCGGCCACATAGTCGGCCTGGAACTGCGGCGACTCGATCCACGCCAGGGCGGCAGCTTCATCCTCGCTGTCCGTGGCCCACTGCCGATACTCGATCAGTGCCGCCAGGATAAAGTCGGTGGCTTCTTCTTCGCCTTCCTGTTCCAGCACCAGTGCGAGCAGTGGGTGGGCCAGGAACACCGCACACAGTGCCTGCTGGCTGGTCTCGCCGGCGGTACGCATCGCCACGAACAGCTCGGTCAAATCCACCGACTCAAGGTCAATCCGGTCATCATCCCCGGCAAACGCATCCGGCTTGGTCGCGACGGCGCGCTGGGTACGGTTCTGCTTGGCCTTGGCCTTGGCCCGGTGGGCACGTTTTTGCTGCTTGTTCGGCGAGGCCATGGGCTCACGTCCTTGGGTCAGGATCTGGGTGGGGTATTGAAGCGCAGGTTGGGGGAAATCCCAAGGGTATCTGGCGCTAATTGGCCGTTTTGAAGCCAGGCCAATGCGATCGGCCACAATCGGTCCTGATACTCGCTGCGAAAGAATGCGAAATGCCCGACCTGTTTTTCGCCGATGTCTTGTGGAGCGATGCGCAGATGGGTGCGCTCACTGTTTGCGAAATAGCCCAGCAAGCGCTCAATCGCCGCCACGGTGCCGAACGGGTCGTCAGTGATGCTGATCGCCAACATCTGCGCCGTCACACGACTGAATGGCAAGTCGGCCAGGGCACGCCCGCTGGGCCGCGTCTCATACCTGGGCGTTGGCGTGCTCCAGTCGCGCACCACGCCTGCCGGCGTATCCTCCAGCCAGCCCAACCGCTTGCCGGGGAAATACCCACAGAGTGCCGTCACCAGCGGCATCACCACATGCCACTTGGCAAACATCTGCCAGCGCCCGGCGGCTGCGTAATCGCGCCAGTAGGCGAACTGCGCGCCCACGGTGACGATTCGCCGGATCACTGTGCCGGATGCAGCCAACCCCGCCGCACAGCCACCAAAGCTGTGGCCGACCACATCAATCGGTTGGCCTGGAAACTCGCGCTGTGCCCGCCGCAGGATCGCTTCGAAATCCCGCGTGCCCCAATCCGACCACGACGCCTTGAAACCGCGCAACGAACCGAGGCGGGACTCGCCGATGCCGCGATAGTCGTAGGTGATCACGTCGAAGCCGTTGGCGAACAGGTAATCGGCGAAACGTGAGTAGTGGCGGCAACGTACGGAGGTGGCGGCGTTGATGATGACGACCGGTCGTTCGAGATCGGTACGCGGGTGGCGCCAGGTGGAGCCTGCGAGGGGGTAGCCGTCGGCGGCGGATTCTTTGAAGGATTCGCTTTGGCTATTTCTGGGTGTAGTTGCACGTTCTATTGAAGAGGCGTCATTCAAGTTCATCGTTTCAAAGCCCCTGCCTGGATTATTGTTTTTAGTACCGAAATTATTGATTGCATCGAGCAGTACAACGCCTCTTCCCTCGACCTCGCGCCAGTAGAAGCATAGGCTCACGCATTTGCGATTCACACTGAGTGTTTTCATGACCCGCGACACCCTCGAGCACAATCAGGTCCCGGTCTACTTCGCCGCCGTCCTGCTGGCTGCCGCTTTCGGCCTGCTTGCGCCTTCGTTGGCCCATGGCCTTGGCGCGCTGGTCACGCCCGCCATCGCGGTGCTGATGTATGCGATGTTCCTGCAAATCCCGTTTCTGGATCTGCGCCAGAGCCTGGGTCACAAGCGCTTTCTGGCGGCGTTGCTGCTGGCCAATTTCATCCTCGTGCCGTTGCTGGTGTGGGGGTTGACCCGTGGCCTGGTGGAGCGCCCGGCGTTGCTGGTGGGCGCATTGCTGGTGTTGCTGACGCCGTGTATCGACTACGTGGTGGTGTTTACCCATATCGGTAAGGGCGATTCACGCCTGATGCTGGCGGGGACGCCGTTGCTGTTGCTGTTGCAGTTGGTGCTATTGCCGGTGTACCTGGGTTTTATGCTGGGGGCGCAGGCCGACGTGGTGGTACAGGCAGGGCCGTTTGTCGAGGCGTTCCTGTTGTTGATCGTGGTGCCGATGATCCTGGCGGTGATCACCACCTCCCTGGCGCGGCGATCATCGCTGGTCAACGCTTGGAGCAATGCCTGGGCGTGGTTGCCGGTGCCGGCGATGGCGCTGGTGTTGTTCGTGGTGATCGCCTCGCAAATTACCTCGGTGGTGCGGGATATCAACCTGCTGCTCCCGGTACTGCCGGTGTATATCGGCTTTTTGCTGCTGGCGCCGCTGATGGGGGCGTTGGCCGCCCGGTTGTTCGCGTTGCCCGCGGTCACGGCGCGGGCGGTGACGTTCAGTGCATCGACACGCAACTCGCTGGTGGTGCTGCCCTTGGCGCTGGCACTGCCGGAAGACGTGCGTGGGGTGGCGGCGACCGTGGTGATCCTGCAGACCCTGGTGGAGCTGGTGGGTGAGTTGGTCTACGTCCGGCTGATCCCGAAGTGGGTGTGGCCTGCGAGTCGCTAGAAGCGGCAATCTTCAGGTTGTTCAGGCGCTATTCAGGGGCGGGTTCGGCACCATAGGTCCGCGCTCCCTACCTGACAGGTCAACCGATGGATCAACGCTACCGCTTTCGCCTGGAGTCCCTGGGCATTTTTCTGATCGCTTTGTTGCTGTTCACCCTGGGTATCTGGGATCAGCAGCCCCAGGGTTTTGATGGGCGCTGGGCGTTGTTCCTGCAGGAGATGTTTCGCCATGGCGCGAGTCTTTTCCCTACGACCTATGGGCAGCCCTACGCCGACTACCCTGGTACCGCGACATTCTTCAGTTTTGTATTTGCGCGCTTGTTCGACGCGCCGAACCATCTGGCAAATGTCCTGCCCACGGCGCTGGCCTCGGCGGGTGTGGTTGCCCTGATCTATCGCTTGCTGGTGCCTTACGGCCGCAACTGGGCGTTGCTCACGGTGCTGCTGACCTTGCTCACCACTCAGCTGCTGGAAAAGTCGCGCTCGGTCTGCCTGGACCAGATGGTAGCGCTGTTATGCGTCGGCAGTTTCTATCTGCTGCACAGTGGTGAACGCCTCGGTTCGCGCCTCAGGCAATTGGCGGTGTTCCCGCTGTTCGTCCTGGGCTTTGCGATTCGCGGGCCGTTAGGGTTGATCGAGGTCTGCGGCGTGGTCTGCGTGTATTGGGCGTTGGGCCGTCCCGGCGAGCGGGTCAGGCAGGTGCTGGTGCACGGTATGGTTGGCCTGGTGCTGTTGGCGGCGTGCTGGTGGTTGCTGATGAAGCTGGCGCGGATCAGCGGTGGCGATGCCTTTGCCGATGAAGTGTTCAGGATGCAGGTCGGTGGGCGCCTCGACGAAACCGGTGAGCCGTTCTATTTCTATTTCCAGTTGAGTTTGTACCGCTACTTCCCCGTGGTGCCCCTGGCGTTGGCCACGATGGTTGCGTTGCGACATCGCTGGGCGCAGCGCCAATGCGATGAGAATGTGCAACTGACAATACGGCTTGCGGCCTGTGGCTTGATGATTTTGCTCGGGCTGTCGGTGCCGCACTTCAAGCGTGCCTATTACATCTTGCCCATGGTGCCAATGTTCGCCGCTGTCGCGGCCTATGGGCTGCTCCACGCGCAGGGCTGGTTTGCGGGCATACGTCGATGTTACGAAGGGCTCGTCGTGGCGTTGCCGGCGTTGGGTGGGGTTGTGGTGTTTGTGTGCCGCTATGGGTGGCAGAAACACGGTTACTGGCCTAACGTTTCGTTGCCTCTGCTGATTGGCGCCCTGGTGCTTTTGCAGGTGGCGGCGTTGCTTGCCTGGCGTCGCAGTGCGCGACTGGTGTCGCTCAGTGCGATTGCACTCGCGGCGCAGTGGTTGTTGCTGGTGACGGTGGTGGAGCCGGCCAAGGACCTGCAGTTCGACACCCGGCAGTTTGTCAGCCAGGTGGAAGCGCTGCGTGCGACGGAGCCTGGGCCATTGGTGTTCGTCAATCTCGGTCGGGACACCTGGGCGGTGCGCTACATGATGAACCTGGACCACGACGAGCAACCGCTGTTCGTTGGGCGCAATGAGATGCAACGGTTGGGCGAACTGCCTCGGCCGGCGTGGGTGATAGTGGCGCGTAAGGAAACCGCGCTGCTGCAGGGAACGCCAGTGGAGCATTTGACTCCGATGTACAACGGGCGCTTGAACGACAACCCGTTGCTGGTGTTTCTGCTCAAGTGAACAGGCGATTTAGAGCGTGTTGGTGTATGTTTGCCGGGTAAATGACCGGCGGGTCATATAACGCCTATCTGGCTTTACCGTTTTTGTAATCGTTGTAACGTGCGGATCAAGGAAATGATGGAAATGGACTTCAAGCGGCCCGGCGCTCAATCACCCGGTGCGACCTCCCTCGCGGGTGGCGGTCACGTGATCGGCCGCTCGCGGCTTGGCTTGCTGAGCATCTGTTTCGACGGCGGCTGCAGCTATCCCTCGATGATTATCATGTTGCAGGGCGTTTTCAAGCGCTACGGGCGCCTGGTGCGCTTTGGCGAGAAGTTGTCGGCGCAGGACTGGTTAAATCGGGTCGAGGAGCGCGGCTTCCAGGTGTCGGACCAAGAGAGGGCGGCGGTGGTGACGCTGATGTGGGATCGGCGTTGAGTGACCGAGTGGCAGGGGCGATGTTGAATCGCCCTTGATCAAGGCGTCAAATCCCAGGCAACAAAAAACCCGCACCAGGCGGGTTTTTTGTGTGTTCCAGATGATAGTTGCACCACCTGAAACTTAATAGTGGTGCCCAGAGACGGAATCGAACCGCCGACACGGGGATTTTCAATCCCCTGCTCTACCGACTGAGCTATCTGGGCAACGGGGCGCATTAAACGGGTTTTTCAGGGGGTCGTCAAGCAAGTTTTCAAAAAATATTTAATTATTACCGTCGCTTACGTGCCGACCCCGGTTTTTGATCAATTATTGAGCAGGCGGCACGTAGCCGTCGGCCTTGGCGTAATCCTCGCCGGAAAAATACTTGTCCATCTCACCTTGCAGGTATTTGCGGTCTTCGGCGTTCATCATGTTCAGGCGTTTTTCGTTGATCAGCAGGGTCTGGTGTTTTTGCCAGTCGGCCCAGGCTTTGGCGGAGACGTGATCGAACACGTCCTGGCCTTTGGCGCCTGGGTATGGAGGGCGTTCCAGGCCGGGCAGTTCTTCTTTGTACTTGCGGCACATTACGGTGCGGGTCATGACGACTCTCCTGCGTTCAATACTTCAGCCGCGCGCTTCAGCAGTTTTTTCACCGGGGCGGCAAGGCCCAGGCGCGGCGGGGTGGCGAGGTTATACCAGAGCCAGTCGGCCTCGGCCACGTGATGGGCGGATTCCTCGACCTGGACCAGCCAGGGTTCGATGGCCAGCTGGAAGTGGCTGAAGGTGTGGATCAGCCCCGGCAGTGCCTGTTGCGTGCCCAAGGCCAGTGCATGCTGGTGGGCGAGGTGTTCGAGGTCGTCGAGGTCGTCCAGCTCCGGCAAGCTCCACAAACCGCCCCACAGGCCAGTGGAAGGGCGACGGTAAAGCAGGATCGCGCCCTCGGCGTTGGCCAGCATTGGCATCAGCGTGCGCTTCTGGGGGATGGCCTTGCGTGGCTTGGGGATCGGGTAGCGTGTCTCCAGGCCGAGCATGTGGGCTTCGCAGCCTTTTTCCAGCGGGCATAACAGGCAACTGGGCTTGCTGCGGGTGCAGAGGGTTGCGCCCATGTCCATCATCGCCTGGGTGTAGGCGTTGACGCGGGTCTGCGGGGTGAAGCGCTCGGCGGTGGCCCAGAGTTGCTTGGCGACCTTCGGGTCGCCGGGGTAGCCCTCCTGAGCGGTATAGCGCGCCAGGACGCGCTTGACGTTGCCGTCGAGGATCGGTGCGCGCAGGCCCATGCTCAGGCTGGCAATTGCACCGGCCGTGGACAGGCCGATACCGGGCAGCCCGGTGAGTTTTTCGACATCGCGGGGAAACTCGCCGCCGTACTCGGCCACGACGATCTTCGCGGTCTTTTGCAGGTTGCGTGCCCGGGTGTAGTAGCCCAGGCCGGTCCACAGGTGCAGCACTTCGTCTTCCGGGGCGGCGGCCAGGGCTTCGACGGTTGGCAGCGAAGCCATGAAACGGTCGAAGTAGTTGAGCACGGTGCTGACCTGGGTCTGTTGCAACATGATCTCCGAGACCCACACCCGGTAAGGGGTGATGCCCTGTTGCCAGGGCAGGTCATGGCGACCGTGACGGTCGTACCAATTCAGCACCGCCTGTGAAAACTGCTCGTTTCTCATCGTTTGAACAGGCCTTTCAACGCATCTTTGAGTTGCGGGTTTACCTTGTCGAGCTTCTCTTCCAGCTTCTCGTTGAGGCGGTTGCCGGCAGCCTTGATGGCGACCTGGCCCAGGCCATCCTTGTCCAGGCGGCATGCCTTGGCGCCCAGTTCCAGCGGGCCACGGCAACGTAACGGAACTTCGATGCCCTGGAAGTTGGCGCCTACTTCACACGCCGGGTCCGGTACTTCGCGTTGGTCGCCTTCGACGATGATGCCCACCCGATAATCCATGCCGAGCACACGCAGGTCGATGTCACCGTTGCCGTTCACCGTGAGGCCTGGGATACGCACTTTCAGGTCAGGGTTATTGGCTACGCCATTGCGGAAGCTCAGGTTGCCCTTCAGTTCCTCGAACGGTGTGTCCTTGCCACGTGGCTCGCTGTTCAAGGTCTTGCGGTTGAGCAGGGCAATACCGGTGCACAACTGCTGTTCAAGGTTGGCGTTGAGCAACACGCCATTGTTGATCACGAAGCTGGCGGTGCCGTTGAGGCTGTCGATCAGGGCCTTTTGGCTGTTGCCGCGGCCGCTGAGGTTGCTGTCGAGGGTGACCAGGCCTTTCACCGGCGGATTTTGCCCTTGGGCTTGCAGGATGCGTTCGACCGGCACCTGCTTGATGCGGCTCTGCAGCGCCAGTACCGGAATATCCTGGCGCACATCGAGGGTGCCGTTGGCCTGGAAGGTGCCGTTGTAGAGGCCGCCGCTCAGGGTGTCGAGCTTGAGCTGGCCGTCGAGGCCGGTGGCCTTCAGTGCCGCGTTCTGGATTGGCAGCTTGCTCAGGGTCAGTTGCCCAAAGGTGAGGTCGGCATTCACATCCAGGGTGCGCAGGCGGGTCAGTGGCAGCAGCTTGTCGGTGCTCCAGGCGCCCTTGGTCGGGGCGTCCGGCAGCGGTGTGGTGCCACCGGCGGCCATCGCGCCGGCTTCGCTGTTCTGGACTTCGGCCTGGCGTGCAGCGGCGGCGCCTTTGGCGGCGTCGGACTTGGTCGGCAGGTAGTTGTCGGCGTTGAACGTGTCGCCCTTCAGTTGCACGCGCAGTGACTGCTTGGCGAAATCGTCCACCGCGATGCGACCGGTAAAGGTGCTGCCGTCGAGTTTCAGGTTCAGGTCTTCCAGCGCCATGCTGGTCGGCGTGCCCTTGAGGCGGCTGACCAGCTCGACCTTGCTCAGGCTGCCCTCGGCCATGGGTGGCAGCGGGTTGCCGATGCTGTCGAGGAACGTGGCCAGGTCAAACTGGGCGATGGACAGTGCGCCACTGATCTGCGGTGTCTTGTCGAGGTCGTTGACCTTCAGCTCGCCGAGTGCGCGCAGCTGGTTGGCCGAGAGTTTCAGGTTGGTCCACTCGGCAATGTTGGCGGCCAGGTCCACCAACAGTTGACCCTGGGTGGAGAAGGTCACGGTCTTGCCTTGCAGCGGTTCACCGGTGGCTTCGCCGCTGAGTTTCATGTCTTCGAACTGGTAGCGCTTGAGCGCGCGTTGAATGCGCAGGTTGCCGTTGAGCTCGGTCTTGACGCGCATCACCGGCTGGTTACTGCCGAAAAAGGCCGTGAGTTTCAGCGGAATGCTTGCCCCTTCGTGCACGGCACCGGCGCTCAGCTGGATGCTTTCGGCGCTGAACTGCTTGCCGGTCTGCTCATCGTTGTATTCGATGCGGGCGTTGTTGATCGTCAGGCTGTCGATATCGAGGCGGATCGGTTTTGGCGGTTTTTCCGGTTCGTGCTCGGCAGACTGCTCCACTGGGGCAGGGGTGGCGGTACCTGCCTCCGGCGCGGTCTTACCGATGTCTTCCCAGTTGCCATGGCCCTGCTTGTCACGGTTCAGGCGTAGATTGAGGCCCTCGACACGCACATCGCTCATCTGCACCTCGCGGCGCAGCAACGGCAGCACGCGTACCGACAGGCCGAGCATCTGCAGGTCAGCGAACGGTTGGGTCGGGTTGGTCAGGGTCGCGACGCTGGCTTCGTGCAACTCCAGGCCCAGCCACGGGAACAGGCTCCAACCGATATCGCCATTGAGCGTCAGCTCGATGTGGGCCTTGTCGCGGGCAATCTGGCGAATCTCGTCTTTATAGTCGTTGGGATCGAAGAGATGGGTCAGGGCAAAGCCGAGAGCCACAATGATCAGCAACAACCCGAGAAGTACCAGACCCAGGATTTTGCCGAACGCTTTCATGGGCGAGTCCTTGTATGTCGATTTCAAAATGTAGCCGCAGAGTATAACGCCCGACGACCGGCGTCAGTTCACAGATCGTTACATTGTATCTAGGGCCAGGAAAACGGAATTTTGACGTCAAAAAGTGCAAAAAATCCGAAAAACGTAGTGGCACTTTGGTTTTTATGGCGTCCACTGATGCTAATCTCTGCACGTTCGTTCGCCTTCTGCGACTTAAGGTCGCGCCTAAATGGAGCTCTACTCAACAAAACGGCCACGCTTTGCGTGCAAGGCCGAGGGAGAGAGCGCCTGACGAACACATACTAACAACTGGGGGAAACACCAATGAGTACTAGCATGGCGGCGAGTATTACTGCCGCACAGCCTGCGTTCCTGTCCAAGGAACGCATCATCGCCAAGCCCGGTTTCAACCGCTGGCTGGTTCCACCGGCCGCCCTGGCCATCCACTTGTGCATCGGCATGGCCTACGGCTTCTCGGTGTTCTGGCTGCCACTCTCCAAGGCGCTGGGTATTACCGCACCTGTTGCCTGTGCGCCGGACATGAGCTTTATCGCCCAAGTCTTCTCGTCCCAATGCGATTGGCCCATCTCCATGCTGGGCTGGATCTACACCCTGTTCTTCATCTTCCTGGGCTGCTCGGCAGCGATCTGGGGCGGCTGGCTGGAACATGCCGGGCCACGCAAGGCGGGTGTTGTATCGGCGCTGTGCTGGTGCGGCGGCCTGTTGATCTCGGCGCTGGGGATCTACACCCACCAGATCTGGCTGATGTGGATCGGTTCCGGGGTTATTGGCGGTATCGGCCTGGGCCTGGGCTATATCTCGCCCGTGTCCACCCTGATCAAGTGGTTCCCGGACAAGCGCGGCATGGCGACCGGCATGGCGATCATGGGCTTCGGCGGTGGCGCCATGGTTGGCGCGCCGCTGGCCGCTGCGTTGATGGGGCACTTTGCTTCGCCGACCAGCGTGGGCGTGTGGCAAAGCTTCCTGGTGATGGCGGCGATCTACTTCGTCTTCATGATCGGTGGCGCACTGTCGTACCGTGTTCCGCCGACCGGCTGGAAGCCTGAGGGCTGGACCGCACCGGCGAAAAAAGCCAGCAACTCGATGATCACCCACCGTCACGTGCATGTGAACGTGGCCTGGAAAACCCCGCAATTCCGCCTGGTATGGCTGGTGCTGTGCCTGAACGTCTCCGCCGGTATCGGCATCCTGGGCATGGCTTCGCCGCTGCTGCAGGAAGTGTTTGGCGGCAAGCTGCTGGGTGTGGATGTACCGTTTGGCCAGCTGGATGCGGGGCAACTGGCGTCGATCGCGGCCATTGCTGCGGGCTTCACTGGGCTGTTGAGCCTGTTCAACATTGGTGGCCGGTTCTTCTGGGCGTCGTTCTCCGACTACCTGGGCCGTAAAAACACCTACTTCGTGTTCTTCGCCCTGGGCTTTGCCCTGTACGCGCTGATCCCGAACCTGGGGCACCTGGGTAACGTGGCGCTGTTCGTGGCGGCGTTCTGCATCATCCTGTCGATGTACGGCGGTGGTTTTGCGACGGTTCCGGCGTACCTGGCCGACCTGTTCGGTACCCAGATGGTCGGCGCGATCCACGGTCGCCTGCTGACTGCCTGGGCGGCGGCGGGCGTGTTGGGCCCGGTGCTGGTCAACTACCTGCGTGAATACCAGTTGAGCATCGGCGTTGAACGCGCTGCGGCCTACGACATCACCTTGTACATCCTGGCGGGCCTGCTGGTGCTGGGGTTCATCTGCAACATGCTGGTGCGTCCTGTGGCCGACAAGTACTTCATGACCGATGCCGAGCTGGCTGCCGAACAGGCGCTGGGTCATGACAAAGGTGCTGATGCCACGACCGTGCTGGAGTGGAAAGCCTCCGCCGGCAGCAAGCCGCTGGCTGTTGCGGCCTGGTTGGTGGTGGGTATTCCGTTGGCATGGGGTGTGTGGGTGACCCTGCAGAAGACGGCGGTGCTGTTCCACTGACACCGCGCATGCCTTGTGGTCCCAGGCGTGTTGGGACCACAGGCGTGTTGGGGGTTGTGGCGAGCGGGCTTGCCCCGCGTTGGGCTGCGCAGCAGCCCCAATAAAACCAACGCGTTCTTCCCGTCAGAACGCGTTGGTACATTTTGGGGCTGCTGCGCAGCCCAACGCGGGGCAAGCCCGCTCGCCACGACAAGCCCGCTTAGACACTAAGCCCGCTTCGACACATAAGCCCGCTCTTGCTTGTATGCACATGTCTATCCCCGACACTCCATCAGTCTTATCCCCTTCGATGTTTCTGTTTAGCGCCCGCGCCCCTATAATGGCTGCCTTTTTCGCCCAATGATTTTGCGGAGCTGGTGATGGCCGAACGTAAGGCGTCCGTCGAGCGCGACACTCTGGAAACCCAGATCAAAGCCTCGATCAACCTGGATGGCACCGGAAAGGCCCGATTTGATATCGGTGTACCTTTTCTTGAGCACATGCTGGACCAGATCGCCCGTCACGGGCTGATCGACCTGGATATCGTCAGCAAGGGCGACCTGCATATCGACGACCACCACACGGTGGAAGACGTAGGCATCACCCTCGGCCAGGCGTTTGCCAAGGCCATTGGCGACAAAAAAGGCATCCGTCGCTACGGCCACGCCTATGTCCCGCTGGACGAAGCGCTGTCGCGCGTGGTCATCGACTTCTCCGGCCGCCCAGGCCTGCAGATGCACGTGCCCTACACCCGCGCCACCGTGGGCGGCTTCGACGTCGACCTGTTCCAGGAATTCTTCCAGGGCTTCGTCAACCATGCGCTGGTGAGCCTGCACATTGACAACCTGCGCGGCACCAACACCCACCACCAGATCGAAACCGTGTTCAAGGCTTTCGGCCGCGCGCTGCGCATGGCGGTGGAGCTGGATGAGCGTATGGCCGGGCAAATGCCCTCGACCAAGGGCGTCCTGTAATGCAGACGGTCGCGGTTATCGATTACGGCATGGGTAACCTGCACTCGGTGGCCAAGGCCCTCGAGCACGTCGGGGCCGGCAAGGTGCTGATCACCAGCGACGCCAATGTGATTCGCGAAGCCGACCGCGTGGTATTCCCGGGCGTTGGCGCGATTCGCGATTGCATGGCTGAAATTCGCCGCCTGGGCTTTGACAGCCTGGTACGCGAAGTCAGTCAGGATCGCCCGTTCCTCGGCATCTGCGTGGGCATGCAAGCCTTGCTCGACAGCAGTGAAGAGAACGACGGCGTCGACTGCATCGGCCTGTTTCCCGGCCAGGTGAAGTTCTTCGGCAAGGACCTGCACGAAGACGGCGCCCACCTGAAAGTCCCGCACATGGGCTGGAACGAAGTCAGCCAGGCGGTGCATCACCCGCTGTGGCACGACATTCCGGACATGGCGCGTTTCTACTTCGTGCACAGCTACTACATCGCCGCCGGTAACCCGCGCCAGGTGGTGGGGGGTGGGCACTACGGCGTCGACTTCGCCGCTGCGTTGGCCGAAGGTTCGCGTTTTGCCGTGCAGTTCCACCCGGAGAAGAGCCATACCCATGGCCTGCAATTGCTGCAGAACTTCGCCGCTTGGGATGGGCGCTGGTAAATGGCCAGGAAACCGAAGCAGCCGATCTTGAACCTCACGCCTGAGCAGGAGCGTGAGGCCACCGACAAGATCAAGCGCTTCATGGAGGATCGCTTCGAGCTCAAGCTGGGCTCGTTCGAGGTCGCCGAGATTCTTGAGTTGTTCACCACCGAAGTGGCTCCGCATTATTACAACAGGGCGATTTTCGATACGCAGACGCTCCTTAAAGAAAGGTTCGAAAGCATCGAAAGCGACCTGTGGTCGCTTGAGAAACCCTGATTTCCCAAGCATTGCTGAATATCGAATAAGGTTTGCCAGATGCTGATTATCCCCGCTATCGATCTTAAGGACGGCGCCTGCGTACGTCTGCGCCAAGGCCGTATGGAAGACTCCACCGTGTTCTCCGATGACCCGGTGAGCATGGCTGCCAAATGGGTGGAAGGGGGCTGCCGTCGTCTGCATCTGGTGGACTTGAACGGCGCCTTCGAAGGCCAGCCGGTCAATGGCGAGGTGGTCACCGCGATCGCCAAGCGCTACCCGAACCTGCCGATCCAGATCGGCGGCGGTATCCGCTCCCTGGAAACCATCGAGCACTACGTGAAAGCGGGCGTGAGCTACGTGATCATTGGCACCAAGGCGGTGAAAGACCCGGCGTTCGTCGCCGAAGCCTGCCGCGCATTCCCTGGCAAGGTGATCGTCGGCCTGGACGCCAAGGACGGTTTCGTCGCCACCGACGGCTGGGCTGAAATCAGCACCGTGCAAGTCATCGACCTGGCCAGGCAGTTCGAGGCCGACGGTGTGTCCGCCATCGTTTATACCGACATCGCCAAAGACGGCATGATGCAGGGCTGTAACGTACCGTTCACTGCGGCACTGGCGGCGGCGACGAAGATTCCGGTGATTGCTTCCGGCGGTATTCACAACCTGGGCGACATCAAGTCGCTGCTGGACGCCAAGGCTCCTGGGATCATCGGCGCCATTACCGGTCGCGCGATCTACGAAGGCACCCTGGACGTCGCCGAAGCCCAGGCTTACTGCGATGCCTACAACGGCTGAGGACTGACCATGGCGCTGGCCAAACGCATCATCCCTTGCCTGGACGTCGACAACGGTCGCGTGGTCAAGGGCGTCAAGTTCGAGAACATTCGTGACGCCGGCGATCCGGTGGAAATCGCTCGCCGCTACGATGAGCAAGGTGCCGACGAGATTACCTTTCTCGACATCACCGCCAGCGTCGACGGCCGCGACACCACGTTGCACACCGTCGAACGCATGGCCAGCCAGGTGTTTATCCCGCTGACCGTGGGCGGTGGCGTACGCACCGTGCAAGACATCCGCAACCTGCTCAATGCCGGCGCGGACAAGGTCTCGATCAACACCGCGGCCGTGTTCAACCCGGAGTTCGTCGGCGAAGCCGCGCAGCACTTTGGCTCGCAATGCATCGTGGTGGCCATCGACGCCAAGAAAGTCTCCGGCCCCGGCGAAACCCCGCGCTGGGAGATCTTCACCCACGGCGGGCGCAAGCCAACCGGGCTGGACGCAGTGGAGTGGGCGATGAAGATGGAAGGCCTGGGCGCCGGCGAAATCCTGCTGACCAGCATGGACCAGGACGGCATGAAAAACGGCTTCGACCTGGGCGTGACCCGCGCGATCAGTGATGCGCTGGGTATCCCGGTGATCGCCTCCGGCGGCGTCGGTAACCTGCAACACCTGGCCGATGGCGTGATCGAAGGCCACGCCAGCGCGGTGCTGGCGGCGAGTATTTTCCACTTTGGCGAATACACCGTCCCCGAGGCCAAGGCCTACATGGCGGCGCGCGGTATCGTCGTTCGCTAAACGCTGCTGGACACCATGGCGGGCGCGCGGCACTCTCTGCGCTTGCCATGGATTCCGGTAGCCTTCATGTTCAAGACCCTGCTGCTTGCCCTCGCCAGCACCTCCATTTTTATGGTGAGTGCAGCTCACGCCGAAGAACCATCTGATACCTCCCTGGTGCTGCTGACGGAAAATTTCCCGCCCTACAACATGGCGAAAAACGGCAAGAACTTCGCCAAGGAAGAGAACATCGAAGGCATCGCCGTGGACATCGTGCGAGAAACCTTCAAGCGCGCCGGCATTTCCTACAACCTCACCCTGCGTTTCCCGTGGGAGCGAATCTACAAGCTCGCCCTGGAGAAACCCGGCTACGGCGTATTTGTCATGGCGCGCCTGCCGGATCGCGAAGCGTTGTTCAAATGGGTCGGCCCCATTGGCCCGGACGACTGGGTGCTGCTGGCCAAGGCCGACAGTAAGATCCAGCTTGCCGACCTTGAGCAGGCGCGCCGCTACAAGATCGGCGCCTATAAAGGTGATGCGATTGCCCAGACGCTGGAGAAGCAGGGCTTGACCCCGCTGGTGGTGCTGCGCGACCAGGACAATGCGCAAAAGCTCATGGACGGCCAGATCGACCTTTGGGCGACTGGCGATCCCGCCGGGCGTTACCTGGCACGCCAGGCGGGGGTGACCGGGCTCAAGACGGTGCTGCGCTTCAACAGCGCCCAACTCTATCTCGCGCTGAACAAGGATGTGCCGGATGAGACCGTGGCGAAGCTGCAGGCGGCGTTGGACCAACTGCGCAAGGAGGGTGTGGTCGACCAGATCATGGCGAAGTACCTCTAGCCTTCCGTCGACTCTTTTTTGTAGCAAGCCCTAATGCGGTTCAGTTAAGGCTTTTTTTGTAGGAGCGAGCTTGCTCGCGAAAAACTCACAGGCGCCGCGTTCATTCAGGGAGCCCACGTTATCGTTGACGTTTTTCGCGAGCAAGCTCGCTCCTACAGAAGGCGATGTACGCTTAACTGAACGGTATTCCTAATGCGGTTGTAGGAGCGAGCAAGAACTAGGCGTCCCCTCGCTCCTACAGAAGGCGATGTACGCTTAACTGAACGGCATCAGGGCTTTCGAATCGCCACAGAGGTATCAGATCCTTAGCGATAGATGCCGTTCTTACCGTGACCACCCATGGCCTGGTTACCGCGCACACTGATCATCAACTTGATATCGATCCAGTCGACGCCCTGGGCCTTGAGCTTGGGCAGCTCGCGTTCCAGTACCGCCAGGGTCTGCGGGTACGGATGACCGATCATCACTGCCGAACCCTGTTTATGCGCCAGCTTGATCGCGGTTTGCAGTTGCGTGGTGATTGCGGCTTCGGTGCGCTCGTCGTCGAGGAAGACATCCCGCGAGACATGGGCCAGGCCAATTTTCTGTGCCTCGGCGGCGGCGACGGTCTGCGCGCTGGTGCGGCTGTCGACAAAGAATTTGTTGCGTCGTTGCAGGTCGGCCATCAACCAGGCCATCGCCGCGGGCTGTGCGGTCATTCGACTGCCCATGTGGTTGTTGATACCGGCGGTGTAGGGCACGGCCTGGAACGCGGCGTCCAGGCGCTTGCCGAGCTCTTCGATAGGCAGGTCGGGGTGCCAGGCGAACGGACCGGTGGCCGGGTCCATGGGCATGTGCAGGATCACGATCTTGCCGGCCTTGTGCGCTTCGCGGGCGAATTCGGCGGCGTGGGGCGTGTCGGGCATGATTGCGGTGGTCACCGGCCCAGGCAGGGCCAGCACGCGACGATCCCGGGCCAGGTTTTGCCCGAGGTCGTCGATGATGAGGGTCAGGTAGGCTTTGTGCGGCTCGCTGGCGGGAGTCGCGTGAGCGACCCCTGCCAGGCTGCATAGCGCAGCGATGATCAGGGCAAAGCGCATATCAACGGCTGCGCGTAATGCTCAGGCCCTTGAGCAGGCTCAGCGCCTGGGCCAATTGGTAGTCATCGTCCTGCGGCATCGGCTTGGCTTTGGAGCCGCTGCCGGTTGGCTGGTCGGCGCCGCCGTTGCCATTGCCCAGGTGGCCTTGCAGGTCCGCTTCCTTGTAGTACTCGCTGTCGACCTCGTTGGTGATCTTGGCCTTGCGCACTTCGATGTCCGGCACGATGCCCTGGGCCTGGATCGAGCGACCGTTTGGCGTGTAGTACAGCGCCGTGGTGATCTTCAGTGCACGCTCGTTGTTCAGCGGCAGCACGGTTTGCACCGAGCCTTTGCCGAAGCTGGTCGTGCCCATCAGCACGCCGCGCTTCTGGTCCTGCAGGGCACCGGCAACGATTTCCGAGGCCGAGGCGCTGCCGCCGTTGATCAGCACGGCCAGCGGTACGTTTTCGCTGAGGTCGTTGCCGGTAGCCGAGAAGCGCAACTCGGAATTGGCGATGCGGCCCTTGGTGTAGACGATCAGGCCCTTGGTGATGAAGTGGTCGACCACTTCCACCGCCGCCTGCAGCACGCCACCTGGGTTGTTGCGCAGGTCGAGCACGATACCGTTGAGCTTCTTGCCGTTGTCCTTGCGCAGTTTGGCCAGGGCCTTGGCCACTTCGTCGCCGGTCTTGACCTGGAACTGGGTAATACGGATGTAGCCGTAGCCTGACTCCAGCAACTGGCTCTTCACGCTCTTGACCGTGATGGTCGCGCGGGCCAGGGTCACGTCGAACGGGGCACCGCCGTCGCGCACCAGGGTCAGGGTGATTTTCTGGCCGATTTTGCCGCGCATCTTGTCGACGGCTTCGGTCATGGTCTGGCCGCGGGTCGGCTGGCCGTTGATCTTGACGATCAAGTCGCCGGCCTGGATACCGGCCTTGGACGCTGGGGTGTCGTCAATCGGGGAGACGACCTTGATCTGGCCGTCCTCGGCGCCGACTTCGATGCCCAGGCCGCCGAATTCGCCGCTGGTGCTTTCCTGCAGCTCGGCGAAATCTTCCGGGCCGAGGTAGGCGGAGTGTGGGTCGAGGTTGCTGAGCATGCCCTTGATGGCATTCTCCAGCAGGGTCTTGTCGTCTACGGGTTCGACATAGGCGGCCTTGATCCGGTCCATGACCTCGGCAAAGGTGCGCAGCTCGTCCAGCGGCAACGGCGCCTTGGTGGTCGCGGCCGTGGCGGCAGGTGCAGCCGGTGCGGCCTGGTCGGCAAAAGCCAGAGGCGCGCCGATCACCAGGGCGATCGTCAGGGCCAGCGAAGTGAGGCGGGACAAATGCAGCATGTCGAACGAACTCCTAGTGTAGATGCGCCCCTATCCTTGGGAGCGGCACCATTGTGCGGGATCGCTCGGGCGACCCTGCTGACGAATAGCGAAGTACAGCGCCGGGGTGTCCTGGCCGCCACTGTTACCGACAGTGGAGATGGATTCACCGGCTTTTACAACATCACCCGCCGACTTGAGTAAAGTCTGATTGTGGCCATAAAGGCTCAAATAGCCATTACCGTGGTCGAGAATCACCAACAAACCGGCGCCACGCAGCCAATCGGCAAACACCACGCGGCCACCGTGTACGGCATGGACCTGGCTGCCAGCAGCGGCGCTGATCATCACCCCGTCCCACTTGGCGCGGGTGTCGTCGCCACGGGTTTCCCCAAAGCGTGCCAGTAGTCGACCATCAACCGGCCATGGAAGTTTGCCGCGCGCGGAAGCAAAAGGGCCGCCGAAGGATTCGCCGGCGCTGGAAACCAGCGGGCCAGGTGCTGCGTGCGCGGGCTTGCGGGGGGCCGGAGCGTCCGTCGTGGCTGCCAGTTCGGCCTCACGCTGGCGCTTTTTTTCGGCTTCCTGCTGGGCGATCAGCGCTTTCTGGCGCGCTTCCTCGGCCTCACGTGCCTGGCGGGCCAGGGTTTCTTCGATGGTCTTGAGTACCTTGGCCAGGTCGGCCTGGTCCTGCTCGCGAGCTTGCAGCTTGGCGTCGCGGGCCTTTACGTCTTCGTTGAGCTTGGCCAGGGCCAGCTGGCGTTCCTTGCGGACCTTGTCCAACTGGTCGCGCTGGACGTCGAGGGCGCTTTTCTGGTCGAGCAACTGCGACTGCTGGTCGGCGATTTCCTGTTCGACATTGGCCAGTTGGCGCAGGGTCTCGTTGAAACCCTTCAATTGCGCCAGGCGTGCCTGGCTCACGTAGTCGTAGTAGGTGAGGGTGCGCGCGAACTTTTCCGGGTTCTGCTGGTTGAGCAGCAGCTTGAGGTACTCCTGGCGGCCGCTCTGGTAGGCGGCGCGGGCCTGGATCGCGATCAGGCGTTGCTGTTCAACGCGTGCGCTCTGGAGTTTTTTTTTCTCAGCGTCGAGTCGCTCCAGTTCCGACTCGCTCTTCTTTAATTCTTTTTGCAGCTCCTGGACCTGTTTCTCCAGCTTGCCCATCTCGGTTTCCGTGCCGCGCAGGTCTTTCTGCACCCCGGATTTTTCTTCCTGGAGCTTGCCGAGCAGTTTTTTCAGCTCGGTAATGTCCTGACGCGTAGCGTCCAACTGTTGTTGGGTTTGCGCGCGCTCATCGGCAAACGCCGGTTGGAGCAGGCAGACAAGAGCGAGGGTAATCAAGGCGCGAAGCATAGAGGCGGGCGACACCACGGAAAGGGACGGCCTAGTATGCCCGCCAAGCGCTGCAAAAAAAACGCCCAATTCAGGCTTCCGGGCAAGATAGGTGCCGAGTGGCGCTGGTATGGCAAAAAGACATCTACCAAACGCGGAAGATCCAATGTGGGAAGGGGCTTGCCCCCGATAGCGATGTATCAGCCACATAGGTGTCAGCTGATCTACCGTAATCGGGGGCAAGCCCCCTCCCACACTATTTTTCGGTGATTCTGAGAATCAGACCAGAATCGAAGTGCCGGTCATCTCTTTCGGCTTCTCCAACCCCATCAGCATCAACATTGTCGGTGCCACATCCGCCAGCACGCCGCCATCACGCACTTTGAAGTCGCGCTTGCCGACGTAGATGAACGGCACCGGCTCGGTGGTATGGGCCGTGTGGGCCTGCCCGGTGGATTCGTCGGACATCTGCTCGCAGTTACCGTGGTCGGCGGTGATCAGCGCTTCGCCGCCGACCTTTTCCAGCGCATCGACGATGCGGCCGACGCACTGGTCCAGGCATTCCACGGCCTTGATCGCGGCTTCCAGGTTGCCGCTGTGGCCGACCATGTCACCGTTGGCGTAGTTGACCACGATCACGTCATACCGCTGGTGGTCGATGGCGTCGACGATCTTGTCGGTGACTTGCGGTGCGCTCATTTCCGGTTGCAGGTCGTAGGTGGCGACTTTAGGCGACGGGATCAGGATGCGCTCTTCGCCAGGGAACGGTTCTTCGCGACCGCCGGAGAAGAAGAAGGTCACGTGGGCATACTTCTCGGTTTCGGCGATGCGCAGCTGGGTCTTGCCGTTTTTCGCCAGGTAGTCGCCCAGCACGTTGTCCAGGCTGCCTGCGGCAAAGGCTGCGGGGGCGGGGATGCTGGCGGCGTATTGGGTCAGGCCGACATATTGGACTTTTGGCTGGCGCGCACGCTCGAACTCCTTGAAACCGCCTTCGACAAACACACGGCTCAGCTCGCGGGCGCGGTCGGCGCGGAAGTTCATGAAGACCACGGCGTCGCCGTCTTCGACTTTCACCGGCTCGCCGATGGTGGTGGCTTTGACGAACTCATCGCTCTCGCCACGGGCGTAGGCGGCTTCAAGGCCTTCCTGGGCGGTGGCGGCGTTGAATTCGGCCTGGCCGTCGACGATCAGGTTGTAGGCCTGGGCCACGCGGTCCCAACGGTTGTCGCGGTCCATGGCGAAGTAGCGGCCGACCAGGCTGGCGATGCGGCCTTTGCCCAGGGCGGCGAAGGTGGCGTCCAGCAGCTCAATGGACGACTGCGCGCTCTTCGGCGGGGTGTCGCGGCCGTCGAGGAAGGCGTGCAGGTAGATCTTGTCGGCGCCCCGCTTGAAGGCCAGTTCGGCCATGGCCACCAGGTGGTCCTGGTGGCTATGTACGCCACCGTCGGACAGCAGGCCCATGAAGTGCACCGCTTTGCCGGCGGCGACGGCTTTATCCACGGCCGCGCAGATAGTCGGGTTCTCGAAGAATTCGCCATCGCGGATCGCTTTTGTCACGCGCGTGAAATCCTGATAGACCACTCGTCCGGCGCCCAGGTTCATGTGGCCGACTTCCGAGTTGCCCATTTGGCCGTCCGGCAGGCCCACGTCCATGCCGGAACCGGAGATCAGGCCGTTGGGGACGGTGGCGGTCAGGCGGTCCAGGACCGGCTTGCGCGCCGAGTACACGGCGTTGTCGTGGTGGCTTTCACTGTGTCCGAAGCCATCGAGAATTATCAGGACCAAAGGTTTAGGCGTAGTAGTCATAGATCCTCTCGCGGCGGTAATTAGTGAAGGGGATTGAAAAGGGAGTGGCAGTTTAAAGCGAAGTTCCGACCACGTCACCGCTTTACGGGGGTTGGCCCCCCCTGGCGGCTGTGTATACTTACCGCCATTTTAACGCCCTGGAACCTCCTTGATGGTTGATCACCTGATTGCATTTGCCACTGCCCACTATCTGCTCGCGGGTGCCTTCGTCATCCTGCTGGCGCTGCTGATCGCTCACGAGATGAGCCGCGGTGGCCGCAGCCTGAGCACGTCGGAGCTGACCGCGCTGGTCAACAAGGATGAGGCGATTGTCGTGGATATCCGCCCGGCCAAGGATTTTGCCACCGGCCATATCGTCGGCGCCCTGAACATTCCGCAGGACAAGCTGATTGCGCGCCTGGCCGAGCTGGAAAAACACAAGGCCAAGACCATCATCCTGGTCGACGCCCAAGGCCAGCACGCCGGCACCCACGCCCGCGAAATGCTCAAGACCGGTTTCACTGCGGCCAAGCTGTCTGGTGGTATCAGCAGCTGGCGCGCCGATAACCTGCCGCTGGTGAAGTGATATGAGCCAGGTTGTCGTCTATTCCAGCGATTGGTGCCCTTACTGCATGCGAGCCAAGGCTTTGCTGGAGAAAAAGGGTGTTGCCTTCGAAGAGATCAAGGTCGACGGCAAGCCCCAGGTGCGTGCCGAAATGGCCCAGAAGGCGGGGCGCACGTCCGTTCCGCAGATCTGGATCGGCACCCGGCACGTCGGTGGATGCGATGACCTGTTCGCCCTGGAGCGCTCCGGTAAACTCGATGCGCTGCTGCACGTCTGACTCCCAACCCCTAAAAGACCCCAAGATCAAGAAGGATCTGCGATGACTGACCAACAGAATACCGAAGCAGCAGAAGCCCAAGGCCCACAGTTCTCGCTGCAGCGCATCTACGTGCGTGACCTGTCGTTCGAAGCGCCGAAAAGCCCGGCTATCTTCCGCCAGGAATGGACCCCAAGCGTTGCCCTGGACCTGAACACCCGTCAAAAGGCACTGGAAGGCGACTTCCACGAAGTCGTGCTGACCTTGTCGGTCACCGTCAAGAATGGCGAAGAAGTGGCCTTCATCGCTGAAGTGCAACAGGCCGGTATCTTCCTGATCCAGGGCCTGGACGAGGCGTCCATGAGCCACACCCTGGGTGCGTTCTGCCCGAACATCCTGTTCCCGTATGCCCGCGAGACCCTGGACAGCCTGGTTACCCGTGGTTCGTTCCCTGCGCTGATGCTGGCTCCGGTGAACTTCGATGCCCTGTACGCTCAAGAGCTGCAGCGCATGCAACAGGAAGGCGCGTCGACGGTTCAGTAATCTCGAACCCGACGCAGAACCCAATGTGGGAGGGGGCTTGCCCCCGATGGCGGAGTGTCAGTCGACATCTATGTGACTGATCCACCGCTATCGGGGGCAAGCCCCCTCCCACATTTGCTGTGTGTGTTACTTGAAGCCGAGTTGGCGCCAGCCTTCGTAGACAGCAACGGCCACGGTGTTCGACAGGTTCAGGCTGCGGCAACCTTCGCGCATCGGCAAGCGCAGGCGATGCCCGTCAGGCAGGGCATCGAGTACCTCGGCCGGCAGGCCACGGCTTTCCGGGCCGAACAGGAAGGCGTCGCCTTCGGCAAAACTGGCATCATGGAACGGCCGCGAGCCCTTGGTGGTAAACGCGAACAGCCGTGGGTGGCCCAGGCTTTCCAGGCAGCTGGCCAGGTCGGCGTGGCGCTGCAAGGTGGCGTACTCGTGGTAATCCAGCCCGGCGCGGCGCAGGCGCTTGTCGTCCATGTCAAAGCCCAGGGGCTCGATCAAATGCAGGTGGCAGCCACTGTTGGCGCACAGCCTGATAACGTTGCCGGTATTCGGCGGAATTTCTGGTTGAAAAAGGATGACGTGAAACATGCACGGCTCCGAAGGCAAAGATGCGCTGCATTCTACCCTCGAAGAGGATCCCAGGCCGAAGCTATTGCCGAGGGTTTTGGGCTCGTTGGCGATTGTCGGCCTGATGGTGGGCCTGATGATCGGTCGCCTGACCACCCCCGACCCGGTCGAGTTGCTGCAGGTCGAGCCTGCGGCGGACGGCGTGCTGGTGTGGTTTAACCGCGAGCCCCAGCTGCACGGCGAGCAGGTCGATGGCACCGTGGCGCTGTTGTTCGACGCGCAGGGCAAGGCGGCCGGCGGGCAACTCAAGGTCAATGGCAAGGATGTGAACTGGCGCATACGCAAGACCGATGCTGGCCTGCTGCTGAACCTGGTGGCGGCTCGGCCGTTGCGCGGGGAATGGTCGGGGGAGAAGGCTGAAGGCCGCTGGCGGCTGGAGATCCATCTCCAAGAGCAATAAAAGAGGGAATCCCCGGCCTGCCTGTACCAAGGTCCCCAAAACGGGCTGGGGCTATGGGCGCTGTGCCACATAAGCCCCGGGTGTAAAGAAGGGAGTTCCCGGCCTGCCTGTACCAGGGCTCCCAAAACGGGGTGAAGCCTCAAGGGCTTCGGTGTTAAAGAGGGAATCCCCGGCCTGCCTGTACCGAGGTTCCCCAAAGCGGTGTGGAGCGCGATGCGGTTCGCATCAAGCACCCCGGGTGTAAAGAGGGGATTCTCGGCCTGCCTGTACCAAGGTCCCCGAAACTGGGTTGTACATGGTTATTGCAGGGCGCGTGCCAGAGTCGCGAAGTGGCGCCAAAAAAAATCTTCAGAAAGCGCAAAGCCCCGGAATACGGGGCTTTGGTGTTTTCGGGGTTCAGGTTTTTTTCAGCGGTTCTGCGGTTTCAGGCGTTGGATCCATGCCCGATGCCGGTTCATGGTGCATTGAAGCGGTGCACGGTTCTGAAGCCTTTGGAGGTCCAAATGTGGGAGGGGGCTTGCCCCCGATAGCGATGGATCAGTCACATAGATGTCGACTGACACTCCGCTATCGGGGTGTAGCCCCCTCCCACATTGGATTTTCAGTGGATCTGAGACTCAGCCCTCATCGCCGTCGTCGTCGTCACCACCATCCACCTTCATCCCCAGTTCCTTGATCTTGCGAGTCAGGGTATTGCGGCCCCAGCCCAGCAGCACGGCGGCATCGCGGCGGCGACCAGCGGTGTGCTTGAGGGCCGTTTCGATCATGATCCGCTCGAACGCCGGTACGGCGCTGTCCAGCAGGTTTGACTGGCCGCGTGCCAGGGCCTGGTCGGCCCATTGGCGCAGGGCTTGTTCCCAGTTTGTCACTGGGGCCGAGTCCTGCGGCAGGCTCAACAGCTCCGGCGGCAGGTCGCTGATATGCACCTCGCGCCCGGATGCCATCACCGTGATCCAGCGGCAGGTGTTCTCCAGCTGGCGCACGTTGCCTGGCCACGGCAGGTTCTTCAGGTATTCCTCGGTCTCGGTTTTCAGCAGCTTGGGCTCTACGGCCAGCTCCTGGGCGGCGCGGCTGAGGAAGTGGCGAGCGAGGGTCGGGATATCTTCGCGACGGTCCGACATCCGGGGAATGTGGATACGGATCACGTTCAAGCGGTGGAACAAGTCCTCGCGGAACTTGCCCGCATGCACCAGGGTTTCCAGGTTCTGGTGAGTCGCGGCGATGATGCGCACATCGACCTTGACCGGCGTATGCCCGCCCACGCGATAGAACTCGCCGTCCGCCAGTACCCGCAGCAGGCGGGTCTGGGTATCGGCCGGCATATCGCCGATCTCATCGAGGAACAGCGTACCGCCATCGGCTTGCTCAAAGCGGCCGCGACGCAGGTTGGCCGCGCCAGTGAACGCGCCTTTCTCATGGCCGAACAGCTCGGACTCCATCAAGTCCTTCGGAATCGCCGCCATGTTCAGTGCGATAAACGGCGAGGCCGACCTTGGGCTGTGACGGTGCAGGGCGTGGGCCACCAGTTCTTTACCGGTACCCGACTCGCCATTGATCAGCACGGTGATGTTGGAGTGGCTCAAGCGCCCGATGGCGCGAAACACTTCCTGCATCGCCGGCGCTTCGCCGATGATTTCCGGGGTGCGGGTCAGCGCCGGCGGCGCTTCCTGGTTCTGTTGTTCCTGGGCGTGCTGGTTGGCGCGCTTGACCAGCGCCACCGCCTCGTCCACGTCGAACGGCTTGGGCAGGTATTCAAACGCACCGCCCTGGTAGGACGCGACAGCGCTGTCCAGGTCCGAGTGCGCCGTCATGATGATTACCGGCAGGCGCGGGTGCTGTTCGCGAATCCGCGCCAGCAGGTCCAGGCCACTGGCGCCGGGCATGCGGATGTCGGAGATGATCACGTCGGGCTGCTGGCGCGCCAGGCGGCTCATCACCCCGTCAGCGCTGTCGAAGCTCTGGGTGGTCATGCCTTCCTGTTGCAAGGCTTTCTCGAGGACCCAGCGGATAGAACGGTCGTCATCGACGATCCACACAGTTTCACTACGGCTCATGTCGATGGGGCTCCTTGTTCCAGAGGCAGAAAGATCGAGAACGTGGTGTGGCCGGGATGGCTCTCACATTCGATCAGACCCTGGTGCTGGCTGATGATGTTCTGGGTAATGGCCAGGCCCAGCCCGGTACCGTCCGGGCGGCCGCTGACCATTGGAAAGAAGATGGTTTCCTGCAGTTCCGCAGGAATGCCCGGGCCGTTGTCGATGATCTCGACCTTGGTTACCAGGCGATGGCGCACGTGGCCGATGGTGAACTGGCGCAGGGCGCGGGTGCGCAGGCTGATGCGGCCCAGGCGCAGCTCGTTCTGGCTGCTGATGGCTTGCATGGCGTTGCGCACGATATTGAGCACGGCCTGGATCATCTGTTCGCGGTCGATCAATACGTCGGGAATGCTCGGGTCGTAGTCGCGCACCAGGGTGATGCAGCCCTGGCTTTCGGCTTCGACCAGCTGGCAGACGCGCTCGAGCACCTCGTGCACGTTGGTCATCGCCAGCGACGGCAGTTTGTTGGAGCCGAGCATGCGGTCCACCAGGTTGCGCAGGCGGTCGGCCTCTTCAATGATGACGTTGGTGTAGTCCTTGAGGTGCTCGTCCGGCAGCTCGCGGGCCAGCAACTGTGCGGCACCGCGAATCCCGCCCAACGGGTTCTTGATCTCATGGGCCAGGCCGCGGACCAGCATCTTGCTGGTTTCCTGCTTGGACAGCTGGGCTTCTTCTTTGGTGATGCGCAGCAGGCGGTCGCGGGGATGCACTTCAAGCAGCAGCAGGGTGGCGCCGTTGCTCAGGATCGGGGTCACGGCGTAGTCGACGGTCAGGGTTTGGCCGGTCAGGGCCGTGAGCATCGCCTCACGCTTGGTGAATGGGTGTGCCTGCTCCACCGCCTGGCGCAATGAACTCAAGGCTTCGGCCGACTCGGTGAACAATTCGCTGATGAACTGCCCATGGCTGCGCTGGCCGCTGATGGCCAGGAGCATCTCCGCCGCCGGGTTCATGTACTCAAGACGCAAGTCGTCGTTGAGCAGGATGGTCGCGGTCGTCAGGTTGTCGAGTAACAAACGGTGCAGTGCATCACTGATGGTCATCAGGACCTCTTTTGGAGCAAGGCGCGGGCTTGAGGCACACGCTGATACAAGGAAAATGCAAAAACCAAACCAAGGCTCCGAAAAGAAGCGTTAAACCCCTGAAATAAGGGTTTAAGGCTCGAAACTGTGGCGTTCTGCCAGCTTCAACGGGAAGTTTCGAACCAAAATGGGCTGGGCAGGTGGGTAGGGTGCAAGTTGTCGCACCAATATAGTGCGGTTTTATGAAGGTTGTTCAGGAAGTGATGAGAGATCGTTCTCGGCCGATGTCGAGAGCGATCTCGGTGGCAGGACTTTATCAATGCGGCTGGGACAGCGGCATGCCCATGGTGCCGGCGTAAAACACCAGCAGCTCCACTGGGGTGCTTCCGGTTCTGCCGCGATGGACTGTGCCCACCATCTCGGCCAGGGTTTGCCCTTGAGTCAGGGTGAGAGCCCGCCCGCCTTTACGGGTTTCAATGATCAACTCGCCCGAGAGGATATACGCTGCGTTCGGCATGGGGTGGCTGTGCCAGGGCAACTGCGTATTCGCCGGGATCTTGAGTCGCAACAGCGTAAGTTCCGGCGGGCCGGAGGGGTAAGCCTCGTAAGGTGTTCCGTCCCATGATGCGCTGCTCTGCAGCAGGGTTTCCTTTTCGATCTGTACGGCGTCTTTGGGCTGGCTGCTGCAGCCTAGCGCAGCCAAACACGCCGCTGTTGCGATCAAGCATTTGAGGGCTTCCATGGTCGGTTTCATCCGTTCGCTGAGTGGCCGGTCAGGCTACGATCGCTGTCCGGGGGACGGATGCCGGAAGGGGCCTAAAATGATGTGGGTGTCATCTGTTATTCGCCTGTGTGGATACACAGCTCGGCAGTGGCGCGAATCATCGCCAGTTGCTGCAACGGCTCGTTCAACGGCTCATGCACCGCCTCGGCCAGCCACTGCGGGCACTTTGGGTCGGTGCGTTGCGGGGTGAAGTCCGCCAGTTCTTGCAGCAGGCGTTTTTGCAATTGATCCAGCTGCGGGCGAATCTGCTTCACCAGGTCGGGGCGCGGGTCATCGGGTGCCTTGCCCTGGAACTGCCAGTCGGACAGGTGGGTGTACTGCACCAGTTTGTTCGCCTCTATCTGCGCTGAGAAAAATTGCTCGGCGGCGGCGGGCGCCAGTTTGTAGTTGGGTGCTTGGGCGATGACGCTGGCGATGACCTCCTGTTCGCGCTTCTTGTCCTCTACGGGCTTTTTGCTGTCCCATTTGCTCAGGGCGACCTGGTCGGCGATGGCCAGGCGTTCGGCGATGCTGTTGAGCAATGGCTCAAGGCTGGCTGGCGCGGCGCTCGCACTGGTAGTGACGAACAGCAGGGCAAATACAAGTCGACGTTTCAAGGCTGATCTCCTTGTGGGAGGGGGCGAGCCCTCTCCCACATGTTTAATAAAATTCGGGCAAAAAAAGACCTCCCGAAGGAGGCCTCTTTCATCACGCTGCGTCAAGCAGCGCTACCGGATCAGCAGCTGTAGTACAGCTCGTATTCCAGTGGGTGTACGAAGGTGCGTACTTTGATTTCTTCTTCGCTTTTCAGCTCGATGTAGGCATCGATGAAGTCGTCGCTGAATACGCCGCCTTTGGTCAGGAACGCACGGCCCTTGTCCAGCTCTTCCAGGGCTTCTTTCAGGCTGCCGCACACTTGTGGGATCTCTTTGGCCTCTTCAGGCGGCAGGTCGTACAAGTTTTTGTCGGCGGCGTCGCCAGGGTGGATCTTGTTCTGGATACCGTCCAGGCCAGCCATGACCAGGGCAGCGAAGGCCAGGTATGGGTTGGCTGCTGGATCCGGGAAGCGGGCTTCGATACGGCGAGCGCGCGGGCTGGACACGTAAGGAATACGGATCGAGGCAGAACGGTTGCGTGCCGAGTAGGCCAGCATGACCGGCGCTTCGAAGCCTGGAACCAGACGCTTGTAGGAGTTGGTCGACGGGTTGGTGAAGCCGTTCAGGGCCTTACCGTGCTTGATGATACCGCCGATGAAGTACAGGGCGGTGTCGGACAGGCCGGCATAACCTTCGCCAGCGAAGGTGTTCTTGCCTTCTTTAGCGATGGACAGGTGAACGTGCATACCCGAGCCGTTATCGCCGTACAGAGGCTTAGGCATGAAGGTCGCGGTACGGCCGTAGGCATCAGCCACGTTGTGTACGCAGTACTTCAGGGTCTGGACTTCGTCAGCCTTGGCCACCAGGGTGTTGAATTTCACACCGATTTCGTTCTGGCCGGCAGTGGCCACTTCGTGGTGGTGCACTTCGATGACCAGGCCCATTTCTTCCATGGCGTTGCACATGGAGGTACGGATTTCGTGGTCGTGGTCGAATGGCGGAACTGGGAAGTAGCCACCTTTGATGCCTGGACGGTGGCCTTTGTTGCCGCCTTCCACGTCCTGGTCGGACATCCACGAACCTTGTTCGGAGAAGATCTTGAACATGGAGCCGGAGATGTCGGACTTGAACTTGACCGAGTCAAAGATGAAGAATTCTGGCTCAGGGCCTACGAATACGGTGTCGCCGATACCGGTCGACTTCAGGTATTCCTCGGCACGCTTGGCGATCGCACGTGGGTCGCGGTCGTAGCCTTGCATGGTCGAAGGCTCGATCACGTCGCAGACGATGATCAGGGTTGGGTCTTCGGTGAACGGGTCCAGCACGGCAGTGCTGTCGTCCGGCATCAGGATCATGTCGGAAGCTTCGATGCCTTTCCAACCGGCAATGGAGGAACCGTCGAACATTTTGCCTTCTTCGAAGAAAGCGTCATCCAGCGCGTCGCGAGCCGGCATGGTCACGTGGTGCTGAGTGCCTTTTGTGTCCGTGAAGCGCAGATCAATCCATTTAACGTCATGATCTTTGATGAGTTGAACCGACTTCGACATGGTGTCCTCCGGGTGGCTTCGGGCTGGGTAGTGGAGTTAGCCCTTAGAATGTGGGTGATGCCGGCGCGGATACTCCGCCATGGCAACCTGCCTCACAAGAGAGCAAATTGCATGCCAGTGCGCCAACATGGCCTTTCTGCCTCAAAATCGCCCCTATAACGGTGCAATCGGCCGAAATGGAATAATTAACGCACTGCAATGTAGCGCCGATTTGCATAAATGACCCGTTTTGGTGCGCATCACCTTCAATGCATATTAACTGGTTAAACCTTGAGCGATTTCCGCTATAATCCGCGCCCCCCTTTTTCGGCAGGCCCTGCGCGCGCTGTTTCCATGAAATTAATCGTTAAAGTCTTCCCAGAGATCACCATCAAGAGCCGACCGGTACGGATGCGTTTCATCCGTCAGTTGGCCAAGAACATCCGTGCCGTGCTCCGCGATCTGGACCCGGCTGTGGTGGTGAACGGCGTGTGGGACAACCTCGAACTGGAAACCCGCGTGACCGACCCCAAAGCCTTGAAGGACATGACCGAACGGCTGAGCTGCATGCCGGGTATCGCGCATTTCCTGCAGGTGGACGAGTATCCACTGGGCGACTTCGACGACATCACCGAAAAGTGCAAGCAGCACTTCGGTGATGAGCTGGAAGGGAAGATTTTTTCGGTGCGCTGCAAGCGTGCCGGCAAGCACCCGTTCAGCTCCATGGACGTCGAGAAATACGTCGGCAGCAAGCTGCGTCGCGAGTGCGGCGCCGCCGGAATTTCCTTGAAAGCGCCACAAATTGAAGTGCGCATGGAAATTCGCGACCAACGGTTGTTCGTGATCCATAGCCAGCACGACAGCATCGGCGGCTACCCGCTGGGTGCCCTGGAACAGACCCTGGTACTCATGTCCGGCGGTTTCGATTCCACGGTGGCGGCCTACCAGATCATGCGCCGCGGGCTGATGAGCCATTTCTGCTTCTTTAACCTGGGCGGGCGTGCACACGAATTGGGCGTGATGGAAGTCGCGCATTATATCTGGAAGAAGTACGGCAGCTCCCAGCGTGTGCTATTTGTGAGCGTGCCGTTCGAGGAAGTGCTCGGGGAAATTCTCGGCAAAGTCGATAACAGTCATATGGGCGTAGTATTGAAGCGTATGATGTTGCGCGCTGCGTCCCGAATCGCCGATCAGTTGCAGATCGACGCGCTGGTGACCGGCGAAGCGATCTCCCAGGTCTCCAGCCAGACGCTGCCGAACCTGTCGCTGATCGACTGTGTGACCGAAAAGCTGGTGTTGCGCCCGCTGATCGCCAGCCACAAGCAGGACATCATCGACCTGGCGGAAAAAATCGGCACCGCTGATTTCGCCAAGCATATGCCTGAATATTGCGGGGTCATCTCGGTGAACCCCAAGACCCACGCCAAGCGCAACCGCGTGGAGTACGAAGAACAACAGTTTGACATGGCGATTCTGGAGCGTGCGCTCGAGAACGCCAAGCTGGTCCCGATCGATCGAGTCATCGATGAACTGGGCCAGGATGTGCAGATCGAAGAAGTCAGCGAAGCCCTGGCCGGCCAGATCGTCATCGACATCCGTCACCCGGATGCCGCGGAGGATGAGCCGCTGGAAATCGCTGGCATCGACGTACAAACGCTGCCGTTCTATGCATTGAACGCGCGTTTCAAGGAACTGGATAACAGCCGTCAGTACCTGCTGTATTGCGACAAAGGCGTGATGAGTCGCCTGCATGCCCACCATTTGCTCAGTGAGGGGCATGCCAATGTGCGCGTTTATCGACCGAGCTAAGAGCCCGGGGCTGTTTGCCTGTGGCCTGCGTCACCGGCCCCCCGACTCTGCCGTCAAGCTGTAACGGCAAGGCCTGACTCTACTGTTAATCGCTGCCACGACCTGTCAGCACACCGAATCCTCTGATCGAGATACACAAGTGATCGAAAATCTACGTAACATCGCCATCATTGCTCACGTTGACCATGGTAAAACCACCCTGGTAGACAAACTCTTGCGTCAATCCGGCACCCTGGAGCGCAACGAGCTCAACGACGAGCGCGTGATGGACTCCAACGACCAGGAAAAAGAGCGCGGTATTACCATCCTGGCTAAAAACACCGCTATCAACTGGAACGGCTACCACATCAACATCGTGGATACCCCGGGCCACGCCGACTTCGGCGGCGAAGTAGAACGCGTAATGTCGATGGTTGACTCCGTTCTGCTGCTGGTTGACGCTCAAGACGGTCCTATGCCGCAAACCCGTTTCGTGACCAAGAAGGCTTTCGAAGCCGGCCTGCGTCCGATCGTGTGCATCAACAAGGTTGACCGTCCAGGCGCGCGTCCGGACTGGGTTCTGGACCAGATCTTCGACCTGTTCGACAACCTGGGCGCTACCGAAGAGCAACTTGATTTCCAAGTGATCTACGCATCGGCCCTGAACGGTATTGCCGGTCTGGAACACACCGCCATGGCGGAAGACATGACCCCGCTGTACCAGGCGATCGTTGACCACGTTCCACCACCGAAGGTTGACCGTGACGGTCCGTTCCAGATGCAAATCTCGGCACTGGACTACAACAGCTTCCTGGGTGTTATCGGCGTTGGCCGTATCGCCCGTGGTAGCGTCAAGCCGAACACCCCGGTTGTGGCTATCGGCGCCGACGGCAAGAAGCGTAACGGCCGTATCCTGAAGCTGATGGGCCACCACGGCCTGCACCGTATCGACGTTGAAGAAGCCTTCGCCGGCGACATCGTGTGCGTCAGCGGCATGGACTCGCTGTTCATCTCCGACACCCTGTGCCAGCCGGACACTGTCGAGGCGATGAAGCCTCTGACCGTTGACGAGCCAACCGTTTCCATGACCTTCCAGGTAAACGACTCGCCTTTCTGCGGTAAAGAAGGCAAGTTCGTGACTTCCCGTAACATCAAGGAACGTCTGGACAAAGAGCTGCTGTACAACGTTGCACTGCGCGTTGAAGAAGGCGACTCGGCTGACAAGTTCAAGGTTTCCGGCCGTGGTGAGCTGCACCTCTCGGTACTGATCGAAACCATGCGTCGCGAAGGCTTCGAAATGGGCGTTGGTCGTCCTGAAGTGATCATCCGTACTGTTGACGGCGTGAAGCAGGAACCGTTCGAAAACGTCACCATCGACACCCCTGAAGAATCCCAGGGCAAGGTCATGGAAGAGATGGGCCTGCGTAAGGGCGACCTGACCAACATGGTGCCGGATGGCAAAGGCCGTGTGCGTCTGGAATACAACATCCCTGCTCGTGGTCTGATCGGTTTCCGTAACCAGTTCCTGACCCTGACCAACGGTGCTGGCATCCTGACCTCGATCTTCGATCGCTACGACACCATGAAGTCCGGCGACATGTCCGGCCGTCAGAACGGTGTTCTGGTATCGGTAGAAACCGGCAAGGCGCTGACCTACTCCCTGGAAACCCTCCAGGCGCGTGGCAAGCTGTTCGTTGAACACGGTCAAGAGATCTACAACGGTCAGATCGTTGGCCTGAACAGCCGTGACAACGACATGGGCGTCAACCCAACCAAAGGCAAGAAGCTCGACAACATGCGTGCTTCGGGTAAAGACGAAACCATCGCCCTGGTTCCACCTGTTCGCTTCACCCTGGAACAGGCCCTGGAATTCATCCAGGACGACGAGCTGTGCGAAGTCACGCCTAAGTCGATCCGCCTGCGTAAGAAGATCCTGGACGAAGGCGAGCGTACCCGCGCTGCCAAGAAAGCCAAGAACTGAGTTAACTCAGGCTGAATGAAAAACGCCCCCGGTCGAAAGGCCGGGGGCGTTTTTTTATGTCTGCAGGTTTTGTGGTGGCTGTACCGGCCTCATCGGGGGCAAGCCCCCTCCCACATTTGACCGAGTACAGTCATTTGGAATGCGGTCAGTGTGGGAGGGGGCTTGCCCCCGATGGGGCCCTTGAGCCCCCTGCAAAACCTGGATCAGAACTTATCGAGGGTCTTGAACTTGGTTTCGCGCACCACTTCCTTCGGCTTATATGCGCAATACCCCGGGCGCGGCCCGATTTTCGGGTGGTTGCGGCAGGTATCCGGACGCTTGTCATAAATAGTGCAGAAGCGCGTCTTACGATCCAGGTACAAGCAGTCGTTGTTGCTCATGCGCTGCAGGGTAAAAATCTCGGATTTGTTGTTGTAGCGTTCGACAATGCCTTCCTTCTGCAAACGCTTGGCGATGTTTTTCGGCGGGTCGCCGCGCTCGAATTCATCGACGATGCCAATGCGGATCAGGTCCTTGATCTTCACCTCAACCGGCAGCGTGCAGCAGCTGGACACGCAGCCACCGCACATGTGGGCGGAGTATTTCTGCCAAGTCTCGAGACGGTCGAGTTCCGCGGCGGCGATCAGTTGAGGCTTCATCAGGGTTCCAAGGTGGGGCGGTATCCGGGCGCGCGATCATACCGGGATTGATGGTTTTTTGAACAATATTTTCTGGTTTTCAGCTCGAAGGCTGTTCGAGTGCAGATCGGGCACGACCCCTGCATTAAATTCGCGCAAAGGTGAATGAGTTAAAAAACTGCCGAACCAGAGCCTTCACCGTCTGTCAGACCGACTAGGCTCTAGCAACTCCTTCAATCTCGCCCGAGGTCGCACCGATGTCTCAGGAACCGCTTGCACGAGAAGCAGAGGTAGCCGCGTTTCGCGATGCTGTCTTGACCAAACTCACCTACGCGGTGGGCAAAGACCCGGATCACGCCTTCGACCACGACTGGTTCGAAGCCATTGCCCTGGCCGCCCGCGACCAGATGGTCGACCACTGGATGGACCACACCCGGCGTATCTACCGTAAAGGCCAGAAGCGGGTGTATTACCTCTCCCTCGAATTCCTCATCGGCCGCTTGCTCTATGACAGCCTGAGCAACCTCGGTGTGCTGGAGATCGCTCGCGAAGCCCTGAGCGAACTGGGTGTCGACCTGGAGCGCATCCGCCTGCTGGAGCCCGACGCGGCGCTTGGCAACGGTGGCCTGGGCCGCCTGGCGGCGTGCTTTATGGAAAGCATGTCGACCCTGGGCATCGCCGGCCATGGTTATGGCATTCGTTATGAGCACGGCTTGTTCCGCCAGGCGATTGTCGATGGCTGGCAGCAGGAACAGACCGAGCGCTGGCTGGATTTCGGCAACCCGTGGGAATTCGAACGGGCCGAGGTGATTTACCCGATCGGCTTTGGCGGCAGCGTCGAAACCCTGCCGGACCCTGCCGGCAAGATGATCCAAGTGTGGACGCCCAACGAAACGGTACGTGCCGTCGCCTATGACACCCCGGTGGTCGGCTGGCGCGGCGCCAGCGTCAACACCCTGCGCCTGTGGCGTGCGCGGGCGGTGGAAGACCTGCATCTGGAGCGCTTCAACGCCGGTGACCACTTGGGTGCGGTCGCCGAAGTGGCCCGTGCGGAAAGCATCTCCCGAGTGCTTTACCCGGCTGACAGCACGGAAGCGGGGCAGGAACTGCGCCTGCGCCAGGAATACTTCTTCGTCTCGGCCTCGTTGCAAGACCTGCTGCGTCGCCACAAGAACATGCACGGCTCGGTACTCAGCCTGGGCGAACATGCGGCGATCCAGCTCAACGACACCCATCCGTCGATCGCCGTGGCCGAGTTGATGCGTCAACTGGTCGACCTGCACGACATTCCATGGGACGCCGCGTGGGATGTCACCGTCGAAACCCTGTCGTACACCAACCACACCCTGTTGCCCGAAGCCCTGGAAACCTGGCCGGTCGGCCTGATGGAACGCATGCTGCCCCGGCACATGCAGATCATCTACCTGATCAACGCCCAGCACATCGACTCGTTGCGGGCCAAGGGCACCCATGATTTCGACGTGCTGCGCGCCGTGTCGTTGATCGAAGAAGACAACGGCCGCCGTGTGCGCATGGGCAACCTGGCATTCCTCGGCTCCCACAGTGTCAACGGGGTCTCCGGCCTGCACACCCAGTTGATGCGCAGTACGGTGTTCTCCGAATTGCACAAGCTGTACCCGGAGCGCATCAACAACAAAACCAACGGCATTACCTTCCGCCGCTGGCTGTACCAGGCCAACCCCAAGCTCACCTCGATGCTGGTGGATGCACTGGGCCCCGACATTCTCGACACCGTGGAAACCCGCCTGGTCGAGCTGGAAACCTTTGCCGAGAAGCAAGCATTCCGCAAGGCGTTTGCCGAACAGCGCCTGCACAGCAAGCGCGCGCTGGCCGATATCATCCATGAGCGCCTGGGCATTGCGGTCAACCCGGCGGCAATGTTCGACGTACAGGTCAAGCGTATCCACGAGTACAAGCGCCAGTTGCTCAACCTGCTGCACACCGTGGCGCTGTACCAGGCGATCCGTGCCGAGCCGGGCACCGACTGGGTACCGCGGGTGAAGATTTTCGCGGGCAAGGCGGCGGCCAGTTATCACCAGGCCAAGTTGATCATCAAGCTGACCAACGACATTGCGCGCACCGTGAACAACGACCCGACCGTGCGCGGTCTGCTCAAGGTGGTGTTCCTGCCCAACTACAACGTCAGCCTGGCGGAAAGCATCATTCCGGCGGCCGACTTGTCGGAGCAAATCTCCACTGCCGGCTTTGAGGCATCGGGCACCAGCAATATGAAGTTCGGCCTCAACGGCGCGCTGACCATCGGCACCATGGACGGCGCCAACGTCGAGATGCACGAGCGCGTGGGGGCCGAGCACATGTTTATCTTCGGTCTCAGCGCCCAACAGGTCGAGGCGCGCAAGCAGGCTGGCGAGTTCCACGCGGGGCCGGACATCGCGGCCTCCCATCGGTTGAACGATGTGCTGCAGGCGATTCGCGGCGGGGTGTTCTCGCCGGACGATCCAGGCCGATATGTGGGCTTGATCGATGGGCTGATCGACTATGACCGCTTCCTGGTGTGTGCCGACTTCGACGCCTATTGGGATGCACAAGCGCGGGTCGAAGCGCATTGGCATGATTCCAAGGAATGGTGGCGCTCGGCGGTACTCAATACCGCGCGGATGGGGTGGTTCTCTTCGGACCGGACGATCCGCGAGTACGCTACCGAGATCTGGAAAGCCCTGGACTAGATCTACTGTAGGAGCGAGCTTGCTCGCGAAAAACGCCAACGATAACGCGTGCTTTCTGATTTAACGCGGTATCTTTGCGATCTTCGCGAGCAAGCTCGCTCCTACAGCACGGTTTACCTAGGGAATATCGACCATGCAATGGATTTTCATGCTGATTGGCCTGGTGCTCGGCTGGACGCTCGATGAGTCGTTCAGTGACGCGGGCATCGGTGCGCTGTTGGGGTTGGGCATTGGCCAGGCGATTCGCCTGTCTAGGCTGGCGACCCAGGCGCAGCAGCAGGCTGCTCAGTTGGAAACCACGCAGAAGGCGTTGATCGCCCTGGGCGAGCGCCTGCGGCAACTGGAAGTGCCCGCGCCAACGAGCAATGGCATCGTCGAAACGCCTGTCCCTGAGCCGACACCTGTCGCCAAGGCGCCTGAACTGGTGTGGGAACTGCCGGCTGAATTGGCGCCTGTGGCGATGGTCGCCGAACCGAGCCAACCACTGCCGGATGACGTCTGGACGCCCGCCCCGACGCCGCGTGCGCCTCAAGAACCTGCCGCTCCCCGTGGCCCCAACCTGATCGAACGCGCCATCAGCGGCGCACGCAATTGGCTGTTGGGTGGCAACACCGTGCTGCGTGTCGGCGTGGTGCTGTTGTTCCTCGGCCTGGCGTTCCTGTTGCGCTACGCCACCGAAGGCATGGTGGTGCCGATCGAGTTGCGCTACGCCGGGGTGGCTGCGGCCGCCGTGGGCCTGCTGGGCCTGGGCTGGTGGTTACGACTGCGCAACAGCAACTACGGATTGATGCTGCAAGGCACCGGGATCGCGGTGTTGTACCTGACGGTATTTGCTGCGATGCGCCTGCACCCGTTGATCGATCCGAGCGCGGCACTGGGCCTGCTGGTAGCGATCACCGTGTTCTCGGCGATCCTGGCGATTACCCAGGATGCCCTGGGCCTGGCCTGCGCGGCGGCACTCGGCGGGTTTGCAGCACCGATCCTCACGTCCACCGGCGCCGGCAACCATGTGGCGCTGTTCAGTTATTTCGCCCTGCTCAATGCCGGCATCCTCGCCATCGCCTGGTTCAAGGCCTGGCGCCTGCTCAACCTGATCGGCTTTGTCGGCACCTTTGGCATTGGCTTCGCCTGGGGTTTGCGTTCGTATACTCCGGAACTGCTGTGGAGCACCGAGCCGTTCCTGATCCTGTTTTTCCTGATGTACCTGGTCATCGGCCTGTTGTTCACCCGCCGCAAATTGCTGGAGATGAACGACGCGCCCGAAGATGGCAGCCGGGGGGCGCTGCTGCGCTGGTCGGCGGCCAAGGGCGATTACGTCGACGGTAGCCTGCTGTTCGGTCCGCCGTTGGTGGGCTTTGGCTTGCAGTTCGCACTGGTGCAGCATTTGGAGTTTGCCGCTGCGTTCAGCGCCCTTGGCCTGGGCGTTATCTATATGGGCCTGGCGCGATTGCTCAGTGGCGGGCGTGCCTTGCTGCTGGCGGAAACCTGCCTGGCCCTGGGGGTGATCTTCGCCAGCCTGGCGATTCCCCTGGGCCTCGACGCACGCTGGACGGCGGCGGCCTGGGCCGTGGAAGGCGCCGGGATCTTCTGGCTCGGCTTGCGTCAGCAACGGCCGTTGGCGCGAGCCTTCGGCGTGTTATTGCAATTGGGCTCGGCGCTGGCCTTTCTCAGTGAACTGCGCGTTGGCGACCATACGTTGCTCGACGGTGCGCCATTGGGCGCGCTGCTGCTGGGCGCGGCGCTGCTGTTCAGTTTCGACCAACTACGCAAGGCGTCGCCGGAGCAGGCGGCGGGATGGGAGCGCAAGGGGCTGCCGGTGCTGGCCAGCCTGGGCCTGACCTTTTTGTACCTGCTCGCGCCGCTGTTGTTGCTGACCCAAGGCACCGCCATCAGTTGGGCGGTCGCCGGCCTGGCTACCCTGTGGATCGGCCTGCGCATCGGCTCGCGTACGTTCCTGTTTAGCGCGTTCGCCGTGCAACTGCTGGGCGGCGCGCTGTTTCTGCTGCGTTTGCAAGGCGGTGAAGGGGCGGCGGTATTCAGCGCGGGCTGGAGCGGCCTGCTGACGGCGTCGCTGATCGGCCTGGCTTTGATTGGCGGCATGCTCCTGGCGGTGCGCGACGACCAGGTGCGTGGCGATGTGCGGCTGTTGCGTGGCCTGTCGGTGGTGCTGCTCGCGGGTCTGGTATTGATCAACCTTGCGGTGCTGTTTGTGCTGCCATGGGAAAGTGCCAGCGGTGTATGGGCGGCCAGTGGCTTGCTGATCATCTGGTTGAGCCTGTACCTGCAACAGCGCGTCAGTTTTGTATTTGGTTTGCTGCTGCAGGTGATCGGCGGTGCTGCGTTCCTGCTGTCGGTACCGGAGCTGCTCGGGCCGTTGACCCCTGAAGGTGTGCGCCCCTTGGGGCACAGCGGTTTCTGGACGCCGATGGTCCTGGGCCTGGCCGCCCTGGTTGGCGCGTGGCGCTTGCAGCGTGAGCCCCATGCGCCGATGTTTGCCGTACTCAAGCTGCAACGCCTGTCCGACCTGTTGCTGGTGTGGGGTGCGGCCTGGTGGGCCGTGGCGCTGATCAGTGAAGTGTTGCGGTTTATCCCGCGGGAACTGCAGGGGGCTTTCCTGTTGGGCTGCGCGGCGCTCAGCGTGGCACTCTGGGCGTTGCTGGCGGCGAGATTGCGCTGGGCGTCGCTGGGCATGCTTTGCACCGTGTTGATGCCGGCGGCGGGGGTGGTGTTGCTGGTGTCCGCGCATGACTATTACCACCCGGCGGCCCAGTACGGCTGGCTGGCCTGGCTGACAGTATTTGCGGTGCACTTCGTGTCGTTGCGGCGGCTGGCGGCAGTGGCGCCGGGCAAGGCGCTGAGTGTCGCCCATGTGCTTGGCTGCTGGATGCTGATCGGCGTGCTGGCCCTGGAGCTGCGTTACGGCTTGTTGCGGCTGTCGGCCGAATACAACGCCTGGCGCTGGCTGGGCTGGGCGATTCTGCCAAGCCTGTATCTGGTGCTGGCAGCCACGCCGCGTCGTTGGCCGTGGCCGGTGTCGGCTTACCCGAAAGAGTACCGGGTGCTGGCGGCGCTGCCGCTGGCGGTGTTGATGCTCGGTTGGTTCTGGCTGGCCAATAGTTTCAGTGACGGCACGGCCAGGCCGTTGCCGTATGTGCCGCTGATCAGCCCGCTGGACCTGGGGCTGCTGTTTGCGCTGTTCGGTGTGTATCTGTGGTCGCGCAGCGTTGCGCCGCAACGTGGGGCTCGAGTCGAGTTGATCGCCGAAGGCGTGGCAGGTCTCTCGCTGTTTGCATTCTTCACCGCGCTGGTGATGCGCGCCGCCCACCACTGGGGCGGCGTGCCGTTCCAGGTGGATGCGTTGCTCGAATCGATGCTGGTACAAGCCAGCCTGTCGATCGTCTGGACCCTGGTCGCCCTCGGCCTGATGATCGGCGGCCACCTGCGCCATCGTCGCGAAGTGTGGCTGATCGGCGCAGCGTTGATTGCCGTGGTGGTGGCCAAGCTGTTCTTTGTCGAGCTGAGCAACCGTGGTGGCCTGGCGCGGATCGTGTCGTTTATTGGCGTGGGCGGGTTGTTACTGGTGGTGGGCTACTTTGCGCCACTGCCGCCCAAGCGTGCCGAACCTGTGCTGGAAACTGAAGGAGCATCCTCTTGATCGGTAAGTTGAGCGTGGCGGTAGTGGGGTTGTGCGCAACGTGGTCGGTGTGGGCCCAGGAAACGCCTGCCGATTTCACCACCCAGGTGCCGCTGAGCGTCAGTGGCAACGGCCCCTGGTATCGCCTTGAATTGCCTTTGGCTGTGCAACTGGGCGCACGCCAGGCCGACCTCAGTGATGTACGCGTCTTTAACGCGGCCGGTGAACCCCAGGCCTATGCACTGTCGCGACAATCGCCCCAACACACCGAAAACCGCAACGTCACCGAGGTGAAGTGGTTCCCGCTGTACGCGGCCGACACCCACGAAACCTTGCCCGATGTGGTGGTGAAGTCCAGCGCCGAAGGCACCTTGCTCGAGGTACGCCCCTCCACCGCCGCCAAGCCCGGCAAGCAGGTGCTGCGCGGCTGGGTACTGGACGCCAGCGCGATCAAGGCACCGTTGCAGCAACTGAGCCTTGACTGGAGCCACGAGCAGGAGGGCTTCCAGCGTTTCAGCATTGAAGCCAGTGATGACTTGCAGCACTGGGAAGCCTGGGGTGATGGGCAAGTGGCGCGCTTGTCGTTTGCCGACGAGCGGGTCGAACAGCATGACGTCAGCCTGCCGGGGCAACCGGCGCGCTACCTGCGCTTGTTGTGGCAAGGCCAGGCGGCGCCGCTGCTGACCTCGGCCAAGCTGACAAGCGCCACCCGCAGCAGTTTACCGATGCCCTTGGTGTGGTCGCAGCCGCTGGCCGGTTCGCGACTCAAGGCGGGGGAGTACAGCTGGCAGTTGCCGACGGGGCTGAATGTCGAGCGCCTGCGCGTCGAATTGAAGCAGCCCAACACGCTGGCGCCCGTGACCTTGGCGGGGCGGCGTGACAGCCAGCAGGCCTGGCAGCCGCTGAGCAACGGTGTGCTGTACCGCCTGACCCAGAATGGCCAGGACGTGGTGCAGGATGAATTACCGTTGCCGGGCCAAACGGTTACTGAGCTCAAGTTGCAGGTGGATGAGCGCGGCGGTGGCCTGGGCGTCGAAGCCCCGGCACTGCGCGTTGCCGTGCGTGCCACGCAACTGGTGTTCCTGGCGCGGGGCGAGCCGCCATTTACCTTGGCGCTGGGTAATGCGTCGGCCAAGGCGGCGAACCTGCCGCTGTCGACCCTGATCCCTGGCTACAACGCCGAGCGTTTCAATACGTTGGGGCAGGCCCAGGTAGCCGGGGGCGTGACCGTCACGTCGCCTGCGGCCGCAGCCGCTGTCGATACCGGGCCGAACTGGAAAAAGTTCGGGCTCTGGGCCGTGTTACTGCTCGGCGTCGCGGCGTTGGGGGCCATGGCCTACAGTTTGCTGCGCAAGCCTGCGGCGGTACGTTAAATAAAGTCCATGAACTCTATTGGGTTTAAATCCTCTGATAGGAGGAAATACGCCCCGACTCGCGTTAAACTGCGCGGGTTTTTAAGCCCCCCCCATACATCGGAGCCTTCCATGTCCCGCGTTACCCTGAGTCGCTATTTGATCGAGCAGACCCGCAGCAACAACACGCCTGCCGATCTGCGCTTCCTTATCGAAGTGGTGGCGCGTGCTTGCAAGGAGATCAGCCACGCCGTGTCCAAAGGCGCACTGGGCGGTGTCCTGGGCAGCATGGGCACTGAAAACGTCCAAGGCGAAGTGCAGAAGAAACTCGACGTACTCTCCAACGAGATCCTGCTCGAAGCCAACGAATGGGGCGGTCACCTGGCCGGCATGGCGTCCGAAGAAATGGACAATGCCTACCAGATCCCGGGCAAGTACCCGAAAGGCGCCTACCTGCTGGTGTTCGACCCACTGGACGGTTCGTCCAACATCGACATCAACGCCCCCGTCGGTACCATCTTCTCGGTATTGCGTTGCCCGAACGAATACCTGAGCCAGAACGAAGCCCTCAACGAAAAGGCCTTCCTGCAGCCAGGCACCGAGCAGGTTGCGGCCGGCTACGCGATCTACGGCCCGCAGACCATGCTGGTGCTGACCCTGGGCGATGGCGTCAAGGGCTTCACCCTGGACCGTGAAATGGGCAGCTTCGTACTCACCCACGAAGACATCACCATTCCTGCTGCCACGCAGGAATTCGCGATCAACATGTCCAACCAGCGCCACTGGGAAGAACCGGTCAAGCGCTACGTCAATGAATTGATGGAAGGCGAAGAAGGCCCGTTGAAGAAGAACTTCAACATGCGCTGGGTTGCGGCGATGGTGGCTGACGTGCACCGTATCCTGACCCGCGGTGGCCTGTTCATGTACCCACGCGACAGCCGCGAGCCGTCCAAGCCGGGCAAGCTGCGCCTGATGTACGAAGCCAACCCGATGTCGTTCCTGGTTGAACAGGCAGGCGGTGCGTCGACCGACGGCCATCAGCGTATCCTCGACATCCAGCCCGAAGGCCTGCACCAGCGCGTGGCGGTGTTCCTGGGTTCGAAGGAAGAGGTTGAGCGCGTAACCGGTTACCACAAGAAGTAACTTTTCGCGATAAGTGATCGGCGTTGTTGTGAGCCGGTTCACCCTTAAATAAGCCCCGAAACGTTTCAGCGTTTTCGGGGCTTTTTTGTTTTCGTTCGTCGGGAACCAGACACCTCTTTTCCCTTCTAAGCTTCTGGCAGATACCCAAGCTGCTTCGTCCCTCCAGGAGTTATTCCATGTCGTTACGCCGTCTCGCTTTGCTGGCTTTTTGCGTGCTGTTGGCCGCTTGCAGCAAGGTCAACCAAGAAAACTACGCAAAGTTGTCGGCCGGCATGGCCAAGGCCGAGGTGGAGTCGTTGCTGGGTAAGCCGACCGATTGTTCCGGCGCACTGGGCATGTCCAGTTGCACCTGGGGTGATAAAAACAGCTTTATCAGCGTTCAATATGCCGGTGACAAGGTTCTGATGTTTTCCGGGCAAGGCCTGAAGTAAACCGGGGCGAGAGCCTGCGGGAGAAGAAGAATGATGCGTTTTGTTTTGTTCCTTTGTGCCAGCCTTTTTTTGGCGGGCTGTGCCAGCCATTCTGGCGACGATCTGCAACCCAAGACAGCGAGTAACGTCAACCTCAAGCGTTACCAGGGTACCTGGTATGAGTTGGCTCGATTGCCGATGTACTTCCAGCGCAACTGTGCACAGTCCGAAGCCCGCTACACATTGCTGCCCGATGGCGATATGTCGGTGTTCAACCGCTGCCTGACGACTGACTGGAAGTGGGAAGAAGCCAAGGGCACGGCTACGCCGCAGGTGCCGGGCAAGACCGACAAGCTCTGGGTGGAATTCAATAACTGGTTTACCGCGTTGTTGCCGGGCGTCGCCAAAGGCGATTACTGGGTGTTGTACGTCAGCGATGACTACAAGACCGCCATCGTTGGCAGCCCGAGCCGACGTTATATGTGGATCCTGTCACGTACGCCGACGGTCAGCGCCGATACCCGCGAAGACCTGCTCAGCAGGGCGCGCCAGCAGGGGTATGACACCACGCGTTTGATCTGGCGTACGTCGGACAAGCAGATGGCGAAGACCTCGCAGTAAACAATGTGGGAGGGGGGCGTTGTGGCGAGCGGGCTTGTCCCGCGTTGGGGCGCGAAGCGGCACCCAAACCAGCTACTGAGGCGTGCCTGACACAGCGCAGGTGTCTTTTGTCAGGGGCCGCTTCGCGCCCCAACGCGGGACAAGCCCGCTCGCCACAGGGCCCCCGCTAAATCGGAGATTTAGCGGGGGCCTCTACATTTGTTATGGATTGCCTGTCAGCCCAACAAATCCCTCAAGACCTGCGTAAACGCCCGGCTGCTTTCTTCCTCGCCGGCATGCCGCCCATCGCGCACTACCCACTTCCCGTTGACCATTACATCGCGCACCTGTCGATCCCCACCGGCAAACAACCAGCGATTGAGAATGCCGTCTTCGGTCGCCGTCGCCAGGTACGGATCGTTGCCGTCCAGCACGATCCAATCCGCACGCTTGCCCACTTCCAATTGCCCAATCGGCTGTCCCAGCGCCTGGGCGCCGCCGTCGAGCGCGGCGTCGAACAGCGTGCGGCCGACCATCGGCTGATCACTGCGATACAGGCGGTTGCGCCGCTGATCGCGCAGGCGCTGGCCGTATTCCAGCCAGCGCAGTTCTTCCACCACGCTCAGCGACACATGGCTGTCGGAGCCAATCCCCATGCGCCCACCCTGGGCGAGAAAGTCCACGGCCGGGAAGATCCCGTCGCCCAGGTTGGCTTCGGTGGTCAGGCACAAACCGGCAATCGCCCGGCTCCTGGCCATGCGCGTGACCTCTTCCGGGTTGGCGTGGGTGGCATGGACCAGGCACCAGCGTTCGTCGACGTCGACATTGTCGTACAGCCATTGCAGTGGGCGTTTACCGCTCCAGGTCAGGCAGTCGTCGACTTCTTTTTGCTGTTCGGCGATGTGGATGTGCACGGGGCAGGTCTTGTCGCTGGCCGCGAGTACCTCATGGATCTGCTCCGGCGTGACCGCACGCAGGGAGTGAAAACACAGGCCCAGTTGTTGCGCTGGCTGCGCCGCGAGGATCGGTTGCAAGCGCGCCTGCAGGTCGAGGTAGTTTTCGGTGCTGTTGATAAACCGGCGCTGCCCTTCATTCGGTGCCTGTCCGCCAAACCCGGAGTGGCTGTACAGCACCGGCACCAGCGTCAGGCCGATCCCGCTGCTCGTGGCGGCCTGGCTGATCTGGCGCGACAGTTCCGTGCGGTCGGCATAGGGTTGGCCGCTGACGTCGTGATGCACGTAGTGGAATTCAGCCACGCTGGTGTAACCGGCCTTGAGCATCTCGATGTACAACTGGCGGGCGATGACCTGCAGCTGTGCCGGGTTGATCTTGCCGACCATGCGGTACATCAAGTCGCGCCAGGTCCAGAAGCTGTCATTCGGGTTGCCGGCGACTTCGGCCAGGCCCGCCATGGCGCGTTGAAACGCGTGGGAATGCAGGTTCGGCATGCCCGCCAGCAGCGGACCTCTGAGCCGTTCGGCGGCGTCTGCACTGGCATTGGCCTGGACGCGTGTCAGTACGCCAGCGGCGTCGACTTCAAGACGTACATCGTTGGCCCATCCATTAGGCAGCAGCGCGCGTTCGGCAAAGAAAGCGGACATGATTAGAGCACCCCGGTCGTGTGTTTATTTGTATATACATATACAGACGTTTGCCTGCTCGGTAAACTCCGGCAATCTATGCATCTTTTCCACCTGCAAGGATTCCCTGTGCCGACTCCGCCCGCCAAGTCTTCGCTGGCTGCCCACATGGACGAAAGTCCGGCGCCCTTGTATGCCCGCGTCAAACAGATGATCAGCCAGCAGATCCTCAACGGCAACTGGCCGCCCCATTACCGCGTACCGTCGGAGAGCGAACTGGTCAGCCAGCTGGGTTTCAGCCGCATGACCATCAACCGCGCCCTGCGTGAGCTCACCGCCGAAGGTTTGCTGGTGCGCATGCAAGGCGTCGGCACGTTCGTCGCCGAGCCCAAGAGCCAGTCCGCGCTGTTTGAAGTGCACAACATTGCCGATGAGATCGCCTCCCGCGGACATCGCCATACCTGCCAGGTCATCACCTTGGGCGAAGAGGCCGCCGGTTCCGAGCGCGCCGTCGCCCTGGAAATGCGTGAGGGCGGACGGGTGTTCCACTCGTTGATCGTGCATTACGAAAACGATATTCCCGTGCAAATCGAAGACCGTTTCGTCAACGCGCTGGTCGCCCCGGAATACCTGCAACAGGATTTCACCCAGCAAACGCCCTACGCCTATCTGAACCAGGTGGCGCCGCTGACCGAAGGCGAGCACGTGGTTGAAGCGATCCTCGCCGATGCCACCGAGTGCAAACTGTTGCAGATCGAGCCGAGCGAGCCATGCCTGTTGATTCGCCGCCGCACGTGGTCGGGTCGCCAGCCGGTGACCGCCGCGCGTTTGATCCACCCCGGTTCCCGTCATAGCCTGGAAGGACGTTTCAGTAAATGAGTGCAGTGAAAGTCTGGCGCGCCACCGATTACGTGCGCATGCCGTGGAAAAACGGCGGTGGCAGCACCGAAGAAATCACCCGTGATGCTGGCGAGGGCCTGGAGGGGTTTGGCTGGCGCTTGTCGATTGCCGACATCGGCGAGTCGGGCGGTTTTTCCAGCTTCGCCGGTTACCAGCGCGTGATCACGGTGATCAAGGGCGCCGGCATGGTGTTGACCGTGGATGGCGAAGAACAGCGCGGCCTGTTGCCCCTGCAACCATTTGCCTTCAAGGGTGATAGCCAGGTGTCATGCCGCCTGATCACCGGGCCGATCCGCGATTTCAACCTGATCTATTCGCCCCAGCGTTACCACGCGAGGCTGCAATGGGTGGACGGTGTGCAGCAGTTCTTCAGTACCGCGCAGACCGTGCTGGTGTTCAGCGTGGCGGATGAAGTGAAGGTGCTGGGGCACACGCTGGGTCATCACGATTGCCTGCAAATCGACGGTAACACCGGCCTGTTGGACATAGGCGTGGCTGGCCGCAGCTGCATCATCGAACTGACCGCACGCGGTTAAAAACTGTGCGAGGGGGCTTGCTCCCGATATAGGTGTGTCAGTACCAGATGGGCTGACTGATCCACCGCTATCGGGGGCAAGCCCCCTCCCACATTTGTTTCCCACTGTTCTTGCGACCTGTTTCCAACTCCCGCACCATTTTGTTACCGAACGCCCCAGCGTGGCGCAAAACCGCGCTGTCGTGACAAACCTCCCTCGCTATAAAACGCCTTCGTAAGAAATTTCATCATCCCTCCAAGCCTTAATTTCCAAGGCTCGAACGCGCTTTCCAAAAAAATCCAAACACCTCGCTCAGAAAGTTGGCCGCTTGATTGCATATGCTTGTATGTACAAGTAAAGATGTGTGCGTAAGACTCTCCTTCGCACCGTCCATGTTCGCGCATCATGCCGAGGAGTCCAGCTGTGACCGATTTTTCGAAAGCAAGGCCTACAAAATACCGTGACGTCGAAATCCGTGCCGCCCGCGGTAATAAGCTCACCGCCAAAAGCTGGCTGACCGAAGCGCCGCTGCGCATGCTGATGAACAACCTTGACCCGCAAGTGGCCGAGAACCCGAAAGAACTGGTGGTGTACGGTGGTATTGGCCGTGCAGCGCGCAACTGGGAGTGCTACGACCAGATCGTCGAAAGCCTCACCCACCTGAATGACGACGAAACCCTGCTGGTGCAATCCGGCAAACCGGTCGGCGTGTTCAAGACCCACACCAATGCGCCGCGCGTGCTGATCGCCAACTCCAACCTGGTGCCGCACTGGGCCAGCTGGGAACACTTCAACGAACTGGATGCCAAGGGCCTGGCCATGTACGGCCAGATGACCGCCGGCAGCTGGATCTACATCGGCAGCCAGGGCATCGTCCAAGGCACGTACGAAACCTTCGTCGAAGCCGGTCGCCAGCATTACAACAGCGACCTCAAGGGCCGTTGGGTACTGACCGCCGGCCTCGGCGGCATGGGCGGCGCTCAACCACTGGCCGCAACCCTGGCTGGCGCCTGCTCGTTGAACATTGAATGCCAGCAGGTCAGCATCGATTTCCGCCTGAACAGCCGTTACGTCGACGAACAAGCCACCGACCTCGACGACGCCCTGGCGCGCATTGCCAAGTACACCAAAGAGGGCAAGGCGATTTCCATCGCCCTGCTGGGTAACGCCGCCGAAATCCTGCCGGAACTGGTCAAGCGCGGCGTGCGCCCGGACATGGTCACCGACCAGACCAGCGCCCACGACCCACTCAACGGTTACCTGCCGGCCGGTTGGACTTGGGACGAATACCGCGCCCGCGCCAAGACCGAACCGGCGGCCGTGATCAAGGCCGCCAAGCAGTCGATGGCCGTGCACGTCAAAGCCATGTTGGAATTCCAGAAGCAAGGCATCCCGACCTTCGACTACGGCAACAACATCCGCCAGATGGCGCAGGAAGAGGGCGTGGAAAATGCGTTCGACTTCCCAGGCTTCGTACCGGCGTACATCCGCCCGCTGTTCTGCCGTGGCATCGGCCCGTTCCGTTGGGCGGCGCTGTCCGGTGACCCGCAGGACATCTACAAGACCGATGCCAAGGTCAAGGAGCTGATCCCCGACGACGCCCACCTGCACAACTGGCTGGACATGGCGCGCGAGCGCATCAGCTTCCAGGGCCTGCCGGCGCGTATCTGCTGGGTTGGCCTGGGCCAGCGCGCCAAGCTGGGCCTGGCGTTCAACGAAATGGTGCGCAGCGGTGAGCTGTCGGCACCGGTCGTGATCGGCCGTGACCACCTGGACTCCGGCTCGGTGGCCAGCCCCAACCGCGAAACCGAAGCCATGCAGGACGGTTCCGACGCCGTGTCCGATTGGCCTCTGCTCAACGCCTTGCTCAACACCGCCAGCGGCGCGACCTGGGTTTCGCTGCACCACGGCGGCGGCGTGGGCATGGGCTTCTCCCAACACTCCGGGATGGTAATCGTCTGTGACGGCACCGACGAAGCCGCTGAGCGGATTGCTCGCGTACTGCACAACGACCCGGCCACCGGGGTGATGCGTCATGCCGATGCGGGTTACCAGATCGCGATCGACTGCGCCAAAGAGCAGGGGCTGAACCTGCCGATGATCAAGTAACCGATGTGGGAGGGGGCTTGCTCCCGATGGTGGTGTATCAGCCAATAGGTCTGGCGACTGACCCACTGCCATCGGCAGCAAGCCCCCTCCACATGTGATCGGCGGCGAACCCAAAACAATCCATCAGAGGTTGAACACCCATGGCTGCAAATGATGCGCGTGCAAGCACCACCCCGTTGATCGAAAGGCGTTCGATCGACTACATCCCGGAAGCGGAAAGACACGGTCGTCTATTGAGCCAGTTCACCCTGTGGCTGGGTGCCAACCTGCAGATCACTGCGATCGTCACCGGGGCCCTGGCCGTGGTGCTGGGCGGTGATGTGTTCTGGTCGTTGATCGGCCTGCTGATCGGTCAACTGCTGGGCGGTGGCGTGATGGCGTTGCATGCGGCCCAAGGGCCCAAGCTGGGCCTGCCGCAGATGATCTCCAGCCGGGTGCAATTCGGTGTGTATGGCGCGGCGATCCCGATCGTACTGGTCTGCTTGATGTACCTCGGTTTCACCGCGACGGGCACGGTGCTTTCCGGTCAGGCGCTGGGCCAATTGTTCGGTGTCAGCGACAGCGTCGGGATCCTGGCCTTCGCCAGTGTCATCGTGCTGGTCACGGTGCTCGGCTACCGGGTGATCCACTTCATCGGCCGCGTTGCCAGCGTCATTGGCGTGATTGCCTTTGTCTACCTGTTCAGCCGTCTGATGAGCCAGGCCGACGTTGGTGCGCTCCTGCAAATCCGTCACTTCAGTTGGAGCAGCTTCCTGCTGGCGGTGTCGCTCGCGGCATCCTGGCAAATCGCCTTCGGCCCTTACGTGGCGGACTATTCACGCTACCTGCCGAGCACGACGTCCTCGGTGAAAACCTTTCTGGCGGCCGGTGCCGGTTCGGTGGTTGGCGCACAGGTGGCGATGATCCTCGGCGTGTTTGCCGCGGCCATGTCCAACGGGCAATTTGCCGGTCATGAAGTGGCCTACATCGTAGGTCTGGGTGGTGCGGGGGCCTCGGCTGCGCTGCTGTACTTCAGCATCGCGTTCGGCAAGGTCACCATCTCCACGCTGAACTCCTACGGCAGCTTCATGTGCATCGCGACCATCATCAGCGGCTTTCGGGGTCGCCTGGAGGTCACGCGCTTGCAGCGTCTGGTGTTCGTGCTGGCCATCGTTGGCGCGGCGACCCTGATCGCCTTGCTTGGCCAGCACTCGTTCCTCGGTGCATTCAAGTCTTTCATCCTGTTCCTGCTGGCGTTCTTTACGCCTTGGAGTGCGATCAACCTGGTCGACTACTACTGCATCACTCGTGATCGCTATGACGTGTCGGCGCTGGCCGATCCGAACGGTCGCTACGGCCGTTGGAACCCGGTCGGTATCAGCGTCTACGTATTCGGGGTGCTGGTGCAATTGCCATTCATCTCCACCAAGTTCTACACCGGCCCGCTGGTGGCGGCCCTGGGGGATGTGGACATTTCCTGGATCATCGGCCTGGTACTTCCCGCCGCGCTGTACTACTGGGCGGCAAAAAAATGGCCCAGATCGATGCCTGAACACCTGATCCTGCCGCTAGAGCAGGGCGCTGTACCAACGACGACAAACGGGCTGGTTGCACAGGCCTGAGGGGACGTGGACAGGGCAGGATGCCTAATGACTGCCGTAATCCATTTCATGATTGGGAGCGTCACAACAATGAAAATGCACAAGACCCTGTTGGCCACCGTATTCTCCGCGGGCTTGCTGGCCACTGCTGGCGCCCAGGCGGCCGGTTGGTGTGAATCCGGTAAACCGGTGAAGTTCGCCGGCCTGAACTGGGAAAGCGGCATGTTGCTCACCGACATCCTGCAAACCGTTCTGGAAAAAGGCTACGACTGCAAAACCGATAGCCTGCCCGGCAACTCCATCACCATGGAAAACGCCCTGAGCAGCAACGATATCCAAGTGTTTGCCGAAGAGTGGGTTGGCCGCAGCGAAGTGTGGAACAAGGCCGAGAAGGCCGGCAAAGTCGTCGGCGTCGGTGCGCCGATTGTGGGCGCTATCGAAGGCTGGTACGTGCCGCGCTATGTGGTCGTAGGTGATGCCAAGCGCAAGCTGGAACCCAAGGCGGCGGGCCTGAAAAACATCGCCGACCTGGCCAAGTACGCCTCTGTGTTCAAAGACCCGGAAGAGCCCTCCAAGGGCCGTTTCTACAACTGCCCGGCCGGCTGGACCTGCGAGCTGGACAACAGCGAAATGCTCAAGAGCTACGGCCTGGAAAGCAGCTACACCAACTTCCGTCCAGGCACCGGCCCGGCGTTGGATGCCGCGGTGCTGTCGAGCTACAAGCGTGGCGAACCGATCCTGTTCTACTACTGGTCGCCGACACCGCTGATGGGCCAGGTCGACCTGGTGAAACTGGAAGAAAAACCGGGTGTGGATAAAAGCGTGAGCATCAAGGTCGGCCTGTCCAAGACCTTCCACGAACAAGCCCCGGAACTGGTGGCTGTGCTGGAAAAAGTCAACCTGCCCATCGACCTGCTGAACCAGAACCTGGGGCGCATGGCCAAGGAGCGAATTGAGTCGCCGAAACTGGCGAAAATTTTCCTCAAGGAACATCCTGAAGTCTGGCACGCCTGGGTGAGTGAAGACGCAGCCAAGAAAATCGACGCGGCCTTGTAGGTCAAGTGTGCACGGCTACCCTGAGGGGTAGCCGGGCGCCTGGCCACAACCCACTGGATCGAGAGCACGCTATGTTTCCTGAGAGTTTTACGTTTTCCATTGCCGACTGGGTCAACGGTTGGGTGGACTCACTGGTCACCAATTACGGCGATGTGTTCCGGCACATCTCCGACACCCTGCTGTGGGCCATCGTCAACCTGGAAGGGTTGCTGCGTGCAGCTCCCTGGTGGCTGATGCTGGCCATCGTCGGCGGTGTTGCCTGGCATGCCACCCGCAAGGTGCTGACCACGGCGGTGATCGTCGGCTTGCTGTTCCTGGTGGGCGCGGTCGGCCTGTGGGACAAGCTGATGCAGACCCTGGCGCTGATGATGGTCGCCACGGTGATCTCGGTGCTGATCGGCATTCCGCTGGGCATTTTGTCGGCACGCAGCAATCGCCTGCGTTCGGTGCTGATGCCGCTGCTCGATATCATGCAAACCATGCCCAGCTTCGTGTACCTGATCCCGGTGCTGATGCTGTTCGGCCTGGGCAAGGTGCCGGCGATCTTCGCCACGGTGATCTACGCCGCGCCGCCGCTGATTCGCCTGACCGACCTGGGGATTCGCCAGGTCGACGGCGAAGTCATGGAAGCCATCAACGCCTTTGGTGCCAACCGCTGGCAGCAACTGTTCGGCGTGCAACTGCCGCTGGCCCTGCCGAGCATCATGGCCGGTATCAACCAGACCACCATGATGGCGTTGTCGATGGTGGTGATCGCCTCGATGATCGGCGCCCGTGGCCTGGGCGAAGACGTGCTCGTCGGCATCCAGACCCTCAACGTCGGTCGTGGCCTGGAAGCCGGGCTGGCGATCGTGATTCTCGCAGTGGTCATCGACCGCATTACCCAGGCCTATGGTCGTCCACGGCATGAGGCGAGCAAATGACTACTGTCAGCAAAATCGAAGTAAAAAACGTCTTCAAGATCTTCGGCGCGCGCTCCAAGGAGGCGCTGTCGTTGATCGGCCAGGGCAAGACCAAGGATCAAGTGCTGGCCGAGACCGGTTGCGTGGTCGGCGTTAACGATTTGTCCCTGAGCATCGGTACCGGTGAGATCTTCGTGATCATGGGCCTGTCGGGCTCGGGCAAATCCACGCTGGTGCGCCACTTCAATCGCCTGATCGACCCCACCAGCGGTGCGATCCTGGTAGACGGTGAAGACATCCTGCAACTGGACATGGACGCCCTGCGCCAATTCCGTCGGCACAAGATCAGCATGGTGTTCCAGAGCTTCGGCCTGTTGCCCCACAAGAGCGTGCTCGACAACGTCGCCTATGGCCTCAAGGTGCGCGGCGAAACCAAGCAAGTCTGTACCGAACGCGCACAGCACTGGGTCGAAACCGTGGGCCTCAAGGGCTACGAAAACAAATACCCGCACCAGCTCTCCGGCGGTATGCGCCAACGTGTGGGCCTGGCCCGCGCCCTGGCGGCCGACACCGACATCATCCTGATGGACGAAGCCTTCAGCGCCCTCGACCCGCTGATTCGCGCCGAGATGCAGGACCAGTTGCTCGAGCTGCAAAAGACCCTGCACAAGACCATCGTATTCATCACCCACGACCTCGACGAGGCCGTGCGTATCGGTAACCGCATCGCGATCCTCAAGGACGGCAAGCTGATCCAGGTCGGCACGCCGCGGGAGATCCTGCACTCGCCGGCGGATGAGTATGTGGATCGGTTTGTTCAGCGGCGGGCGGCGGTGGTTTGATCCTGGATGTGTGGGGCGGCTGCTGGCCCTATCGGGGGCTTGCCCCCGATAGGGCCGGTAAGGCTGCACAAGAATTGAAAAAGGTATGAAGATGTCCCAGGCAGCAAAAATCATCATCGCCGACACCCCCCTGCGCTGGCAGGACGTGGTCGCCGTCGCCCGTCACGGCGCGGTGCTCCAACTCTCCGGCCAGGCCTGGGCGCGGATCGACAATGCCCAGGCCATTGTGCAGCGCATCGTCACCAGCGGCGAACGCGCCTACGGCGTGAACACCGGGTTGGGCGCGTTGTGCAACGTGTCGCTTGAGGGCGAGCAACTGAGCCAGTTGTCGCGCAATACCCTGTTGAGCCACGCCTGTGGCGTCGGCCCGGTACTCAGCGACGAGCAGACCCGCGCGATCATCTGTGCGGCCGTCATCAACTACAGCCACGGCAAATCCGGCCTGCATCCGCAGGTGGTGCATTCGCTGCTGGCGCTGCTCAACCACGGCATCACGCCGCAAGTACCGTCCCAGGGCTCGGTGGGTTATCTGACCCATATGGCCCATGTCGGTGTGGCGCTGCTGGGCGTCGGTCATGTGAGCTATCGCGGTCAGGTAGTCCCGGCGCAACAGGCCCTGGACCAAGAAGGTTTGCAGCCGGTGGTACTCGGCGCCAAGGACGGCCTGTGCCTGGTCAACGGCACGCCGTGCATGACCGGCCTGAGTTGCCTTGCCCTGGCCGATGCTCACCACCTGCTGCAATGGGCCGATGTGATCGGCGCCATGAGTTTCGAGGCCCTGCGTGGCCAGATCGATGCGTTCGACGAAGAAATCATTGCCCTCAAGCCTCACCCCGGCATGCAGCAGGTCGGTATCAACCTGCGCGCGTTGCTCGATGGCAGTGAAGTGATCGCCAGCAGCAAAGGCATCCGCACCCAGGACGCCCTGAGCATCCGCTCGATCCCGCAGATCCACGGTGCGGCGCGCGATCAGCTGGAGCACGCGACCCGCCAGATCGAGACCGAACTCAACAGCGCCACCGACAACCCACTGGTACTCGGTACGCCGGACAACTACCGCGTAGTGTCCCAGGCCAACCCTCACGGGCAGTCCGTGGCGCTGGCTGCCGATATGCTCGCCATCGCCATGGCCGAAATCGGCTCGGTGGCCGAGCGCCGTCTCGACCGCCTGATCAACCCCCACGTCAGCGGCCTGCCGGCGTTTCTGGTGAGCAACCCCGGGGTCAACTCCGGGATGATGATCGTGCAGTACGTCGCCGCTTCGTTGTGCGGGCAAAACCGCCAGCTGGCGCAACCGGCGGTACTCGACAACTTCGTCACGTCGGGCCTGCAGGAAGACCATTTGAGCATGGGCACCAATGCCGCGCTCAAGCTGCACCAGGTGCTGGCCAACGTCACTCAGATCCTCGCCATCGAGTACCTGCTGGCGGCCCAGGCATTCGAATTCCTCAAGGGCCAGCGCTTCGGCGCGGGCACCGACAGCGCCTGGCGCCTGTTGCGTGAACACGTGCCACCGTACGAGCAGGATCGCTGGCTGGCGCCGGACATCGCCACCGCCGCCGCGCTGCTCAAGAACACCGCTTTGCTGCACCCGGTTTTTCCCGAATTGCACTGAACAATAATTCACAAGGAGCACGAATGTGACTGCGCTAAACCTGATTCCAGGCCAACTGAGCCTCGCCCAACTGCGGGCCATCTACCAGCAGCCGGTAACCCTCAGCCTGGATGACAGTGCCTCGGCCCAGATTGAAGCCAGTGTCGCCTGCGTGGAACAGATTCTCGCCGAGAACCGCACTGCCTACGGCATCAACACCGGTTTCGGCCTGCTGGCCTCGACCCGCATTGCCAGCGAAGACCTGGAAAACCTCCAGCGCTCCTTGGTGCTGTCCCATGCCGCAGGCGTCGGTGAGCCCATCAGCGATGCGCTGGTGCGGCTGGTCATGGTGCTCAAGGTCAACAGCCTGAGCCGTGGCTTTTCCGGGATTCGCCGCCAGGTCATCGACGCACTGATCGCGCTGATCAACGCCGAGGTGTACCCGCATATTCCGCTGAAAGGTTCGGTCGGTGCGTCCGGCGACTTGGCGCCCTTGGCCCATATGTCCCTGGTGCTGCTCGGCGAAGGCAAGGCGCGCCACAAGGGCGAATGGCTGGAGGCGACCGACGCGCTGAAAGTCGCCGGCCTCACGCCGCTGACCCTGGCCGCCAAAGAGGGGCTGGCGCTGCTCAACGGCACCCAGGTGTCCACTGCTTACGCCTTGCGCGGCCTGTTCGAAGGTGAAGATCTGTTCGCCGGCGCCCTGGCCTGTGGCGGCCTCACCGTGGAAGCGGTGCTGGGTTCGCGTTCGCCGTTCGATGCGCGTATCCACGCAGCCCGTGGCCAGCGTGGGCAGATCGACTCGGCGGCGGCTTATCGCGACCTGCTCGGCGACAGCAGCCAGGTGTCGCAGTCGCACCAGAATTGCGACAAGGTCCAAGACCCGTACTCCCTGCGCTGCCAGCCACAGGTCATGGGCGCCTGCCTGACCCAGTTCCGCCAGGCCGCCGACGTGCTGGTGATCGAAGCCAACGCCGTGTCAGACAACCCGTTGGTCTTCGCCGCGGAAGGCGACGTGATTTCCGGCGGCAACTTCCACGCCGAACCGGTGGCCATGGCCGCTGACAACATGGCGCTGGCCATCGCTGAAATCGGTTCCCTGAGCGAGCGCCGTATCTCGTTGATGATGGACAAGCACATGTCGCAACTGCCGCCGTTCCTGGTGGGCAATGGCGGGGTGAACTCCGGCTTCATGATTGCCCAGGTGACCGCCGCGGCACTCGCCAGCGAGAACAAGGCGCTGGCCCATCCCCATAGCGTCGACAGCCTGCCGACCTCGGCCAACCAGGAAGACCACGTGTCCATGGCGCCGGCGGCCGGCAAGCGCCTGTGGGAAATGGCCGAGAACGTGCGCGGTATCTTGGCGGTTGAATGGCTGGCCGCCTGCCAGGGCCTGGACCTGCGCGAAGGCCTGAAAACCTCGCCGAAACTGGAAAAGGCCCGTGGCATCCTGCGCGCCAAGGTGGCGTTCTACGACAAGGACCGCTTCTTCGCCCCGGACATCATCGCCGCCAGCGAACTGCTCGCCAGCCGCTGCCTGAATGAACTGGTGCCGGCCAAGTTGCTGCCGAGCCTCTAAACACACCACACCCCCCTGTAGGAGCGAGCTTGCTCGCGAAAAACTCAAGGACACCGCATTCATCCAGGATGCACGCGTTATCGCTGACGTCCTTCGCGAGCAAGCTCGCTCCTACAGGGATCAGGGATCACATCGGGAGCCGTTGATGAAAACCCTTTGGCAGCACTGCCACGTTGCAACCATGGCCCAAGGCAAATACTCGATCATCGAGGATGCCGCGATGGTCACCGTGGGTTCGCTTATCGAGTGGATCGGCCCGCGCAGCCAAGTGCCCACGCTGGACTATGCCCAGGTGCATGACCTGCAAGGCGCCTGGGTGACTCCCGGGCTGATCGACTGCCACACCCACACGGTGTTCGGCGGCAACCGCAGTGGCGAATTCGAGCAGCGCCTTGAAGGCGTGAGCTATGCCGAGATCGCCGCCCAGGGCGGCGGTATCGCCAGCACCGTGCGCGCCACGCGCGCCGCCAGCGAAGACGAATTGTTCGAAAGCAGCCGCAAGCGCCTGTGCAGTTTGCTGCGCGATGGCGTGACCACGGTGGAGATCAAATCCGGCTACGGCCTGGACCTGGCCAGCGAACGCAAGTTGCTGAGGGTGATTCGCCGCCTCGGTGATGCGCTGCCGGTCAGCGTGCGCGCCACCTGCCTGGCGGCCCACGCCTTGCCACCGGAGTACAAGGACCGCGCCGACGACTACATCGATCACATCTGCACCGAGATGCTGCCGGCGCTGGCCGCCGAAGGGCTGGTGGACGCGGTGGATGCCTTCTGCGAATACCTGGCGTTTTCGCCCGAACAAGTCGAGCGCGTGTTTAAAGTCGCCCGGCAACTCGGCCTACCGGTCAAGCTGCACGCCGAGCAACTGTCATCGCTGCACGGTTCGAGCCTGGCGGCGCGTTACCAGGCGCTGTCGGCGGATCACCTGGAGTTCATGACCGAAGACGACGCCATCGCCATGGCCGCGTCCGGTACCGTCGCAGTCTTGCTGCCGGGGGCGTTCTACTTCCTGCGCGAAACCCAGTTGCCGCCCATGGATGCCCTGCGCAGGCACGGCGTGAAAATCGCCATCGCCAGTGACCTCAACCCCGGTACCTCGCCGGCGTTGTCGGTGCGGTTGATGCTGAACATGGCCTGCACCCTGTTCCGCATGACTCCGGAAGAAGCCCTGGCCGGCGCCACGCAACACGCGGCCACCGCCCTGGGCATGGGCGATACCCATGGCTCGCTGGAAGTGGGCAAGGTTGCCGACTTTGTGGCCTGGCAGATCGATCGCCCCGCCGACCTGGCCTATTGGCTGGGCGGCGAGCTGGATAAACGCGTCGTGCGCCACGGCGTCGATATCAATGTTTAAGGAGTACCGTTGTGGATAAGGTTCTGAGCTTCAAACAAGGCCGCGTGCCGCTGCTCATCAGCATGCCCCACGCCGGGTTGCGCCTCACGCCCGCGGTCGAAGCCGGTTTGATCCCCGAGGCGCAAAGCCTGCCGGACACCGACTGGCACATTCCGACCCTGTATGACTTTGCCGAGGAACTGGGCGCCAGCACCTTGGCGGCGCAGTACTCGCGATTTGTCATCGACCTCAACCGGCCGTCCGACGACAAGCCGCTGTACGCCGGCGCCACCACCGGCCTGTACCCGGCGACGCTGTTCGATGGCGTGCCGTTGTTCCGTGAAGGGCTGGAACCGAGCGCGACCGAACGCGCCAACTACCTGCAAAAGGTCTGGGGCCCGTACCACCGCACACTGCAAGAGGAGCTGGCCCGCCTCAAGGCTGAGTTCGGCTATGCGCTGCTGTTCGATGCGCATTCGATCCGCTCGGTAATCCCCCACCTGTTCGACGGCAAGCTGCCGGACTTCAACCTGGGCACCTTCAACGGCGCCGCCTGTGATCCGGAGCTGGCCAGCCAGCTCGAGGCCATCTGTGCCACTTATCCACAGTACACCCACGTCTTGAACGGGCGCTTCAAGGGCGGCCATATCACCCGCCATTACGGCAACCCGGCGCAGGATATCCACGCCGTGCAGCTGGAGTTGTGCCAGAGCACCTATATGGAAGAGTTCGAGCCGTTCCGCTATCGCCCGGATCTGGCCGAACCGACGCGGGTGGTGTTGAAGCAGTTGCTGCAAGGGCTTCTAGCGTGGGGGAAACAGCGTTATTCAAGGTAATTGAAGTGCGAGCTCTCGGGGGCGTGGGCACTGTGCTGTACCTCGGCAAAGGGCTGGTCCACGCTCGTTTGCGGGCCCAGGGCCAGGCGGCAGAGGTCGATCCGTTGTATCGCTGTCTGTTCCAGTACTTACATGGCGAACGGCTGACACCGGTCTAAGTACTCAAGGACATGCTCATTGCACAATTCGGGTTTATAGTGCCAGACGGCAAAATAAAAGACGTCCCACCAGGGATGAACCCGACCCCTTATGGAGCGCGCAATGCAGACTTGGTACCCGCAGATCAAACCCTACGCCCGGCACGATCTGGCCGTTGATGCCATTCACACGCTGTATGTCGATGAAAGTGGCTCCCCCGAGGGCTTGCCTGTGGTCTTCATCCACGGTGGCCCAGGCTCAGGTTGCGACGCCCAGAGCCGATGCTATTTCGATCCGAACCTGTACCGCATCGTCACATTCGACCAACGTGGCTGCGGCCGCTCTACACCCCGCGCCAGCCTGGAAAACAACACCACCTGGGACCTGGTCGCCGACCTCGAGCGCATCCGCGAGCACCTGGGCATCGACAAATGGGTGCTGTTTGGCGGCTCCTGGGGCTCGACCCTTGCCCTGGCCTACGCGCAAACCCACCCCGAGCGCGTGCATGGCCTGATCGTGCGCGGCATTTTCCTCGCCCGCCCGCAGGACATCGAGTGGTTCTACCAGGCCGGCGCCAGCCGCCTCTTCCCGGATTACTGGCAGGACTACATCGCGCCGATTCCTGCCGATGAGCGTCACGACATGATCGCGGCCTATCACAAGCGCCTGACCGGCAACGACCAGATCGCCCAGATGCACGCGGCCAAGGCCTGGTCCGGCTGGGAAGGTCGCATGCTGGGCCTGTGCCCGAGTCCGCAGCATGTGGAGCGTTTCTCCGAGCCGCAACGCGCACTGTCCATTGCGCGTATCGAGTGCCATTACTTCACCAATAACTCCTTCCTGGAGCCCAACCAACTGATTCGCGACATGCATAAGATCGCCCATCTGCCTGGCGTAATCATCCATGGGCGCTACGATATGATCTGCCCTCTGGATAACGCTTGGGAGTTGCATCAGGCGTGGCCCAACAGCGAACTGCAGGTGATCCGCGAGGCTGGCCATGCGGCGTCCGAGCCCGGTATTACGGATGCTCTGGTCCGCGCGACCGGCGAAATGGCGCGACGCCTGCTTGACCTGCCACCAGAAGAAGCATGAAGGGCCTGTTGCAGCGGGTGCGTGGCGCCCGTGTCGAAGTCGCAGGCGAAATCGTAGGGGCGATCGACCAGGGTTTGCTGGTGCTGGTGGCCGTTGAGCCATCGGATACACGCGAGAGTGCCGACAAACTCCTGCACAAGCTGCTTAACTACCGGGTATTCAGCGACGACGAGGGCAAGATGAACCGTTCGCTGAGGGATATCGGCGGCGGTTTGCTGCTGGTGTCGCAGTTCACCCTGGCGGCCGACACCAGGAGCGGGCTGCGGCCAAGCTTCTCCACGGCGGCGCCTCCCGCCTTGGGAGCGGCGCTTTTTGAGCACTTGTTGTCACAAGCGCAACAATTGCATGGCACGGTGGCGTCGGGGCGTTTTGGTGCGGATATGCAGGTGCATTTGGTCAATGATGGCCCTGTGACCTTCCTCCTACAGACATGAATGTATTAAAAACGACTTTAATGCCTAAAAACGCAGGGTTTCGCTACAAATACTTCGTTGTCCCTGATGCGTTGTATCGCGGGCTACTAGATAATCGCGCGCTACGGGGATCAGCGTTGATTGGTCCATTTTTGACTTAGGTAGAGACTTGTCCGATAGCCTCAGGGGAATCATTTTGACCCAGGGGAGTCGGAACAATGCTCGCCAACCTGGCATATAGATAGCTGGCCGTTGGTTTTTTGATCTGTTTTCGGCGAGGGTTGCTCGTGATTGTTAGTCCCTGTAATGCACCAAAATTGTCTGCCAAACGGTTACGAAACGCACTGGTGACGGGCTCCGCCCTGTTTTGCCTGTTCGGCGCGGGTCAACTGTGGGCATTCAGTCTGGACGATGTGTCGGCCAAGGCAAAAGAGCTGGCCGGGCAGAAATACGAAGCTCCGCGCAGCAATCTGCCGAACGAATTCCGCGAAATGAAATTCGCGGACTACCAGAAGATTCGTTTCCGCAACGAAAAAGCCGAGTGGGCCGATCAGAACACCCCGTTCAAACTGTCCTTCTATCACCAGGGTATGCACTTCGATACACCGGTGAAAATCAACGAAGTCACCGCTGACAGCGTCCAGGAAATCAAGTACGACGCGTCGCGTTTCGATTTTGGCGACGTCAAGGTTGATCCCAAGGCCACCGAACAGCTCGGTTATGCCGGTTTCCGTGTGCTGTACCCGATCAACAAGGGCGACAAGCAAGACGAAATCATGACCATGCTCGGCGCCAGCTATTTCCGCGTCGTGGGCAAGGACCAGGTGTATGGCCTGTCCGCCCGTGGCATGGCGATCGATACCGCGCTGCCGTCCGGCGAAGAATTCCCGCGTTTCACCGAGTTCTGGATCGAACGTCCAAAGCCGGGTGACAAGCACCTGGTGATCTTCGCCCTGCTGGATTCGCCACGCGCCACCGGCGCCTACCGCCTGATCCTGCGCCCGGGCACCGACACCGTGGTCGACGTCAAGTCCCAGATGTTCCTGCGCGACAAAGTCAGCAAGCTGGGGGTTGCCCCGTTGACTTCCATGTTCCTGTTTGGCGCCAACCAGCCATCCAAGGTCCTGAACTACCGTCGCGAACTGCACGATTCCAGCGGCCTGTCGATCCATGCCGGCAATGGCGAGTGGATCTGGCGCCCGCTGAACAACCCTAAACACCTGTCGGTCAGCAACTTCACCGTGGAGAACCCGCGTGGGTTCGGCCTGCTGCAACGCGGCCGCAACTTCAGCCACTACGAAGACCTGGACGACAACTACGACAAGCGCCCAAGCGCCTGGATCGAGCCTGAAGGCGACTGGGGCAAGGGTTCCGTCGACCTGGTCGAGATTCCGACCGCCGATGAAACCAACGACAACATCGTAGCGTTCTGGAGCCCGGCCGAACTGCCGGAAGTCGGCAAGCCGCTGGATGTTGCCTACCGCCTGCACTGGACCCTGGACGACGCCGCGTTCCATTCGCCGGACAGCGCCTGGGTCAAGCAGACCCTGCGTTCGACCGGTGACGTGAAACAATCCAACCTGATCCGTCAGCCCGACGGCAGCGTGGCGTACCTGATCGATTTCGAGGGCCCGTCCCTGAAGAAACTGCTGCCGGACGCGCCGGTGCGCAGCCAGGTGAGTGTGGGTGACAACGCTGAGCTGGTTGAAAACAGCGTGCGCTACAACGAGCACACCAAAGGCTGGCGCCTGACCCTGCGCATGAAGATCAAGGATCCCGGAAAACCCACCGAGATGCGTGCGTCCCTGGTGCAGGACATCGTGCAGCCTGAGCCTGAGCAGGTTTCGACCCAAGTGCTCAAGGCCGACAAGGTCCTGGCCAAGCAGCACGAGAAACAGGCCAAGAAAGACGCGAAAGACAAGGACGCCAAGCAGCCAGAAGCTGCCCCAGCCACACCGGAGCCGATCAAGACAGAGCAAGTCCTGACCGAAACCTGGAGCTATCAGTTGCCTGCCGATGAGTAATTCTCAAGCCCAGCCAGAGACTCTGTCCGAGTATCTGGCGCATCTCCCGATGACCGCTGAGCAGCGTGCCGAACTGGCAGGCTGCACATCCTTCACCGAACTGCACGAGCGTTTGTCGTCTTCGACCTTCGATGCGCCCGTCGACGCCGCCCAGGCGTCGGTCGGCCGCCGGTTGACCCTCAGCACGGCCGAAGAGCTGCAAGACGCCGAAATGCTAGTGCTCGACGCCAGCGGCCGTGTGTGCCTCAAGGCCACGCCGCCGATTCGTCGCACCAAGGTCGTACCGGAGCCATGGCGCACCAATATCCTGGTGCGCGGCTGGCGTCGCCTGACTGGCCGAACCAACCCGCCGAAGCCGCCGAAAGACGAGCGCGTGCTGCCGGCGGCGCGCTGGCGCACCGTGGGGTCGATCCGTCGCTACATCCTGCTGGTACTGATGCTCGGCCAGACCATCGTGGCCGGCTGGTACATGAAAGGCATCATGCCGTACCAGGGCTGGTCGCTGGTCGACTTTGACGAGATCCGCAACCAGACCCTGTTGCAAACCGCCACCCAGGTCCTGCCTTACGCCCTGCAAACCAGCATCCTGATCATGTTCGGGATCCTGTTCTGCTGGGTTTCGGCCGGTTTCTGGACCGCGTTGATGGGCTTCCTTGAACTGCTCACCGGTCACGATAAATACCGTATCTCCGGTAAAAGTGCCGGCAACGAGCCGATTCCCAAGGATGCACGCACCGCGCTGGTGATGCCGATCTGCAACGAAGACGTGCCGCGGGTATTCGCTGGCCTGCGCGCCACGTTCGAGTCGGTCGCGGCCACGGGTGACCTGGACCGCTTCGATTTCTTCGTGCTCAGCGACAGTAACGACGCTGACATCTGTATCGCCGAGCAACAAGCCTGGCTGGACGTGTGCCGCGAAGCCGGTGGCTTCGGCAAGATTTTCTATCGCCGCCGTCGCCGTCGCGTCAAACGCAAGAGTGGCAACCTCGACGACTTCTGCCGTCGTTGGGGCGGTGAATACAAGTACATGGTGGTGCTCGACGCCGACAGCGTGATGAGCGGTGAATGCCTGACCAGCCTGGTGCGCCTGATGGAAGCCACGCCGGATGCCGGGATTATCCAGACCGCGCCACGGGCGTCGGGCATGGACACCCTGTATGCGCGCATGCAGCAGTTCGCCACCCGCGTCTATGGCCCGCTGTTTACGGCTGGCCTGCACTTCTGGCAGTTGGGTGAATCCCACTACTGGGGTCACAACGCAATCATCCGCATGAAGCCGTTTATCGAACACTGCGCCCTGGCGCCGTTGCCAGGTAAAGGTGCGTTCGCCGGTGCGATCCTGTCTCACGACTTCGTCGAAGCCGCGCTGATGCGTCGTGCCGGTTGGGGTGTGTGGATTGCCTACGACCTGCCGGGCAGCTATGAAGAACTGCCGCCGAACCTGCTGGACGAACTCAAGCGTGACCGTCGCTGGTGCCACGGTAACCTGATGAACTTCCGCCTGTTCCTGGTCAAGGGCATGCACCCGGTACACCGTGCCGTGTTCCTGACCGGTGTGATGTCCTACCTGTCGGCGCCGTTGTGGTTCTTCTTCCTGGTGCTGTCGACGGCCCTGCTGGCGGTGAACACCCTGATGGAGCCACAGTACTTCATGGCACCGCGCCAGTTGTACCCGCTGTGGCCGCAATGGCATCCGGACAAGGCGGTGGCGCTGTTCTCCACCACCATTGTGTTGCTGTTCCTGCCAAAGTTGCTGAGCATCATCCTGATCTGGGCCAAGGGCGCGAAAGAGTTCGGCGGCAAGTTCAAGGTGACCCTGTCGATGTTGCTGGAGATGCTGTTCTCCATGCTGCTGGCACCGGTGCGCATGATCTTCCACACCCGTTTCGTACTGGCCGCGTTCCTCGGTTGGGCCGCGACCTGGAATTCGCCGCAGCGTGACGACGACTCCACCCCATGGGGCGAAGCGATCAAGCGCCACGGTACCCAGACCTTGCTCGGCTTCCTGTGGGCACTGCTGGTGGTGTGGTTGAACCCAAGCTTCCTGTGGTGGCTGGTGCCGATCGTGGGGTCGCTGATGCTGTCGATCCCGGTATCGGTGATTTCCAGCCGGGTCAATCTGGGCCTCAAGTCCCGCGACGAAAGCCTGTTCCTGATCCCTGAGGAATACAATCCGCCGCAGGCGTTGCTGTCGACCGAGAAGTACACCCACGAAAACCGTTGGCACGCCCTCAATGATGGCTTCATACGTTCGGTGGTCGACCCGCAGCAGAACGCCCTGGCCTGCGCCCTGGCGACCTCGCGTCACCGTGAGGCGGAGCCGATCGAGTACCTGCGTGGCGAGCGTGTTCGTCATGCGTTGAAAGTCGGCCCTGCCGGCCTCAACAACGCTGAACGCCTGGCCCTGCTCAGCGACCCGGTCGCCCTGGCTCGCCTGCACGAGCAGGTCTGGAACGATGGGCACGCCGAGTGGCTGGCCGCTTGGCGTAACTCGATCAAGGCCGACCCGCACGCCCCGTTGCTACCGTTGCAACCGGTGGTGTCCCAGGCTCAACCGGCCTGATGCTGAAGCCCTCAGGGGGTTACCCTGAGGGCATTCACGGCGTCTTCCTACAGCGCCCTCTGTTGCTCCAACCCCTTGTTATTTCGAAACAAAAGACCCCTGTCCAAGGCGTATTGCCGCGGCGACGGGTGGGTTAGCATCGCCCCCCAATCTGACTCGACCACCCAGGTTTACGCGCACTGGCGCTGTAGCGGGTTGTCGTGTGCTCAATGGAACGGGGGTATCTCATGATCAAAAGGTGTTTGTGTGCTGTGTTGCTGGGTGTCGTCGGGTTCTTATACGGTGCTCCGGCCAACGCTGGCGCCATCGACGACGCGGTTCAACGAGGGGTATTGAGGGTCGGCACGACGCCCACCTACGTGCCCTTCGAAATGACCGATAAGCGTGGGCAGATCATCGGCTTCGAAATCGACTTGCTCCAAGCCATGAGCAAGGCCCTGGACATCGAGCTGGAGATGGTGCCGGTGCCCTATACCGAACTGCTGCCGGGGCTGATGCAAAAGCAATACGACCTGATCGGCAGCGGCATGACGGTGACCCAGCAGCGCAACCTGAAATTGAACTTCAGCGACTCTTTCATCATTGTCGGCCAGACCGTGTTGCTGCATCCCGACCTTGCCGGCAAGGTCAGCAGTATCGAAGACCTGGATGATGCCGGTTATCGAGTCGTCGCCATCGAGGGGACGACCGGTGAGTTGGCCGCCAGGCGATTCCTTGGAGCGGCGCGGTTACGCACGTTCCCGACGCCGGAAGAAGGCGTGCGTCAGGTGGTAGAGGGCAAGGCCGACGCTTTTATCCACGATGCGCCTTACAACCTGATCGCCATCGCCAAGCCCGAAAACAGCTCGCTGTTGGCCCTGGAGCAGCCTTTCACCTATGAGCCACTGGCGTTCGGCCTGAAAAAAGGCGATTACGACAGCCTCAATTGGATCAACCATTTCCTGAACCAGGTGGCCCAGGACGGGACCTACGATCGTCTGTATGACAAGTGGTTCAAGGACACCGCCTGGATGGCGGAAGTCTACTGAAGTCATAACTGCTTACACATCAATCAATGGCTATTGCCAGGTGGCGAAGTGTCTGCCTCTGCGCTTTGCTGCACCGTTGTAGGGCGTTTCTGACATACCCCGACAACAAATCCCGGTGAAACCTTTGTGACAGGCATCGAGTGGGTTAGGATCGCACCCCGAAATGGTGCAGCCCTTTTGCGCGCCGACCTCATAAGAATGGTTCAGGGGACTTGATGATGAAAAAGTATCTTTCGATGCTGCTGCTCGGCGTCACCGCGCTGGTCGCGGCCAATGCGGCCCAGGCCGGCGCGATCGATGATGCGGTCAAGCGCGGCACGTTGAAAGTCGGCATGGACCCGACCTACATGCCGTTCGAAATGACCGACAAGCGCGGTGAAATCATTGGTTTCGAAGTCGACATTCTCAAGGCCATGGCCAAGTCCATGGGCGTCAAGCTGGAGCTGGTGTCCACCGGCTACGACGGCATCATCCCGGCGTTCCTGACCGGCAAGTTCGACATGATCGGCAGCGGCATGACCCTGACCCAGGAACGCAACCTGCGCCTGAACTTCAGCGAACCCTTCATCGTGGTGGGCCAGACCCTGCTGATTCGCAAGGAGCTGGAAGGCACCATCAAGTCCTACAAAGACTTGAATGACGAGAAATACCGCCTGACCTCCAAGCTCGGCACCACCGGCGAGATGGTTGCCAAGAAGCTGATCTCCAAGGCCAAGTACCACGGCTATGACAACGAGCAGGAAGGTGTGCTGGACGTCGTCAATGGCAAGGCCGATGCCTTCGTGTATGACGCCCCGTACAACGTCGTTGCCGAGAAAAAAGTCGGCAACGGCAAGCTGGTGTTCCTGGAAGAACCCTTCACCTTCGAACCGCTGGCGTTCGGTCTGAAGAAGGGCGACTACGACAGCATCAACTTCATCAACAACTTCCTGCACCAGATCAAGAACGACGGCACCTACGATCGCATCCATGACAAGTGGTTCAAGAGCTCCGAATGGCTCAAGGACATGGAATAACGCTGTAGTGCTTTGGTGCGACGGCTTGATGTGGTGAGACGGCTTGCTGTGGTGAGGCGGCTCGATGTGGTGAGACGGCTTGATGTGGTGGGCGGGCTTACTGTGGCGAGCGGGCTTGCCCCGCGTTGGGCTGCGAAGCAGCCCCAAAAACCTCAGGCCACGGTCCATCTGAAACAGCGCGGTGATCTTAGTGGGGCTGCTTCAGATGGACCGTG